>ENA-UEOJ01002002-UEOJ01002002.1-human-gut-metagenome-genome-assembly--contig:-NODE-2002-length-12947-cov-4.399922_pt1 | contig 12947 bp, 15 predicted proteins | sample MGYA00242885_ERZ507886 | MGnify/ENA primary metagenome ERZ507886 (study PRJEB26167, sample SAMN06115505) | human gut metagenome | host: Homo sapiens | place: China:Anhui | collected 2015-08-07... | reverse complement strand
CTCTTTAAGTAGTTTTCAAGAAAGATAATTGTATCTAAATCTAAATGGTTTGTAGGCTCATCTAAGAGCAATACATCAGATTTTTCAATGCACCTGCCGGATTTCCCGTTTCTTCCTCCTGCCACAGTGCATCTGCCATGTCATAAAAAGTCAGTGTCTGATTTCTGTGAATAATCAGATAAGCCAGCAGATTTATCATTTTGGGAGACCGTATCTCTTCCTCATTCACAATATGTTCTTCATCCCTGATCTGAAATTTTCCCAGAGTCCGAATCGTCAGCATGCAGTTCTCCTCCTCTTTTCCAGCTCTGACTGCCAGATTTTTCCTGTAAGTCTAACATGCATGCATTGCCATAAAAGTCGAATACCGTACCTAAAAATCCTGCTTACTTCGACCTTTTTCTATTTTTATATACAAGGAAAGCAATCAGTCCCGCAATAAAAACTGCTGCAATACCGCCGATCACCGGCACAAAAAGAACCGTTGTTCCCTGACTCATCATTTCCTGAATCCTGTCTATACATTTCTGTTGGAACTTAGAATCTCCGACTGCCAGAACCTCATCGACAATCAGTATATCCGGCTTTCCTATCGTTGCAATCGAAAAAGCCAGTCTTGATGTCATTCCGGATGAAAAATTCTTGACCGGTACATCCATAAAATCATGCAGCTCCGCAAAATTCACTATATCGTCATAATATCCGCGCATCACAGCTCTCGAGTGTCCAAGAAGAGCTCCGTTAAGAAATATATTTTCCCTTGCGGTCAAATCCGAATCAAAGCCGGCTCCAAGCTCTATAAGCGGTGCCACGCTTCCCAATACCCTCACGCTTCCGCCTGTCGGCTTAAGCACACCTGCGATTACCTTAAGCATGGTACTTTTGCCGCTTCCGTTAAGCCCGATAAGTCCGATTGACTCGCCGCTCTTTAATATAGGCAGAAACAACCTCCGTTGCGGTAAAGTCACGTTTTTTCAACCCGTCACGGGTTTCGGCTATTGTCAGCTTGGTTAAATCACTCATTCTACACTCTCTTTTTTTGCGCCTTTAATCAATTTTAACTGCTCTTTTAATTCTTCCATCGGTATCTGAAATTGCTTTCCGTCCCGGCCGACCTGCATACCGGCGGCATCAACCTTGATTTCAACCGGTTTTCCGTCTTTGCTGCCGACGATTGACAAACCGTTCGGCCCGATTTTAACGTTAAACTTATTACCTTGGGAATCTTCTTTCACCAGATTAATGCCGTCGCTTCCCATACTCACACCGGGCACATTCTCCCGAATTCCCTGAACAACCTTGTATATGCTCCAGGCTTTCCATATTCCCCAGCCTAACAAAGCCAGTACGGCAATCAACAGCACAAGTTTCACATTTTTTTTCATCGGCACACCTTTTCTAAAATCCCCGCATGGCCCGGCCTGAACCGCACAACAGAAAAAAACGCTTATTCCACCACCTTGGGAACGACAAAATATCCGTATTCCGCCTGCGGAGCGTTAGCCAGCACTGCCGCCGACTGATTGCCCTCGGTCACTTTGTCTTCGCGGCAGACAATATTGCTCTCGTTAACCGACACCAGCGGCTCGACATCATCGGTATTAACTTCGTTTAACTGCTCAATCCAATTCAGAATTTTATTAAATTCCTGTTCGGTTGCTTCAATTTTATCGTCTTCAATCCGCAGGCGCGACAAAAACGCCACTTTTTTGACTGTTTCCTTATCTATTGCCATTCTTTGTTCCTTTTCTTTACAAATCCAGCTTAAACGGAGGTAAAACCGTTTCATATTGCAATCTTTTTAGCATATTAACCGATTCAATATCAAGTCCCATTTGATTTATAACTTTATTAACCGATATTTTCGGACCGCCGCCGACCAGCTCGGCAATTTTTTCCTGCAGCGTTTTGGCTTTCGGATAATAGGCGATTCCGAAGCGGCTTTTGGGAGGAATACCGCCCAGTTGCTTGGCATACGCGACAGCCCGGTCTATTCCGCCGATTTCATCGGCCAAACCGTTTTCAACCGCCTGAATACCGGTCCATACCCTGCCCCGCGCCAGCTTGTCCATTTTCTCAGGCGAAATATTCCTTGCCGCGGCAACTTTTGCGGTAAAATCGCGATAAACATTGTCCAGCGACCGATTGAAAACCTCTTTTTCCCGCTCGCTGAATTTATGATTTGCCGATAAAATGCCGGCATTGTCGCCAAACTTGACTTCGCCCCAGTTAATCTCAAGCTTATCCCACAGGCCGGCCAAAACCATCTTGCCTCCCAGCACACCGATAGAGCCCGTTACCGTCGATGCTTCCGCCAGTATTTTATCCCCCGGAAGCGCAATGAAATAACCGCCGGAAGCGGCATAATCTCCCATCGAAACCACAATCGGCAGCTTGCGTTTTTCTTTCAGACGGCTTAAGGCATTCCAAATTTCGGCGGAAGCCGTATAACTGCCGCCCGGACTGTTAATCCGCAGAAGCAGCGCTTTCACATATTTGTTGTTGGCAATTTCGTCCAGCTGCTGAATCAGCGTTTCTGACCCGACAATGCTCTCCCCCTGCAACGGATTGCTCAGACTCTTTCCGCCGCTGATGGTTCCGTCAACCACCAGAAAGGCAATGGTCGGCAGTTTTTTGCCGCTTTCCTCCAAACTATAGGCATAATCATACACGTCTATCATTTCGCCTTTGGTCTCATCCAAAACCTTTTCCAGCAAATCCGGTTTAAAGGCCGTTTTGTCAATCAAGCCTTCTTTCAGTCCCTCATCCGCAGACAAAGGCGCCCGGTTGACCAGCCGGCGGAAAATATTTTCATCAAGTTTTCGGTCGGCACAGACATCTGCGACAATCCGGTCATAAAGGCTCTGCCCAAGACGCTCCGTTTCTTCCCGGTATTGCGGCGTAAAGGCGCTGTTCAGAAAAGAAGCCGCAGCATTTTTATATTCATGCCGGGCATAAAATTCGGCCGTTATTCCCACTTTGTCCAGCAAACCTTTCAAAAAGGGAACTTCAATGTTCAAACCGGTAATGCCGATTTCGGTATTCGGCTGCATCCATATCTCATCAAAGGCCGATGCCAGATAATAATCGTCCGTACCGCCGCCGAAACTGCCCATGCCCGAAGAATAGAGATAAGCCTTTTTGCCGGTCGAACGAAACGCTTTCACCGCCTCTCTCAAATCCTGAATCTGCGCCAGCCCCAGACTGGTATTGCCGACATCGGCCACCAAAGCCTGAACCTTATTGTCCAAAGCCGCCACATTAACAGCCTTAATCAAATCATAAAAAGAAAGCGACGGCTCTTCGCTGAACTCCGCCAGCAAATCATCGCTGCGGCTTTCCGGATACGGGCGGTCCAAGTCAAGCGTAAGAACGGCCCGTGAAGGCACGGGATGCACCATCACAGACGGACTTCCCAGCATATTTGCCAAAACGACCAACAGTAAAATAAACAGCAATCCGAACAACGCAAACGAATAAGTAAGCGATTTCAGCAAAATGCGCGCAGCCGCCGCTTTGCTTTTCTTTATCTTTAGTTCCGGAAAAGGCTTGTTAAATTCCGTCATCTGAACCTCTTTCATTTGTCACCTGTGCTTAAGTATAGGCGGCTTACGGCATATCACAAGTTTTTCTTGTTTTTTCCACAATATAACAACGCATTATGCCAAATAAAAGGCCGGATCGGTTACCCGCCCGGCCTTCGCAAAATCAAAAACGGCTTAGAATTCGGCCAAAACCTCACCGGATTCATGTGCATTTTTCAACGAAACCATGCCGACGACATGATATCCCGCATCAACATGCAGAACCTCACCGGTAATGGCCTCGCCCAAAGGAGACAGCAAAGCCAGAGCGGCACGGCCGACTTCTTCCTGAGTAACGTTGCGCTGCAGCGGGGCATTCAGTTCATTCCAACGCAGAATTTTGCGGAAATCGCCGATACCTGAAGCAGCCAGAGTCTTAATCGGGCCGGCGGAAACGGCATTAACGCGAACGCCCTGCTGTCCCATATCAACTGCGGCATAACGAACGGCGGCCTCCAAAGCTGCTTTGGCAACGCCCATAATGTTATAATTCGGCAGAGTTCTTTCGCCGCCCAGATAAGTCAGGGTAACGATGGAACCGTTTTCGCTCATGTAAGGCGAAGCGCAGCGGCAAGTCTCGAGCAAAGAATAGCAGGAAATATGCATCGTGTTCAAAAAGTTCGGCAGCGTGGTATCGATTGTGCGGCCTTTCAGTTCGTTTTTGTCAGAAAAAGCAATGGCATGAACAACAAAATCGATTTTGCCCCATTTTTCGCCCAGTTCTTTAAAGCAGGCTTCAACGCTGGCAGAGTCGGTCACGTCGCATTGAATCAAAGTCGGTTCAAAACTCAGAGTCTCCGAAAGCGGTTTAACTCTTTTTTCCAAAGCTTCGTTCTGATAAGAAAATGCAATTTGTGCGCCTTGGGCGTCCAATGCCTGAGCAATGCCCCAGGCGATTGACTTATCGTTAGCCAGACCCATAATCAGGCCTTTTTTACCTGCCATAAGCGGTGCTGCTGTAGTCATAATATTTTCCTTTGCTTTATTAATAAAATTAATGTAGAAATTTAATAGCTAGTTTATTAATAAATTCTGCGTCCTTTGTAAACAACTTTTTTTGCGAGACAGGTATGTATTGGAAAACTCTTTTAAAAAACGGCCTTAAAAACAAATTCGGACAAATGTTTGCCACCAGCCGGGAATTTCTGTTTTTCCTTTCCAAACGTGCCAAAAACGACACTATTTTCCGGGTTGCCGCCTCGCTCAGCTACACCTCGCTGATTGCCATCGTTCCGCTGTTTGCCATCGGCCTGGCTATTTTTTCGGCCTTTCCCGTTTTCAACAGCGTCAGAGGACAAATTGAAGATTTTCTGCTCAAAAACTTTGTTCCCACCATCGAGCAGGAAGTCAGCCAGTATTTTTCCGAATTTCTGAACGCCACCGGACAGCTGACCACCATCGGCGTCGTCGGGCTGGCCATCACCGCCATTTTAATGCTCTCAACCATTGAAAACAGCCTGAACTTCATTTTCAAAGTCACCCGTCCGCGGCGATTCACCACCAAAGTAACACTGTACTGGACTGTCATCACTCTCGGTCCGCTGTTGCTCGGCGCCGTTTTTTCCCTCCGCGGCTACCTGTTCACCCTGCAGCAGATGATGCCTGAAGACATGGCCGGCAAAGGCATTATGCTCGGCAATCTCCTGCCTGCCGCCATCAACCTTTTTCTGCTGCTTCTGGTTTATGTGCTGGTTCCCAACAAAAAAGTTCATATCAAAAACGCCTTTTTCGGTGCTCTGGTCGCAATTGTTCTGTTCTGGCTGCTCCGTAAAGGCTTCACCAGCGCCATAACCATGACCGCCACTTACAAAACTCTCTACGGCGCCCTGGCCACCCTGCCCATCTTTCTGATTTGGATGTACCTGGCCTGGGCCGTTGTCATTTTCGGCGCCGTTTTCACCGCCGCACTCGAGGAATATCAACAGCTTGACGAACGCCAGCTGAAAAAAGTTCTCGTCGCCGGCAAGCCCGAAAAAAGATAAGATTTTTTTTTGAAAATTCCTCTTGCAAAAAGAACAAAAGTAGTACATTATGATTTTCATCGGGATAACTGTCATCGGCAAATTGTAATTTTTACAAATAAGGCGGATAACAGTAATATCATTAATTTGTTCAACCATACAGAAAGAAAGACGACATGGAAAAAGATAAAGCACTTGACGCCGCGCTGAGCCAGATTGAACGCGCTTTCGGCAAAGGCTCGATTATGCGCCTCGGCCAAAACAGCCATATTGACATTGAAGCCATCTCCACCGGTTCGCTCGGTATCGACATCGCGCTCGGCATCGGCGGAATGCCCAAAGGCCGCATTATCGAAATCTACGGCCCGGAAAGCTCCGGCAAAACGACGCTGGCTTTGAGCGTCATCGCTCAGGCTCAAAAAAAAGGCGGCACCTGTGCCTTTATTGACGCCGAACATGCGCTTGACCCCGGCTATGCCAAAAAAATCGGCGTAGATATTGAAAATCTGCTGATTTCCCAGCCGGATGCCGGTGAACAGGCTCTTGAAATTGCCGACACGCTGGTCCGTTCCGGCGCCATTGACGTTCTGGTTGTCGACTCTGTGGCTGCCTTGGTGCCGAAAGCCGAACTGGAAGGCGAAATGGGTGATTCGCACATGGGGCTGCAGGCCCGTTTGATGAGCCAGGCACTGCGTAAACTGACCTCCACCGTCTCCCGTTCCAACACGCTGATCATCTTCATCAACCAAATCCGCATGAAAATCGGCGTCATGTTTGGCAATCCGGAAACCACCACCGGCGGTAACGCCCTCAAATTCTACGCCTCCGTCCGCATTGACATTCGCCGCGTCGGCTCCATTAAAGACAAAGACGATGTCATCGGCAGTCAAACCCGCGTCAAAATCGTCAAAAACAAAGTTGCTCCCCCGTTTAAGGTTGTTGATTTCGACATCATGTACGGCGAAGGCATTTCCAAAACCGGCGAACTGATTGATCTCGGCATCAAAGCCGGACTGGTTGAAAAAGCCGGCGCCTGGTTCTCCTACAAAGGCGAAAAACTCGGCCAGGGACGCGAAAACGCCAAATTGTTCCTGCGCGACCATCCTGAAATTGCCGACGAAATAGAGAACAAAATCCGTGCCGACGCCGGACATTTGACGACCGAAATGATTGGCGATGACGAGCCCGCGGAGGAAGAAGCCTAAGCTAAACCGTCGCAATATATAAAAAAGAGGTATCTTTTTTGATGATACCTCTTTTTTTGCACCAAGATCAGCCTGTCTTTAAGGAACCAGCATAAAAGCAGGACGCCCCTGCGGCGGCAGCTGGGTAAAAGCGGCCGGAGGATTGGACGGCTGTGGTTCCGGATTGCCGTACATTCCCAGAAAAGAGAGAAAATAAAGAACAATATAAAAAGCAACCGCGGCAATCCGCAGAATTTTAACCAAACTCACATCTTCCCTGAACGGAACGTCTGCCGCATCTTTGTTAATCAGACAAATCTCCGCAATTGCCCAAACCTGCACAAAAACCAGCGGAATAAAACACAAAAATCCCGAAAACAGCGTAATCAAAAGCTGAATTGTGGCTTTCCGCGTATAGCCCGCATAATAATTGTGCACTCCGAACAACCCCAGCAGCCATCCCAAAACCACATAAGCCACACCGCTTTTGGCGCCGCCTTTATAATCGACATGGCGGCTGATAATTGCCTGTTTGAGGCTGACATATTCCTCTTCGTTCAAAATATTGCGATCCCTCAGTTTGGCCAGCTTTTCCAAATTATCTATATCATCCATGACTCTCACTCCTAAAAAACATTGCTGACAGGGATATAATCACGATTAGCCGGAATCCAACCTAAAAAAAAGAACTCCCCGGCCTCTCGGCCGAAGAGTTCTCCGCTGAATAAAGCTTTATACAGAAAGAATACTGCGTTTGACCATTATTCCGCTGCTGTTTTTTTGCAGCTCATGCTTTTCAAACATATTCTGCATTCTGGTCACTCTGTCGTCTATGCTTTCCAGTCTGACGACAAATATCTTCGCTTTAACCGGTGTACGCGGATCGCGAAAACTTACCAAAACGCGTTCTCCGTTAATCTCAAACAAACCGAAGAACGAATAAGCGGCAATCGGAGAAAAGCTGAGCTTCTTATCTTCATAAGAATTGACAAAAACAACCGCTTTAGTCTTAAAATACCCGTGGAAAATAACCTCATAGGTATCTGCTTCATACGAAGTTCCTGCCAAAATGTTCGGCAAACTCTGCTGAATGTCTTCCAAGCTCAAATTCTCTTTCTGCGGCAAATTTGCAATTCCGTCAAAAGCCGCCTTTACTTCTGTAACAATATACTTCTTCATCTCGATAAAAAAATTTAAAGTGAAACAATAATTCATTTATGTTTTTAGCTAATATCACATTTTGTCTAAAAAACAAGAATTATTTTACTTGCGCCAGAAATTTTTTGTAAAAACGACCAAAATTGTCACGACTTCCAAGCGCCCGAGCAGCATGGCAAATGCCAGCACATACTTTGCCGCGTCAGGCAAACTGCTGAAATTTCCGGCCGGGCCGACAATCGGGCCGACTCCGGGGCCCGAGTTGGTAATACAGGCAATAACCGCGCTGAATGCGGTTTCAAAAGACAGCCCGCTTAAAGCCACCAAAACGCTCAAAGCGGCAATGCTCAGCATATATCCGGCAAAAAACACAAAAACCGATGAAACGACCGCATTGCTGACGGTTAAAGAACCGACTTTTATCGGCAAAACGCGGTTGGGATCCGTGGCAATTGTCAAAGATTTGCGAAGAAAGGCCAAAATCACCTGCCAGCGAAAAATCTTTATAGAACCGGAGGTCGATCCCGTACAACCGCCCGTCAGAGCAAAAATGATAAACAATGTTCCGGCAAAAGCGCCCCACTGCATATAGTCGGTTGAGGCAAAACCGGTTGTCGTCACAATTGAAATAATATTAAACGATGAATAGCGCAGCGCCTCCCAAAAGCCGTAAACCCCTTCAAACACCAGCCAGCAGGACGTAAACAGAATATAAACCGCCAACACCTTCAAAAAAGTGATAACCTGCTGCGTCCGAAAAGAATGCAAATCCTGATTTTGCACCAGCATAATATAAAAGGTCATCGGCAAAGCGCCTAAAACCATAAACAGCGACAAAACGACCTCAACGCTGACGCTGTCATAAAAACCGACGGAGGCATTCTTTATTCCCAGGCCGCAGGTCGCAATCGCCGACATGGCATGATTCGCCGCATCAAACCAAGACATCCCTACCCCATACAGCGAAACCGTGCAGGCCGCGGTCAGCAAAATATAAACCAGCATAATACGCTTGGCGATATAATTGAACTTCGGCATAAACTTGTCATCAATATCCGAATTTTCCCGCTGAAAGATCTGCATTCCCCCGATTCCCAAAAACGGCAGCATGGCCACGGCAAACATAACGATTCCCAAACCGCCGAGACTGCTGAGAATTGACCGCCACAGCAATATTGCCTTCGGCATAATCTCGACATCTGGCAGAATGGTTGCTCCGGTCGTGCTCAACCCCGACATCGTTTCAAACAAAGCATCGGCAAAATGAGGAATGGAACCATAAAGCAAAAAAGGGAGCGTTCCCAGCAAAGTCAGGCTCACCCAGCCGCAGACCGTAATCAAATACCCCTGCTGCAGCGTAATTTTCTTAATATTCATCCGGTTGGCCAGAAACAACGACAAACCGATAAACAGGCAAATAATCGATGAACTCAGAAAATGCGACCAGCCGGCTCTGGTCCAATACATATCCAAGAATGCCGGAATCAGCATCGCCAACCCCAGCACGCTTATCAGATATCCGTTAATCATTAAAACCGGCTGCCACATCAGAGCATTTCCTTTTAATCAAAACGGTCTTTACAACGCCACGTTTTTTGAAAACTTGTGAGTTACCAGCATCCGGTTGATGTTTTCTCCGCCCACATAGCACATTCCGGTTGCAATATCCTGAAACGTATAGGCAACAATACTGCAGCGGACGACCTGATTTTTAACCACGTTTTCCAAAAACTTCTTGGCTTCCAGTCCCAGTTCGGTCTCCGGATTGACATAAATGCCATACAGAAAGATGTAAGTTCCGTCCACTTCGATTTCATTGGCATTATAAACCTTGGTCACGCCGATGACTTCCTTCGGCTCGTCCAGATAAATCAACGGCAGATTGCGCTTAACCTTTCTTTTCACCGGCTGCGGAACCTCTTCCCGAACACTTTCCTCCGCAATTGCCGGAATTTCGGAATCATCGGCTGCGGCATCGGTATTTTCGGCGGGCAAATCGCTGTCAACCGGAATTTCCTCTGCATAATCGGGAACTTCGACAATATCTACCGGTCTCGGTGCACCGCTGGCCCGCTCGAAAATAGCCCGGCGGTTGGCATTAACGTCAACGCTCGGAAAATCGACCAGCTTATCAGTCCCCTTTTCGGCCTGACTTTTTTTCTCCGTCAGAGACGGCATGGTTATTTTAAAATCCTTGGGAAGAACATCTTTGGTCTTTTCGGAAACAAAACCGGTCACAACAGACGTATATTGCTTGATTTTGCTCCAATACCACAGATGAACCTCCGCCGGTTTGACGCCGCGGAACGTCGGTGCCATAAACAGAATAAACAACACGGGAAAAAAGATTAACGGCTTTCGCAGCGGAAACAGCAAAAGCATTATCGTTTTGTGCAGCAGGGCTTTCCAACCGCGCAACGGATAAATATTATCGTCTTCTCTTCTTCTCATTCTCATTTCTTATCACTTCCGTATTTTGCTTTCAGCTCTTCGGTTTTTTCCGGAGCAATCCGCTCAAACAGAGCGTCGCCGACTTCAAATTTATGTCCGGGCTGCAAAGCCTCGATTTCCTTGGCCGCGTTAAAGCCTTTCAAAACCGGCATATCTGCCGCATTCAAGCCGAATTTGGCAAGAATTTTGGCTGAAGTTTCCGGCATAACCGGAGCGCTCAGCAGAGCATAAATGCGAATAAGATTCAGGCAGACCCGCAAAATAGCCGCCGCCCGTGCCGGATCCGTTTTGATAACCGTCCAGGGTTCGGTAACCGAAATATAGTTGTTGCCGTCCACCCAGATGGCGCGCAGCTCGTTCATCGCCTTCTTAAATTCCAACCCTTCCATATATTTGCAGTAATTGTCGGCTTTTTCCTGCAAATCGGCAATCAGTTTTTCTTCAACTTCGGTCATTTCCCCGCCGGCCGGAACTTCCGCCCCGATTTTGGAAGCGGTCATTTTCATTACCCGGGAAACAAAATTACCCAGCACCCCGTTCAAATCTTTGTTGACCACGCCGGCAAACAAATCAAACGTAAAGCTGGAATCCGAAGCTTCCGGCGCATTGGAAATAAGCCAATAGCGCCAGTAATCCGCCGGAAACTCCTTAACAGCGTCTTCGGCAAACACGCCGCGCTGTTCTGATTTTGAAAACTTTCCGCCCTCAAAGGTCAAATAGCTCATACCTTTCAGATAATCCACCTTGGTCCAGTTTTCACCGGTTCCCAGCAGCGTCGCCGGAAAAGAAATCGAGTGGAACGGCACATTGTCCTTGCCCATAAACTGAACATAATAAACGTCTTTCGCGTCCAGCCACCAGTCTTTCCAGTTTCTCTCGCCCGGTTTTTCGTCGGCCCACTGCTTTGTTATGCCGAGATAGCCGATCGGCGCGTCAAACCACACATAAAAAACCTTGTCTTCAAAACCTTTTTTCGGCACCGGAAAACCCCACTTCAAATCGCGGGTGATACAGCGCGGGCGCAAACCTTCTTTAAGCCACTTCTGGGCAATGGAATAAGCTACGTCGGGCCAAAACGGCTCTTTGCTTTTCACCCATTCCGCCAGCTGTTTTTCCAGCTTCGGCAAATTCAAAAACAGATGTTTGGTCTCGCGCACTTCCAAATTGGTCGAACCTGAAATCGTGCTCCGCGGATTAATCAGTTCCGTCGGATCCAAAACCTTGGTGCAGTTCTCGCACTGGTCACCGCGGGCTTTGTCATAACCGCAGTGCGGACAGGTTCCGGTCACATAGCGGTCAGGCAGAAAACGGTTGTCATCAATCGAGAAAATCTGCTTGATGCTTTCTTCTTCAATCAAACCGTTTTTATCCAGCTGTTCAAAAATATGATAGGTTATTTCCCTGTTCTGCTCACTGCTGGTGCGCCCGAAATAGTCAAACGACAGATTAAAGGCATCATAGGCTTCTTTGTGGCGGTTATGATATTTCAGGCAGTAGTCGGCAACATCCATGCCTTCTTTCGCCGCACCCACTTCCGACGGCGTGCCGTGCTCATCGGTTCCGCAGACATATAACACTTCATGTCCCATCATTCGCATGTAACGGGCATAAACGTCTGACGGAAGCAGACAACCGACCAAATGCCCCAGATGAGGCACCCCGTTAACATAAGGCAAAGCTGATGTAATCAATATCTTAGACATGAAAGTTAATCTCCGTTTTTATTATTTTTGCTTAAATTTACCGCTTAATCTTACACATATTTCACCAATTAACAAGCAAAAAATCCCTTTTCCACCCTGCTTTTGCCTGCCCCATTACTGTCATTGCCCGACTTGATCGGGCAATCTACAACCTACCCTTCAGCCATCACCTCTTGGACATTCCGGTCAGGCCGGAATGTGACATATTGGTAAATTTTCATTGCTCAATACCTCAGAAAGACATGCTCCGGCTTGTCTCTTCGTCATACTCCGGCACAATATTTCTGTCATGCTCCGGCTTTTCTCTCTGTCATGCTCCGGCACAATATTTCTGTCATGCTCCGGCTTGACCGGAGCATCCATCACAAGGAAATCATCTTTATTTTTTAGTTGCAATTTAACTTTTAACCTTTAAGATAACTTCCGCAGGTCAGAGATGGCTTGCGGAGTGTAGCAGCTCCTAGTAGAAAAAGAACGACTCCTTTTGAGGGGAGCCGGAGAGATAAGCCTATATGGTCGAATAATCCGGACTGTTCTACTACAGTTGCTAACTCCCCGCCTTGTTTCTGACGACAGGGCGGTTTTGTTTTAACCAAATAAATTTTTCGCCCGAGTTTCGTTGACGACGGCGAGAATTTTAAGACAAAAACGGAGTTGTAACATGTTGAAAAAAAGACAACGTTTAACCAATCTCAATCACACCCGCGCAGAAATTGCCGGTCAGTTGCAACAACTGATGGCCGAACATCAGCTGCAAATAGACAAGTTTGCCCAGTTGACCAGCTGGACACCGTTTTATCTGCAGGCACTGTTGGAAGGCCGCGCCAACCCGAATATCGGCGAGCTCAATTACCTCGCTTCGATTTTTGACCGCAAGCTCAAAATCGAATTCGAGGCTTAAAAAAA
>ENA-UEOJ01001994-UEOJ01001994.1-human-gut-metagenome-genome-assembly--contig:-NODE-1994-length-12984-cov-4.559929_pt1 | contig 12984 bp, 11 predicted proteins | sample MGYA00242885_ERZ507886 | MGnify/ENA primary metagenome ERZ507886 (study PRJEB26167, sample SAMN06115505) | human gut metagenome | host: Homo sapiens | place: China:Anhui | collected 2015-08-07... | reverse complement strand
AAAAAATGAAAAAGAAATCAGAAGATTAACCTCCATTGCCGAAGAAGCCAATGAAATAAAAAGTCACTTTCTTCTCCTCAATTTCTCTCAGAAAATCCTTAGGAATGTCATCATAACATACCACTGTGAAATCAGCAGGCGTAAGCTTCTCCTCAGACTCAGCCTTGCTGCAGCCGGATACAGACATCGCCAATGCACCAGTACCTATAACCATTATCATTAGCAGCAACAGTGAAACCAGACTTTTTCTCATCAATCTACCCATACATCACATTCTTTATCTATATGTATGCTGTTGGGACGCAAAAATATAACCTTCGATTTTACTCACTCTTCGGCGTAAAATCATACCTCACATCGTCTGCGCCCTCCACAAGATTGACTGTATAGCTCTTTATGGTAGTTCCGCTTATCACAATAAATGTATGCTGTCCTGTGACCATCGCAAAGTCGAGAGGCGCCACGCCCAGATAACTGTCATCAAAGTATATAGCTGCACCTGCCGGGCCATCTATATATACTCTGTTCTTCGTACTCACAATGGTTGTTGTCTCTGTCTCATACTGAGAGGTTACTCCGGTTGATGAGGAGGATGCCGGCTGTTGTGAAACTGTCGCAGAGCTGCTTGTAGTCTGCCCGGAGCTTGTGCTCTCCTCTTCCTTCTTCATCCTTATATTTACCTTCTGATAATCAGCCTTAACCTCTATCTTATCCTGATAATTATCATAGCCGTCCGCGCTCACACGCACGGTATATGTTCCGACCGGAAGCGTAAGCATACCTTCCGTGTAATCAGTCTCTTTTCCGTTAAGGTAAAGTACAGCGCCATCCACATCTATGTCAAAAAGCACATTGCCGTTCTCAACCGTATCTGCCACAAATTCGGAGAAATCAACAGTTGTGACCTGATTTCGGTTAACCGCAACCGTCTTAGAGCCATAATACTGATCCTTGGATACCGCCACCTTATAGCTTCCCTCGGTTACTGTTATCATCATGTTCTTCTCTATGGTCTTAATATTTTCACTTCCGATGTTCACATATCCACCCATGAACAAATCCACGCCAGTAAGACTTATGTATCCATGCCCTCTTGTGACGACAACCGATACCACCTTTCCATCCTTTTCATACAGATTAAAAACATCATGTACCGATAACTGCTCCGGTGTTATAAGCTCATTGTCCGAAACGACGACCACGTTTCTGGCATACTCATAATTCTTCCCATACAGTGACAATCTTCTGTATGAGGTGTTGACCGACACATCCGATACAGCCATGTGGCACTTCACCTCATTAGATATATGTATCTCTGAAACCTTGTTATTTACATTATCGTATGTTATATCTATAACATCCCCTGCGTAGAGCTGCGCCAGAGTCATCGCATTTCCAAACTCGGTATATATAAGCGCCGGCTGTTCCACATAGAAGGTACGGTCAACTCCCTCCCCGTATGACCTCACTGATAATCTCTTCGTATCAGCACTGACATAAGTTATGACCGCCAGCTCCGTGCGGATATCCGTAGGTATTGTCGGCGCATTGACGATCGGCGCCGTAGATTTCGATTCCATCTGGTTTACCGAATTTTTAGCCGTGGAAGCTTTCGCGGCTTTGTCTGCCTTTTCCTCGGCAAACAGAAACGCGCACAGCACTATCCCCGCAACTATAAGTATTCCTAAAATAAAGTTCTGTAGCTTACTGTTCATCAAAAGTTCCTTTCCACATTACCGGGAACCGTACAGAGTCCTGACAAATTCCCTTCTCATTCGATTCTGGTTCACAACCGTTCTGAGCTTTTCCATGCTGCGTCCCGGTATCCATGCCTTATTGTTGTTAAAATAATAATTAAGTATTTTCCAGAATTTCTCGGGGTAGGCAAACATCGCCCCCAGTATCTTAATATCCTGTGATGACAAAGTATTAACCCTGTCATACTCCCTGAGCATAAGATATCCCAGCTTGATATCCCAGTCATATTTCTCCATGAGCTTTCTCATAAATCCATACAGATCAACCAGTCTTATATCCACACAGCTCTGCTCGAACCCGCAGATATAACCCTTCTGCTTTTTTATAAAGACATTGTGATAGCTGTAGTCACCGTGACATAGACTGCTCCGCTCAATTGCGGCAGCATACTCCGCATCATAACCGGAGTGTCTTATTGTCTCAACCGCCCTCAGCCCTTCATCAAGAAACGGCTGGCACATGGAAGCGGCAAGCAACTCAAAATCATTCTTTTTGTGTTTCCCCTTTAAGTAGTTCCCAATCATTTTCAACTCTCTGTTATGCTTATCATACACTTCCTCAAGGTTTCTTGCAATCTGAAATTCCTGTACACCTCTCTCTCCCTGCTCTGCTGCGATTCCGCTATCTGTAGCAGTCTCACCGCCGCCTGTTCCTCCATCCTGCGAATCCATGTCTTCACATAAATCTGCAGCTTCCTTTATGTCCTTTTCCACATCATACCCTTCAAGTACATTGTGAAGGGCTGCAAGCGCTCCCACCGCAGTACAGACATCCTGAAAGTTTTTTACATCACACTCCTGTGCGTCAAACCACGTTGTAAGCGTATACTGTGTCCCCGACGAATCAGAGGAGATATACTGTCCTTCCACGTTTTTCAGGTAATAATCTACATTTATTCCATTTGCAGACAAATATTCTAATAGCTGTGCTCTTATCCTTATCCGCCCGGGATTTCCGTTGTGCTCGCGAAGAAGCACACGTCCACGGCTTGTTTCACATATAAAAGCACCCCTTCCCCTTGATGTGGAATACAATTTACAGTCATACTGTTCAAGTATACTAAAATCCCTTTCTGCCACAAAAATAACCCCTTTCCTAAGTGCCCTAACCACGGGCTATCTAATCTTATGAAAGGGGTATTTCTTTTATGAATTTAAAATTTTGAGAGCCTCCTTTGACAGCTGCTCCCTGTCATTAAGCTGCGGATTATCCAAAACCAGCATAAGAAGGCTGTTTAATATCTCACCCATCTGTCTTCCTGCAGGAACGCCCATCGCTATAAGCTCCCTTCCGGTAATGGCAAGGTTTTTAAGTGATACGCAGTCACCACGCTCAAATATCATATTACAGATATCATACATTCTCCTGACATCTGCAATATCGTTACCGATACATTTTTCGTATGCAGTTCTGAAATCCAGAATCCTCAGAATATTCTTATCGCCTGTCTCATAGATAATATGCCTTATCCGTGACTCATCATCCGTGATTTCAAGCATGCCAAAACGCAGCAGCATTGAAGCTGTGTTTATGGTATCGTTGTCAAGCTTAAGCCTCTTAAGGACACGCTTAGCTGTGTCAGCCGGATCTTCCTCCGAATATCCTCCGGACATGAAGAGCATCGCCGCATACCTTTCAGGAAGCTGACAGGCGCACTCCTTGGCAAGAGCTCCCACAAACGCCTTATCCTCAGCGCTCATCACATGATATTCCGGAAGAACTATCTCCATAATGCCGATTGCATCCGCCACGCTGAAATAATCCGGGTGTGCCGACTTTAACATCTTGTTAAACTCCGTATGGATTCTCTCACTGCTTATCCTCTTAAGATTCACAGCCAGCTCCTTAGCCGCCCTTGCAGTATTCTCCTCAATACCAAACCCAAGCTGAGCCGAAAACCGCACCGCACGCAGAATCCTTAATGCATCCTCATCAAATCTGTCATGTGCATTGCCCACACAGCGGATAATCTTTCTCTGTAAATCACCCACACCGTCAAAAATATCGACAATGCCATGCTCATCATTGTACGCCATCGCATTGATGGTAAAATCCCTGCGCTTTAAATCCTCCTCAAGCTTAGGTGTAAATTCAACACTCTCCGGATGTCTTGAATCCTCATACTTGCCATCTATACGATAGGTTGTCACCTCATAGCCGTTCCTGCCAAGCATTACAGTTACCGTTCCATGCTGTATCCCGGTATCTACCGTGCGGCGGAACAGCCCCTTCACCTGCATAGGCAGTGCAGAGGTTGTGATATCCCAGTCCCCCGGCACTCTTCCTAATATGCTGTCGCGGACACACCCGCCCACAGCATACGCCTCATAGCCGTTCTCCATGAGAACATCTATTATATGCTTCACATCCTTCGGAAGCGCTATTCTAACCAAGATATCACCTCTTTATTCTATAATTAGTATGCCTTCCCCCAGTACACAAGCTTCTTCGCCGGCTTGCCGCAGCATACGCACACATCGCTTATATGCTCCTGCTCAAATGGCATACATCTGCTTGTCGCAGTTGTTTCTTCCTTAATCTTATCCTCACATGCCTGCTCGCCGCACCACATACCTCTTACGAAGCCCGGCTTGTTGGCAATGATATCCTTGAACTCCTCATAGCTGTGAGCGTCATAGGTGTGGGCATCACGGTGTGCTCTCGCCCTCTCAAGCATCTCAGACTGCATTGTGTCAAGAATCTTCTTAAGCTCCTCTGTCACCGTGTCAAGAGATACAACATACTTCTCTCTTGTATCACGTCTTACGACAACTGCCTGATTGTTCTCAATATCCTTAGGTCCGATTTCTATACGTGCAGGAATACCCTTGACCTCCTGCTCCGCATACTTAAATCCAGGTGTCTTCTCCGAATCATCGAAGTCAACTCTGAAGCCTGCTGCTTCAAGTCTGTCTCTTAACTCTCCTGCCTTCTCAAGCACTCCTGCCTTATGCTGTGCAACAGGTATTACTCTCACCTGGATCGGAGCGATTCTTGGAGGCATAACAAGACCGCTGTTGTCACCGTGTACCATGATCATGGCACCGATGAGTCTTGTCGTTGTACCCCATGAAGTCTGATGAACATACTTCAATGTGTTGTCCTTGTCCGTATACTGGATACCGAATGCCTTCGCAAAGCCGTCTCCGAAGTTGTGGCTGGTACCGGACTGAAGAGCCTTGCCATCATGCATGAGCGCCTCGATTGTGTATGTAGCCTCCGCTCCGGCGAACTTCTCCTTGTCTGTCTTTCTTCCCTTTATAACAGGCATTGCAAGCACCTGCTCGCAGAAATCAGCGTACACGTTGAGCATCTGCTGTGTTCTTGCCTCAGCCTCCTCTGCCGTAGCGTGTGCAGTATGTCCCTCCTGCCATAAGAACTCTCTTGAACGGAGGAATGGTCTTGTCTCCTTCTCCCATCTTACAACATTGCACCACTGGTTATATACCTTAGGCAGATCTCTGTATGACTGAATCTCATCCTTGTAGAAATCACAGAAAAGCGTCTCAGATGTAGGTCTTACACAGAGCTTCTCCTGAAGTGGGTTAAGTCCTCCCTGTGTCACCCATGCTACCTCAGGTGCAAAGCCCTCAACGTGATCCTTCTCCTTCTCAAGAAGACTCTCAGGTATAAATACAGGAAGATATACGTTCTGCACGCCTGTCTTTTTAAAGCGTGCATCCATCTCCTTCTGGATATTCTCCCAGATAGCGTAGCCTGCCGGCTTGAATATCATACAGCCCTTAACGCTTGAATAAGCCATAAGCTCTGCTTTCTTTACTACGTCTGTGTACCACTGCGCGAAATCCTCCTCCATAGGAGTGATTGCTTCTACTAATTTCTTGTTATCGTTTGCCATGTTGATCTCCATTCTTATGATAAAATGTAATAGTTACTGATTTAATACAGTCTGTCCTTACAGAGCTTAATTCTAATTCTCATGGTACTTTTCTATCGTATAGAAATAGCTCATGTCCTCCATTCTGCGGCAGAAAAGAGTATCCGTCTTTTCCTCCGTGCTTCCCTCCTTGACACCTCTCCAGTAGTAATTCATATCCACATCCGGGTCAAAGGTGTAAGCTTCACCTCCTAAATTGACATACAGCCAACAGTGAGGCGTTGTTCCTCCATTATATGAGGATACCTGTCCTGAAAGCAGGTGTGCATCATAGCCAAGATATCTCATAATATACATAAAGGCTGATGAATAATTATAGCAGCAGCCCTGATATGTATTAAACAAATCCGTTGCCCACAATACCTCCTCGGGAGTTGTCTCCGGGTCTGATGTCGAATACTTTCCGGCATCCACATTCATTCCCCTGTTATATGTTATTCTCTTTATAAACCATACATATATGCTGTGAACCTTCTGGTAAGGTGACATATCATCCGATATTGTACCCTCATTCTTAAGCATGGTCATATACGCTTCGATAAGTCTGTCAAGCTCCTCATAACCCGATGTTGCCGGATTGAGCGGCTCATTGTTGAGTAAATCCCACGGCTTGACTTCCTCCACAGGCGGTTGTGTTGTCTCTGTGACAGGCTCCGTTGTTGTCTCCGTGACAGCCTCCGTTGTTGTCTCTGTGACAGTCTCCTCTTTAGCAGGCTCCGTTGTGCCGGTATTTTCCTGTGACTGCGTGTTATCCGCAGAGGAAAGAATTATATCCCCACCCTCACCGGGCTTCTTACTGCATCCGGCTGCAAATATCATGCCCATCACAAGGAAAAAAAACATATATGAAGCCTTTTTCATTCCTATTCTCTTCATAATAATTTCCTCCAATGGTTGTGTATAAAATGAATTATTTTACATCCATTCCGTATCCGTAGTATTGTACCACATCATTTAAAATAAAGAAATATATATATTTCGTATCATCCTGATAATATTCGTACATTTTGCCCGAAACAGTATAGTCCTTGCCGTAGGCTGCCTCGATATCCTCAAGTGTGCTTCCGACACCGACTCCCTTATCAGTCCTGATTGTCTCAGAGGACACATTTACATCCTGAATGTAATCCCCATCGGTCTTAGGATACGTTGTAATCTCATAGCCATCATATGTGAACACCTTATCAAGCCCCTCAAAATAGCAGCTTGCCGCCTCCATATACTGTAATGTCTCCGGCATTCCCTCATCATCTGCCGAAAATTTCTCACCAGGTGTAAGAAGAACGCTGCCATTGTTAAAGCCGAAACTTCCACCATCGTCTTTCTTACCACATGCCGCAAGTGTGAATACCGCCATGAGCATGACAGCAGCCAACGCTATATTTTTTCTTATACTTTTCTTAATATTGTGCATAAAACCTCTTTCTGCCGCCTAAGCAAATCCGCGGCTTTTAATATTGCCCTTAATATTCCCCTTCCTTGGAAATATACATTATCTTTCTAATCTTGTAAAGTAAGACTTACCGGAATTTCTGTGTACTCATTTCCATTTTTTACAATAAATGCATAACAAAAATTTTCCAATCCGGCTTCTGATATATCGGCATTTTCCGGCTCAAGATAAAGAGTAAAATCCCCCTCCTCACCCGGAATAAGCTGATAAACTGCTGTTGCACCGGCGGCTTCATCCACTATTTTCAGATACATATACGCGTAAGGCTTAAGCACATCACTGCTGCCGGTCAGCTCAATAAGACCATCCGCTGTTGTGTTGAGCCGGACCACGGCGGTGGCAATACCGTCCACGCTGTCTACACTGTCTGCGGCGCCCGCTGCTGTTCCCTCTGCCGTTGTGCCTCCTGCTGTTATTCCTTCATTTTCCGTCCGCACTGTCACTCCATCCATAACAGCTGCTTTCCCCTGAACGCTGTATGCGTCCGCAAGATTCCATGACGGAATAACCGGTGTATATACCAGCAGATTCTTGAGGTTTCTCTCTACCAGCTCAACTGCCACCAGCTCAGCCTCCGACACAGCCTGATATATATTATACGGAATTTCCCTCTTCGCTGTCAGCGAAGTATACTCGTTGGCAAAGAACCAGTACAATGCATTTCCGAAGGAATCGCGGAACAGCGCTGCGCTTTTATCCACAGCCGCCACATTATTCTTAGTAGTTATCACCAGATCATCCACACCGCGGAAGCGGTTCAGGTACTCAAAGCTCTCCTCTACATCAAATTCAACCTGCTCATCCTTGACCTGTGATCCCGGAAGCAGCATAGACTGTAAATCGCCCGAGAAATTATTCTTTATACTATACGGCAGTCCGCTGTAGTGTGTATAACCGGAATAAGCCTCACCATATACGTCCGAAAGCTTCTTTGCCATAGCTTCATAGGCGACTGCCGCACCATAATTGTTCCAGTGCGAATCCAGCTTGTGATATAGCTGCACTCCCGTAAGCTTTGCAAATGCCAGTTCATTCTTAAGCTGTACCGTGTTCACGCCAAGTGCGGTCAGCCTGTCATACAGAAGCTCATAATTGCCCTGTCCGTCTTCTTCTATATAATAGTACGGCATATATTCGCCATACACCGACATCTTGTCAGGCGCAGATACGAATATGAACTCTCCGTCCTCTCTCTCAACGTACTCCTGCATCATCGACAGGATTGCACCCATGCGCTCTATTGCCACCTCATCCAGCACGCTCGTCCCAAGAAAATCGTCGAGCGCCCTGCCGTAGAACAGCCAGCCATCCTCACCAACTATCACGTCCGTCTGCCCGGAGGTCTTAAAAATCGTCTCCTTAAGAACATTCTGCGCATATACCAGACTGTTTCTGAAGCCGAATTTCTGTGCAAAATACGAATCTATGTTTGCCGTAAGCTTAAGTCCATCCGACAGCGCCGGCTTATCCGCCTCCGTTTCATTTCCTATAGCCGCCTGCTTACCCGAAAACGTAAAAAGCGGCACTAGGCTGATTACAAGAAAAATGGCAATATATATTATATTTATCAGATTCTTTTTATTTATCCTATTTTTCACACCTATCCCCATTTCCATACTGCACACTACGGCGCACAACCGGCGCCGTGCCTGTAAAAATCTGTTTTACCGGTTTAAGAAAGCTTCTGCCGTCAAAACCTGAAATATATGAACGGATTATAGCTTCCAGCCGCAAGCTCCATAATACACAGAAGATATAAAACCACGGACGCCGCCATCCCCGCATACCTTGTCACCTTGTTTTCCGGCAGCCTCTTAAGAACCGGTGTACATGCAGCCACCGCTATGAATGTGGTTATTATAAAAAGAGGGCTCATAACCGATACGGCCGTCATCACGCCTGTGTGTGTCGCATTAAATGCGAACATATTGGCTATAAAATGCCCTGCCTGCGCCATATTGTCAGCCCTGAATATGACAAAGCCTATCGTGACGGCAAGAAGCGTGTAGACATGTCCGGCAATGCTTAAAAATACATTTTTCTTCGCCGGCTGATTGTCTATGAGTGCCTCCGCCGCATTCTCGTTACTGTGCGGCTTTTTTTCCTTGACCAGAGCCGTCTCCAGCATGGTTAGAAGCCCATGGTATATTCCCCACACCACAAATGTCCAGTTCGCCCCATGCCAGATTCCTGTACATAAAAATACAAAAAATCTGTTAAAGAGCGTTCTTGCCTTCCCCTTTCTGTTGCCGCCCAGCGGAAAATACAGATATTCCCTGAACCACGAGGTGAGCGATATATGCCATTTTTTCCAGAACTGCCTCACAGAGGACGCGGTATACGGATAGTCAAAGTTCTCCGGAAATGTAAATCCGAACATCTTACCCATTCCGACAGCCATATCACTGTAGCCTGAAAAGTCAAAATATATCTGGAAAAGGTAGCACACCGCTCCCACCCATGCCGAAGCTGTGTCGAGCTGTGCCATGTCAAGTGCGAACATCTTGTCCACCGCTGCAGCCATCACATTGGCGATGAGCATTTTCTTGGAAAGACCTATTATGAATCTGCGGATTCCGGCTGAGATTTCCTCCGCACCCACCTGTCTGTCCCTTAGCTGCTCTCTCACTGAATTGTATTTTACTATAGGTCCTGCGACGAGCTGCGGAAACAGACAGATATACAGCATCACATCGAAAAAGCTTCCCGGGCGTTTCTCATCATCCCGGTATGTATCTATGACATACGACATCGCCTGGAATGTATAGAAGGATATTCCTATCGGCATACTGATTCCGGGTTCCCTTATATTGATGAACGGAATGGCATTGAGTGACTGCACTATGAATCCGGCATACTTAAATACAATAAGGAATGCCAGATTGATAACCACACCGGCCGCCAGCACCGGCTTTCTGCCCCATACGAACCTGCCGAGCACGAAATTAACCAGTATCGACAGGAGCAGCAGCAGAATATATGCAGGCTCACCCCATGCATAGAATAACAGACTTGCCACTATCAACAATATATTTCTGACCGTGGTGTTACGAATTGCCGTGTGCAGTATAAAAACTATCGGCAGAAATGCAAATAAAAAAACTGCTGAAGAAAAGACCATTTTTCACCTCTTATTTCATGTAAATATAATCCATTATATACACCGCGACTTTTCAATACAAGTGAAATCTTAGAGCATGAAAAATTTCACTCATTGGAGCTTCGCGTGCTGTTTTCCTGCTTCCGGTTTATGAAGGTCACCAGCTCCCTGATTAGTATAAATGCCAGCGGTCCTGTTATAACGCCCGCCACGCCGAACAGCACCAGCCCCACATACACGGCGGCTAACATTCCGAGCGGATGTGTGCCTAGCCCTTTCCCCATGAGCTTCGGTTCAAGGTATTCGCGCACGACGTAGCTTATAAAACACATTGCAAGAAGAACAGCCGCATATCTGTAGCTGCCGCACAGCACGCACACCACCGCCCACGGCATGAGGATAGTTCCCGTCCCGAACACAGGAAGGGCATCGACAAGCCCCAGCACGATTCCGAGCAGAAGCCAGTATGGGTTTCTCAGCCACAGGAGCCCCACACCGCAGATTACCATTGTAATGGTCATTATTATCAACTGTGTTTTGATAAATGTATATATAATCTTTCCTGTTCTGGTATAGAAAAAATCGAACTCCTCCGCATACTGTGACGTTCCTGCCGCCTCTAACATCCTGTCATAATCCTTCATAAAGAAATATAATGCCATAAAGAATATCACAAACACACCTGAGAAGGTTATGAAGCCTTTGAAAGCCCCGATTGAGCCACCCATTATTGACGGCATGATTTTATCTCTCGCGCTCTCCATAAGCCCTATGATTCCCGAGTCAATATACGCCAGCGTGGTTCCGCCCGCAAAGCCCATGAAGCCGTCCACGCCCCCACAAAAGCTGCACATTCCGTCATTTATATAAGCATAATACACATCATAATTATCTATAACTTTTTTTATCTGTGCAACGAGAAGACCACCGAGCTGCCACAATACTGCCGCAATCATGCCGCCCCAGAAAATCATCAGCACCACCGCGGCAATGCCTCTTTTCAATCTCAGTCTTCTGTTTAACAGCCGCACCTGTCCGTTCAGTCCTGCCGCCAGCAAAAAAGCAATAATAAAAGGAGCTGCCAGCGGCATAATATACTTAAATATCAGATATACAACTGCTGTAACTCCTATACATATTATTATATTTCTCTTATCTGTACTCATACCACCCTCCAGCCTGTGAGAGTAGTATTACCATAAACAACATTCTATATTCACATAAAACAACTGAATGCTTACAGCTCAGATATTGTCCTTTTTACCAAAATCCTCAGAAAACAGCGCAAAGCTCTTTCCCTTCGGAATGACCTCAAATGTAAGTTTTTTTCTTGTTACCGGGTGTGAAAACACCAGTCTGTAGGAACACAGCGCAAGCGCCTCATCCCTGACGGCGCGCAAAGTATCTTTTATATTTTCCTCATTCGGTGTGGTGCCATACTTTGTATCATTTAAGATTGGCATTCCCGCCTCGGACAACTGCACCCTTATCTGGTGATGCCGCCCGGTGTGAAGCTTCACCCTCAGCAAAGCAAGCTCTTCCCCGGCCTCAACGCCAAGCACCTGATACTCTAGCACTGCCTTCTTCGCACCATCCGTTCCCTCCGGCACAACACGCGACATATTTGTCCTTGAATCCTTCAAAAGATAATTTTCAAGTGTGATTACAGTGCGGCCGCCAAGCACCTTCTGTACATTCTCCATGCCCTTCCTATCCGTGACCTTCACCACGGCATAGTAGCACTTGTCAACCTCACCCTGCGTTATCTGTCTTGTGAGTGCCGCCGCCGCCTTGCTGTTCTTCGCATACAGCACAAGCCCCTCAACAGGTCTGTCAAGCCTGTTCACAGGAGCTATAAACGGTGCCCTATTCCCTTTCTTTCTCTCATAGGTCATAAGTGCACTCACCATGTCCTGCGAAAAGCCCCTGTCCGACTGCGTCAGCACCCCGGACGGCTTGTGGCACACGCAGATGTCATCATCCTCATATACAATACATTCTTTAATATCTCTCATAAAAGTCCTTTTACGCCTTGAATCTATACCCCACACCCCAGATGGTTCGGAAACTATCTGGGGGGTTAATACTTAAGCTTTAAATCTGTATCCTACTCCCCAGAAGTTCGGAAACTATCTGGGGTTCAATGCTTAGGCTTTGAAACGATATCCGACCCCCCAGAAGTTCGGAAACTATCTGGGGTTCAATGCTTAGGCTTTGAAACGATATCCGACCCCCCAGATAGTTTCTATGTACTGAGGATTCGATGTATCGAACTCAATCTTCTCACGTATCTTCTTGATATGAACGGTAACGGTCGCAATGTCACCGATTGATTCCATATCCCATATCTTGTTGAACAGCTCCTCCTTAGAGTACACATGGTTAGGATTCTGCGCAAGGAAGGTGAGAAGGTCGAACTCCTTCGTTGTGAAGGTCTTTTCCTCACCGTTCACGAATACACGGCGCGCGGTCTTGTCAATCTTAAGTCCACGTATCTCAATCACATCATTCTCCGGCATTGCGCTTCCTACAAGCCTCTCATATCTTGCAAGATGAGCCTTAACACGCGCCACAAGCTCACTTGGGCTGAACGGCTTGGTCATATAGTCATCCGCGCCAAGTCCTAAGCCTCTTATCTTGTCAATATCGTCCTTCTTGGCTGATACCATTATGATAGGTGTATTCTTCTTATTTCTGATAGCCTTGCAGGATACAAATCCCCCCCCAGCATAGCGGCTGTAATCACCTTGGCCGACACACCTTTCACTTCCTTTT
>ENA-UEOJ01001991-UEOJ01001991.1-human-gut-metagenome-genome-assembly--contig:-NODE-1991-length-12985-cov-19.732182_pt1 | contig 12985 bp, 9 predicted proteins | sample MGYA00242885_ERZ507886 | MGnify/ENA primary metagenome ERZ507886 (study PRJEB26167, sample SAMN06115505) | human gut metagenome | host: Homo sapiens | place: China:Anhui | collected 2015-08-07... | reverse complement strand
TTGATAGAACGCAATTTGCGCCTTGTGAGCCACATAGTGAAGAAATACTATTCCAAAACAAACGACACGGAGGATTTGATTTCAATAGGCACAATCGGGCTTATAAAGGCGATAGACAGCTTTAAACCCGACAAAGGCATACGGCTTGCCACCTATGCAAGCCGATGCATAGAAAACGAAATACTGATGCATTTTCGCAACATAAAGAAAAATGCCTCGGATGTTTATCTTGGGGATTCGCTTGAAAGTGACCGCGACGGCAATCCCCTCACCTTGCAGGACACGATCAGTGACAACCGCGACATGGCTGAAGATTTGGAAAAGAAAATTCGCTGGGAAAAAGCTGCGGAATACCTTGAAAATTTAGAGGATGAACGCGAGCGCGAAATTATTATTCTTCGTTATGGGCTTGACAACAAAAAGCCGCTCACCCAGCGCGAAGTGGCAGCGCGATTGAACATAAGCCGCAGCTATGTTTCAAGAATTGAAAAAAAGGTGCTTTCAGACATGAGGAAAAATATTGAATAAACAAAAAAACCGCACGGCAATCCTATAACAACGCCGTGCGGTTTACTTTATTTTATCATATTGCATTGCGGTTTATTTTAAATCAACAATTGCCGAAGATCACAAAATTTGCTCCATTCCCGTTTTAAGCACGGATAATCCGCATTTTTCATAAAACGCCCTTGCACCGGGATTACACTCCCACACATTCAGCGTTAAATTATAGCAACCTGATTTTTTTGCATAGTCCTTAACAAATTCAAAAATCCGCTTTCCGACACCGCCGCCGCGGCAATTTTCATCAACACAAAGATCATCAATATAAAGCGTTTTCACGGGCTGCATCGAATTTGAAGCAGGTTTTTGAAAAATGCAAAAAGCGTATCCGAGGATTTTATCGTCTTCCTCCGCCACAAAAATCGGTTTTTCGTCGTTTGCAATAATATCAAGCAACTGGCTTTCGTTATATTTCTTCTTGCCGGGAATAAAAAGATCCGGCCTACCCTTTGCATGCACACAGTGCACCTGATAAAGCAACCTGTTTATCTGCGCACAATCGGCATTACAAGCTCGTCTTATATTCATTAAATTACCCACTTTCGCATTATATGATATCACAAAACAGCATTATGCACAAGAAAAAAGCTCGGTATATCCGAGCCTTTAAAATTCGTATAACAATGAATCGCGCGTTTTACGCAGCCGGTGTTTTTTTCTGCCTTTGCGGCAAAAAACGCTTTATGTGCAAATCAATTGCCGTAATAATCTTTAATTTTAAGGAAAGTATCATCGCTGATATCGTGCTCGATTCGGCAAGCCTCCTGCTCGGCGGTTTGTTCCTCAACACCTGCTTTCATCAAAATACTTTTAAAGAAAACATGGCGCTCATAAATTTTTTCGGCAACGGCTTTACCTGCCGATGTTAAATCGAGATAGCCGTTATCATCAACCATAATAAAGCCGCCGTCTCGCAAAAGAGAAACAGCATGGCTTACGCTCGGCTTTGAATAATTCATAAAAACAGCCACATCAATGGACCTTACAAAGCCTTTTCTGTTTTTAAGTATTAAAATGGATTCGAGATAATCCTCACCGGATGCATGAAGTTTCATAATTTCTCCAAAAAAAGATTTAGTTAGCATAAACTAACTAAATCTATATTAACACATAATATATATTTTGTCAACAGCAAGTGCTTTACGGCAAGCAATGCAGCCACAGCTGCGCAAATCAGCCGTTATAATCGCCGACGCGCAAAAGCTGCTCTGCCTTTTTAACCTCTTCTTTTGTGGGAACGCGGGCATCTTTAAGAGAATAATCAATGCCAAGCTTTTCCCACTTAAACAGGCCAAGAGTGTGATAAGGCAACACCTCTACCCTTTTTACCGTTTTAAGCGACGCAATAAAATCGCCCGTTTCTTTAAGACCTTGCTCATCATCCGTTAAATCGGGCACAAGCACATGGCGAATCCACATATCCTTGCCTGCATCGGAAAGATAACTAGCCATTTCAAGAATATTCTTATTTGATTTGCCGGTAAGCTTTTTATGCTTTTCATCATCTATTTCTTTGATATCAAGCATAAAAAGATCCGTAACCTCAAGCAGCTTATTGAATTTGGAAATAAAAGGCTCCTCCGAGGAAAACGGTTGCCCTGCCGTATCAACGGTGGTGTGAACGCCTTTTTGCTTTGCAAGGCGGAAAAATTCCGTTAAAAAATCAATTTGGAGCAAAGGTTCGCCGCCGCTGACTGTTATGCCGCCGGCTTTTAAATCCTTGCCCCAATAATTATGATATTTCCACGCGCGGTTGAAAAGATCAGCCGCATTCCATTCTTCTCCGCCGAAAGCCCAGGTTTCCGGATTATGGCAGTAGCGGCAGCGCATTGCGCAGCTCTGAAGAAAAACAACAAAACGCACACCCGGCCCATCCACGGAGCCGAAAGACTCCAGTGAATGAACATGGCCGAGAACCGCATTTTCGCTGTTACATTGTTTCATGGCAGGTGCGGGCAATAACATCAAGCTGCTGCTCGCGGGTTAAATCGATAAACTTAACCGCATAGCCGGAAACGCGGATTGTGAAGTTTGCATATTCTTCTTTTTCCGGATGTTCCATAGCGTCAACAAGCTTTTCTTTACCGAACACATTAACATTAAGATGGTGAGCGCCCTGATCGAAATAGCCGTCCATAACCTGAACAAGATTATTCATCTGCTCGCCCTCGTTATGACCGAGTGCATCCGGATTGATTGTTTGGGTGTTTGAAATACCGTCAAGTGCCCAATGATAGGGAAGCTTTGCAACGGAGTTAAGAGAAGCGAGAAGACCGTTTTGCTCTGCACCGTAGCTTGGGTTTGCACCGGGAGAAAGCGGAGCGCCTGCGGGGCGACCGTCGGGCAGGGAACCTGTTGCCTTACCGTAAACAACATTTGATGTGATGGTAAGGATTGAAGTTGTAGGCTCTGAGTTACGATAAGTGTGGCGGCGCTTAATCATTTCAAGGAATGTTTTAAGAAGCCATACTGCGATATCGTCTGCTCTGTCGTCGTCATTACCGTATTTCGGGAAATCGCCGTCTATTTGATAATCAACAACAAGGCCGTTCTCATCGCGAACTGTTTTAACCTTTGCGTATTTAATTGCGCTGAGTGAGTCTACAACATGTGAGAAGCCCGCGATACCGGTTGCAAATGTGCGGCGAACATCGGTGTCAATAAGAGCCATTTCGGCTGCTTCATAATAATACTTATCATGCATATACTGGATAAGGTTGAGAACATTTACATAAAGACCTGCAAGCCAATCCATCATAACGAGATACTTTTTAACAACAGCATCGTAATCAAGATATTCGTCTGTGATAGGAGCGAAGTTGGGACCGACCTGATCCTTTGTTTTTTCGTCTACACCGCCGTTAATAGCATAAAGGAGGCATTTTGCGAGGTTTGCACGAGCGCCGAAGAACTGCATTTCCTTACCTGTTTGAGTTGCAGATACGCAGCAGCAGATTGAATAGTCATCGCCCCAAACCGGCTTCATGACATCGTCATTTTCATACTGAATAGAGCTTGTGCGAATAGAAATTGCAGCAGCATACTTCTTGAAGTTTTCGGGAAGAGCGCTGGAATAAAGTACAGTGAGGTTCGGCTCGGGAGAGGGACCCATGTTTTCAAGAGTGTGGAGGAAGCGATAGTCGGTTTTTGTAACCATGGAGCGACCGTCCATACCGATACCTGCAACTTCAAGGGTAGCCCAAACCGGGTCGCCGCTGAAGAGCTGATTATAAGAAGGAATACGAGCGAATTTAACCATGCGGAATTTCATAACCATATGGTCGATAATTTCCTGAGCTTCGCTTTCGGTAAGCACACCTGCTTCGATATCACGCTGGAAGTAGATATCAAGGAAGGTGGAAATTCTGCCGACGCTCATTGCAGCACCGTTTTGAGTTTTGATAGCTGCAAGATAGCCGAAATAGAGCCACTGAGCGGCTTCCTTGGCGTTTGCTGCGGGCTCGGAAATATCAAAGCCGTAGGTTTCTGCCATTTTTTTCATATCTTTAAGAGCGTTTACCTGAAGCTTGATTTCCTCGCGAAGGCGGATAACATCATCCGTCATAGTGCCGTCGCCGCAGTTTGCGAAATCTTTAAGTTTATCTTCAATAAGGAAGTCAACACCGTAAAGAGCAACACGGCGATAGTCGCCTACGATTCTGCCGCGGCCGTAAGTATCCGGAAGGCCGGTGATAATCTTATTGTGGCGGGCCTTCATCATTTCGGGAGTGTAAGCATCAAAAACAGCTTGGTTATGTGTTCTTGAATACTCGGTGAAAATCTTGTGAAGCTCCGGATTTGGAGTATAGCCATAGGTTGTGCAAGCCTGCTCAGCCATTTTGATGCCGCCGAAGGGCATAAATGCGCGTTTGAGGGGCTTATCGGTTTGCAAGCCTACAATTTGCTCAAGATCTTTATCGGCTTCATTGATATAGCCGGGGCCGTAAGAAGTGAGTGAAGAAACTACTTCCGTTTCCATATCGAGAACGCCGTTCTTTGCGCGTTCTTCTTTTTGCAAGCCCTGAAGGATGCCCCAAAGCTTATCTGTTGCAGGAGTGGGATCTGCAAGGAAAGATTCATCGCCGTCATACGGCTGATAGTTTTTCTGGATGAAATCACGAACATTGATTTCTTCTTTCCAGATACGGCCTTCAAAGCCGTTCCACTGTTTAAAATCAGTCATTATAAATAGTCCTCCTCTGAACATTATTTATTCAAATAGGTTAGCAGTTGCTAACCGCGATTATAATAGCACTATTAAGGTCAAAAATCAATAGTGAAATATAAGTAAAAAGAGGAATTAAATGCCTCTTTTTTTATATAAAATATATACAAAAAGCCAAAATAGACAAAATATAATTCCTCTAAATATTTGATATTAACTTTTTCTTTCAAAAACATTTCCGCCGCTGCAATCCACGGCAACCGTGAGAGGAAAATCCTCAAATTTAAGTTCTTTAACAGATTCACAGCCGAGATCGTCATAAGCGATAACCTTGCAGCTTTTAATGCACTTTGAAGCAAGTGCACCGGCGCCGCCGATAGCGCAAAGATAAACGGCTTTATTGCGAACAATTGCATCGCAAACCGCTTTATTGCGCTCGCCTTTGCCAACCATGGCAACAACGCCTTTATCAAGCAAAAGCGGAGCAAAAACATCCATTCTGCTTGATGTTGTGGGCCCGCATGCGCCAACGGCAAGCCCCTCGGGTGCGGGGGTGGGACCGGCATAGTAAATAACGGCATCCTTTAAATCATAAGGCGGATTTTCGCCGTTTTCAAGTGCGGCAATTATTCTTTTATGCGCCGCATCGCGCGAGGTATAAACGGTGCCGGAAAGCACAACCCTGTCCCCCGCTTTAAGCTTCGGTGCAAGCTCTCTGAGCTGAGAAGTATTCAAAACATATTTCATAATGCGAATTATTCCCCGTTTTTTTGATATAATAACTTTTTAAGGCGTTCGTTTTCTTCTTCCGTTGCCTGAAGCACGGCAATATTTTGATTTAGTTCACGATTTGCCTCTTTAAGCTGAAAATCCAAATTTGAATTGACTATTTCAAGCCGTTGGCATTCAAAATTAACATCTTCAAGAGCCGCCATAAGGCGTGATATCTGCTCTTTCAAAACATCAATATTATCCAATTTAAAGCGACTCCTTTCACGTATATTCGTTAACCAAAGAAAGGGACTGCAATGTGCAGTCCCTGAAAATGCAATTATCTGTCAATATCGGTATCGATTTCAATATAGCATTTACCGAACCAATTCATCTTAGCCGTGTAAGCCTTTTCAAGCTGATCTGCGGCGCTTGATGAATCCTCGGAGGTGAGAGCCGACTTGGCATTCTCTTCCCAAATCGGGGTGCCGGTTGTGCCCACAAAATACATAATATGATAGCCGTACTGAGTTTGAACAATGCCTATATCGCCGGCTTTTCTTGAAGAATCAAGCGACCAGGCTTCAAATGAATCAACCATTTGGCCGGGAACAACATTTTCATAAAGGCCGCCGTTTGAGGTTGAGCCTGTATCGGAACTGTATTCGGAAACAAGAGCGGCAAAGCTGTCCTCTGTTTTATCGCCTGAATTATATTCGCTTACGACCTTATTTGCCGTTTCAAGAGCGGTTGCCCATTGCTCTGCCGTTGCATCAATAGCCTGAGTGTTGCTGCTTGAATCCGTGATGGGGCTTACAAGAATGTGGCGAACATTAACGCTTGAAGCCTCGGGAAGTGCCACCGGAGAAAGAACATAAACAACGCTTGTTGAGGTTTGATAGATATCGCCGGCTTTACGTTCCGTGCTGAAAAGCCAATCAAGGCCGGGATAAGAATCGGAATCCTTACTGTCTGCCGTTGCGATGGCATATTTTGCGGATTTAAGAATGGATTTAGTTGCATAAAGCTTTGTGGAAGCTTCTGCCTGAGCGTAATAGCTCTTATAATAATCGCCGTCCTGAGCATATTTAACGCAAAGATCGGTGAAGTTTGAGCCGTCGCTCTTTAATTCGTCTTTAAACGCCTTAGCGTCATCCTCGCTTGAAGCTTCAAAAATTCTGATGCTAACTGCGTTGAGATCGTCGGTATGAGCGTCTTTATAAGTTGTATAATCCGCTTCGGTGTATTCCTTATTATCGGCATCGGTATTGAGCTGAGACTGATAGTTTTGAGCGATATATGATCTTGTCATCTCGCGGCGGAATACCTTTTCGGTTACGCCCTTACCCATTGCCTGAACAAGATAGCCGGAAACGGTGTAACCGTATTGGGCCGCAGAGGATTTATATTTTTCGATTGTTTCCTCAAGCTCGGATTTTTGTTCATCCGTAATTTCGGGCTCCTCGCCGTTGTTTGCCTTAACGGCTTCGTTATAATACATATAAGTTGTTTTGATTGATTTGAGCGTTTGCTCGTTCACATACTCAAGCCATGTAACAACTTCATCATCGCTGTTGGTTGTTTTTTGCGATGAAAGCTTTTTATCAAAATCAACATCAAGATTATAATCCTTGGGGTCAAGACCGTATTGCTCATAAGCGGACTGAGTTGATTTAAGATTATTATATGTGGTTGCAAAATAATAGTTATAAGTTGAAACCGGAATCTTGATTTTATCGCCTGACTCATCAGTGATTGTGGCTGCGGTGATACCGGTTGTCCACTGCAAGGTGGAGTGAATAAAGCCCTTGCGAACCACACCGGTGCCAACATATGCAACAACAAGAGCAACAACGATTACACACGCAACAACTTTGCGGATAATTGCCGCATTTTGAGCCGCAATTGCGCTTTTTTTGCCGCTGAGCGCATCCTGCTTAGCCTTTGCCCTATCAAGCTTTTTCTTGAGTGCCGTTTTGGCTTTTTCATCGGTTTCGGAAGCAAGCTTACTTCTGAGTTCCTGAATTTCCTTATCAAGCGCTGCTTTTTTTTCGGCATTCTTTTTTGCCTTTTCAGCAAGCTTCTCGGCCTTTTTTGCGCTTTTTTCGGATTTGGCGGAATCGGAAATAGAGCCTCCGCTTAAAATGTCTTCGTTCAAATCTTTTTTTGCCATTTTTTTCATCCTAACCTGTGTTTTTTGCGAAAGCATATCATACGAAAGCCTGCCGCAAGGTGAATTTATCGTATATCATTTTACACTAAAATGCCTGATATTACAAGCAAAATTTTTACATAATCGGCAAATACGGCGATTTTTATCGATTTTATTTGCCGATTACGGCTGTTTACTGATTATATGATGATGTTACGGAGGTTACATAGCTTGAAGAAGGAGTGGCAACCTCGGCATTTCTCATGCCGATTCTTTCCTTTTCGTAATATGTTTTTGCCGCCGAATCGGCATCATCATTGATAAGATCCGTTATATATTGATTTTCGGCATCATACATATATTGCGGGCAATAGGAAATAAAGAACATAATATGATAGCCATAGGAGCTTTTAACGATTTCCACGTCGCCGTATTTTCTCGAAGAATCGATTGCCCAGTTTTCAAAGTCCGAAACCATTTGACCGAGCTGAGTGTCCATAATTCCGCCGCCGTACATATTATTCATATTAACGGAGGTGGAGCTTGTGTCGTCCGTATATTTTTCGGCGAGCTCAGCAAAGGAAAGCTCTGTTTTATCGCCTTTATTATATTCGTCAAGAATGGAATTTGCCTTTTCGAGAGCGGCTGCCCATTCTTCTTCCGTATATTCCTTCGTTGCGGTTGACGAAGAGGATGATGAAGAAGAATCATCATCGCCGCTTTCGGGAATAACAAGAATATGCCTTACGGAATAAACCTTTGAAGCCGAATCAGAATCAAGCGCGGGCTGCGAGGTTTTCATAATGATATAAATAACCCTGGCATTTTCGTCCGCATAATAATTGAGGCTGCCCACTGCCGTGTCGGTGTTAAACATCCAATCCGCGATATCCTCGCCGAAATTGCTTTCAACATCCGATTTAACACTTGTGGAATCCATTGCGCCGGCAAAAGCATCAACTGCGTCGCTTTCATTGGTGAAATAGCCTGCGGAAATATATTTTGAAATCAGGTCCGAGCAAAATTCGGGAATAAGAGCTTTCATGGAATCTTCATCTGTTATTTTGGCAATTGCCGCCTTTGCATTATCAACCGCGGCCTTTTTGGTTGCATCTGATGAAGTGTCATATTCCGCTTCAAGAATTGCATAGGAGCAGGATTTATAATCGTTTTCATTTTCTTTGAAATATGCATTAAGCTCATCCTCGGACGGGCGAAGCTTGATTTGCTGCTGATAATAATAAACGCTTGAAATATAATTTTGCTCAAGATATTTTCTGAGAGTTTCAAGGCCGCAGTTATCGCCGTAGGTTTGAGCAATATATTCATTTACGCCGAGGTTTGCGGAAGACGCCGCATTTTTGATATTATCGAGCTGAGTTTCAATCATTTCCTTTTGAGCATCCGTGAGGGTTATGCCTGATTCGATACCCTTTTGATAATAAATAGTGTTTTTTTTGATAAGCTCGGTGGTGTTTTCCTTAAAGCGATCCTGCCATGAAATTTCATTACCGTCGTCATCCGTGGTATATTGTGTTGAAAAATCCTTGGACAAATCAATATCATAATAGCCGTTTGATGCATATTGCACATACTGCTTAACAATATTTTGATAGTAGAAATTATACATGCCGACGGAAACATCCGTGTTGCCGACAGTCATTACGACATTACCGGGATTCATTTTTTCGTTGCTGTTTGGCACGGTGTAATAGCGCACGCCGAGCACAACAAGAATTGCGATAATAACAACGGCAATAAGCGAGCTTAAAACCGCGGTTACCGTTTCCTTTTTTATAACAACGCCCTGCGGCTCAAAGCCCTGCGGAGCGGGTTCTTCTTTTTTTGCGGGTGCAGGCTTCGGCTTCGGCAATTCAAATTCAACGCCGTTTTCACCGACAACATCGTTTTCCGTGGCGGGTGCACTGGCGTCAAACTGCCAATTATCGTTTGTTTCATACTCAACGCTGTGCGAGAAATCGGCTTTTACACTGCTTTCGGAAGCGGAAGCCTTTTCTTCATTTGCTTCGGGTGATGCCGCATTTTTGTTTTTCAAATCATCCGTGCTGCCGTTTTCAACACCGGAGGCATTAAGTTTTTCCTTATCGCTCATAAAGAACTCTCCTGTTCATTTATAAAATACACCTAATTATAAACCATTTTAATATTTATTTCAACAACAATTAATTAATGATATATTAAGATATCTTTACAACAGGAAAATATTTTTGTTGAAAAGCGCGAATATTTGTAGTATTATGTGAAGTAGACATTTTTACAACAGCAACAGCAAAACACAAAGCGGCGCAGGCCGCACATTTTTTCATCGGAGATTGAGAATTTATGGAAGCTGTAAAAAATCGGCAAAGCAGCCCGGCTTGGTGCTGGCTTTTGGCGACGATATTTCTTTTCCCGTTGCTGCCGGAATACATAAGCCCGTTCGTGCTGTTTGCAGGCTTTATTGTTTTTAAAGTGCAATGGAGCAAAGAAGGGCGAAAAGCAAAGGTTGGCACGCTCGGCAAAATATCCATGGCATTTATGAGCCTCGCGCTGATAAGCGTTTTATGGTCCGACACAAAATTAGATACACTCGGCACAGCAGGGCTTTGGTGGGGCATGTTTTTAATACTTGTTATGATTTACAATTTGGCAAACACCAAAGAAAAAATCGATGAGATATTAAAAACTGTTTCCGCAAGTGCGGCGTTAAACGGCGCCGTAGGTTCGATTCAAATATGCTCTTACCTGCTTTGCAGAGACGGATTTATAAGCAAAAGCGCAGTGCTCGTGACCCCGCTTTACAAAAATCTTGATAAAAAGATATACACAATGCTGCCGTTTGAAATAAGAACAAACACTTTTTCAGACAGAGCAAGCGGATTTTTTTCAAATCCGAATTTGATGACATCGTATTTGGTGTTTGCATATCCCCTTTCGATATATCTTTATCTTAATTCAAAAACAAAAAAGCAAAAGATTTTTTTTCTTTTTTCAAATCTTTTAATCAGCGCAGGAATCAGCTCCACAATGACGAGAGCCGGATGTGTTATCGCTCTTGCGGGTTGGCTGTTTATGTTTATCGTGCTGATAAAAAGGCACGGCGGCAGAATGCTTCAGATTTTCCTGCCGACGGTTTGCATAATAGTTCCCTCTCTTCTGACGAGATACGGCCTGATTTTCACGCCTAAGCACTCGCAGGGAGAAGCGCACGGCGGAGAAGCGGCGGTGAATACGGCGGCTCAGGTTTCGGCGGCCGTGTCGGCAAAGCAATCCTCCGCAAATCACTTTAAGATTTGGGAAAGTATTGTGGATTATTTATCTGATAACGTCCGTGAATTTTTCTTCGGCCTCGGCTTCGGCTGCGAAAGCACGGGAAATATGCTGCTTGAGGAATACGGACTGGACAAACCGCATGCTCACAATTTCATTCTTGAAATATGGGCGGAGCTTGGAATAATTGGGCTTATACTTTTGCTGGCGCTGATTATCGCCGCTGTTATTAAGCTTTTCAAAACAAAAGCGCCGAGCGGCAAAAGATATGATTTGATATTTTACATTTTCACAAGCCTTATGATGTTTTTGGGCTTTGGGCTTTCTGACTACATTTTCAATTCGCCGAAGCAAATTATACTTATTATGATTTCCTTAGGCTTAACGCAGGCAATAAGCAGCTGCTATGAGCACAACGAAATCCTGCATGCGAGCGGCGAAAAGCCGAAAATTCTTGAAACCGCGCAAGCCGATATATAAAATAATAAAAAGGAAACAATCCGCTGCGAAACACCGCGGCGGATTTATTTTGTGCGTTTGTTTACTTTCGTTACAAGCGGTAATATTGGCATAAAAAGAACGGAGCGTTTTACGCTCCGTTCAATTATTATATTCATTATTTAACGGTTTTTCTTTGCTTTTTCTTTTGAGCCGCTTCAACTATGCACCAAGCCGCAAAGCCTGTGAAGCCGAGGAAGGACGCCGCAAGACCGGCATTTCTGTGCAGAGTGGTATATTTCATTTCAACGGTGTGTGAACCCGCGGAAAGATTAAATCCGATAAAAGTGTTGCCAACGGTTTGATAATCGCACTTTTTACCGTCCACATAAAGCGACCAGCCCTCCGTGTAAGGCAAAGTGAGAATAACATTTGAATCATTATCCGTTTCATAAGTGCCGAAAACTCTACTTCCGCTTACATTAAGCTCACACTTGCTGCCGGAGGAAAGAGCGGAATAAGCACCTTCAAACGCCGCCTTATCAAGCGTTGAAACGAATATATTATGCTCTTTTTCGGATTTGGTTTTATGCAGAATTTCGATATCTACGTTTTCGCCCTTTTCAAATTCACCGATATAAACCGCATTAACTCTGAAGCGCGTGCATATCGGCTGAATGGAATCGCCGTTTACGATAAGCTCGCAGTTTTTCTTATTTAAATCGGAATGAATATCTGTGGGATCGCAATAAAAATACATCGGTCCGCTTGCCGTTGCGGTTACGATGAATTTTTCGGAATCGCCCTTTAAACCCTTATAGCTTATATCTGCATCGGAATAAACCTTTTCTTCACTGCCCGTTAAAGCGGAGAGAAAAAGCTGCTGATTTTCAAAAGGATTTGCCGTGTATTCGAGAGACTCGAACGCTTTATCGGAAACATTATATGCAAACGGAAGCGCATAATCGTTTTTATACACCTTGCGGTTATTCGGAACATCGCTTTGAACGGAATATTCCGAAAGGCCGGTTGCGGAATTATTCAGAATTTGATATTTTATTCCGAGCAACGAATCGGTGAGCAGCATGGGGCTGTTCCAATAAACATCCGTTGGACCGTTATATTTTTCGGTTTGGTTATCCTCGGTTAAGCTTGCGGGGTCGGAATAGCCCATTTTGGCCATAAACATATCCACATTGGCATCATATGTGGAGGTGTAGCTTTCCAAACCGTTATAATCAAAGAGGAAGCCTTCACTGTCGGCAACATCCTTGCCGTGAAGCTGAATATAAGATATATCCTTTTCAATTCTGTAAAGCGAAGAATCGGAGGCTTTAATATCGTTTATTACACTGCCCATTTGGGAGGTGTAAGATTCGTAATCCTTTTCCTTATCGTTATAGCCTTTAAGGGCAACGGTTGCATTTGCGCCGAGCTCGGCAAAAGACACAATGCACACAAGAAGCAGGCAAAGTGCCTTTGCCGCCTTTTTGCTTTTGATTGCAGACATTGCAAAAAGCAATGCGGCATAAAACAAAACTGCGGCGATATAAACATAAGCCACAAAACGGCTTGTAAATTTGCCGTTTAAATCAAGAAGCAGGAACACAACACCGATAACACCGAGTGCTTTAAGCATGGCGAATTTATCAAGCTTGTGCTTTTGAATTTGAGCAACTGCCCCC
>ENA-UEOJ01001984-UEOJ01001984.1-human-gut-metagenome-genome-assembly--contig:-NODE-1984-length-13024-cov-2.714606_pt1 | contig 13024 bp, 9 predicted proteins | sample MGYA00242885_ERZ507886 | MGnify/ENA primary metagenome ERZ507886 (study PRJEB26167, sample SAMN06115505) | human gut metagenome | host: Homo sapiens | place: China:Anhui | collected 2015-08-07 | study... | reverse complement strand
CCCATTGTGAAAACGAAATCGGCGGCAGGGATAAGCTGGACAAAAACACCACCATTTTCGGCCACTCCGCCAGCAGCTGCGACCCGGACGGCGTGCGGTTCACCAAGCTCTACCGTTATATGGACGCAGACTTCGTAAAGGAGCATCCGTATATCCATCTCTCTGCGGATGGTGAGGACATGATTTTCCAGATCACCGCTCTATTCGTCACGGATATTGGCTTTGACTATATTGCGCCTGATCCCACGGGAGATTCTCCGAGGGGGATACCTTCCTGACCCTCTCCACCTGCTGCCGGAAGTACGACAAGACCAACAGCGGCAATCAGCGGCTTGTGGTCATGGCAAAGCTGCTGCCGGAGGGGGCCACGGAACAGGCGTTCACCGTCAAGCTGGTGAGGAAGCCGGAAATGACCTGAAAGAAATCAGAATACACGGATATCCCGGAGCTCACGCCCTGCATCCTCCATGAGTTCGTGGAGAAAATCATCGTCCATGCGGCCAGCGACCCGAAGGGCAAGGACCGGACGCAGGAGATCAATATTTACTACAAGGGCATCGGAGCCTTGGAAATGTCAAAAGTCACGGCATCAATGGAAAAATGAGAAAACGGTACAGCCGAAGCTATACCGTTCTCTCTTTCCTCACGATGTTTTCTTATCGGGAGTAGCCTTCCGGCCACCGTTTTTTTTGTCGAAAAATGAGTGCATTTTCCTCTTGCAATTCGTTTTTAATTGTTGTATCCTGAGCACTGTCAATTCAAATTGATAGTCAATTCAGGTTGACTATCTAAGTATTTTCAAGAAAGGAGAACCACATGCAGACCAACGAGATCCAGGAGCTGCTGCTCGACACGATCCCCGCGTGGCACTACTGGTTTGCCCGTCCGTTCAAGCGCATGCTGAACGACGGCGTCAGCCTTGACATGTACTACTGCATCCAGTCGATGCGCCGCAGCGGCCGCACGATGACGATGACAGAGCTTGCAAACTTTGCCCGCATGCCCAAGCAGCAGATGAGCAAGCTCGTCGACAAGCTGGTCGAGGGCGGCTTTGCCGAGCGGCTGAGCGACCCCGACGACCGCCGCGTCATCCGCCTGCGGGCGACTGAGAAGGCCGACGAATACGTGGCGAGCTTTTTAGAGAAGGATGCGGCGGAGTTCCGCGCATTTTTCGACCAGCTCGAAGGCGAAGAGCGTGAGACCTTCTGCACGGCGCTTCGCACCATCCACGACACCTTTGAGGCCAAACGCAAGCGCATGATCGCGCAGGGCAAGCTGCCCGACTGTCCCCCACAAACTAAGAAAGAAGGCCACTGCCGATGAATATGATCCATCGCTTCATGGGCTGCATCCGCGAGTATAAAAAGCCCACGATCCTGACGCTCTTGTGCATGGTCGGCGAGGTCGCGATTGAAGTGCTGATCCCGTTTTTCACCGCCAACCTCGTCAACGAAATCAAGGGCGGCGCGGAGCTCAGCGGCGTTGTGCGCGTGGGCCTTGGGCTCATCCTGATGTCGCTCGTGTCGCTCGGCTGCGGCGCGCTCGGCGGGCTTTACGGCTCGCGCGCGAGCGCCGGCTTTGCCAAAAACGTCCGCCACGATGTTTTCACCCGCGTGCAGAGCTTCGCGTTTGAAAATATCGACAAATTCTCCTCCGCCTCGCTCGTCACGCGCATGACGACCGATATCAACAATGTGCAGATGTCCTTTATGATGTGCATCCGCATCGCGGTACGCGCACCGCTGATGTTCCTCTTCGCCGTCATCATGGCCTATATCATGGGCGGCGCGCTGGCGACGACATTCCTCATTATCATTCCCGTGCTCGTGATCGGACTTCTTCTGATCGCACGTAAGGCAATGCCCGCATTCCGCGCGGTGTTCCGCAAGTACGATAAGCTCAATGAATCGGTCGAGGAAAATGTGCGCGCGATGCGCGTGGTCAAGGGCTTTGCCCGCGAAGGGTATGAAAAGCAGAAGTTCGCCGCGGCCTCGCACGATATCGCCAAGGACTTCACCTTCGCCGAGCGCGTCGTCGCGCTCAACGCGCCGCTGATGCAGTTCTGCGTATACTTCAACTTGATCTTCGTGCTATTTGTCGGCTCGCGGATCATCATCACGAACGGCGGCACGACCATCGACGTTGGCCAGCTCTCGGCCATGCTGACCTACGGCATGCAGATCTTAATGTCGCTGATGATGATCTCGATGATCTACGTGATGATGACGATGTCGTATGAGTCCTTCGTCCGTATCTGCGAGGTACTCGAGGAAGAGCCCGCGCTCACCGATCCCGCATCTCCCGCGATGGACGTGAAGGACGGCTCCATCGACTTTGAAAACGTCAGCTTCAAGTACTCCGCACAGGCGAAGAAATTCGCGCTGCAGGACATCAACCTGCACATCGACTCGGGCATGACCGTCGGCATCCTCGGCGGTACGGGCTCGAGCAAGTCGACCCTCGTGCAGCTCATCCCGCGCCTTTACGATGTGAGCGAGGGCTGCGTCAAGGTCGGCGGCAGAGATGTGCGCGAATACGACCTTGAGGCGCTGCGCGGCGCGGTCAGCGTCGTGCTGCAAAAGAATGTGCTGTTTTCCGGCACGGTCAAGGATAACCTGCGCTGGGGCAACGAAAACGCCACCGACGACGAGATGATCGAGGCGTGCAGGCTCGCGCAGGCGGACGAATTCGTCCGCTCCTTCCCCGACGGGTATGACACCTATATCGAGCAGGGCGGCTCGAACGTCTCCGGCGGACAGAAGCAGCGTCTCTGCATCGCCCGGGCGCTTCTCAAAAAGCCGAAGATTCTGATCCTCGACGACTCGACCTCCGCGGTCGACACGCGCACCGACGCGCTGATCCGCGAGGGCTTCCGCACCTATATCCCCGAGACGACGAAGATCATCATTGCCCAGCGCGTCGCGTCCGTGCAGGATGCCGACCTCATTCTCGTGATGGACAACGGCCATATTGCGGACATGGGCACGCACGAGGAGCTTCTTACCTCGAGCGCGATCTACCGCGAGGTCTACGAATCCCAGACGAACGGAGGTGAGCAGGATGAAGCGTGATCCCAAGAATTCCCGCCGCCCAAACGACGGCGCGGCGAACCTCGCCATGCTTAAGCGCACGGTGAAAAAGCTCTTTTCCTACTATCCTGTGCTCGCGCCCGTCACGTTCGCGTGCATCCTGTTCTCGGCCATCGTCACGTCGATCCCGTCGCTTTTCGTGCAGAATGTCATTCAGGTCATCGAAAAGTGGTACGTCTCGCGCGACTGGGTCTCCGCCAAAGCAGAGCTCATCCCCATCCTGTCGCTGCTCATCTCGCTCTATGTGCTCTCGATCATCGCGATCCTGGTCTACAAGCAGCTCATGGCCTATATGACGCAGGGCTTTCTCGACAAGCTCCGTCAGGAGATGTTCGGCGGCATGCAGGATCTTCCCATCCGCTACTTCGACACCCACCAGCACGGCGATATCATGAGCTTCTACACCAACGATATCGACACGTTGCGCCAGCTCGTGTCCGAAGCCATCCCCGCCTTCATCCAGTCTGGCGCGATCGTGCTGGCCGTGTTCGGCATTATGCTCTATTTCAGCATCTGGCTGACGCTCATTTCGGTGCTCGGCGTGATTCTGATGATCGTCGTCACCAAGCGCGTCGGCGGCGGCAGCGCCAAATTCTTCCTGCGCCAGCAGCAGGCCGTCGCCAAAACCGAGGGCTATATTCAGGAGACGATGACCGGCCAGAAGGTCGTCAAGGTCTTCTGCCACGAGCAGCGCTCCATTGAGGAGTTCGACAAGATCAACGACGCCCTCTTTGAAGACAGCTACCGCGCCCACGCCTATGCCAGCGTGCTCGGCCCCATCATCGGCAACATCGGCAACTTCCTCTATGTGGCTCTGGCGCTCGTGGGCGGCGTGCTGCTGCTTATCGGCGTTCCGAACCTGAGCCTTTCCGGCAAGGCGCTGGATATCTCGATTCTCGTCCCGTTCCTCAACATGACCAAGCAGTTCACGGGCAATATCAACCAACTCTCCCAGCAGATCAACTCCATCGTCATGGCGGGCGCAGGCGCGCAGCGCGTCTTCTCCCTCATCGATGAAAAGGCCGAGACGGACGACGGCTTCGTTACGCTCGTCGACGCGAACATCGCCCCCGACGGCACGATCACCGAGAGCGACCATCACACCGGCCACTGGGCGTGGAAGAACCCGAACGACAACGGCAAGGTCTCTTACCGTGAGCTGCGCGGCGACGTGCGCCTCATCGACGTGGACTTCGGCTACGAGCCGAATAAAGAGGTCCTGCACGACGTCTCCGTCTACGCAGAGCCCGGCCAGAAGGTCGCCTTTGTCGGCGCGACCGGCGCGGGCAAGACGACCATCACGAACCTCATCAACCGCTTTTACGACATTGCCGACGGCCAGATTCTCTACGACGGCATCGACGTCAACAAGATCAAAAAGGCCGACCTGCGCCGATCGCTCGGCATCGTCCTGCAGGACGTCAACCTCTTCACCGGCACGGTGATGGACAACATCCGTTATGGTAAACTTAACGCGACGGATGAAGAGTGCATCGCCGCGGCAAAGCTCGCCGGCGCGGACGATTTCATTACGCGCCTTCCGCAGGGCTACGCGACGGAGCTCGCCAACAACGGCGCAAACCTCTCGCAGGGTCAGCGCCAGCTCATCTCCATCGCCCGCGCGGCGGTCGCCGACCCGCCGGTCATGATCCTCGACGAGGCGACCTCGTCCATCGACACACGCACCGAGGACATCGTCCAGCGCGGCATGGATCAGCTGATGGAGGGCCGCACGGTGTTTGTCATCGCGCACCGCCTGTCCACCGTCAAGAATTCCGATGTCATCATGGTCCTCGACCACGGCCGCATCATCGAACGCGGCAGCCACGAAAAGCTGATTGCGGAAAAAGGAACCTCTTACCAACTCTACACCGGCGCATTCGAGCTTGAATAACTCAAAAAAAGGACACATCCGTACGGATGTGTCCTTTTTTGATTTCGCATATCGTCCAAGTCCTCCCGCTATATTGTGTTGAACGCAATTTTTAAGGGAGGAATTCTATGTCTCGTTCCTTTTTCCGCACCTACGGCTTTCTGAGCGCGATGCTGCTCGCCATCGTACTCGGATGCGTGCTGGGCGCGCTGTGGCCGGGGGCGACGTGTCTCGCCCCGCTCGGCACGATCTTCATTAACCTGATGTTCTGCATCGTCGTGCCGCTCGTGTTCTGCTCGCTGAGTAGCTCCATCGCCTGCATGAAAAGCCCGAAGCGCGCGGGGAAGATCATGGGCACGACGCTTTTGGTCTTCATCGTCACGGGCCTTATCGCCGCAGTCATCATGCTCTTTGCGATGCGCCTCTATCCCCCGGTCCTCGAGCCGTGGGCGGACGCGGCGGCGGGCGCGGTCGATGAACAGGCGAGCGTCGCACAGCTGCTCGTCAACTTCTTCACGGTCGAGGATTTCGCGGCGCTGCTGTCCCGCCGCGCGATGCTGCCGCTCATCGTCTTCTCCATCCTCATCGGCTTTGGCGTCAATTTGAGCGGCGGCGCGGACTGCCTGACGGCAAAAGTCCTGCAGGACATGACGAACTGCCTTTTGAAGGTCGTCTCGCTCATCTCCTACTACGCGCCCGTCGCGTTTTTCGGTTTTTTCGCCTCGCTCGTCGCGACCTACGGTGCACAGATCACCGCGGCCTATGGCCGCGCGATGCTCATCTACTATCCGCTCTGCTTTGTCTACGCGCTTGCCGCGTTTCCGCTCTACGCCTACCTCGGCGGCGGAAAGGAGGGCGTGCGCGTCATGCGGCGGCATATCCTGCGCCCCGCGGTCACGGCGCTCGGCACCTGCTCGTCCGTCGCGACGATCCCGACAAATTTAGAGGCCGCAGAAGACAGCGGCGTGCCGCGTGACATCTCCGACCTCGTCCTGCCGCTGGGCGCGACGATGCACATGGACGGCTCGTGCTTCAGCTGCGTGCTGAAGATCGCGTTCCTCTTCGGCGTGTTCGGCATCCCGTTTGAGGGCGCGGGGCTCATCGTCAAAATTCTGCTTGTCGCCGTGTTCAGCTCGGTCGCGATGAGCGGCATCCCCGGCGGCGGGTACATCGGCGAGTACATCATCTGTACGCTCTTCTTCCCCGCGCAGATGGCCATTGCCTACCCCATCGCTGTGACGATCGGCAACCTTGTCGACCCACCCGCGACGATGATCAATTCCGCTGGCGACTACGTCGTGTCGTTCCTTGTTGCACGCTTCACCGAGGGAAAAGACTGGCTCGAGCGCGCGCAGAGGGAAAAGGCTGCACACTAAATTTTCCGTGCGCTTTCCGCGCAGGCATGCTATAATGCTGTTCGTTAACGAAAGAAGAAAGATTCGCCCGCTGCGCGCGGGCAGAAAGAGGTTTTTATCATGGAAGTTGGTCTTTCCATCGCGCAGATGCAGCGCGGTATGGACGTGGAAGGCTTTTATCTGCTCAAGGCCGCCTTTGCCAAGGTGACAGCCAGCGGCAAGCCGTTTTTGAGCGCAGTGCTCGCCGACACGAGCGGCACGATTGAAGCAAAGGTCTGGGACTACAGCGGCCCCATCGGCGAGCGCGACGTAGGCAAGGTGCTCAAGGTGCGTGGGAGCGTATCGGACTACCGCGGCATGCCCCAGCTCACAGTCGACAAGCTGCGCCTCGCCGAAGACAATGACCGCGTCGACGTCTCGAAGCTCGTGAGCGTCGCGCCCATCGACCGCGAGGCCGGCTATGACGAGGTCAAGGCACTCGTTTCGACCATCGAGGACGCAGACTACCGTGCCGTGTGCGAGGAAATGCTGCGCCGCCACGAGGCAGCGTTCCGCACCATTCCCGCCGCCAAGAGCGTTCACCACGGCTTTTTGTCCGGCCTTCTGATGCACACGCTCAACATGCTGCGCCTTGCCGATTTTCTGTCTGCGCAGTACGCGGACACCGTGAATCGCAGCCTGCTTCTCACCGGCACGCTGCTGCACGACTTCGCCAAGGAGCAGGAGTTCACGTTCTCCGAGCTCGGCCTTGTGACGGATTACTCGACGAAGGGCCAGCTGCTCGGTCACCTCGTCATGGGCGCGCAGGAGGTCGCGGCGATTGCCGCCGAGCTCGACCTGCCCGAGGAAAAGGCGACGCTTTTGGAGCACCTGATTCTCTCGCATCACGGCCAACCGGAATTCGGCGCGGCGGTGCTGCCCCAGTGCGCGGAGGCAGAGCTTTTGTCGCTCGTCGACCAGATCGACAGCCGCATGGAGATCTACCGCGAGGTGCTCGCGCCGCTCAAAGCGGGCGAATTCAGCCAGCGTGTCTTCGCGCTCGACAACCGCCGCGTTTATAAGCATAAATAAGGATGGCAGCGCCAGCGGCGCTGCACGGGACAAAGGGGGAGATTCTCTTTCAAAAGAGAACCTCCCCCTTTGAATCCCCCAAGAGAAAGGCAGGGGGCGTTTCGATTTCGCCCCCTGCACCCCCTAACGACCAAAAGGGAGGGGCGCAGCCCCTCCTTTTTGGATTATCCACCCCGTGCTTCTGACGGTGCGGCATTGCTGCGCTCGCCGCTTTGGGGTGCCGCTTTTTTAGCTTTCTGCTGGATCGCCATTGCCAATAGGTTCATCGGGTATGATGTCTTGTAAAATGACTTGCTCTTCTGCGTCTAACAAGGCTTTTTTCAGGACTTCGCGGGCAAGGATGCCTTTGCCCCCGTCGTAGAGGTCGATGGCCTCGCTTATGCTGCGCACCATGCCGTGGTAAAGGTTTCGATAAGTTCTCATTTTATTTCCTCCTTTTATGCGTCATTATTGCGTCACTTTTTCTTTTTAGTATAATTTGACGCTAAAATTTTGTCAATACTTCGTCACGGAGGTTGGCAAATGGATTCAAAAAGTCGTTACACCCTGCGCACTGATCCGGTGCTGCTGGAAAAGCTCGGATATATCGCTGAATACGAGGGACGCACCAAAAACCGTGAACTGGAGCAGATGATCAAGCGCCGCATCGCAGCTTTCGAGCAGGAGCACGGTGAGATTCCCATAGAAGAAAACGACCGCTGACGCGGTCGTTTTTTTGCCCCCGTCCGGCGGCGAGCGCAGCAATGCCGCCAGCAGGTAGTCCGCCGCCGTGCTATCGTCACACGCGCCTCACGATAGTAAGGCGCGGTTGCAACATGCAACGAAACGCAGGGGTTCATGGCGAAGCCATGTACACCGCAGTGCAATCCGCAGGCTGAGCAGTTCTTCAAGTGCCTGACTGCCAATGTGCGGGGTCAAGGGGCAGGGCCCCTTGCGTTCTCTTGGGGGTTCAAGGGGGCCATTCTCTCACGTGAGAGAATGGCCCCCTTTCCCGCATTCCCTGCGCCGCGCAGGGAATCCCATTGCTGCCTTCAGGCAGCAAGAATCTGTAAAGCGCTATTGCTTTAATAGTCTTTTAATTTCTTTCTCTGCGAGCGCAGTGCCCCCCTCGAAATCCACGTAGGGATGATATGCGGATTCCAGCGCGTCGTGCGCCTTCTTGGCATTCGACAGCGCGCCCACAGCCTCATCTAAGAGCGACGCTTCCACGTGGCGGGTAAAGCGCAGCTTCGCCTTCTGCGCGCGCGTGAGCTTCTCCTCCGCCATCGCGTCGAGACGCAGGCGGCGGTAGGGCTTCCCGTCGTATGGGTTGCGCGCGTTCGTTGTGATAAACGCCAGCCCTTTTTCCGGGATCAATACGTGATGGAGCTCCCGCGGCCGGTCTGGATTCGGGCAGGCGATGATGTCGAAATGCTTCGCCTGTGCCGCCTGCACGACGGTCTCAAGCATTTCGTTTCCCAGCCCCGCACTGTCGATGATGGCATAGATGCGCGGGCAGAGGGCTTCGACGGTGTCGAACCGGCAAATCTCGCCCCGATGCGTCACACCGCCCAAAAACGCGCGGTCGACGCGCCCGCTGCCGCCTCCCTCACCGCGCAGCTCGCGTGCGAGGATGCCGTCGGTGCGGCGGCGGAGCTTCGAAAAATCCATCTGCGCGTGCATTGCCACGCGGCGCTCGCTCTCCACCTCGCCCATCGCGCGCAGGATGCGATAGGCGCTGCGGTAGTGTGCGCGATATTCGTCGCTCAGCGCGACGATCTCCGCGCGGCGTGCCTTAGCCGCGTCCACATCGTAGAAGCGTGTCAGATCGACATAGCGTTCGCTCGCGACCGCGTAGGTCGGCTCGAGCACATGCGGGCTGGTGCCATCGACAATGGCGGCGTTACGGTCCAGAAAGATCGCGCCGTCGAGTGAATCGGGGTCGCCCGAGCAGTTGATGTACACGATGCGCTCGCCCGCGCGCTCCATCGCCGCGCCCATGCGGCGCATGAAGGTCGACTTGCCGCAGCCCGGGCCGCCTTTCAGAATCATCAGATCGTCGAGCCGACCGCCCAAAAGCTGGTCATAGAGCGAGAAAAAGCCCTCTTCGCTGTTTGCGCCGAGGAAAAAGTACACCGGTTTCATAAGATCCCTCCCAAAATTGGTGCTTTCTCCATAGCGTATGCGTGCGTGGCTGTCCCCGCTTCCCGCCCTTCCCAAATTTTGTTTGTAAGGCAGCATCGTTCCGTCATTCAGGAATGAAAAAAGCTCCGTTTGGGATTCCCAAACAGAGCCTTTTTATGTACTTTCTTACGCCGTGAAGATCTTGTCCTCCGCTCTGCGCGTGTAGTCGCGTTCGAGCATCGCGCGGTGCGAGAGGAACGCGGGATCGTCGAAATACTTCGCGCCCATCGGGCAGTTGCGCACGCAGGAGTGGCATTTGATGCACACGCCCACGACCTCGGTGACATCATCGGGATTGATCGAGCCCATCGGGCAGAGAGAGGCGCACACGCCGCAGTGGATACACTTGTCGAGGTCGGTCTTGGGCTTCGCCTTCAGAAACACCTTCGGTTCGCCATCGAGGCCCAGCGGGCGGTAATACGGCGCGTCGGCGTCACCGTCGACCGTGACGGGCGCGGGATACTCGGTCATCCGCACGATGCGGCCCACGACCGCGGAGCCGAGCTTTGCAAGCTCCGCCATATCGTCGGAATCGGGTCTGCCGTTGGCAAGCGCGTCGGTAAAGGCGTGGCGGCAGGCAAAGGCACCCGCGCCGATGGTGTGGAAGCCGTCCCCTTCGAGGCAGGCGCAGAGCTCGGCAAGGGAATTATCAAAACTGCGGTTGCCGAACGTCACGACCGGCACGGCCAGCGCGCCGTTTCCGTGAAAGCCGGACTTCACAAAGTCGAGCAGCTTATTTGGAAGCTTGCCCGCGTAGGTTGGCATACCGAATACGACAAGGTCGCCCGCGGCAAACTCATACGCTTCCTCGCGTGCGGCGGGCAGCGTGAAATCGCGCACCTCGAGCGGCACGTCGAAGCTGACGGCAAGGGCATTTGCAAGCGTGGTGGTCACCTTTCTGGTGTTGCCGGTGGCGCTGAAATAGACTGCGTAGACCTGAGTGATGTTCATGGGAATCGGCCTTCTTTCTTTATTGTGCGGGGCGCTGCCCGGCCTTACAGGGAAAAATCCTCGGAGGTATACTGGTCGTTCAGCGTGGCGGGACGGGGCGGCACACGCTTGAGCGGATCGTAGCAGAAGTGACGGCAGTGGTCAGCAGAGTCGACCACGCCGCGGCGGGAGCAGATGACCTGCCCTTCGTTGATGACAGATCCGCTCTTGCAGTAGGCGCAGTGCTTTTCAATGTCTTTGCGGAACAGATGGAACATGGTCTCCCTCCCCTTTCTTTTACAGGCTGCGGACGACGAGCTTGCCGTCCTCCACCGACGCATGGATCTGCGTGACGGGGTGCTCGTAGGAGTCGATGATCTGCGCGGCCATGACGTCTTCGAGCTCTTTCTGAATGGTGCGGCGCAGATTGCGCGCGCCGTAGGTCGCGGAGTAGGACTTCTTGACGAGGTAGTCCTCAACATCCTCGTCCCACATAAAGTGCAGGCCCTTGTCCTCAAGGCTCTTTTGCAGCTCATCGAGCATGATGTGGGCGATGCCGGCGAAGTTCTTCTCGTCAAGGCGGTTGAAGCAGATGACCTCGTCCACACGGTTCAGGAATTCGGGGCGCAGGAACTCGCCGAGCGCCTTCATAGCGCGGTCGCGGTTCTGCTCGTTCACCGTGTGGCCGAAGCCGACAGTGCCCTCCTTGCGCTCGCTGCCCGCGTTGGACGTCATCACGATGACGGTGTTTTCAAAGTTGACCTTGCGGCCGTGGGAGTCGGTGATCTCGCCGTCGTCGAGAATTTGCAGCAGGACGTTCATCACGTCGGGATGCGCCTTTTCGATCTCGTCGAAAAGGATGACGGCGTAGGGCTTGCGGCGAATCTTTTCGGTCAGCTGGCCGGCTTCATCATAGCCGACATAGCCCGGGGGCGAGCCGACGATGCGGGAGACCGAGTGCTTTTCCATAAACTCGGACATGTCGAAACGGATCAGCGCATCGGGCGAATTGAAGAGGTCCTGCGCCAGCTGCTTGACAAGCTCGGTCTTGCCGACGCCCGTGGGGCCGACAAAGATGAAGCTCACCGGCTTATGCTTGGGCGAGATGCCCACGCGGTTGCGGCGTATCGCCGCGGCGACAGCCTCGACAGCCTCGTCCTGACCGACAATGTGCTCTTTTAAGCGCTTGTCAAGCTCGCTCAGACGGCGGAACTCGTCTTCACGGATACGCGAGGCGGGAATCTTCGTCCAGAGCTCGATCACGCGGGCGAGGTTGTCCATCGTGAGCTGCGGGTCACCCTGCGCGCAGAGCTCGTCGAGCTCGGTCTGCGCCTTGATGGTAAGGCTCTTGAGCTCGGCCAGCCGCTCAAAGTCGGGTTCTTCTGCGCCCTGCAAAAGCTCGCGCTCCTTGTCGTAATCCTCGATCTCGCGGTGCAGCTCCATGCGGCGGTTGATGTTCTTGTCGTGCAGGTTCAGATCCGAGCATGCCTCGTCGATGAGGTCGATGGCCTTGTCGGGCAGGAAACGGTCGGTAATGTAGCGCTCGGACAGCAGCACCGCCTGACGCAGAATGCCCTCGGGAATTTTGACGCCGTGGAACTGCTCGTAGTAGTGGGCGATGCCCTTCAAAATTTTGAGCGTGTCCTCCATGTTCGGCTCGTTGACCGTGACCGGCTGGAAGCGGCGCTCGAGCGCGGTGTCCTTTTCAATGTGCTTGCGATACTCGGTGAACGTCGTCGCGCCGATGACCTGAATTTCGCCTCGGGAGAGCGCAGGCTTCAAGATGTTGGCGGCGTTCATGCTGCCCTCGGCGTCGCCCGCGCCGACGATGTTATGCACTTCGTCGATGACAAGGATGACGTTGCCCATCTTGCGGATCTCCTCGATAAGGCCCTTCATGCGGCTCTCGAACTGGCCGCGGAACTGCGTGCCCGCGACGAGCGCGGTCAGGTCAAGAAGATAGACCTCCTTGCTTCTGAGCTTGAAGGGCACGTCACCCGCGACGATGCGCTGGGCGAGGCCCTCGGCAATGGCCGTCTTGCCGACGCCCGGCTCACCGATCAGGCAGGGGTTGTTCTTCTGGCGGCGGTTCAAAATCTGGATGACGCGTTCGATCTCCTCCTCGCGGCCGACGACCGCGTCGAGCTTGCCGTCGCGTGCGCGCTGGGAGAGATTGATGCAGTAGGAGTCGAGGAATTTGTGCTTGCTCCCCTTTTCGACCTTCTTGTTGCTGCGCGGGCTCTGCGTCTGCTCGGCCTCGTTGCCATTTTGTGCGTCGTTCGCAGCGGGATTTCCGCCGAAAAAGCGGCTCAGGAACGGGAACGTGGCGGTCTTGCCGTCCTCGTCCTCGTTATCGGCGTCCGGATCGTCGGCGTCGGTCAGACCTTCGAGGTTTTCCGCGCCGCCGAAAGCGCCCATCATTTCATTGGAGATATTGTCAAGGTCCTCATCCGTGATGCCCATGCGCTGCATCATCTCGTTCACCTGCGGCAGTCCCAGGCTCTTGGCGCACTTCAGGCACAGGCCCTCATTGATGGTCTTGT
>ENA-UEOJ01001983-UEOJ01001983.1-human-gut-metagenome-genome-assembly--contig:-NODE-1983-length-13030-cov-41.111789_pt1 | contig 13030 bp, 23 predicted proteins | sample MGYA00242885_ERZ507886 | MGnify/ENA primary metagenome ERZ507886 (study PRJEB26167, sample SAMN06115505) | human gut metagenome | host: Homo sapiens | place: China:Anhui | collected 2015-08-07... | reverse complement strand
GGCGCAGAGTGAACCACAGGGCGATTTCAGCGAGATCGAGGATGATGGGGATCTCCCGTTCTAAGGCGGTGGGCGAATGCCGAACAGGATCATCAAGGATAGCATCAGGACGAGCAAAAGCATCAACGCAATGTCGGACTTTCAGTTCCGATTGTGGGCGTACCTGATCACCTACGTTGATGATTATGGGCGCGGAAGCGCAGACCCAGAATTGCTCAAAGGCTTTGTATTCCCCCGCAGAAAAGGTGTGACTGAAGGAACGATCAGTAAGACGCTTGCAGAATTGGCGACCATAGGCTCTGTGATCCTCTATGAAGTTGACGGAGAACCGTACCTATGTTTTCCAAACTGGAGCGAACACCAGACGGTGAGGAACAAAGTAAGCAAATTCCCGGCACCTGCTGACGGATTGATTACACCTGAAATCAATTGCAAGCAATTGCAAGCAGGTGAAAGCAAATGCGCCCGTAATCCAATCCAGAATCCAGAATCCAGAATCCAGAATCCAGAAGAAGTAGGCGGCGAGCCGCAAACGGCATCCCCGCCGGTGGTTTCCATCCCCCTCAATGACGGCACTGAATATCCGGTGTCGCAGGAGCAATGCCAGGAATGGGCGGGCGTGTACCCTGCTGTCGACGTGATACAGCAGTTGCGGGAGATGCGGGAATGGTGCCTGAATAACCCGGCGAAGCGGAAAACGGCGCGTGGTGTACGCGGATTCATTACCCGCTGGCTGGCGAAAGAACAGGATCGCGGTGGCCGTAAGGGTGCAAAAGGCCCCGGCAACAAATGCGAGGACGCTTGGGGGTATGTGTGATGGCGGGAGATTTTAAGCTGGCTGATCTGGTGCGCCCGTGCCGGAGATGGAAGGCGGCAAGGACGCCGGAGGTGACGTACCAGTCTCAGCAGCTTTGTTGGGACTGCGCTAATGTATACGGCGGCTGCGAGTGGTCGGCGCGGTTTGAGCCGGTCCCCGGATGGGATGCGATAGCCACAACACGGACGGTCAGCGGGAAGTTTGTAGAGAAATCTTTCAGCGTCCGCGCCTGCCCAAAATTCAGGAGGGGATAACGATGAAGTGTGAACTTTACCACGATAATTTTCAAAATTTTAAGCGATACAATGTACCGAAAGCACAACTTGTGATCGCGGATATTCCGTACAACATCGGTGCGGATGCATACGCTTCTAACCCTATGTGGTACAAGGACGGTGACAACAAGAACGGAGAAAGCAAGCTGGCGAAGCAGAGCTTTTTTCACACGGACGGGAATTTTCGCATTGCGGAGTATATGCACTTCTGCAACCGGATGCTGCGGAAGGAGCCGAAGGAAAAGGGGCAGGCACCGGCCATGATCGTATTCTGCGCCTTTGAGCAGATGCAGACGGTGATCGAGTACGGAAAGCAATACGGGTTTATGAAGTCTTACCCCTTGTTTTTCGTAAAAAACTATTCGGCGCAAGTGCTGAAGGCCAACATGAAAATTGTCGGCGCGACGGAGTTTGCCGTTGTCCTCTACCGGGACAAGTTGCCGAAATTCCGCAACGTGGGGGCAGACGGAGAGCGGCACATGGTATTTGACTGGATCTCGTGGGAGCGTGACAAGCGCAGCGAGTATCCGAAGGTACACCCAACGCAGAAGCCGATTGGTGTCTTGAAAAAGCTGATTTCCGTATTTACGGATCCCGGCGATGTGGTGATTGACCCTTGCGCTGGCAGCGGGTCTACGCTCCGGGCCGCATATGAGTTAGGGCGCAATGCCTACGGCTTTGAGGTTGATAAGGCGTTTTACAAAGCGGCAAAGGGGGAAATGCTTGCACCACTGTTTGAAAAGCCGGAATTTGAGCAAATGCGAATGGGAGAAGCAACATGATCCGGCTTGTGATTGACATTTACGATGGCGAGGACACACAGGGAACGAAGGAGGCGGTGGCCATGCTACTGGAGCCTCTGGGCCGCGTCCGGGTGGTCAGCGTCATTACCGATGGCAAGGGGGAGAAGCGGTGATTGCATTTGAGATCCCCTATCCGGCAACAAAACGCGGTAAAGCGGCGTGGAACAAGCGGTTTGGCCTGAACGCGTATTACGCCGGTAAGCATTGGTCACAGCGGAAGAAGGACGCGGAAGAGCTACATACCTTGGCCCACTGGGCAATGCGCAAAGCAGGTGTTACAAAATGCCTGGTAAATTACCCCGTAAAGGTGACGTTTTTCTGGAATGACAATTTGGACGTTGACAATCACGGCGCGCTGGGCAAAGCCTTTGTGGACGCGATGAAAGGCTATATTTTGCCGGATGATAACCGCAAATGGTTCCGTGCCGTGGAACACAAATTTTGGGGCGGAGATACGATCCGCGTGGAAATTGAGGAGGCAGAATGATGGATGCTGTGGAGTTTTTGGAACAACTGAAAAAACGCAGTAAAAGCAACCCGGATTATTACGGTGAAGAACTTAATATTGCACATATTGAACCTATATCACTCGTTAGTCAAGTCGAACAGTGGGCCGCAGAGCACCCCGTCAAAACCAGGCAGAGCGTGTTTTTGGAGATGTTTCCCAATGCGCCAATATTTCCAGATACCGGGATCGTTAAAATATCCCCCTGCGAAGTGGATGCAGTATTGCGTGGGAATTGCCCCGGCGTTGGATGTTGCCCGGAGTGCCGGAAGAAATTCTGGCTTGCGGAGGTGGAATGATGCTCCATCTTGGTGACATAACGAAGATCAATGGAGCGGAGGCCCCCGTTGTGGATGTGGTGATCGGCGGCAGTCCGTGTCAGGACCTTTCTATTGCCGGAAAGCGGACAGGGCTGGCCGGGGCGCGCTCCGGCCTATACATGGAACAGATCAGGGTCGTGAAGGAGATGAGAGAACATGACATGGCAAGCGGGAGAACAGGTGAGTTTCTGCGACCTCGGTATATGGTCTGGGAAAATGTCCCCGGAGCCTTCAGCTCCAACGGCGGAAAAGACTTCGCGGCCGTCCTCGAAGAAGCCATCCGCATCGCAGAGCCGGAAGCCCCCGATATTGAAGTGCCTGAAAAAGGTTGGAACACCTGGGGGGGATACCACGATGAAATGGGAGGACGATGGAGCGTTGCGTGGCGAGTGCTCGATGCTCAACACTGGGGAGTCCCCCAACGTCGCCGTAGAATCGCGCTTGTCGCAGATTTTGGAGGCGACACCGCATGGGAAATATTGTTTGAGCGGCAAAGCATGTCAGGGTATCCTGCGGAGAGCGGAGCGGCGGGGGAAAGCCTTGCCGCCGGTGCTGAAAGCGGTGCTGCTTACGCAGTCCGGATCAGGGGAGGATGCAACGGAGGCGGAAAAGGAGCCTTAGTCCAGACGGAGAAAAGCGGAACGACTAAGGCAGGGAATGACCAGACGCTTTTCTGCATGGGAACACAGCAAGGAGGAGCTGAGGTTCGAAGCGATGATAGAGCACCGACCTTGACCGCCGCCGCAGGCATGAGTGGGAATAACCAGCCTGTCATCTGTATCCAAGGAAACGCAATCGACCGGGCTGATACCGCCGGATGCAACGGGAAGGGCTGGAAAGAAGATGTCTGCTATACGTTGAACACCATTGACCGTCCGGCGGTCTGCGCCGGTCCGGACTGTCTTACTCCGTGGGATTACCAGAGCAAGCGGGTATACAGCGAAGCCGGTGTGATGCCAACGTTGCAAGCCGGAGAAAACAGCGGTCAGAATCAGGAAGCCGTACTGTGCGCCGGGTTTAAGCTGGGGAACAGTGAACACGCCCGGAGCATCGGATACGCAGAGGAACAGGCCCCTACGCTGAACGCAGAGTGCGGGGGGAACAAACCGGCGGTTCTGTGCCTGAACGATCAGGGCGGTAGCATGATGGGCGTGAGCCATGATGTTTCCGGGACGCTGAGAGCACAGGAGCATGGGCACCAGCCCTCCATTCTGGATATGAGTCACGCCTGCGACGTCATCAGGGACTGCGGCGAGGTAGCACCCAGTCTGCAAGCACGTATGGGAACCGGCGGCAACCAAATCCCGCTGACGTACCAGAAAACAACCGGGACTTTATCGCCCGGAGCACACGCAGGGAGCTATAACGGGCAGGATGCCTATAACGATATGCTGGTATGCGGAGCGGCTGTACCGGATATTGCACACACGCTAAAGGCAAAAGCAAACTGCGATTTCCGGGAGGATTCGGAGACATACCCGGTGCAGAATCGAGTGGTTCGCCGTCTGACCCCATTGGAATGCGAACGGCTTCAGGGATTCCCTGACCACTGGACCGACTTGGGCGAGTGGACGGACAGCAAGGGCAAGCGCCACAAGGACGCAGACAGCCCCCGGTATAAGGCGCTGGGAAACTCCATCGCCCTGCCGCCGTGGAAGTGGCTGCTAAAACGGCTGTGCGGCAACTACGAGCGAAATGCGACTATGGCGAGTTTGTTCGATGGAATAGGCGGTTTTCCGCTGATCTGGGAGCAGTTGAACGGACGCGGAACGTGCCTATGGGCCAGCGAGATTGAAGAGTTTCCCATCGCAGTGACCAAACGGCGGTTCGGCACGGTAGAGAAACCAGGAGACATGGGGCGCTTTTTGTTCCCATACGGAAAGGATGAATTATGAGAGATACAAACCTCGTAAATGCTCTGCGTGAGCACGCAGAATGGGCGGAGGGGAACCAGTGGGAAACGCCCATTACCTTGGGCGATGATCTGGCGGAAGCCGCCGACCGGATTGAGGCGCAGGAGAAAGAGATTGAAAAGCTGCGAGGGCAGGTGCCCCGCTGGATCCCGGTGGCGGAGCGGCTGCCGTCTGGTGATAATCAGGTGCTTGTCGTTGTGTCCGGCAAGCCGAAAGAAAATATCACGCTGGCCGGGGCCGTTGAGCTGGCAACGCTGTATAGTGACGGCTGGTGTTTGGAAACGTGGCCGGAGTGGACGGGGGCGGAGGTGACGCACTGGATGCCGATACCGGAGACGCCGGAACCGCCGGAGGAGGCCGGCCATGATTAAACCATCGCCGTGGCTGTACCCACTCAAGGTGGAGTATGACCGAAGAAAAGTCTGTGAATGCGACCCTCGCACGTTTATCCTGGATGCCAAAAACAAGCTGGTATATTGCTCCACGTGTGGGGCGATCATTGACTCGTTCGAGGCCCTGATGGACATGGCGAGAAACGCAGAGCGTATCAAGGGCAATTTGACCACATACGCGGAGCTGGCTGCCAAGGAGCGCAAAAGTTTCATGCGCTTCCGAGGTGTCAACGATATTAGCAAGCGGTTTCGAAATGGCCTATGGCCTGTTTGTCCGCACTGCAACGAGCTAATTGACCCAATGGAGATTAGCCGCTTTTCGAGGCCAGAACCGCCGAAGGAGGTGGAGTGATGGAACGATTGACTTTTGATGGCAATTTCTGCGACATTGCGCAGTGCCGGGAAAACCCCTGTCCCTACAACGGCAGCTGTACCCAGCGGAAAGTGTGGGAAAGGCTAAAAGCCTACGAGCAAACGGGCTTTTCCCCGGGAGCCTGCGAGATTGCGGCAAAAGCGGAGGCGGCATTGTCCTCCATTGGATGGACTGTTGATAGAGCGGCAGAACTGCTCAAAGCTGACAAAGAAGGCCGCGTGGTGGTGCTGCCGTGCAAAGTGGGCGATACGCTATGGGTGACTGGCCGTGACAATGTGCCGCGAGAAATGGAGCTTGAAGCCCCGGACATCAGAACTGTTTGCACGGATGAGGATAATCTGTGTATGTCAACGTGCAATCGCAAGCCGGACGGGTTCTGCGCGTATCGTCTGCGTAATGATGGTGCAGACATCGGCAAGACCGTATTCCTCACCCGCGAGGAGGCGGAGCGTGCATTGGAGGCGAAGAAGGATGAGTAAAGCTGTTATGCTGAGCATCCGCCCGAAGTGGTGCGCGAAAATCATCATTGGCAGAAAAACTATGGAATTGCGCAAGTCCGTGCCGAAACTGGAGGTACCGTTTAAGTGCTATATCTACTGCACAAGTGGTCATCCGTATATCTCCGTAAAGGGTGGAAATCTGGACAGGGATACCGTCCGGACCAATACGGCCGGCAGATGCAACGGCAAGGTTATCGGCGAGTTTGTGTGCGACTACATCCTACAACGATGTGAGATGGCAAATGCAGACATTGCCGAACAGCAATCCTGTGTTCGCCGCGAAGATATCTATTTCAAATATTCCGAAGAGGGAAAACGCTATATTTACGGCTGGCATATCTCCGACCTGCTGATCTATAACCAGCCAAAGGGGTTGGACGAGTTTACTCGGCTGCGTGAAACGAAATTTGGCTCGGAGCCGGTGACAATCAAGCGCCCGCCCCAGAGCTGGTGCTATGTGGAGGCGATGAAGGATGGCAATTAGCAAATCAAAGCGTGAAGCGGTCTACCGAAAGTATAATGGCCACTGTGCGTATTGTGGACGCGAAATCGCCTACAAGGATATGCAGGTAGACCATTTCCACCCATTGAGAGCGTGGGGTATTGAGGACACCGGTACAGACGATCTCGACAACCTCATGCCAGCCTGCCGGATGTGCAACCACTACAAGCGTGCAAATTCGCTTGAAACTTTTAGACGCTACATCGCAGAAATTCCGCGAAAGCTGCGCGAGAACTATATCTACAAGATTGGCGTGGTTTATGGCAATGTCATCGAGGCTGAAAAACCGATTGAGTTTTACTTTGAGGCGCAGGAAAGGAAGGAGGGCTGACAATGGCTGAATATAAAATCTGCTTTAGAGTGGCTGGGGCGTTTGGCGCTCAAATCAGCTTTGAGGCAAAACCCGGCGTATCCTATGAGGACGCTGCGGCGGCCCTTGACAAAGACAAACTGGCGAAGCTGATATGCCTCGACACCTTGGGCTACTCCGCAAAGGATATTGAGATTAACACGCCGGAACAGTACGAGGAGGAATTTGGAGGTGCTGACCATGAGGCTGATTGATGCAGACAAAATCCGGTGGAAATCATACCCCAATGATTACGGGGAAACAAATGATGACTATGTGGAAAAATGCGACATTGACAATATGCCGACAGTTGATGCCGTGCCGGTGGTGCATGGGCGGTGGATATCATTCTTGGACGGTGACCACATCATGTCGGAACGATACTACCGATGCTCACGTTGCGGTAGAGTAGAGAGTAGACGACAGCTGTATTGCCATTGCGGGGCCAAGATGGACGGAGGTGACAACACTGAACGTTGAGCGCCCGGCTTCCTGCGAAAGTGCGCTGCGTGGGCTGCAGCATCAACTCATCGACTGAAAGGAGATATTAAACTATGCAGTTAGAAGTAGCCGTTGAAATTCAGAAAGCTTACAGCAAGCTCACGTCTGGGCAGGTCCCCTTCACCAAGAAGAATATGTGTGCGATTTTGGTGCCACTTAGAGACAAGTACGGCCTGACGGACAGGCAGGTGCTGGCAGTTGCTCGCAACGAATTGTCCTTGGAAGAAATCATGCTGCTCAACCAGACTCAGGAGGAGACGAAGCAGCATGGATAAGTACATCTACGGCAAAAGAAAGGACGGAGGTACTGAATGAAACGGAAAGACTGGCTGATTATAGCCTTTTGGACGATGGTTATAGCCGCTGGCATTGCGTTTATCGTGTTTTATTTCAAAAGCATTCTGACCGCCGACATCCCCCTGTGGCTGAAACTGTACTTGCTAAGGGGGAAGTAAGATGGCTAAACAATCTGGGTACTTGCAACGGTGGGAGAACGAGACCAACCGGCTGCTTCAGGCAACGATGGCTATAACCTCGCAATATGACATTGATACCCTGCAAATCGCAATCCACCAGACGGAGGGCTGGGGCTATGACCGCATTATGAGGCTCACCGAAGCATGGGCAGAGGTGAGAAAAGAATACAGGCCGGCGCTGGACTACAAAAACCCGGCGGCGGACGTGTGTCAGGAGCACATGGATCGGGTGCTGGCGGAGATTATCCGGGACAAGGCGAAGCTGATCCCATTCCCGGATAGATACAAGGATCTGAAAAAGGTCCGTTATGGGAGGTAACTATGCAGAAGGAAGATATATCGCTCCTGCGCATCTATGCGAAGAATGATATGAATTGCGTGAAAACCGCAAAGGAGATGGACATCCATCACAACAGTGTAATCTATCGGCTGGGCAAGATCAAGACGGAAACCGGGCTGGATGCGCGGAAGTTCTGGGACTTGGTAAAGTTGCTGGAAATGGAGGAATCATGAAACTTGGACAGGTGGTTCGGGCTATGTGAGGTGGTTATGTGAGTACATTCCCGGAACGGCTGCAGCGGCTCCGAGAAAGCAGACACCCGGTTGTCAGCCGGTATGTGGCATCTGAACTGATGGGGCTGAGCCGGGACGCATTGAGACGGTATGAGCGAGGCACACGGGAACCGGGGCTGTCGGAGCTGAAACTGATTGCTGCGTATTACAACGTCAGCCTTGACCAGCTTTGCTGGGATGAGGGCGAGCGGTAATTGAACAGAAAATAAATATTTCAAATTCCTCCATTTGGAGGAATGTTGACGAACAGATGTGCGAGAATGAGGGTGCGGGGTTATATCCGTATCCTCATTCTTACCATCCATCCTTTCTTTCCTCCTGACCCCGGCGGAATGCCGGGGATATGCAGACGTAGCTCAGTCGGTAGAGCACCGCGCCAGGAGGTATGCGCAGGTTCAAGTCCTGTCGTCTGCACCATGGCGGGGAGCGTTTCGGGTGATGCGTCCTCGCTCCAAGAATATATAAGCTTCGGCCTGTAAAAGCAGCTCGCCTCCGGCAACTGGTCCTTGCCCTTGACGCCCCGGTGCAATTCCGGTTGGGTATAGGACCCCTCGCACCTCTCAACGATGTGGCCCAGAGGGGACATTTAGGGGCGAATGTTCCAAGGATGGCGAGGCGGTCTCCAAAACCGCTTGGGTGGGTTCGATTCCCAACCGTCCCTGCCAGATGTATGCCCTTCGGGGCGGGTAAAGTCTGCTATGTAAGGCCAAGGGGTGGGGGCTGGTAGCAAAATAATGTTAAGAGGTTATGCGAAATGAAAATGAAAAAGTATATTGGCACGAAAATCATTGAGGCAGCCCCTGCTATTCGCATGGGTGGAAAGGTCTATGATGCGAATGAGCTCATCCCCAGAAGCATGAAGCTTGTGGAAGAGGGTTACAAGGTTCGCTACCAGGACGGCTACGAGAGCTTCAGCCCAAAGGCCGTGTTCGAGGAAGCGTACCGGGAAACAGACTGCCTGAGCTTTGGCCTTGCCATTGAAGCAGCGAAGAAAGGGAAGAAAATTGCCCGTCGCGGATGGAATGGAAAGAATCAGTATGTCGAGCTTGCGGAGCGCATCAGCTATGAGAATGCTGTGCATGAGGTGATCAACGCCAATCACGAAGTTATCGGCAACAAAGCACTTGCGTTTGTCGGCACATCCGGCGTGCAGCTCGGTTGGCTGGCATCGCAGGCGGATATGCTTGCCGATGATTGGATGATCGTGGAGTAAATTATTACCGGTAGCAAAACGAAAGGGAGTGAGCGCATGGCTGGCGGAGCGCCAAGAAAATGGAAAAGCGTAAAGGCAATGCAGGAAGCTATTGACGCTTACTTTGAGAGTTGCAAAGGGACACCGCTTATGATTGACGGCGATGTTGCCACGGATAAATATGGAAGGCCTATTATTTTGGACGAAAAGCCGCCAACGGTGACGGGGCTTGCGCTTGCGCTGGGCTTCACGGGGCGGCAGGCGCTGATTGATTATCAGGCAAGGCCAGAGTTTGCGGACACGGTTACGCGCGCGAAGTCCAGATGTGAAGAATACGCCGAATCTCGGCTCTACGACAAAGACGGTGCCAATGGCGCGAAATTCTCGCTTGGCTGCAATTTTGGTTGGAATTCCGAGAACGAAAAAAGCGGCGACCCTGCGGCGTTGGCAGCTTTGCTCACTGCGTTAAAGGGCGAGAACAATGCAAATTAAATCGCTATCCGCAAAGCAGCGCAAAATAATGGAGTTTATCAGCTCCGATGATATGGCGCTGATTTGTGACGGATCCGTCCGTTCCGGAAAGACGACGGTCATGTCGATGGCGTTTGTGCTGTGGGCGATGCAGAACTACGACCGCACGAATTTTGCTATTTGCGGGAAGACGGTGCAGGCGGCAGAGCGAAATATCTTAAAACCGTTGATGGAAATTGATGGGCTGGGTGTTGCGCTGTCCATGTATTACAAGGTTTCCACGAGAATTTTAACCGTTCGGTGCGGGGATAGAACAAATTGGTTTTACCTATTTGGCGGTAAGGATGAAAGCTCGTATATGCTCATACAAGGCATCACGCTTGCCGGGGTACTATTCGATGAAGTGGCACTTATGCCGCGTTCGTTTGTGGAGCAAGCGCTTTCCCGTGCGATTTCATTTGAGCATCCGAAGTATTTTTTTAACTGTAACCCCGAATCACCGCAACATTGGTTTTACAAAGAGTGGATTGAAAACGAACGGGAGAATACGCAGCACATTCACTTCCTGCTGGAAGATAACCCAATTCTCACACCGCAGATGATCGAGAGGACAAAGGCCATGTATAGCGGCGTGTTCTACGACCGATACATTCGTGGATTGTGGGTTGTGGCCGAGGGGCTGATCTATCCCATGTTTGACGAGAGCTGCATTGTGGACGAGCTGCCGGAAAAGGGAGAATACTATGTGTCCTGCGACTACGGCACGCTTAACCCATTTTCCGCAGGGCTGTGGCGCTGGGACGGCAAGACGGCCACGCGCATCCGCGAGTATTACTATTCCGGGCGCGAGAACCAGAAGAACAAGACGGACGAGGAATACGCCGACGAAATTAAAAAGCTCATCGGAAAGGCGGACGTCAAAAGCATCATTGTTGACCCGTCTGCCGCCTCGTTTATCGAGGTCTTGCGGCGGCGCGGTTATATGGTGCGAAAGGCCAACAACGACGTAACAAACGGCATTATGACTACGGCGCGATTTTTGCAGGACGGCGTAATCAAGATATACCGAGATTGCAAAGACTGCATCCGCGAGTTTGGGCTGTATCGGTGGGACGAAAAATCCGCCGATGACAGACCGATCAAAGAAAATGACCACGCAATGGATGAAACACGGTATTTTGCTTATACGGTCCTGAAGAACAAGGCGTATCGGCGCGATTATACCCCCATTTGGAACAGATAGGACGGTGAGCAGCTATCAAAACATATAACGACCTTGTGGCGGTGGGCGAGGACGAAAAGGCGCGGATGGAGTTTATCCGCAGCGCAATCAACGAGCACCGCGAATCCCACGCATATAAGACGGCGGCGGATGCTGAGGAATATTACAACGGCCTGAATCCGACCATTAATCGCTATGAAAAGATCATCTACGATATGCAGGGCCGTTCCCACACGGATATGTGGACGGCAAACCATAAGCTGGCCAGCCGCTTCTTTGGTCTGGCGGTGGATCAGGAAGTTTCCTATCTTCTGGGTAACGGCGTAACCTTTGCGGAGAAGGAAACGCCGAACAAGCTATGCCCGGACTTCGACCAGGAAGTCATGGATGCGGCGCGTGAAGCGAAAATCGCAGGCGTGTCCTTCGGTTTCTGGGATCTGACGCATTTGCGCGTGTTCTCCCTGCTTGAGTTCGTCCCCCTCTATGATGAAGAGGACGGTGCAATGAAAGCCGGTATCCGGTTCTGGCAGGTGGCACAGGATAAGCCTCTGAGAGCGACGCTATATGAGACCGACGGCTTTACCGAGTATTTCCAGCCCAGCGGCGAGGATATGTCCGTCATGCAGCCGAAGCGCAGTTATAAGCTGATCGAGCGCAAGGCGGAGGTCGGCGAAACCGAAATCTATGACGGCGGGAATTATCCGAGTTTCCCCATCGTGCCGCTGAAAAACAACAAGCGGTGTCTCTCCGAGATCGTCGGCAAGCGCAACACCATTGACGCGCTGGATCTTGCGTCCTCTAACATGGTCAACAACGTGGACGAGGGCAATCTGATCTATTGGGTGCTTTCTAATTGCAACGGCATGGACGATCTGGACGATGCAAAGTTTATTGAACGGCTGAAAACCACCCATGTCGCCCACGCGAATGGCGATGATGGTGCAAAGGTGGAAAGCAAGACCATCGAGGCTCCCTATGAGGGCACCAGCAGCACCATTGATATGCTCAAAAAGAAGCTGTACGAGGATTTCCAGTGCTTTGACGCTGCGGCGGTATCCGCAGGGAACCAGACGGCGACCGCAATCAAGGCCAGCTATGTGCCGCTAGATCTGAAAACAGACAAGTTTGAATCCGAGGTCACGCGGTTTATTGTTGAGATTCTGCGTCTGGCAGGCATTGAGGACCAGCCGAGTTATACGCGCAATCAGATCATCAACAAGAGCGAGGAAACGCAGAACATTCTTCTGGGCGCGGCGTATTACGATGACGAATACATCACAAAGAAGCTGCTGACCATCAACGGCGACATTGACCAGTACGAGGACATGGCAAAGCGGAAGGCGGCAGAAGAGATTGGCCGAAGCCAAATGGAGTTGGAATGATGGGAGCAATATCTAAGATTTCTGAAAAGTGCATGGCGTGCCCCAACGTTGATAAATGCTCTTACAAGCGGATGGAGGCATGCGCCTATTACGAGCATAGGAATATGGCCGAATCAGTAGCGATGCCATCAAAATCAGATATGGCAGCCCCCGTTCTCCGCGAAACGGTCAATACGATTGTCGATGGGCGGGTTGTGAAGGTTTACAAGGACGAGATTGAAAAAACACTATATAAGCACTTGTATGATGGCTTGCGTTGCGGATTTATCAATGGCGCATAGGGTGGAGAGATATGGCGAAAACGGACGAAGGCCACAATCTGACCGACAAGGAACTTGCAAAGCTGGAACGGCGTATTGCAAAGCTATACCGCGAAGCAGGGAAAGAGCTGCAAGCTACCATCGACGCATATTTTGAGCAATTCAAAAAGCGTGACGAGGAAATGAAAGCACTGATCGGCACCG
>ENA-UEOJ01001981-UEOJ01001981.1-human-gut-metagenome-genome-assembly--contig:-NODE-1981-length-13045-cov-4.291872_pt1 | contig 13045 bp, 10 predicted proteins | sample MGYA00242885_ERZ507886 | MGnify/ENA primary metagenome ERZ507886 (study PRJEB26167, sample SAMN06115505) | human gut metagenome | host: Homo sapiens | place: China:Anhui | collected 2015-08-07... | reverse complement strand
ATCCGCCCATGCACAAAAATCAACTGCGGACAAAGGCGTTTCGCCTTTTGAGAGGACATGGCCGAATGGACACCATACCGCCGTCACTGTAACATACGCAGAATCCGACTTAGTTGCGTCCGCATTTGCCATACAGGTAACTTTCAATACCTTTACACCAATGCTTTCCGACTTACTGATATTCAACGTATTAATCAGGTCACTAACATTCGGCATGGTAGAAAATGTAGTAGTGCTGCCATCCGCATAAGTCACTTTCCATTTTACCCCCTGTGCCACAGCAGATTCTTTACCGGTCAGAGTACACTCAAAAGCCTGTGACTTGCCGCGGACTACCTCCACATCTTTAGGAGTTATGGAAATGGAGTCTATCAATCTCTCTTCCACTGTCACATATGCATATGCCACCATACTCGTATCTGCTTTTGCAGTACATTTTACCACCAGCACATTCGTGCCGATAGTTTCCTCATCATCTACTTTTAAAATACCATCCTGATTGATCGTACTCTTACAATTAGCCCCGGAAGCATAGGACACGCTCCAGGTAACGCCCTTGGAAACTGCCTCTGCGTCACCGCTCAGATTATAGGTAAACTGCTGTATCTTGCCCTGAGGTAATGTTGCACTGGGAGGATCAATAGTCAGAGCACTGATCCATGCGTACGCGGTTCCGGTCTTCTCCAGATCATTTCTAAGCTTAATCGTCTCTGCGATCTCATAGCTTCTGTCCTGGTAAGTAAAGGTCATATTCAGGATGACTTTCCGCTTGTCCTTCACCTGGCTTAAGTCTACGCTGAAGCTTGTGACATGCTCTGCCATAAGTGCCGGGGTTGCGGTGGTGGGATCTCCTACGACGAGATTGCCGTCCGCATCCGTTGTATTTTTCACTTCATAGAGGTATACCTGATTCGCAGTCGCATAATCCCCTGACGCGGTTCCCTGCCAGCGGATCATATAGGTATTCTCGTTATTGACCAGGCGCAGTTCTCTGACATGGGCTGTGGTGATCTCATTGCCGGCTGCATCCTTGGCGGTATTGCCGTCCAGATCCACTGCTGTGTCGGCATGATCCGGTGTGAACTTAATATCCTGCTCCACATCAATGATCAGGTCGATCATCTGATTCGCTGCAAGCTGTGCTTCTTCCTGCAGGGTCAGCTCCTTATTCCCCCGCAGGTAGGAATTGTTGCCTGCGATGATAAAGGCGCCCACAGATCCCGCCACAATGGTCATGATTGCCAGGGACACTATCACTTCTACGAGAGTGAAGCCTTTTTTTCCGATACGCATAGTCAACCTCCTTATTTCTTCAGGATTTTGCCGGTTCTGCCGACTGTTGTGATTGTTATCGTTCTTGTTCCTGTTCCATTGCTGATCACAATTTTCTTACAATAGTCCTTGTCCGCATCTGCAGCAGCACAGGTCTTCTCTTCAAAAGCTCCCGATGCTCTGTTGAACACCAGATGCAGTCCGTCGGTTGCGGACGCATAAGGCAAGGTACCTTTTAATTGTGACAGCTTATAGGGAATGGAATCATCATCAAAATATACTTGTATTGTGATAGGATCCTTTCCAACGATTCTGTCTGATACCTTCGTACCTCCCTGATAGATCTGCGCATGATACTCACCGCTCACATCTGTCAGCACAAACTCCACCTGGTTTTGTTCTTTTCCCAGGGTCAGCACTCTTGCCCTCTCCAGGGTCGAAACGATCTCATCCGCACATTTTGCAATTTTTCTTCCGGTGAGTGTTCCCACAGATAATCCCATGACGCCCACCACGATCGCCATGATGGCGACGACGATGATGAGCTCCACCAGGGAGAAGCCACCGTTTTTATTGTTTCTGCCAGTTCTCATATACGATCAGGTCTCCTAAATTAATATCGCTGTTTAGGTAGGTCTTATTGTTATTCTGCAGGTAACCATCACCGCCGATCAGGAAATCCACCACATGATATTCCTTCTGACCACCGCCGGAGCCCGTAATCTCCTTGGAATATGTCAGTGCGCGAAGTACTGCTTCCTTGTCCGGTGTCACTTTCACATTCTGTCCTAACAGGATATCACCGCCTGCCAGGATCACACCGTTGAATTCCTTACCATCCTGTATCTTTACATCGCCTGTCGCGATAATGATACCATTCTTGAAATCCGGATGTCCTGCTTCGGGATAGGTATAATCACCATATACGATGACTGCCTTGCAATTCGGATAAGCACTACTTTCAAAATACTTCTCTGTATCAACGACCAATCCCGCACCACGGACCACACCGGTAAAGCTTGTGATCTCGTCATTATTGACCAGATTACTATATACATTGGCGGCATCCGCTTTTTCGGAAGGGGACAGCTGCTCATAGCCATCGATCAGCTTCTTGCAGAGTGCCTTGAATTTGGAATCATCCGCTGCCAGCTGCTGCTTATAGCCGATGTTGCTCTGATCACTGCCTAATGTGGCATTCAGCAGACTGCCGTTGTAGTTGCCTGTAGTCTGATCCTTATCGAACATCACCACATTACCTGCGAGGTGCATGATATAGGCACCGGCACTCTGATTCCGGATCTTGATGCCATCGGTGTAGATGCTGGCATAGGCATCCATGGTACTCTTATTTACCTTATAATAATCCTGAAGATAGCGGTTGGCAGCTTCTCTGCCCGCCTGGGTGGAGTTATCAAAGGACACATAATAATACACAATGGTAATCTTGCTGTTTAATCTCTTATAAAAAGTACGGACACCCTGACTATCGCTGCTTCCGTTCGTAATAAACTTCGTAATACCATAGGAAGCAAGGCTGTTACCGCCCAGCATACTGCTGGCTGCATTAAAATCAACTGCCGTATTCCCCATAGTATCTGCCTGCTCCCTGGTCACGGGATTGGAACCCTGTTTTATCAGATCTCCCGGTACCAGATATGCCAGCTGGTCACTTTTGACTGCAATAGACTGCCCCATCAGGATATCCTTGCGGTCGGAGGCGCTGCCATTGGGATTCCCGTCCGCCCCGGTGAGATTATCCTTAGCAGTTTTCGTGGCAATATAGGTATTCCCTGCCAGAGTCAGATTGATCAGGCCGCTCAAATCAATATCCGTTCCGGTACCGTTGACTACAATGGCACTGCTGTCACCGTTCTCCCCGGTGCCGAAGCCTATATACTGTCCGGAGTAATTCTCACCCACCAGACTTCCTGCGGTAAAATTATTATTTGCGCCGTCTATGCGCAGATCTCCCGCTACATAGACATCATTTCCTTTGAAATTCATATTCGCGCTGCCGGTAGACGTCGCTGCTCCGTGCATCGTGATCTTGCCTGCCCACAGTTCTCCATAGCTGTCGGATTCCAGTGTTGCGCCCTTGCCCAGATACAGTTCCGTAGCCGCTACCATACGCTTATCATCATTTTCCTCGCCTGTCGGCTCTTCCAGGGTCAGTGTCACGTTAGCGCTGGTGGTATCGTCCTCATTACCCACCAGTACCTTATCCGCATAGAAGCTTCCGGCGATCTTCGCATCGCTAAATTTGCCGCTCTCCGCTACTATCTGAATATTCTTCTGCGCCACCAGTGACATGCTGGTCAGTGAAGGCAGGCTTACAGCCTGTGCAAAGCTCATATCCGGCATTTTCACGCGGATATCCGTCTGGATCACAGAGACATAACCATTAGCATCGGTATAAATCACCTTTAATTTCTGAAAAGACAATCCGTCCGTGAACAGGGTAAGCTGACCCTTCGGCAGATCACTCACCGCATCTCCGGAGCCGTTTGTGCCTGTCGTCTGCACGGCACCGCCCACCATCTTGATTGTATAAGAATTGACTCCGTCACTGGTCTGTAATTCTGTATATTTCTGTACCTCCGGTGACAGACTGTTGAACAGTTTCTCCAGATCATAGTAATTTAAGCTGGCGGTATCGCTGCACTTATATGCCTTCTGCATACTGTTTAAGAACGCATAGCGGAGCTTACTCTCCTTCTCGGATATGGAAGTGTCATCATAGTTCACCAAAATCTGCGTGTAGGCATCTCCCAGGGATGTGGACACCTGCTCTTCCATATGGACACGGATCTCATCCAGCACTGTCTCTGCCGAATAGAAGTTGTCCTTCGCCTGCAGATTATTTGCCTTCATCTGATAGTTCAATAAGGACATATACATCAAAACACTGGCTAAAATGCCAATAAAGGCCATGGCTATGATCACAACGACCATTGCCGAGCCCTTATCGTCTGTCTGTTTATGTAATTTGAAGTCTCTGCCACGTATCTTCATGGTTCTTACGCTTCCTTCCGGATTCTCCTGTTATTCCGTTACCGTTCCTGTCATAGTAATGATCGGACTGCCATCTGCAATCTTGTCCTGTGCATAAACCTTCACTTCCATGTCGTAAATACGATCCTGTGTCCTGGCCGGTGTCAGATTCGTCACGGACATGATGGTCTTCGCCAGTGAATAATTAGTTCCCGTTCCGGCTCCTGCACCGGTCATGCTGGAATTTACAAATACATATGCCGTAAGTCCGTCACTCTTATCCAACAGATTCGTGCGAAGTGTTCCCGCAGACGTCTGTGTCGTGCCGGGAGCCGGCATCCAGCCGGGCCATGCTTCCCGCAGTTCCAGCGATATCCCATACTTACTGCGCATGGTATTATAATCTGTTGATAAGGTATCCGTCACCATATCTATTTTATCCTGTGTCGCAGTCTGCTCCACTACCAGCAGATTCGTCTCCACATTGTCCGGATTGTTGAACACAATACTGTCTATCATGGCAGGTCTTCCGAAGGCATCGTAATGAGCGCTCTCCACTCTAGGCTGCAAGCAGACAATGATATTCGCCAGCTGATTGCCAAGCTCGCTGACATCATTCACCTGTGCTGCACGGCTGCGCACACTGTCTTCGTTGGAAAAAATCACATAATCAGCTCCCGTCTGCGGATAGTTCGCAGATCTGCCCGTTGCCAGGACCCCGGGATCACAATGATACGTTGTGGATGCCGTTACTAGATATACATCTGTCTCCACCGTAGCTCCCGTTGCCAGCGTTACGTTGATCTTACTGCTGTCAATATTAATCTCTGTCTTCCGTGTAGTATTCTGAATGATATTAGCGTCATAGATTCCACCGCCGAAATAAGAATAAGCTTCCTTGGCACCGTCCGCCGCTTCGCTGTAGACAGCATTCAGATTACCCGCCAGGTTACTGATATCTACCCGTGCCACACTGTTCACCGCACTGTAGGCTGTGGGATCCACCTTCACCACTACATCATAAGTACCGGAAGTGGTGGAATCGTCCCGGATCGTGTAGGTCCAGATGCCGGTCGTGTCGTCTTTTACTGCGGTATTGGTAAATCCCGCAGGTGAAGCGCCCGTGTAAATATCGGACATTTCCTCCAGAGAATGTGCCTCGAACATTTCCATGACGTCCTCAGCGATCGCCGTGGCATGCATCGTGGTACGGGACTTTGCATTGGTCCTTGCCGATGTCACAAAGCTGTGCAGCAGTGGCACTACAATGATTGAGAGGATCACAATGGCGATCAGAAGCTCCACCAGGGAAAAGCCTTCATTATTCAGTTGTCTTTTCTTCCTATGCTTCTGCATTACGACAACTCCCGATTAGCAAATCTATTAGTTCACGTTTCCAAATATTGTCTGTACACCCATAGGCATATCGGGAATATAAGGTTCCCCATATACCTTATCCGTGCCCAGCAGATAATACGTATTCAGGTTCATATTGCCGGACAATTTTCCGTCATCACCGTTATAGCTGATGTTCACGCCCTGGATGCTCTGACGCTCCTGCTGATTGTAAATATATCGAACCAGCCCCTTGAAATCATCATAGGTACATTCGATACTGATGCCCAAAGGCACCTCATACATATGAGTCTCCGCATAGGTAGCTTCCTCTGTGGAGACAGGGGATGTGGTAACCGTGGTCGTATCTGTGCCCGACACTGCAGCATCTGCTTCCGCTGCTGCGGTATCCGCCGGTGCATCCGCAGTTGCAGCCGCCAGGGCAGAATTATCTGCGGAAGCCTGTGCATCATACGCCACTTCTCCTATGGTTCCGAAAGAGATGTTTGCTACATAGGTTCTGGTAGCATCCTCCATGTTCTTCACCATCATAATGCTGTCTTCCGGTAAAATATCTGCAGGAAAACGATTCTCAAACCCGGTAATATATGTCTTCATCTTCTCGGTAGCAGCCAGATAATCTGCCTTACGCTGCTCCAACACCTCCAGTGTAGACACCTGGGATCTTAATGACATATTCTGACTTTCCATAGCATCCGACAACTCATTAAACTTCGCATATACCAGGAAATAAGTCACCACGACCAGAAGGACTCCCAGTACCGCGATCAAAAGCTGAATTTCACTCTTTTTTACTTTCATCTCTTATCCGCCTCCTACTGTGCTGTGGTACCGGCTGCATCTCCGGTGTTTTCTGCCTCTTCGCTATCCGCGTGGATATCTGCATACGTACCTGTAATAGAGAAAGTAACCGCTGATTCTCCCAGTTCATTCTGCGCATCTGTAATATTGCTGATCTGCACATCCTCGATGCTCTCCATATTGCGGATATTCAGAATCGTTCTCGCTGCTGCAGCCTTACCTTCCACAGTTACAGACATACTGATTCCTTCCATATCCGAACTGAAGCTATTGGTCCAGAAGCTACTGGGTAATATCTGCTCCAGCTCATTGATGAACTCTACGAGATTCTCATTGGGATTCTCGGTATACTCATACAGATATTTGTATTTATCATACTGTGCTGCCGCTGAGAGATATTCATTATATACCGTCTGCGCGGGCTGTAATTCCTCGACTCTCGCCTGCAATGCCACATTCTCTGCCACGGTGCCGAAGTATCTGGTCAGGGAAGTGACTGCCATGGCGATGGACAGGATCACGCCCAATACCAGGACCGCCACACTGACGAAGGTATAGTTCGTGCCGCTGACTACGGTCATGCCCTTCGTCTTCTGCTGGCTCTTATCGATCAGTCCCACGGGGGCGAGTACTGCGCCCAGGCAGGAAATATAAGCTGCGGGTCTGGTGGAACGGATAGCCTTGCTCATGCCGATTTTGTCTTCCATATCGGACAGGGTATGTACCTTGCGCTCCAGGCAGTTGGTGAACAGCTTACTCATACCGCTGAAGCTGCCGCCGAGGCCGGTGACGAAGGTCTTCTGGATCGGATTGTCACCGTTCCTGGAATCATAGAAATCAATGACACGGCTGACGCCGACGATCAGGGGTTCCAGGGAAGAGGTAATCTTCTGTCTGGCTGCTGTGACCTCCACATTGCCGGCATCTTCGTCTTCCCAGCGTCCGGCATTTTCCTCCCAGAGCTTATCTCCCTGATGGAGTACTCTGTTCAGGCAGGTCTTCTTCTGGAAACGCTCTACCGCGCTCATGGGGTCGTTCACGGCATAGGCACCGGAAGCGATCATGGTCTCGATGGCATCCTGCACGCCGTATGCCACGGTTCTCTGTAACAGCACCTTACCTGCGGAAAGCACGGTCACGATAGTACTGTTCTCATCGATCTTGATCATCATGGTAACGGTTTCGGTCTTCTCGTCACGAAGGATCTGGTACAAGCTGTTGCTGCTGTAATCGAAGCACTCAACCTCCCAACCGCACATCTGCGCCAGCTGGTAATAGCTGTTTAACAGCGCCTTGGGCACTGCCAGTGCCATGACACGCAGCTTTCCTTCCTCGGTCAGTCCGCCTGCCAGATAATGTCCGATCTCATACTGGGTCAGATCCACGGGGAAATAATCGTTCGCGTTGGTCTTCACCAGTGCCTCGATCTTGCTCGCCTTCACGTTCGGGATCTGTACCTCACGGCTCGCCACTCTGGTAGAAGAAATGGTGAAGATCACTCTCTTCGTGCGGATGCCGTTCGTGCCCAGTGCGTTCACCAGGTGATCCGCATACTCCTGCGTCGGCTGCAGCATACCGTCCACCACGACGCCTTCCGGGGTCTCGACGGTCAATACCTTGTAGACCTTCGGTTTCTTCACCTTATAGTCGATCTCGCAGATCTTCGTAAAGGAGTTACCGATCTCAATACTCAATACGCGATTGTTCATTGCCATGCTTCTACCCTTCCTCTTATCGGTTCTTTATCGTATTTGGGACAGAAAAAGTGTCCCAAGAACTTTCTAATCTCATATCAGATGTAAGTACCAGGTCTCTTAATGATACAGACCCAGATACCACTGTAAGAATTCATTGCCCCACAGGACAGCGACTGCCACCCCTGCGGAGAGATACGGTCCCATGGCGAGAACATGTCCTTCGCCGCTTACTTTCATACGGATCAGATGGATCACGGAACCAATGATACATCCCAGTAAAAATGCAAAAATGATCAATTTCCAGCCGAGCAGCAGTCCACAGACCGCCATCAGCTTCACATCACCGCCGCCAATGGCTCTGCCACCGGTAGCGTAGTACAGAATAAGTAAAAATACACTGACACACAGGAAGCCGATCAGGAAATCCAGCCACTGTGTATAGTGGAAGACTCCATGGATCAGCCCCAGCGTCAGTATAAATAAGTTAAATCCCACAGGGATCTCATATGTTCTGAAATCAATCACACTTAAAGCAAGAAGTGCACTAAACAACAAGCAGTAGACTAGGGAATCCACGCTCATCCCATATTTCCAGAATACGAGCAGGTACAACACTCCGTTCAGTGCCTCAATGATGGGGTACTGAGCGGAGATATGTGCCTTGCATTTCCGACATCTGCCTCCCAGCGCCAGGTAGCTGAACAGCGGTACGAGGTCGTACCACCGCAGCTGATAACCGCAGTTCATGCAGTGAGACCTGGTCGTTACAATATTCTCTTTTTTCGGAATACGGTAGATCAACACATTGAGGAAGCTACCGATGACGATTCCATAAAGGAAAATCACTATGTAGAGAAGAATTGTTGGGAGCATGTCAGGTGCCTTTCAAAATATTATTCAGTTGCAATATCAGCCGGAGTATATTCAACCTTAACTGCTCCGTTTCCATCTACTGTAAACTTTAATGAGTAACTAGTCCACTTTGTTTTACTTACACATTTAATTTTTGTGGTATCGAGACCTGCATTTGTTAATGCAGCGCCAATAGCAGCCTTATTAGTACCATCTCCAATAGTTGTTCCACTAGCAGCAACAGTTACAGTTGTACCAGTTGTATCTTCTGCCAGCAAATTACTTCCTGATGTTTCAGCGCCCCATACCTGCACAGCACTTACAATTGCACTTGCATTGTTCTTATCTGTTGAATTTCTAGATCTTTCTACATACTTCAAATACTGTGGTGCCAGTACACCAATCAGAACTGCCATGATAGCAATAACGATGATCAGTTCTACCAGGGAGAAACCTTTGTTTGTTAAACTCTTCTGTTTCTTGTTCATAATTACATTCTCCTTTTTATGTGTTTTTTAATTTCAGGGTAGTAAGTTTTCCGCCCCATTTATTAATTATCGTTCTGTCCCTACACAGAACGGATAATCCCTTTTTATAAGCTATCGAGTGCCTCATACATGGACATCATAGGCATCATACATGCTGCAATCAAGCCACCAACCACTACAGCCAATACAACAATGATAATTGGTTCCATAGCAGCCATCAAAGCTTGTACTTCCATCTCCACTTCTTCATCATAGTAATCTGCCAATTTATCCAGCATAGCCTCTGTATTACCGGATTCTTCACCAATTCGGATCATCTGATATACCATCGGAGGAAACAAACCACTTTCTTGTAATGGTCTGGATAGCGGCATACCAATAGTAATTTCTTCCCTGGCATCTTCCAATGCTTCCTTGAAATAAATATTGGTCATAACGTTTGAAACAATATCCACTGCTTCTATTAAAGGAACTCCTGCGCCCATCAGTGTACTTAAAGTTCTTGCCATCATAGAAGAAGCAGATTTGATCGTTAAAGTTTTTAACAATGGCAACTTTAATGCTATTTTCCCGAAGAAATGTTTTCCGGCATTTGTTCCGGCAAACGTCTTAATTCCGAAAACAATTGCAATAATAATAGGAACAATTATAAACCAGTAATTAATAATACCATGGCTTAAATTTACATAGAACTGTGTAATCCAAGGTAACTCTGTATCTAATTGGGTAAACATTTCCTCATAAGAAGGAATTACTTTAACCAGCATTACCACTGTAACAATTATGGCAACCACGCACACCGCAATAGGATAAATCATTGCTTTTTTAACCATTGCCTGCGTCTTATGAGATTTTTCCAGCTGTGTTGCTACTCGATCCATAGCCGTCTCCAGACTACCGGATGCTTCACCGGCAGCCACCATGTTTACCATGATCGCCGGGAACACTTTCGGGTGCTCTGCCATGGAATCTGCCAGGGTCTCACCCTTTTCCACGCTGATGCGGACTTCCTTCAGTGCATCCTGTAATCTCTTGTTCTCTGTCTGTTCGCAGAGCATTTTCAGGGATTCGAGGATGCTGACACCCGCTTTGGTCATGCTGACGAACTGGCGGCACATGACGCTTAGATCCCTGGCCTTGGGCCATCCGCCGATCTGGATGTCGATGTCTTTCGTCAGGAAGCTCTGTTCTCCCAGATTGATAACGGTCAGCTCCTGCCTTCTCAGTTCTGCCATTGCCAGATCTTTGTTATCCGCTTCCAAACTTCCCTTTACTTCTTTTCCAGCCTTTGTGATGGCCTTGTAGCCATAGGTCGCCATGTGCCTTCCCTCCAATTACGTCTCTATCTTTAACTGTCTCCCCAACTACGTAAGACGAACCCCGGTCCTGAAAAGGACCAGGTTTTTGAAAAATTTTTATAAATTTTGATAAATTTCTATAAAATATTGCGGTTTTTATAGAATTATACGTCAAATGATACCTTTACCATCTCAGAGAAGGAGGTGGTGCCATCCAGTACGTAGTCCGTGGCACTCATGCGCAGGGTATGCATTCCTTCTTTTAATGCTTCTTCCTTTAAGATATCGGCACCTTCCCGCTTGCTGATAATGGTTTTCAGCTTCGGAGTGATCTGCATGATCTCGTAGACACCGATACGACCCTTGAAGCCGGTATTGTCGCATTTGCTGCAGCCGCAGGGCTCGTAGATGGTCACATTTTCCTCTTCCTTCAGCCCCATGAATTCTTTTTCATCCCTGGTGGCCTGCTTCGGCTTCTTACAGAAGGGGCAGAGTCTGCGGACCAGTCGCTGTGCGATAACGCCAATGACGGAATCTGCGATCAGGTAGGATTCGATCCCCATATCCTCCAGTCGGGTGATGGTGCTGGCGGAGGAGTTGGTATGCAGGGTACTTACGACCAGGTGTCCGGTGATGGATGCCTGTACGGCGATGCTGGCAGTCTCCTGGTCACGGATCTCACCGATCATGATGATATCCGGGTCCTGTCGCAGGATGGAACGCAGTGCCGTCGCGAAGGTGAGGTCTGCCTTGGTGTTGACCTGTACCTGGTTGATACCGTCGATGTTCGCCTCGACAGGATCTTCGACGGTGATGATGTTCACGTCTTCTTTGTTCAGCTCGCTCAGTGCGGTATACAGAGTGGTGGACTTACCACTTCCGGTAGGTCCGGTTACCAGGATGATACCGTGGGGATTTTTCAGAATGTAGTCAAACTTTTCTAATTCGTAGGGTTTGAAGCCTAACTGGCTCTTGTCGCGGTTCAGTGCACTCTTCGCGGCAAGACGCATTACGACTTTCTCTCCGTATACGGTCGGCAGGACGGATACACGGATATCGTATTCCACGCGGTCTACGATCTGGGTGATACGTCCGTCCTGGGGTTTTCTCTTCTCGGAGATATCCATGCCGCCGATGATCTTGATACGGGCGATGATGGCGGACAGTACGTTGACACCGTATCTCGCTCTCTCATAGAGGGCACCGTCGATACGGTAACGGACACGGATGATATTTTCCATAGGTTCGATATGGATATCGGATGCACGCTGGCGGACGGCTTTTTCGATCATGTCCTTGACCAGCATTACGATGGGGGAGCTGTTGATGTTCTCCTCCGTGGCGATATCTTCCACCACATCCAGCTTTTTCTCTTTAGCGTAGGCAGCCAGTGCCTCGGTTACTTCTTCCTGACCGAAATATTTATCGATCGCCAACATGATGCTGCGGGTGGTGGCTACTACGGGCTCTACCTGGAAGTTGGTGATGATATTGATGTCATCGATGGCATTGTAATCCAGGGGATCCGCCATGGCGACCATGAGAACGTTGAAGTTATTTTCTTTGTAAGCGAAGGGGAAGATCTTGTTCTTCTTCAGAACGTTGACCGGCACCAGATTCAGCACTTCCTTGTCCACATTGATGCTCTGGAGATCGATCATGTCCAGATCCAGCTGTTTGCTCAGTGCCTTCGCCAGGTCATCCTCCGATACGATGCCTTCATCTACGAGGAATTCTCCCAGCTTCTTACCCTGACGGGCGGGATTGTCCAACGCCTGCTGCAGCTGTTCATTCGAGAGAACACCGCTGTTTACCAGCAATTCACCTAAACGGACCTTTTTTCTGCCTAATTCCATGATCATTCACCTGTTACTTTTACATATTTGGTATATCTGCACAATTGTAGCATTTTTCGTTACAACTTACAATTTTTTGATTCAATACTAAAATAGTATAGCATATTTTAGATTTATGTAAATTGTTTTTAGTACTTTTGTTCCAATTTCTGAGAAAAACATTTTTGTTACTTTCTTTCCTGTTACACAGTACAATTATTTCATTTTATTTTGAAAGTTTCTAAATACGCCAATTCTTCGGCGAATTTTCCCAACACTTATTGGCTTCACGTATTATACGTGTTACCTTAAGAAAGGAGAGATAATCCATGCGTTTTCGCGAATTAGAGCGAATCATCCTTGACGATGGCTGGGTTTTGTCTGATATCAGAGGCGATATTCCTTTGCGAGTTGTTAATTCTATTTTTAAACAGGCTGGACTAAAATAATAT
>ENA-UEOJ01001978-UEOJ01001978.1-human-gut-metagenome-genome-assembly--contig:-NODE-1978-length-13064-cov-2.836298_pt1 | contig 13064 bp, 9 predicted proteins | sample MGYA00242885_ERZ507886 | MGnify/ENA primary metagenome ERZ507886 (study PRJEB26167, sample SAMN06115505) | human gut metagenome | host: Homo sapiens | place: China:Anhui | collected 2015-08-07 | study... | reverse complement strand
TATTATAACGTCTTCCCTTATAACATACAAGAAGTGACATACAATTATCTTGGTACACAAACGCTACCTAAAAAGAACAATAAATAGTAATATGAAACTAAAAAACATCATTCATACTACATTGCTAACAATCGTCTTGACATCATGTTATACATCCAGTCGAATAAGTAAATTCAGCTCTGAAAATATAAATTTGGGCATAGATAAAAATCTTTTCATAAAAAGATATGGAAAGCCTTTTAATAAGGAAATATCCTATACACAAGACAATCAAGAGAAAGAAAAACTCTGCTATAAAGAAGAATTAAACAAAGGTACATGGTATATTATAACAACAGCTTTTACTTTTATTGATGATAAACTTATAAAGCAAGAGGTTGTAAAAGAAGAAAGGACTTTTCAAAAATGTGATTGTAATAAATAAGCTATGCCTCCGGTGGGATAACTCGCTGGGGGCTTCTTACATTTTCTGTTTCTCCAATCAATCGGGTCTGGTGTATTTTTCCGAGAATTTGGGAAATCGAACGTTCCTCATTATAAGCAGGTATGATGATAGATAGTTTTTTCATTGGCAGGATCGTTTTAATTGTCGGCTACGACAAAACGGGCTGTTAAACGGCTGCGTTGTTCTACCAACACATTTTTATGGCTGGTCAGCTGTTGGATGATGTCTTCATTGTAATGGCGAATCGTCAGCAAGCGCACATTTTTGTTGTAGAGTACTTCGTATTCGTCATGGAGTTCATCGATGAAACTTTCAAAAATCGCTTCATTATAGTCGATGCAAAAAGAGAATGTGATTGCTGAATTTTGCATCAGGTTAAGGCGGAGTCTGTATTTGGCTAACGTAGCGAAAATACGGCTCAGTTTTTCTTCTGCTATAAAAGAAAAATCCCGGGGGGAAAGAGTCAGTAATAACTGATCTCCTTTATTGATATAAATCGGAGGTAATTTCAATTTCTCGTCCAATTCCCGGATCACCGAACCATGACTTTCCGGGTAAAGGAAAGATCTTACGAATAACGGAATCCCTTTATTTTGCAACGGTTTGATGGTTTTCGGATGAATTACTTTCGCTCCGCAGTTCGATAGTTCGATCGCTTCTTTATAGGATAGCTTACTGATAATTTCTGTATTTTCATATATTTTGGGATCGGCATTCATAATACCGGGCACGTCTTTCCAAATGGTAACATCTTCGGCATCCAGCAAATTGGCCAAAAGGGCTGCGGTATAGTCCGAACCTTCACGCCCCAGGGTGGTCGTTTGATTGGTCGTCGTTCCGGCAATGAATCCCTGCGTGATATACATAAATGTATCCTGAAAATTGAATGTCTTCCGGCACAACTGAGCCGATAATTCGATATCTACACAAGCATTCCGGTAGTTTTGGTCGGTAATCAGACATTTACGGATATCGGTAAACTTGGCTTTTCGTCCTTGTTTCTCGAGATAGGCGGCAATGATTGTTGTCGAGAGCAATTCACCGAAACAGATGATCCGGTCGTATTCATAATCGTAACAGAGGGAAGGATCACTTTTTAGGATAGTGTCCAATTCCTGATACAGGGCTTCTACCCGGGCATTTACTTCACTGTCGGCAGAACCGAAAAGATCCCGGATAATCTGCTGATGGAAATCTTGAATGCGCTGAAAAACCTCTGCAATATTACCGGTTTTCCCGAAATAAGAATTACACAAAACTTCCAGGGCATCGGTCATTTTTCCCATCGCCGATACGACAATGATTAAATTTTCCCGCTGGGTATTGATGATTTTAAATAAATTTTTTACACCTTCGGCATCTTTAACGGAAGCGCCACCAAACTTATATACGTTCATTGCGTTTAAATTTAAACACGATAATTAATTCATGGCGCTAATTTAGATATTAAAATTGAATAATAATGTGGAATCAATTCGGATTGAATGAAAACTTATTTGATTTTCAAAAAATCTGTGATTCTGAGGGAATACTAATTTCATGAAAACGTTTGTGTATTACGATTTATCATTTTATATTTGCATCTAATAACAAATAGAATCAGAATCAATGAATAAAGTTACAACCTTAAATCAGTTTATTATCGAACAGCAGGCAGGAGTACCTCAGGCAACAGGGGGTTTTTCTTGTTTGTTACATCACGTAGGTATTGCAGCCAAAAAAGTCAACCGGGAGGTGAATAAGGCTGGTTTAGTGGATATTCTGGGGCGTGCCGGCTCCGAGAATGTACAAGGTGAAGACCAGCAAAAACTGGACATTTATGCCAATGAGACTTTTTTGTCGGAACTGAAAGCCAGTGGTGAATGTTGCGGTGTTGCTTCAGAAGAAAATCAGGATATCATTGTTTTTGACGATGGATTGAGCCGTGATGCGAAATATATCTTTTGTATGGATCCGCTGGATGGCTCTTCGAATATCGACGTGAATGTCTCTATCGGTACTATTTTTTCTGTTTACCGCCGCAAATCTCCGCTGGGCGAAGTTGCGAATATCGATGACTTTTTACAGCAAGGTTGTGACCAGGTTGCTGCCGGTTACGTTATTTATGGCTCTTCTACGATGTTGGTATATACGGCCGGCAACGGAGTGAACGGTTTTACGCTGGACCCTTCTATCGGGGAGTTCTGTCTTTCACATCCGAATATTAAAACACCGGAAAATGGTTTTATTTATTCTATAAACGAAGGAAATTATGAGAAATTTCCGGTGGGAGTGAAAAAATATATAAAGTATTGCCAGGAAACCGATAAGAAAACCAAGCGTCCTTATACTTCGCGTTATATCGGTTCTCTGGTGGCCGATTTCCACCGGAATTTATTGAAGGGAGGTATTTTTATTTATCCCGAAACCAATAGCCATCCGACAGGAAAACTGCGTCTGTTGTACGAATGTAATCCGATTGCGTTTATTGCCGAGCAAGCCGGAGGATTGGCTACGGATGGCGGAAACCGGATATTGGACATGACCCCTGAAAATATCCACCAACGGATACCTTTTTATACCGGCTCAAAAAATATGGTCACTAAAGTAGGGGAATTTTTGAAGTTTTTCAATAATATATAATTGATAAAATTGAATAGTGAATTTTATAGTAAAATTCGGAAGATATGATTAATAAACAATTGCTAAATCCTTCCAGCATTGTGGTGGTTGGAGGATCGGACGATATTCAGAAACCGGGTGGTAAGGTATTGAAGAATTTGATCGATGGACATTTTAAAGGGAGTTTATATGTGGTGAATCCGAAAATGGATGAAGTACAAGGTATCAAATCCTACCGGGACGTGAAAGATTTGCCGGAAGTGGATTGCGCTATCCTGGCCATCGCTGCCAAATTCTGTCCGTCGACGGTAGAGATGCTGGCGAAACAAAAAAATACCCGGGCATTTATCATTCTGTCTGCCGGATTTAGTGAAGAGAATGCAGAAGGGAAAGCATTGGAAAAACAAATTGTAGAAACGATCGATTCTGTCGGGGGAGCTTTGATCGGCCCGAATTGTATCGGCGTATTGACAACGAACTACAATGGGGTATTCACGACCCCTATACCGAAATTGGATCCGAAAGGAGTAGATTTCGTATCGGGCTCGGGAGCAACGGCACTTTTCATTATGGATGCCGGTATGCAGAAAGGTGTAAAATTTTCGAGTGTATTTTCAGTCGGTAATTCTGCCCAGTTAGGCGTGGAAGAGGTCCTGGAATATTGGGACGAATCTTTCGATCCCGAGACAAGTTCACGGATTAAATTGATGTATGTAGAGAGTATCGATAAACCGGAAAAATTATTGAAGCATGCTTCCTCACTGATCCGGAAAGGTTGTCGTATCGCTGCGATCAAATCAGGCGGTTCCGCTGCCGGAAGCCGTGCCGCTTCGTCGCATACCGGAGCTTTGGCCAGCTCGGATGTTGCCGTGGAAGCTTTATTCCGGAAAGCCGGTATCGTACGGTGTAACGGGCGGGATGAACTGGCCACGGTGGCAGCTATTTTTAACTATCCCGAATTGAGGGGAAAGAATATGGCTATCGTAACCCATGCCGGAGGACCGGCCGTAATGCTGACAGATGCCTTGTCGGATGGAGGAATGGAAATTCCTCATTTGGAAGGGCCGAAGGCTGAAGCATTGCTGGCACAGTTGTTTAACGGATCTTCTGTAGGTAATCCCATTGACTTTTTAGCGACGGGAACAGCTGAACAATTGGGAATTATCCTGGATGCCTGTAATCGCGATTTCGATAATATCGACGGTATTGCAGTGATCTTCGGTAGTCCCGGGCTTTTCCCCGTTTTCGATGTATATGAAGTATTGCGTGAAAAAATAGCTACTTCCCCGAAACCGATTTATCCCATATTCCCCTCTTCGATGGTGGTGAAAGAGGAAATCGACGAGTTTGTACGGAAAGGTGGCGTTTACTTCCCTTATGAAGTGAATTTTGGTAATGCTTTGTGTAAAATATACCGTACCCCTGCTCCGCAACCTGCCGAGCCCGCATTGCCGGAAGTAGACCGGAAACGGATCCGGGCAGTCGTCGATCAGGCTGAAAACGGCTATCTGTCACCTGAACAGATCCATGAATTGCTGGATGCTGCCGGTATTGCCCGGGCGAAAGAAGGTGTGGCCGATAAAGAGGAAGAAATTGTCGGTCTGGCCCGTCAGATCGGTTTCCCGTTAGTGATGAAAGTAGTAGGACCTGTCCATAAATCCGATGTCGGTGGGGTAACCCTCAACGTAAGGGACGAAGCGACGGTACGCAGCGAATTCCGTCGGATGATGCAGATCAAAGATACGCATGCCGTCATGCTGGCTCAGCAGTTGTCCGGGACCGAAGTGTTTATCGGGGCTAAACGGGAAGATAAATTCGGACATATGGTGTTGTGCGGATTAGGAGGTATCTTTATCGAGGTTTTGAAAGATGTGAAAGCAGGCTTGGCTCCGATTGCCCAACCGGAAGCTTTGGATATGATCCGTAGCTTGAAATCGTATAAAATCATTCAGGGAGTACGGGGACAAGAACCGGTGAACGAACAAAAATTCGCCGAAGCCGTGTCGAGGGTGTCCATGTTAGTGAAAGTGGCTCCTGAAATTTTTGAGATGGACCTGAATCCATTACTCGGTAATAAAGAAAATGTGGTGGCGGTGGATGCCCGTATCCGGATTGAAAAATGAAAAAACAAGACTTTATTTTTATACTGGGGGTAGCGGTTTTGCTGCTACCCTTTTTTATCTGCCGGCCTGTTTACGAATGGTATCATGCTTTTAATGCGGCTCATGGCATGATCATGAGTTTCCTGAAATTTGCCGTCTTGTCGACTTTGGGAGAGATGATCGGCTTGCGGATTAGTGCCGGCGTGTATTGCCGGAAAGGATTCGGGGTTTTGCCCCGGATGTTTGTATGGGGGATATTGGGGATGGGCATTAATATGGCGATGGTTATTTTTTCGAATGGTACCCCGGCATTTTTGCAATACCTTGGCATGCAGGAGGCTCCGGCGGTTTTTCATGCACCGGGATTGTGCTGGGCTAAAGTAGGGGTGGCTTTTGCCGTGTCGGTGAGTATGAATACCATTTTCGCTCCGGTATTTATGACGCTGCATAAAATTACGGATACCCATATTCTGATGCACGGCGGTACACTCCGTGGTTTCTTCACACCACTGGATATGGGAGGGATCATGAGCAGTTTGAATTGGAAGGTGTTGTGGGGATTTGTCTTTAAGAAAACCATCCCTTTCTTCTGGTTCCCGGCTCATACCATCACTTTTCTGTTGCCCGGCAATATGCGGGTATTGTGTGCTGCCTTGTTGGGAGTGGTATTGGGAATCCTTTTAGCGGTAGCAGCCCGCAAAGGGGACACTTCCGCACCGGATAAGGGAAGGGTTGAAAGAAAGATATAAATAAAATGCGGTTTTCTGAATTGATTTATTGAGTCGGAAAACAACAATTTAAAGTTCTTTAATTTCTTTGACGGGAAGGCCGGTCAGCTCACTGATATCTTCTGCAGCAAAACCTTTTGCTTTCATATTACGGGCGATTTCCAGCTGTTTCTTTTTTTCGCCTTCTTTCCGGCCTTTCTCCATTCCTTTTTCCATCCCCTCCTCTATTCCCTTTTCTTTGGCGAAAGCGATTGTCACTAACTGGTCGCGATAGACCTTGATACTTTCGTCGTACTTTTCGCGTTCTTCTTTTGTCAGTGATGCGAGTCGATGATTTTTTCCAGTTTTTCGAACACCGCTTTGCGGGCCTTAAACGGTAATCGGTTTAGTGTTTCCATATTCTTTAATACATAAATCCAGCGTTCAAAATCAGTTATACATTCTTCTTCTTCCTTCGTAAAAGCCGGAAGTTCGATGAAAATAAAGCGTAGCTTATCCGAAAATACCTCGTGTGTATCACGGTCGGAGAGTACGATGTCCGTATGCAGTTTGCCCGGAGAATCATCCAGACGGAAATTCATGAAGAACACACCGATCCTGAATATGCCGTTCACCTACCAACAGATCGTTCAGAAAGTCGATCAGCAGACCCTTTGTCATTTCCTGTCCGAAAATGATTTTGAATCCGACATCTGTAAAAGGATTGATAAACTTCGCCATGATAGCCCCTGAAAGAATCGTTAACGGAACAAAATCTCGCATAGACCATGCTACAGTCAATGGCTCCCCGGTGGCTGGAAATACAGATCTCCTGTAAGAATATGGTCGCAGTCTGTCTGAAAAATTGGAAAATATCGTAAAAGTATCTTCTTAAAATAAAAAAAATCGATATCTTTGCATCCGATTTTGGTGTCACGATTCTGCTGCTACGGAAAAGTGATGAAAAGGGAATCAGGTGAGAATCCTGGACAGACCCGCTGCTGTAAGCTCTGCTAAAATCTTCAACAATACTTTAGCCACTGTTCTGGAAAGAATGGGAAGGGCGTTTGAAGATTGGAGTAAGTCAGAAGACCTGCCGAAATGATGTATGATTGATAAACCTTCGGGGATTAAGGTTGCTCGATTCGGACTTGATTTTTTTTACAAAGGGTGTGCTTTACGGCAGGGATTATGCCGGAAAACAATTTCCAGTCAGGATTCTGCAATATGATTTCTTTTCAGGTGAATTTAGAATTATGCAAAATGTTTCCGGTAAACGGAGAAGCGCCGGTGGCACATGAATGGGGTGAATTTATGCAAGTTTTTTGAGAGGAAACTTTCACTTTGTTGGGAGTGGCTTTGCCGCTGTTACAACGGATAAACTTGTATGTAATTAACAAATAATAATTTATATCGGTGTAAAACAAATTCAAGATGAAAAGGAAATTTATTTTAACTTCTCTTGCCCTTACGTTCTGTATGGGCATGTATGCAGAGCAACCTGTAACTGTAGAAACCGATTCCATGCGTCGGATAGATTTGGAGGAGGTGATGATCCATGCGACTAAAACCGGAGCTTTATTGAAAGATCTTCCGAACCGGGTAGAGGTGGTGACCAAGCGGCAGATCGAAGCTTCGGGGATCAATAATCTGACGGACCTGTTGAAAAATTTTGTTAATGTGGATGTGATTGAATATCCGGGATATAATTCTTATTTCAGTATCCGGGGATTCAAACCGACAGAAGGAAAATACACGACAGTCCTGATCGATGGAGTACCGGCCGGTACTACCAATATGGCGACACTTTCTTTAGGCGATGTAGAGCAGGTGGAAGTTCTGAAAGGCCCTTTCTCCGCCATGTATGGTTCGGATGCGATGGGTGGAGTGGTGAACATCGTCACCAAACGGAATAAGGATAAACTCACCGGAGGAATCAAAGTTGCAGCCGGAAGTTATCAAACTTCCAAAGGGGCTTTTCATGTCGGTGGACGGATCTACCGGGGGCTTTCTTTCGATGCCTCTTTCGATTATACTGCTCAGGCACGAAACTATAAGATCGGAGACCATAATCTCTTGCATATGTCGGCAACGGATAAAGCTATCCTCGGTAAAGATACTTATGGTATTAAAATGAATGGCTCTCGGCATAGCGGTATCGCCGGGAAAGGCCGTATCGGTTATGATTTCGGGGAAAACTGGTCTTTGAATTTTACCGAGATTTTTTTTGTGGGTAAGGATCTGCCGACGGGAGGAAATGTCTGGGGGACTAACGGATTGAAAAAGAAAGATGTCACCCGGTATACCGAAAAATTGGAACTCAACGGAAAAGTGAATAATCATAATTTGTTTTTCGCTCCTCATTACTCTACAGCTAAGACCGATACTTATACGGCAGACACCGATACGGCTTATGTGTATTCGGGTAACGAACTGAATACTTATGGATTTACAGCACACGATAATCTGATTTTAGGCAAACAAAGAATTGCTTTCGGATTCGATAACAATAATGAAGTCAGTGAGATAACCAGTTTTAAAGCGCGTGGTGAGATTAAAGCACCTTATCAACCCCGTTTCCGGAATACGGCTTGGGGGATATTCCTGCAGAGTAACTTGAAATTATTTAAAGAAAAATTGGACTTGTCGGTCGGATTGCGCTATGATTATATCGATTTTAAACTTCGGAAAACACCTGGTTTGGAGAATGAAGAGAAATCGGAAAGTTACAACACTTTCAATCCCAATATCGGTGCAAAATACAATATATACGGCGGTATGGCCGTCCATGCCAGTTTCGGTACAGCTTTCAGCATGACCGATGCTTATCAGAAAGCCGGAGAATTTTTGTACAGCGGTACGCTTACCGTAGGAAATCCTGATCTGGATCCTGAAAAATCCCGTACGTTGGATGCCGGTTTGACATTCAGCCGGCCGGAACTGGGGGTAAATTTTGATTTTACTTATTTTTATACGTGGAATGATGATCTGATTGTGGAAGAGGCATGGACCGATGAAGAAAGCGGACAAAAGTACAAAACGTTCAAGAATGCCGATAAAGCAAAAAAAAGTGGAATGGAAATTATGGCTTCTTATGACTTCGGCCGTCTGTTCGATAGTGACTTTGCTTTGAAGCTTTATGGAAATCTGACCTGGATGTTTACCTATCAGGATCAGACTAAAGGAGTATGGAACAAAACATTATCCGTTCGGAAACAGAATGCCAATTTCGGACTCGATTTCTTGCATCAGAAAGGATTCAGTGCGCGGCTGAACGGACGTTTTGCCGGACATCGCATCGAGAAAAACTTTATCGGTGATAAATATCGTCCGACATTGAACGATTTGTTAAGTGAAAGCCAACCCGGGTATTTAACTGATAAACTGATTAAGCATCCGCAATTTATGGTGTTCGATTTTTCGGCCTCTTGCCCGCTTATAAAGAATGTGTCGGTCGGTTTGAATATTAACAACTTATTCGATGAAAATTATACCGAAAAGGATGGTTATAATATGCCTGGGCGGAATTTTCAGGTAAGAGCTGCTATGACTTTTTGATCTGAAGACATGTATTTGTTGCTGATGGCGGATATATAATGGGGTATGAAAGGGATTAAGTATTATTTTGTTATTTTGTCACTTTGTTTTGGGCTATCTTTGACAGCCCAAAACAAAGTCAGTTTTCTTATCGATGACGGTTTTTGGGTCGGCGTAAACCGGAGCATGCATTTACTGGCGAAAATGCATCCGGAGGTAGCGGAGAAATGTCAGTTCAAGGAATTTATCTATTCCAACTATCACGAAAGTGATATGGATTTTTTTGAAAATTCCGATCTGATATTCGTCGCTTTGCATAATAATGGGTTGGTTTTTAAAGCTAAACCTCAGCTGTTGTCTGCTTTGAAACGCGGAGCGAAGGTTTATGCGCTTAATTTATCCCATGAATACGATGCCGAATTGCAGGAATGGGGGATCTGTTTCGATCCCTGGACATTGGCCGCTTTTAAAAGCGGAGGAGAAAACAATATCATGAATATCGTTCTGAAAAAACTGAATAAAGATTTACATTTCGATTGTGAATATCAGGATATTGAAGAAACTCCCCTTTCCGGAATATATAACTATAGAAATAAAAAATTACATACCTATATCGGTTCTTATTTAGCCGAGAGAACCGATATCGACACCCAGGCTCCCTGGATCGGATTGATTATTGGGAGAAGCGATCTGACCAAATCGCAGTATTTGTATATCGATGTATTTATCCGGAATATCGAAGAGAAAGGTTTTAATGTATTACCCGTGTTCACCTCTCAAAAACCGGGACATCACGAAGAACAGGTGATCGAACGGTTTTTTATTTCCTGTGATAGTCTTCCCCGCGTGAGTGCCCTCTTGAATCTGGGATGTTGGTATAATACAAGGCCTGAGCAGGAAAGGGTGGTACTGGAAAAATTAGGAGTGCCGGTGATCAATGGGATTATACTGAGTACGAATCAAAAAGATTGGGAAAAATCTTTAGTCGGAATAGATATTTACAATCGGTCGAATTTGGTGGCTATACCCGAATTAGCCGGTTATATCGAACCTTCTGTTGCTGTCGTATTCGACGATTTCGATCATAATATCCGGATTAAGAATATGATCGGTTATCAGATGGAAACGCTGCTCGGGCGTATAAAGAATATCCATAACCTGCAGACAAAGCCTAATCGTGAAAAGAAAGTGGCCCTGATTTACTACAGCTATCCTCCCGGAAAAGAAAACATAGGGGCCAGCTACCTGAATGTACTTCCCCGAAGTATTTTATCTATCCTACAGAGAATGCGGCAGGAGGGGTATGATACCGGCGGGCAGCCGATCGACAGTGCTGCTATTTTTAACCGGGTGATGGACTATGGAAGGAATATCGGTTCCTGGGCTCCTGCAGAGGTGGATAAATTGGTGCGTAAAGGAGATCCTGTATTGGTACCGATGGAAGTGTACAAAGAATGGTACGATAAGTTATCGTTGAAGATTAGGACGGAAATGGAGAACAAATGGGGAAAACCCGAAGAGTCTGAACTGATGGTTTGGAAAGATTCTTCCGGGAAATCTTATTTTGTGATCCCGGTGGTGAAATACGGAAATATCATACTGACACCTCAACCTCCCCGGGGATGGGAAGACAATGCGAAGAGTTTATATCACGATCCTCTGGTTCCTCCCCCTCATCAGTATCTGGCTTATTATCTTTTTTTGAAGTATGGCTTTCACGCGGATGCACTGGTGCATATCGGTACTCACGGCACGCATGAGTGGTTGCCCGGAAAAGAAGCCGGACTCGGTCCCGATGATTATCCCGAAGCGCTGATCATGGATGTACCTAATATTTATCCGTATATTGTGGATAATGTGGGTGAAGGCCTGCAGGCGAAAAGAAGGGGACAGGCCGTGATTATCGACCACATGACTCCTCCTTTCGATAAGGCTTCTTTAAATCCGGAATTGCGGGATTTGAAAAGTGGCATATCTAAATACTATGATCAAAAAAGCAAAAGCCCGATCTCGTCGATGGCGCAATTCAGGGATCTGGTTCTTCGGATAAAAACACTCGGACTGGATAAGGATTTGAAGCTGGATACCATAACGGATCAGAATCTGGAAGATATCGACGATTATCTGAAAGAGATAGAAGAAAATAAAACCCCTTTCGGCTTGCACACTTTCGGTGTATCCCCTGATGAGGCTTATACGAAAGCGACAACGGAAGCTATTGTATCAATGCAAAAGGATTTGATGGGAAAAGATTTGGAACTTTTCAGGGAGCAGGTACAAAAGAATATCGCAAAATCGGGGAAAGAAGAATTGGATGCTTTTATCCGGGCTTTGAATGGAAAGTATGTCCGGGCAGGAACAGGAAACGACCCGATCCGGAATCCGGGTGCTCTGCCTACAGGTAAAAACTTTTTTGCTTTCGATCCGAGACTGATTCCTTCCAGAATGACTTGTCGGTTGGGAGAGCAATTGGCAGAGGAGCTGATAGAACAGTATAAGGCCGAACACAACGGGGAGTGTCCTCCTAAAGTGACCATAAATTTGTGGGCGGTGGAGTGTATCCGGAATGAAGGTACGATGGAAGCCCAGGCTTTAAGCTTACTTGGTGTGAGACCTGTTTATAATGCTTCCAATCAGGTTGTCGGTCTGGAATTGATTCCGCAGCATGAGTTGAAACGTCCGAGAGTAGATGTCGTTTTTGCTCCATCGGGATTATACAGGGATATTTTTCCCGAATTGATGGCTCTGCTGGATAAGGCAGTCAGCCTGGCCAGAAGTGCCGATGAAAAAGATAATTTTGTCCGGGAACATATCCTTGAATCTGAAGATAAGTTGAAACAACTGGGGGTTCAGGAAGATTCGCTGGCCCGGCGCATCGCTTCGGTACGTTTGTTTACGACCCCTTCGGGTGCTTATGGTACCGGGGTTAGTGGGACGGTGCAGGCTTCGGGAACCTGGGAGGATGAAAAGGACGTGGCGGAAGTTTATTTTGACAAGATGAGTCATTTGTATGGCCAGGGATTTTGGGGAACGAAAGTAGAGGACGAATATACCTATTTACCGAAAGGCTTTTCGAAAACTGTATTTAAAAATGCTTTGTCGGGCACCAGGGTGGCTTTACACAGCAGGACTTCGAATCTGTATGCTTTGCTGGATAATGACGATATGTTTCAGTACCTCGGTGCTACCGGTTTGGCCGTTCGGACGATCGACGGGAAATCACCGGTGGTCATGCTGACGAATCTGGTCGATCCTTCGGCTCCGGGACAAGAGACACTCGAGAAATTTCTGGGACGTGAACTGAAGACCCGTTATCTGAATCCCAAATGGGTGGATGCGATGGTGGACGAGGGATATGCCGGTGCCCGTTTTATCAATAAAATGGTTTTTAATCTTTGGGGCTGGGAGGCCACATTACCGGAATCGGTTAGCGATAACGACTGGAATCAAATCTATGATACTTATGTCATGGATAAATATCGACTGGATATAAAAGAACGGTTTAAGAAGAGCGGCAATTTATATGCCTATCAGTCGATACTTGCCCGTCTGCTCGAGACGGTCAGGAAAGGATATTGGAAAGCGGATAAAAAGAGGGTGGATCAGATGTTACTTCAGTTTAATGAAACCATACGGGAAGCCGGATAAGCCTGTAATGTGAATTTTTGCAAA
>ENA-UEOJ01001964-UEOJ01001964.1-human-gut-metagenome-genome-assembly--contig:-NODE-1964-length-13182-cov-2.858604_pt1 | contig 13182 bp, 14 predicted proteins | sample MGYA00242885_ERZ507886 | MGnify/ENA primary metagenome ERZ507886 (study PRJEB26167, sample SAMN06115505) | human gut metagenome | host: Homo sapiens | place: China:Anhui | collected 2015-08-07... | reverse complement strand
AGTGCGGGGCATTTGTTTTTTGGTGAATGAATTCGGCACCAGTGTGACAGGGGCATGTACTTCATGACCCCCCTGCAGGGGGGCCGGGAAAGGCTCCGGATCTGTCATCGTCCTGGATTGTGAGAAGGGAGGCTGCCCCGTGAGCGGGACTCCGGCGGAGGCGTGACCCCCGTAAGCCGGAACATGGGGGGCTGATGCACAGAGATTTTCGTCTGCAGAATGTCAGATGCGGAATATGACCGGTACAGAGTCTTGCCAAAAAAAGAGTCCCCCCGGTTCCGGTCACTCTCCTGCCTGACAGGGAACCGACCGAAACCGGGGGAACTGGAACATTACTGCAAATGGCGTCAGAAAGTATAACGCACACCCGCAAGAACCTGATGGGTACGGAGAGAACCGTCCGCCACGCCGTGGGATGAAACCCCCGTGCGCGCGGTGCCGAAACCGGCGTAACGGTAGTTGAGATCGAGAGAGAGATTGTAATCCAGCTCAATACCTACACCCGCCCCCACGTTCCAGGCAAAATTGGTTTCCGTGTTGGAACCCGCTCCGTGACCGTTGACGTCACCCTTGGAATCCACCCATGCCGTGCCTATGCCCAGGCCGAGGTAGGGGGTAAAAATCGTGCCGGTATGGAAGTCGTAATACCCGTTTACAAATACGGTGTTTATGGAGTCTTTGAGAGAACTGCCGGAGTCGGCATGTTTGGCTTCGGTCTGGTACATCAGTTCCAGCTCCATCCGCACGGGCATGGTGGCAAGAGGGTAGAAGTCATAACCGATCGCCGCACCGAGACCGACGGTCTGATCCTGATCATCGGAAAGACCGTGGTTCGCACCGTGCAGAGACTGGAAGTTGAGGCCGAGCTTGCCCGCAAAGTACAGCCCCTCCACTCCGGCCTGAGCGGGCGCGGAGAGAATGAAGGCAGAAGCAAGGGCAAGAGCTGCTGTGACGGCACAGCGCCGCAATCCGGAGAAAAAGGAAAGATTGTGCATGAAGGCCTCCCGTATGACGGGCGTTGCGGTTTGTAATGGTTTCATATTCAAAAGCACGACAAGGCGGGCAAGTCAAGCCGGAAGACATGAAATCCGCCGGACCGGCACCCGGACAGCGGAACCGGGCAGACAGAGATGGTCAGTTTCCGCGTTTTCCGGACGCTGAAGCGGGGTTTCCCTGCCCCGGGATCAGGATGTTTCAGTACGGTTTTCCCCCGCCTGCATGGCCTCACGGGCAAGAATAAGCTCAATTTCATCCCTGGCCAGGCCGGTTCGGCGGACTATTTCATCCACGCCCTGACCTTTCCTGTGGCAGTTGAGGATAACCTCGCGCAGAAAATGAGGAGAGCGGGTAATGCCCTCCGCCTGCTCGATCAGCTTGCGCAGGCGGAGGATACGTTCTTCCATGACCCGGTTCAGGTGGACGAGTTCCTGTTGACGCTGAGCGAAGCTCGCCACCATTTCCTGTTCCAGCTCGGCGTTGCGCAGCATCCGTTCCATCAGATCGTCCTGATTGGACTGCAGGGCGGAGAGCATCTGTTCGGAGCGGCGCAGTCTGATGAAAAAGAGCAGCACCAGAATAATGAGGGCAAGTTCTGCGGCTGTAACGGCGACAATCGCTGCCGTATTCATCAAGTATTCCTTTTATGGTTTGGCGGCGCGTTTTCAATGGAAATGCCGGAGAAGCCGGGGGGCTGTCAGGTACGCACATTCAGCAGTTTACCCACCAGAGGATTTTCGCTGGGACGGATATCCCCTGCGTTTTCCGTGAGGTCTTTCTGCTGCGTTTTCCGTTCTCCATGACGCGGTTCCCGCCATGTTCCTCCGTTTCCCTTCTCTCTGTCGGAAACCTGAGAGGAATGCCCGCTTTCTTCCGGAGCCTGTACCTGCTCCTTCTGTTGTTTAAGCATCTGGAGAGCCAGATTCTGGGCATTGGCCTGGGCCATCTCCGGCAGGACATTCACCCCGTGTGCCCATGAGGACATGCCCTGTTGCTGGGCATTGAGAATGGGAATGATGGTGGGCTCCATGCTGCCTCCCGCGCGCTGTTCGGTTCATTGCTATTGCAGAATATACTGGTCAAAATAAAGGTTTTTCAGCTCCCCCTGCACCAGGTAATGGTTAATGGCCTCAATCAGATCCTCGCGGATGCTTTCCGCGCTGGCGGGGTCTGTCAAGAAGGCATAATCCTTGTTGCTCAGATAATAGTAGATGGAGTCGCGCAGTGTGGTAAGCTTGTCCTGCATTTCCGTATTCAGGACGGCATCCTTTGTGTTCAGCACAAACGTGGCTACCAGAAAGCGGTCTTCGTTTGCCGGGGTTTTCACCGGCACCCAGAAGGGAGCCAGTTTGAGATTGTATTCCGCCGGAGGAGGGGGCGCGGCAGGCGTGGCGGGCACCACGACGACCGGCGGCGTATCCGTTGCTGCCGTTAGGGGCGGCGGAGTATTTTTCTTCAGCACAAAGAGTCCGATCGCCGTTCCGATGCCGGCTGTCGCCAGCGCAAGAATGATGATGACGGCAATCAGCTTTTTTTTGCCCTTTCCTGTTTCGGTCGTTTCCCTGGTAATGAGAGAACGCTCCGCGGAAAGAACGGGAGGGGGGGCCTCTTCCTCATCCGGATCAAGCAGGAAAGGCGCGTCATCAATATCTAGCTGAACCTTGTCGTTCGCCGTTAATTCGAAGTCGCCGTCCAGCGTGCCTTCGTCGGGAATAACCTTGCCGGATTCTGTTTTGGTGGTTGCGGTCTGCGACACTGCGTCCTCGTTTGCCGCGGTCTGCGGCCTTGTCCCGAAAAGAGGCAGCGCCCGCGGAAAGGAGCTTCCTGCGGGCGTTGCCGGAAAAACAGGAAAGTTCTCAAACGGGAGTCTGTCCTTCCATGGGGGACGAACCCGCTGCCGCCTTCAAGGATTGAGCGGATATGACCAGGAGGTCGCAAGGGCGGCAGCCCCGGTTTTCCGCTACGCGAAAATCTTGTCGATTTTTTGTTTCATGGTTTCCGCGGTGAACGGCTTGACAATATAATTGGAAACCCGGGCCTGGGCAGCTTCGATGATATTTGACTGCTGGGCCTCGGCCGTCACCATGAGAAAGGGAAGATGCCCGAAATCTTCGCTGGCGCGGACCTTGCGCAACAGCTCAATGCCTGTCATCTGCGGCATGTTCCAGTCGGAAATGATGAAATCGATATGATCTTTATTCAGCACCTCCCATGCGGTCGTGCCGTCGTCCGCCTCCACCACATTGTTCAGGTCGAGCTGGCGGAGAATGTTCTTTATGATACGGCGCATGGTGGAAAAGTCATCCACAATGAGAATGCGCATGTTAGGATCGTAAGCCATGTCAAAACCCCTCTGTGTGTACGAACCGGCATGTCTGAACAGGTTTTCCGGATTGTCGCCGGAATTTGCCGCGGAAGCGGCGCACGGCGCACAATTCTATAACGGCGCGTCTTCGCCGAATTGCTGGCGAAACTCGCGCCGCAGACGTGTAACCGCCTGAGAATGGAGCTGGGAAACACGGCCTTCCGTAATGCCCATGACTTCCGCCGTTTCCCGCATGTTCAGCTCATCCGTATAATAAAGGGACAATACCAGCTTCTCTCTTGGTGTCAATGCGTCGATAAGCGACGCGATGCGTTCCACCATTTCGGAATGGGCGGTATCCTTGAAGGGTTCCCCGCCGGCCTCGTCTTCTCCCGCCAGGGAATCCTGAATGGTATCGAGGGAAACGCAAAGCTGGCTTTGCAGGGCTTCCAGACCCTGGTGTACCTCACGCGCGGGCAGACCGGTACGCTCCTGAATTTCTTCCATGGTGGGGGGACGGCCCATTTCATGTTCGAACTGCCACATCGCTTCGTCCAGCCTGCGTACCCGCTGGCGCAGACTGCGGGGAAACCAGTCCAGCCGTCGCAGCTCATCCAGCATCGCGCCGCGTATGCGGTTTTCCGCATAGGTTTCAAAGCGTATGCCGAGCTGGGGCTGGAATTTGCCGAGGGCTTCCAGCAGACCCAGCGTACCTGCGCTGATCAGTTCGGACAGCTCGACATTGCGCGGCAGCTTTGTTTTCAGGCGCAGGGCAAGAAAGCGAATCTTCGGAGCATAATGCCGGGTAATGCTTTCCTTGTCCGCAAGGGAGAAATCGCTCCAGCGCAGTGTGCCGGATTCCAGTTTTTCCCATGCCTCCAGCAGACTTTCAGCCGGGAGGGGAGGCGTTCCGGTATCGGGTGCCTGCGGTTCACTCACGCGGGGCTCAGGAGCGGAAGAGCAGTTTCTTCCAGAAAAACTTGATGTTGCCATCGAGATTCTCCGGGGCTTCCCAGTTTTGCACCGAAGCGGCAATTTGCTTCATGGCCTGGCTGGCGGGACAGTCAGGACTTGCCGCGGTGAACGGAGTCTGGCTGACTACGGCCTTGCGCACCATGGTGTCACGGGGGATGAAGCCCATATAGCCGAGGCTTACGCCGTCAAGAAAGTGATCACACGCGGCATGAAGCCTTGCAAATATGCTTTTGGCATTTTTTTCGTCCGGCGACATGTTGATCAGAACTCTGAAACGCTCCACCCCGTGCCGCAGCTTGAGCACCTTGATCAGCGCATAGGCGTCGGTCAGGGACGTGGGTTCCGGCGTAAGTACCACAATACGTTCCTGTGCGGCAAGATTGAAATATACCACATTATCGTGTATGCCTGCGCCTGTATCAACGATGAGGAAATCCAGAGATTCCTCCAGTTCGTCCACGGCTTCCAGCAGTTCCAGCTTTTGCCCGGTGGAAAGGGTGAGCATTTCGCTCACGCCGGAAGAGGCGGGCAGAATGCGGAAGCCATAGGGGGTATCAAAGAGAATATCGGACAGCGCTGCGCCTTCGTGGAAGAGATGGAAAAGGTTGAGGTGGGGGGTAAGCCCGAGCAGAACGTCCACGTTGGCCAGCCCGAGATCCGCGTCGAGCAGCACAACGCGCTTGCCTTCGGCGGCAAGACGGCAGGAAAGATTGACGGACAGGTTGGTTTTGCCCACGCCGCCTTTACCGGAAGTGACGGAGAGGACGAGAGGCAGGTTGTTCATATGCTTTCCTCTAGAGGGGGGACGCGGCTCCTCCGGAGTGAGCGGAGCCGGGAAGTTGACGTTTGAGCAGCAGGCGCCAGATGATGCTTTCCTCCGCCGGGAGGAGACTGGACTGAAGTTCCGGACCGAAGGAAACCGCCGAGATGGGCAGCCCTGACCGCACGGCGACATTGACCAGCGTGCCGAAGCTCAGAGCTTCGTCAAGCTTGCTCCAGATCAGGCTGCCCGGCAGGGAAACCTGATACCGGCGGAGAAATGATGCAATCTGCTGATCTCCATAGTGCGGGGGCATGACAAGATGCAGCGCGGCGGAACAGGGAGCCTTGCCGCCGTCCAGCCAGGCGGAGAGGCCCATCAGGCACATTCTGTCGCGCAGGGTTTCCTCTCTGCCGAGGCCGGGAAGATCCACGAAGACGACATCATAATTCCGGCAGGCGTTGATTCCGGCCTCCGGCGTTTCATAGTAGCCGAAGTCGGAAAGTTCCGCCCAGTGACGAAGTACCAGCCTGCCGTTGCCCCGTGTGCAGTCCGCGTTCAGGTAGGCCACGGAAATATCCGGACGGGCATGGCGGAGGGCCAGACCCAGACGAAGCGCGGCGCTGGTCTTGCCCACGCCGAAGGGGCCGGCCACAAAATGCAGCTTCTGGGGCCACAGTTCCTCTGTAAAACCCTGTACCGGCACAAGATGGGCCAGAGCGGCGAGCATGGATGTCCCCGCCACGCTTTCCGTCAGGGCGCGATACAGTTCAAGGACGACATCGTTTTCCACTCCTTCGCGCTGGAGGTACTCCAGCACCATGCGATGACGGGGGGGGAGCTTTTCCCAGGGGATGCAGGGCTGCATCAGGGCGTAGAGATGTTCCTTGATGCGCGACCATTCCTTGTGCCATTCCTCCCAGCCGGGAGGAGCGGATGCGGCATCCGGGCCTGTTCCGGAAAAGCCGAAGCTTCCGGCCGGACGCTCGACTCCGGCCGTTATTTCAAACAGACGCAGCCCGTTCCCGTTCAGTTCCCGGCTGGCAAGGATAATGGCGTCCGGGCCAAGTTCGGCCTTGACCTGAGCCATGACATCCTGAGTGCTGGAACCGGTGAAAGTTTTAACCTGCATTATTCAATTCCTACATTGCCCACGGCCTGGAGTCGGACATCCGCGGGAATTTCCGCCTGCGAAATGACAGGCACGTTGGGCAGGAAACGCGCCACAAGCTGAGCCACATGCGGGCGTACCACGGGCGAAGTAAGCACCACGGGCTGTCCGCTGGCCATCACGGCATTTTCCACGGCCTTGTTGATGTTGTTCACCAGATGCTGGGCCGAAAGCGGGTTCATGGAAAGATACGAGCCTCCGTCCGTCTGGCGCAGGGATTCCTGAATGGTACGGTCAGCCTGGGGATCCAGGGTGACGATTGCAAGCGTTCCCTCCGCATCCATGTACGGCTTGACGATGCTTCTTGCAAGCTTTTCGCGTACATACTCGGTGAGCACATCGGGGTTTTTGACGGCGGCGCCGTAGTCGTCCAGCGTCTCCACAATGGTGAGCATGTCGCGGATGGTGACGTTTTCGCGAACCAGGTTCTGCAGCACTTTCTGCACGGAACCCAGCGGCAGGGTGTTGGGCACCAGGTCTTCCACAGCCTTGGGCGATGTTTTCGCCAGGGTGTCGAGCAGCGCCTGGACTTCCTGCCTGCCGAGAAAATCGGCAAGGTGACGGCGGAATACCTCGGTAAGGTGCGTGGCGATGACCGTGGAGGGATCCACCACGGTATAGCCAGCCACCTGGGCATTTTCGCACCTGGATTCGGGAATCCACAGCGCGGGCAGATTGAAGGCGGGTTCGCGGGTTTCGATGCCCTCGATCTTTGTCGTCACGTTGCCGGGGTCCATGGCCAGAAAATGATCCACCAGAATTTCCGCGCTGGCCACGGGGTTTCCCTTGATCAGCAGGGCATACTGGCCGGGACGGAGCTGGAGGTTGTCCCGAAGATGCAGCGCGGGAAGCACCACCCCCATGTCCAGAGCGAACTGTCTTCTGATGGAACGGATGCGCGAGAGCAGGTTGCCGTTCTGTGACTCGTCCACCAGGGGGATAAGACCATATCCCACTTCCAGTTCCAGAGTATCCAGGGGCAGAAGATTCTGCACTTCTTCCGGCGTGTCGGCGCTTGCCGTTTCGCCCCTGCCGCCTTTGGAACCGGGTTTTGCTCCGGCCGCGGCCTTGTCCGTCGCGTCTTCCGCGTTCTTCTCCTTGTCGGCCATGTTGCGCGAGACGACAAAGATGAGCGCCGCGAAAATCCAGAACGGAAGCAGCGGCAGTCCGGGGACGAGACCAAAGATGAACAGCACCACGGCCACCATGCGCAATACGCGGGAGTTGTAGGAAAGCTGGGCCAGAAATTCCTCGCCCATCTTGGCTTCGGCTGCGGCGCGGGAAACGATCATGCCCGCCGCGACGGAAATGATGATGGAAGGGATGGTGGAAACCAGACCATCGCCGATGGTCAGCAGAGAAAAGGTTGTCAGCGCCTGTTCCCAGCTCATGCCTTTCTGGATGACGCCGATGAGTATGCCGCCGATGAGATTGATGAACGTGATGAACAGACCGGCATTGACGTCCCCCTGCACAAACTTGCCCGCGCCGTCCATTGCGCCGTAGAAGTCCGCCTCGCGGCGCAGGTTGTTGCGGCGGGCGGTGGCTTCCTCCTCGTCAATGAGTCCGGCGTTGAGGTCGGCCTCGATGGCCATCTGCTTGCCGGGCATGGCGTCAAGGGTGAAGCGGGCCGCCACTTCGGCGATACGGGTCGTGCCTGTGGTGATGACAACCTTATTAAGGATGAACAGGATCATGAAGATGACCGCGCCGACGACATAGCTGCCGCCGACCACGAACTCCGCGAAGGACTGGATGACTTCCCCCGCCGCTGAAGGCCCCTGATCGCCGTTGAGCAGAATCAGACGGGTGGAAGCCACGTTGAGCGCCAGTCTCAGCAGCGTGGTGACCAGCAGCAGGGAAGGAAAGATGGAAAATTCCAGCGGGGAGGTCATGAACATGCTTGTCAGCAGAATGAGCAGCGCCAGAGAAATGCTGAAACAGAGCATGATATCGAGAAAAAACGTGGGCATGGGGATGAGCATGACCATCAAAATGATGATGACGCCCGCGCCCAGCATCACGTCGCCCTGGCGGGCGAATCTCGCATAATCCAGTTTGGGGGCCGCAATATTGACTGCCATCTTCCTGACTCCTTCTCCGCCTTGCATCATGCGCGCCGTCGGACTTCCGACGGCGCGCGCGGCTCTCCGTTCATCCCCGGAGCTTGTGTTTGCGGGGATGAGCGGCGCGCGGCGGACATTCCATCCGGGCCGCGCGGCCGTATCCGCGTATGCATATGCAGGAAGCATGCCATATGCACAAGGGAACGGAAAGCTTCCCCGGAGTTGACAGTATCGCCCGCATTTGTCATTTGTTTTCAAATATCGCGTGACAGGGACTGCATCGGAACTTCCGCCCCTTCCGGGGGAAAAAGATGTGTTTGTCCTCATGCCGGAGCTTTTGGCCCCGGCTTTTTTTATGGACGTGAAACGGCGCGGGGCATGTTCGGGAGGATGGAATGAGCTGGATTCTTCTTTTACTGGCCGGCTTGTGTGAAGTGGGCTGGGCTGTGGGGCTGAAATACTCGGAAGGTTTTACGCGCCTGTGGCCCAGCATGGGAACTGCCGCCGCCATGATCCTCAGCGTGGTTCTTCTGGGGATCGCGCTCCGGCATCTGCCCCTGGGGTCGGCATATGCCGTCTGGACGGGAATAGGCACGGTGGGCACGGTTCTTTTTGGCATTCTGGTGTTCGGAGAGCCTGCCGCCGCTTCGCGCCTGTTTTGCGTCGGGCTGATTGTCGCCGGTATCATGGGGCTTAAGCTCAGTGCCTCCTGATGAGCCGGACAGAGATCTTTCATCTGTCTCCTCCGCGAAGGAACGCTTGCATGACGGCTCCGCCCGCGTCATTATGGAATTCGTGCTGCCGCCTGTCCGGGAAGGGACATACATTATCTGCAAGAGGAGATATTCCATGCGCATATGTTTTTGTGCATTCACGGCACTGGCCTGTGCCGGAGCGTTGTTTGCGTCCGTATCCGCCGCAATGGCCGATCCTGTTCTTGATCGCTTCCATGCCTTGGACGGCAACGGCGACGGGCAGGTGAGCTGGGAGGAGTTTCACGCCGTCAGCCCCAATATTTCGCGCAAGGGGTTCGACATGATGGATTCCGACGGCAGCGGTTCGCTCTGTGAGAGTGAGTGGGCCGGCTTCATGTCAAACCACGGCATGGAAGTGCCCGCGTCCATGAAGAGCATGACCATGCCCGCACGGGATGCCGTACCGCCCGCCTCTCCCCGCGCGGAAGAACCCGCGCGTCCGGACGCGTCCGGGCCGGTGATCATGCCCCCGTCCTCTCCCGCTTCGCCCGCGGCGCCTTCCGCCCCGCTGATCCTTCCTCCGCACAGCGAAACTTCAGATATTTCGGCACTCTGGAGCATTTCGCCCATGAAATGCTCTATGGAGTCGAGCAGGGCGGAAAACCATTCCTGCTCTCCGTGTCCGTCAGGCGCAAGTCCGGCGCGGCGGCGCAGCCGCCGCGAGCGGGCCGGAGCCATGTTTTCGGGGAAGTGATTTTAACACTGAATGCAACGTATCCAATGTCATACCGTGCCGGGAAAGGTTCCGGAAAATTATGAGGTGGTCCTGATGAATGACAGAACGCTGCTTTCCCATGCGGGGCGCAATCCCGCTGCAACCAACGGCACGGTGAACATGCCGGTGTATCGTGCGTCCACTGTGGTGGCGTCTTCTCTTGCCGAGTATGAGGGGCGTCACGACAAGGGGCTGGACGAAATGTGCTACGGAGCCATGGGCACCACCACCTATTACGCTCTGGCCGAGGCCATGACCGGACTGGAGCGAGGCGCGGGAGCGGTGATCACATCGTCCGGTCTTTCCGCCTGCACCATGGCCATACTGCCTTTCGTCTCCGCCGGTGATCATGTTCTGGTCACTGACTCCGTGTATGGTCCCACGCGTCGTTTCTGCGACACCGTGCTGAGGCGTTTCGGCGTGGAAACCACCTACTATGCTCCGGGAATGGGGGAGGATATCGAAAGACTGTTCAGACCCGAAACCAGACTTGTCTTTGCGGAGGCACCGGGGTCTCTGACCTTTGAAATGGAGGATATCCCGGCGGTGGCCGAGGCCGCACGGCGGCATGGCTGCCTCACGCTCATGGATAATACCTGGGCATCGCCGCTTTTTTTCCGGGCTCTGGAACATGGGGTGGATATCGCTATCCAGGCGGCGACCAAGTATATCGGCGGGCATTCGGATCTTGTGCTGGGAGTGATCACTGCCCGTACCCGTGAACTGTATGTCCGGCTCAAGGAGTGCATGATCGCGCTGGGGGAAACGGCGTCTCCGGATGACTGCTATCTTGCCCTGCGCGGACTTCGCAGTATGGCAGTCCGCATGCGCGCGCAGCAGGAAAGCGCCCTGAAGATTGCAAGATGGCTGGAGGGACGCCCTGAAGTTCTGCGCGTGCTGTATCCGGCGCTGGAAAGTGATCCCGGGCATGCGCTGTGGAAACGCGATTTTAACGGAGCGGGAGCGCTGTTTGGAGTGGAAGTGAAGGAAAGTTCCGGACAGGCCATAGCTGATATGGTGGACAATTATCGCTATTTCGCCATTGGAGCAAGCTGGGGAGGCTTCGAGAGCCTGGTGACGGTCAGCCGGCCGGAACGCAGCGCATTCCCGTGGCAGGGAAGGGGAACTCTTTTGAGATTTTCCATCGGGCTGGAAGAGCCGGATGATCTCATTGCCGATCTTGCAGAAGGCTTCATGCGTCTGAACCGGGCCTGAGTTCCGATGACTGCGCGGGACGGATGTTTTTCTCCTTGCCTGCGGGCGTTGAAAATATCTGTTCTGCGTCAGCGCGGTGTTGGAACCGGATCGTTTTGGGCGTGGAAACATCCGCCAGCCCCCTGTGTTCCGGCCCGCAGGTTTCACGCCTGAAAACGGAGCCTGACGCCGCAAGTGAATTGCGGCGACACCGGATGACAGAGGGGGCGTCTCTGGCCGTCAGCGAAAGCGCGTTACGGGTGGGGCGAACAGACAGAGACGAGTCTCGCCCTGCCCGACTCGGCAGAGCTTTTCAGTAACGGGAATCTGACCTTTACTGTTTGAAACTTCCCCGTCAGGGTGAAATGTTCTGTTTCAGAATTGTGTTGAAAATTTCCCTGCGCTCCCTCTTTCCGGCTGCGGGGTCAGGCAGCGGAAGATGCCTCTGTGGACGGAAACGCATAGAAAAGGAGTTCTCCAAAAGGAGAACTCCTGAAATTTTTATGCCCGCTCCGGGTATGCCGGATGCGGAAAATCATGCCCGTCTGTTCAGACTGGCTCCCATGGCGGAACCATTTACATATGAGGCATTCTTGGCGTATGTCGCCGCGCTGATGGGGGCAAGGGTCTTCTGGAAAAAACTTTTTTCGTCCTGATTCAGCACTGTGGCGGCACTGGAGCCGATATAGGCTTCCTCGGGAGACCCCGAACCGACAACTCTTTCCTCATAAAGGGCATTGAAAAAGTCTTTTTCTGCTGAAGAAAGGACGGAAGACGGCGCTCCGGGGGCTGGGCTTGCCTTTTGGGCTCCATCGGAGAGCGTGACCTGATCCGACAGGACCTGATAAAACGATCTTACGGCATCGGGAGAACGCTTGACCTGTGCGGCACTCAGGGAACTCTGGACAGAACCCGAAGAAGAAACTTGCATGTCGAACTCCATAAAAATAATGCCCTGGTAAAATAATCAGGAACATTAACCCGGAAACTTCCAAAATTGTGCGTTATTCACAACTGATGAAAAAATCTAATATGTTTCTTGAAAAAGTCAACAGATTATGAACAGGTATTTTTATTTCAATCAGCATGTATGATGAAATTTGTTCGGACAGGCGAAGAGATGCAAATCACATATCTTTTCCGACACGGGAGAGTATTGACCTCCATGTGCCGCGGGGAGTAGGACGAAACTGTTTCCCGCGCATACCGGAAGTGAAGTGTTCCACGGAGTCGGGCGAGGCGGGCTTCCTCCGCGACGCCGGAGCAGCCGCAACGCATGTGCGGCGTCAGGCTCCGGCTTCAGGCGTGAAACCTGCGATCCGGAACACTGGGGCCTGGCTGGGCGATATGTCCGATAGCAAAACGCGCTGTAGGGGCAGTCTGGTCATACCTCCCTGCGGTCGTGCTCTTTCGCCGCAGGATGCTTTGTCCGAGGAGCTTTCCCATGTGGAAGTACTACGCTCTGCTTTCCGCCTTTTGCGCATCCCTGACCGCTCTGTTTTCCAAGCTCGGAGTGCGGGATATCAACTCTGATCTGGCCACGGCCATCCGGGTGAGCTTCATCCTTGTCCTGGTATGGGGAATAGCTCTTGCGTCGGGCGCGGTTCGCGGAATTCGCGATATCGCTCCGCGTACGCTGATATTTCTTCTGATCTCCGCCGCCGCCACAGGCCTGTCTTGGCTGTTCTATTTCAAGGCATTGCAGGTGGCGATGTTTCCAGGGTCGCTCCCGTCGACAAGCTCAGCGTTCCTCTCACCATTCTGCTTTCCATTCTGCTGCTGGGAGAGCCCGCCAGTGTGAAGACGCTGCTGGGCGGCGCCCTGATTACGGCGGGTTCGCTTGTTCTCCTGCTGTAGTGCGTATGGCGGTGAATTTGATGCCTGCCCGAGGAACAGCGGAATTTGCGCCGTCTGGGTCGCAAGGCGGCTTGACGGAAGGCGCGGAATCGCTCGTTTTACATTGCGGCATCTTCATGCCGCGGGAATGAAGCGCCGTGCATGTCAATGGGAGTTTGATAGAGAGTTGATTGACATGCTTTTGAAGAATATTTTCAGGCTCTATTATAGCGTGGTGCTGATAATACCCCTGACTGCCGGAGGCACACGCGTCAGCGCGTATGGAGCGGCGATGCCCCGCCGCATGGTCATGCGGCGGAGGAGCACGGGGCGCGAGCGCGGCGTTTTCCGCGCGAAATGCAAGCGGAAGCGGGTATCGGCAACGCCGAGCGAGCGTCATCAGAAGGTC
>ENA-UEOJ01001957-UEOJ01001957.1-human-gut-metagenome-genome-assembly--contig:-NODE-1957-length-13210-cov-2.435087_pt1 | contig 13210 bp, 10 predicted proteins | sample MGYA00242885_ERZ507886 | MGnify/ENA primary metagenome ERZ507886 (study PRJEB26167, sample SAMN06115505) | human gut metagenome | host: Homo sapiens | place: China:Anhui | collected 2015-08-07... | reverse complement strand
CGAAAGAGTTGGATCGTTTTATCAAATCGTGGGAAGCGGTACCTTTGGAAATGAACGCTCAGAATGAGGTCGAGATCCAGAATTTGGCCATTTATGATGATTTGGTTGTGGTTAGGGGAATGCGAGACCAAATGGAGAATATTTTATTGTTTGATATTTCCGGAAAGTTTTTACGGCAAATCGGTAGTCAAGGAGAAGGCAAAGAGCAGTATGGGATGGTCGGTTGGGTTCGAGTGGATCCATTGGAGCGGGAGATTGGGGTATATGATGGTTTTTGGGGAAAACGGTATGTGACCTATGATTTTGAAGGTAATTTTAAAGAAAGTGGGTCATGTGAGGAGCATATGCATTATGTGCGACGGGTGTATCCCTTGGAGAAAGATCGTTATTTGGGATATGTCGCATGTAGTACGAGCCGCCTCTGTTATTTTATTTCGGATAAGGAGTTCACGAAATTTGACACTTTGCGTCCTCATTATGTCCGTTTCCCGATGGGGGTGGTTGATTTCTCTCTGCATCCGATAACGATCTATGACGGGCGGATTTCTTTTGTAACCCCGTTGTGTGATACTATTTTTGAGTATGACGGGAGTGAATTGCAACCTCGTTTTGTTACCAAGGTGCATCGTTCCGTGCCGGATGATTTTGACCCGGGACATAAAGATTATCTCACTTGGGTGGTACGTTTGAAAAAAGAAAAAGGATATTTTTCGAAAGATGAAATATATGAAACAAAGAATTGGTTTGTGATTACTTATGAAACAGGAAAGTTGATGTATAACAAGAAAATAGAGAAAGCTTTTTATATGCCTAAAAATGTAGCAATGAGAGGGGATATGATTTATCCGGATGATTTATGGGGAGAATCTGGAGAGAAGTTGGTAGCTGCATATACACCGGAGGAATTGTTGGCCATGAGGGATAAAATGAAACAAGAAGGGGTGGTTTTAACAAAGAAAATGGAGCAACTTTTCAGACAGGTAGAAACAGAAAAGAAACCCGTGATGATTCTTTATACTTTCAAATAGATATCACTGATGATGGTCTAGCTGTGGATTTTACAAAGTTAACGCATATTGTATGAATGCAGCTAGGCCATTGTCTGCGTCTGTAGGCATGTTGTCAAATTGTTTTCGTAAAGGTTCCGGGGCGTTGGCTACGACAAATGGATGGCTGCAACGTTTGAGAAAGTCGAGGTCATTATAGTCGTTTCCTAACCCGGCACACTCTTCGTAATGCAGATTCAGTAGATCGAGCAATAATTGGCAGGAAGAGCCTTTATTCACGTTGGGGGCGAAGATTTCACTCCAAATGGCTTGGTTGTCTATTGGGGAGGTAGAACGGATGACGGAGTAGTTGGACAATTTTTGTTGAATATCACCGTGAAGTTGGAGTTGTTGTGCGTCTAGGATAACAAGAAATTGAGTGGCCCCGCCCTGTATCTCGTCGATTGAAGAGATGGGAGTCCCCAAACCGGGATAATTTTCGATACGACGTCGGAAATCTTCGTGAAGAGAGGAGATATTTCGGTAATAAAAATGATGGTTGTCGGGAATTCTTTGCTGTATGGTAAAATTTATATCGTATTTCCAGAGATGGGTAGCAATGTCTCGTGTTTCTTCGGCCGATAATTCCCGGGTGAGAAGAATCTCTTTGTCAGCCCAGTGCATGATGCCGGCCCCGGAGGAAAATACCATGTAATCCACCGGAAGGCCTTCGGGTAGCGTGTTGTTGAGAGAGAATACTGAACGTCCCGTGGCTAGGATGCGAACCACGCCTTGTTGTCCTGCCTCTTCCAGAGCAACCCGGTTTTCCTCGCTTATCTGGTGCCAGTTGCGAGGAAGAGTGGTTCCGTCCAGATCGATAATAATAGCTTTAATCATGTAATAATTTTAAATATTATTTTCAATTTTCTACGAGTTCATACTTGTAATAAGGTAGTGGTTCGTTGAGGTAGTGGAGTACTTTTTCTTGGTTCATGCCGTCAAGGGGATTATGAGTGTAGCCGAAGGTAGCTTTAATTCCCATGTTGATAAAGTGTACGGCTCGGTCGAGGGCTTCAGGGAGGCTGTCTCCATTGAGCATGCATCCCGTGATCACGCTGGCGAAAGCGTCGCCCGTGCCGGGATATGAGGCCGGGATGTAGTCACATAATACTCGCCAGGTCCGGTGATCCAAGCGATTATAAGCGAGGGTGGCCACGTTTTGAGCATTACTTCCGGGAGCGGAGGTGATAATCACGTGTTCCGGACCGAGTTCGCTCAATTGTTTGCACCATTGTATTGCGGTTCCCACGGAGATTTCTTGTTGCGGGTTGTGCCCGAGCAGAAAGGCTGCTTCCGTCAAATTCGGGGTGATCACCTTGGCTTGGGAACAGAGTTTCCGCATTCCTTCCACCATGTCGGGTGTCATGCCGGAATATAATTCCCCGTGGTCTCCCAGTACGGGATCGACGAGAATGAAATTTTGGTTATTCTTGAAATGTGCGAAGAAATCACTAACAATACCCATCTGTTTCACGGAAGCCAAGTAGCCCGTGTAAATGGCGTCAAACTGGAGTTGTAACTCTTTCCAGTGAGAGATAAAACTTTCCATGTAATCGGTCAGATCCAGCGAGCGGAAATCCTTGTATTCGCTATGGGCGGATAGTATGGCTGTGGGAAGGGGGCAAACCTGGAACCCCATGTGTGTAAGTATGGGGATGGCCACGGTCAATGAAGCTCTTCCGTAGCCAGACAGGTCGTGAATTGCGGCAATTTTCTTCATGATTAATCGTTTTCTTTATTCCCCAAAGGTAATAAAATTTATTTCAATGGAACATACGGCAAGGTGAACCAGAAGGTGGAACCTTCATCTTCCTTCGAATCAATCATGTTTTGAATATAAATAATCGTGGGTGCGTTTTATAGGGGGTGTGTCTTGTAAAATTGAATTTTTAGATGATTTGTATTGAAAATATAGGGGTGTATATTGAAAATAAATAATATTTTATATATTTGACCCTTGAAAATATAGGGCTTACTTTTAAAAATACAACTTTATGGCAAAATTTAGATTCTTAGCTTTACAAGAGATTGCCCGTCGTAAACCCGTGGAGTGCGGGGAACGTCCCAGGTGTTCTGTCGTGTTTGGAGAAAACGTGTTTTCAATGGATAAAATGCGTCACTATCTTTCCATCGAAGCCTATAAAAAGCTGGAAAAGGCAATGTCAGAAGGATTGGCGATCGATCGAGGGTTGGCTGATCAAGTGGCTGCCGCGATGAAGGCTTGGGCTGTTGAACGGGGAGTTACTCACTACACGCACTGGTTTCATCCCTTGAATGGTGCCACGGCGGAGAAACATGATTCTTTTATTGATTTGTTGCCGGATGGTGACGTGATCGAATCATTTGACGGGCGACTACTTGTCCAGCAAGAACCTGATGCATCCAGTTTCCCGAACGGGGGGATTCGCAACACGTTCGAGGCTCGCGGTTACACGGCCTGGGACCCGGCTTCCCCGGCTTTTATTAATAACCGCACGTTGTGTATTCCCACGGTATTCGTGGCCTACACGGGGGAAGCGCTTGATTTCAAGACTCCTATGCTAAAGTCATTGGCAATGATCGATCGGGCGGCGGTGGATATTTGCCAGTATTTCGATAAAGACGTGCAGCGAGTGATTGCCACGCTGGGGTGGGAGCAGGAATATTTTTTGGTGGATGAGGCCCTGTATAATGCCCGTCCTGACCTGAAATTATGTGGTCGCACGCTCATGGGGCATTCTTCCGCGAAGGATCAACAGCTGGAGGATCAATATTTCGGCTCGATCCCGGCACGGGTTACGGCTTTCATGGAAGAGCTGGAATACGAGTGCCATTGCTTGGGAATCCCGATCAAGACCCGCCATAACGAGGTGGCCCCGAATCAGTTCGAGTGCGCCCCGATTTTTGAAGAGGCGAATCTGGCTGTCGATCATAATCAGTTGTTGATGTCCACCATGAAAAAAGTGGCCCGTCGTCATAATTTCCGGGTGCTATTGCACGAGAAACCCTACAAGGGGGTGAACGGCTCGGGTAAACACAATAACTGGTCGTTGTTGACGAACACGGGAGTGAACCTGTTGTCTCCGGGTAAGAATCCGAAGTCGAATATGCAGTTCTTGATCTTTCTGGTATCGACAATAAAGGCTGTGTATGAACATGGTGATGTGCTGAAAGCATCGATCGTCTCTCAAGGAAACGAGGCCCGACTGGGAGGAGACGAGGCTCCTCCGGTAATCATGTCGGTGTTTTTGGGGAATTACTTGTCGGGAATGCTTGATGAGTTGGTGGAGAAGGTGAGCGACCGGAAGATGAGCCCGGACGAGAAGACCGAGTTGAAGTTGAACGTGGGTAAAATTCCGGAGATCATGCTGGATAACACGGACCGAAATCGTACGTCTCCTTTCGCATTTACCGGAAATCGTTTTGAATTTCGTGCAGTGGGGTCGTCAGCCAATTGTGGAGGACCGATGATCGCGTTAAATGCCGCTGTTGCCGAGCAGTTGATCGCCTTTAAAAAGGAAACGGATGCTTTAATCGAGAGAGGCGTTAAGAAAGATGAGGCAATTTTCCAGATATTGCGTAAATACATCATCGAGTCCAAACCCGTACGTTTCGAGGGGAATGGTTACAGCAAGGAATGGAGGGAAGAAGCCGCCCGTCGGGGATTGTCCACGGTGGTGGATTGTATCCCGGCTTTAAAGGCTTATTGCTCGGAGAAGGCCAAGCGGTTGTTCGTGGACAACGGGATATTGAGTGAACGGGAGCTGGAAGCGCGTTTCGAGATCAAGAATGAAATTTATTTGAAAAAGTTACAGATTGAATCCCGTGTTTTGGGAGATCTCGTGTTGAATCATATTATCCCGACTGCGATCACTTACCAGAACACGCTGTTGACGAATGTGACCGCTTTGAAGAATATCCTGCCGGACTACGAGTCCGTGGCTGACGTGCAAATCGAGGCTATCCGCACGATTTCTCATCATATCCGGGAGATCCAGACGATGGTGTCTGATATGACGGAAGCTCGCAAACAGGCCAACGCGATTGCCGATGAAGTGGCACGGGCCGAGGAATACACGGAAAAGGTGCGTCCCTATCTAGAGAAGATCCGTTATCACGTGGATAAGCTGGAATTACGCGTGGACGACGAGATTTGGCCGTTGCCGAAAGACCGGGAACTGTTGTTCTCCCGGTAGATTTTATACTTGGGTGTACTCGCTGGGTGAAAACCGGGCGAGTTCGCTATCTCCAAAAAATAAATAAAGATGTAGTGGTGTCCCTTCCGGTTGGTCCCCGGAGGGGATTTCTATGGTTACGCTTCCGTCGCCCCTGCGAGCGGGTATGTCACGAAGTAGACAGGGAGAACGTCGTAGCGTGTCGTAGAAATATCCCACGAACACTTGATCCGAGACGCTTGCTTTCGGGCAATCGATACCGTTTTCCCAGTTCAAGGTGACTGTCCACCCGTTACGTTCCGAACCGGTGATGACGGGGGCTTCTAGTGTTCCCATGGAAAAACGGAAAGTTTTGAATGCCCATACTCCTTTGCCCGGGAGTAGGCATCCTCCATTGGTTGAATGGAATAAAGAGTCGCTCTTGGAAACCCCTCTCTCCCGGGCTGCGATTCGCCATATGGGTAAGTCCCCAATAGCCCGTTTGTAAATCTTCCACATTTTGCGGGCTTCAGTGAATCGGTCCGTGGTTTGCTTCTCTCCCTCTGTTCTGGATTTTCTGGGTCCCCGGCTGGATTTGCATTTCCGGGCTTTCCCTCCGTACAAAAAATAAGTATACCCGTCGGCTTTAACCGGGCCGTTTGCAAGTAAGGCTAAAAATAGAGGAGAGGTTATGTCCATGTCAATACTGATTTAAAAATGAATAATTGATGAATACCGGTACAATAGTAGTAATAATATTTTGAATAAACAATATCTACACTTTATAAACCTTATTATATATAAGGTTCATATAAGGTTTCTATAAGGTATCTATAAGGTTTATGAAGGTAGTAATTCGGTATTTATCAAAAAATGAAGATGAATTTTTGTTTCAACTTTTATGCTAATTAGCTTTATTTTTGAATTAGTTGTCGTATATTGCGGGTCTTAATTAAATAAAAGGATTATGGCGGAATTTGTAAACTCTATTGGTCAGGTGCGGGGAAAATTCGGAAACGTGGTTGCCTATGTGCGGGCTAACGGTAAGAATTATTGTAAGGGAGCGAGTATTTCTCGTAAACCTAGCACGGAGCCGCAAAAGCAACAAGCTGCGGCGTTTGCTGTTGTGGTGAGTAGAAGAGGATGGATGGCTCGGGCGATTCGATTGGGATTTCCGGGAAACCAATACCCGAAAGGCTTTAACGGGTTCACGAGTGCGAACGTGACAACAGCGGTGACGGTTGAAAAGGTTAATCCCATGAAACCGATAGTCCGCTATAAGAAAGCTATCCAGGAATACCGGGGGATTATTGATTACTCGAAACTTCGCGTGGCGGCGGGTGCGCTTGTCAGCCCGGTAGTTGTTTGCGAGGTGGAGTCAGGGAACCGGAAGGTGCATTTCTCGCACCGAAGAATGGCCGTGGAAGCTATAGATTGTTTCTTGGATGACGAGATTTATGGCGTACTTCTTCACGAATCGACACATTCCTGTAAAGTGATGCGATTAGGAATGCGTGGGGAGGATTGGAACGAGAGCATGGATTTCCCGGAAGAGGCAGAAGTGGAGGGGCTGGTTGTTTATGTTTTTGCCCGTGCGGCAGATGGAAAGGACACTTCTGACTCGGAGTGTTTGTGGAGTAAAGGGAAATGAAAAGATTATAATGTATTTTTGTAAATATAAATTAGAAATTAAGGATTATGGCGAAAATAACGGTAAAAAATACGAGTGTTTCGGTGATTAAAGTGGACGATTTTGACTATATTTCTATCACGGACATTGCTAAATATAAGACTTCCGAGCCAGATATCGTGATTGCAAACTGGATGCGTAATAGGATGACGATTGAATATTTAGGATTGTGGGAAATTCTATATAATCCTGATTTTAAACCCCTCGAATTCGAGGGGTTTAAAAAAGAGGCCGGTTTAAATGCTTTTACTCTTTCGCCTAAAAAATGGATAGAGACGACAAATGCTATGGGTATTATTTCTCGTTCCGGTCGTTATGGTGGAACATTTGCGCATAAAGATATTGCGTTTAAGTTTGCCAGCTGGGTTTCTGTTGAGTTTGAATTATATATCATCAAGGAATTCCAGCGTCTGAAAGAACAGGAGCAAGCTCAACTCGGTTGGTCGGCCAAACGGGAACTTTCAAAAATCAACTACCATATCCACACGGACGCGATTAAGCAGAATCTGATCCCGGAAGAACTTTCTCCGACACGGGTCTCTCAAGTGTATGCCAATGAGGCTGACGTGTTGAATGTGGCCATGTTCGGGATGACAGCTTTCGAATGGCGGGAGGTGCATCCGGATTTGAAAGGTAATATTCGGGATTATGCCACGATCAATGAATTGATCTGCCTTTCGAACATGGAAAACTTGAATGCCGTTTTCATCCAGGAAGGTATGGATCAACAAGAGCGTTTGTTGAAATTGAACCGGATTGCCATCCAGCAAATGAGAGTGTTGGCGGATATGGATGGGCGAAAACTGATGAAATAAAAGTAACGCCCGGAGATTCCTCCGGGCGTTATGCTTTTCTTTTAGAACATATAGTCCCACATCGGCAGCAAGATCGGTTTTTGATCTAATGCTTTCAATGCTTTTTCTCCCAAGTATTTTTTGTGAATAACTACCCGGAAGATGTATTCGTCAAACCATTTGTCGGTGAAGGTGAGGTAACCGTTGTGTCCGGCTTGCGGCCCCCAGCTGTTTTCGAATTCCCATTTCGTGGGTTTGCCGTTCGCGTCAACATCCACGGCAACCAATGACATGGCATGAGCGGAACCGCTTTGACGGGTCAAGATACGGGTTTTCTTGTCCATGGAGAAGTCTACACCCATCAACGAGTTGTAGTCGTACATTTCCGGGTCAAGAATTCCGGTTTCACGGTTGAAATATTTGCCCACGTCGCTGGAGGTATACATGGCCTCGTTGCCTTTGATGGAAGCAATGGCAGCTTCTTTGATGTCCTCGTTCGGCAGGTTCAGATATACCCAGTTGATTCCCTCGACGGTGTTCCGGTAGTTCTGAATATCATATACTTTGTAATATTCCCGGGTCGGGTCGTTCATGATCATGATGTAATTTTTCGGGCTGTAATCGGCTGGCGTGATCTCCTTGTAGAATTGTTGGGGAGTGTAATTTGCCAGTTCCTTGATTTCCCCGTTTCTATCCTTGTATCTCCAAGTGAATGTGGTTGGTGGTTCGCCTAGGCAAAGAGCCAGGATTCGGTAAATGTCTTTCAGGATAGAAACTTTCTCTGCACGTAGTTCTTTGATCTTTTTGCCTTGAGCGGCCATTTCCCGAATGGTGTAGCCACCTTTGCGGAGACGCTCGTTGATCAATGATCCCATGGCACTCGTGTTGTTCGAGTGAGCGGTTTCCGGCATGACTTCCTTGGGTACAACACCGTATTTTTCTCCCAGGTTATAATAGAGGTTCCATACACCACCATCACCCACGGGAGCTTGGAACATGAAAGTTACGTCCCGGTCATCCATCGGCTTGTTGGCCGTGGCAATCATGTTTTCCAGGAAAAGATTAGATTTCTCGAACATATCCCAAAAGTAAAGGTAGTTGTGAGAGAAATCGAATCCCGTGAGGTTATATTTCTCGATAATACTCGGGCGTAACACGTTCATGGAGGTAAACATCCAGCAGCGTCCGGAACTTTGCTGATCCGTGATACCCTGTACTTTTACCCGATATTTGAAATAGTGGTCTATTTTTCCTTGAATTTCCCGGTTAAGAGCATTATCCCGGATATTCTTGTCATTGGTCAACACGTTCTGAATGGCTTTCGTGGAAGCGTCTTTCTGGAAGCTCCCTTTGATGTCATTCAGTTCTTTTTCACCGATCGTTTGAGCGCATAGCGACGCCCCGGTCAGTAATAAAGTAACTAATGTAACTTGTATTTTCTTCATAGTTTATTATTGAATTTTATTAAACCTGTAACCTGTCAACTTGTAACCTGTAACGTTGCGCTGCAACTAAATATGGATTACTTCGTCGTAAGCGGCAGCAGCAGCCTCCATCACGGCCTCGCTCATTGTCGGGTGCGGGTGAACCGTTTTGATGATGTCATGGGCGGTCGCTTTTACTTTGCGGGCAAGTACCATCTCGGCGATCATTTCGGTCACGTTCATTCCTACCATGTGAGCTCCCAGCAGGGTGTTGTCGGCAGCATTGAAGATTAATTTGATGAATCCTTCGTTTGCCCCGGCTGCACTCGCTTTACCTGATGCCGTGAATGGAAATTTACCGATTTTGATTTCATAACCGGCTTCCAGTGCTTTTGCCTCGTTCAAACCGACAGATGCAACTTCCGGTGTCGTGTAGGTACATCCGGGGATGTTGGTGTAGTCGATCGGTTCAGTGTGTACGCCAGCGATGTGTTCCACGCAGCAGATAGCCTCGGCAGATGCCACGTGAGCCAGAGCCGGACCGTGAACGATGTCACCGATAGCGTAAACGCCTTCCACGTTCGTGCGGTAGTAGTCGTCCACTTTCACACGACCTCTTTCCATTTCAATATTCAATTCTTCCAGACCGATGTTTTCCACGTTCGGGGCGATACCCACGGCAGACAACACGATTTCAGCCTCGTGTACTTCGATCTCGCCTTTCTTGTTTTTGATGTTCACTTTCAATAGGCCTTCTCCGCTTTCCACGCTTTCCACGGAAGATTTCACCATCACGTCGATACCGGCTTTTTTGAAGGAACGTCCCACTTGTTTAGAAACTTCCTCGTCTTCAAGTGGCAGGATGGTTGGCATGAATTCAACCAGCAATACTTTGGTCCCCATGGCATTGTAGAAGTATGCCAATTCGGAACCGATTGCCCCGGAGCCTACCACGATCATGGATTCCGGCTTGTGGTCAAGAGTTAAGGCCTGACGGTAACCGATAATCCGTTTTCCATCCTGAGGGATATTCGGTAGTTGACGGGAACGTGCACCCGTGGCTAAAACGATATGTTGAGCCTCGAAAATGGTCTTTTCTCCGGCAGCATTTGTTACCTCTACTGTTTTGTCTGCAGTCAATTTTCCATGACCTTCGATCACGGTGATGTTATTCTTTTTGAATAAGTATTGGATTCCTTTGCTCATCTTGTCGGCAACTCCCCGGCTGCGGGCGATGATGGCATCGAAATCGGGAGTGGTATTCTCGATTTTTACCCCGTAATCTGCGGCGTGATGTGCATATTCCAGCACCTGAGCCGATTTGAGCAAAGATTTCGTGGGAATACATCCCCAGTTCAAGCAAATTCCACCCAGTTCGGCACGTTCTACGACGGCCACGGTCATTCCTAATTGAGACGCACGAATGGCGGCCACGTATCCTCCGGGACCACTACCAATTACGATTAAGTCGTATTTCATTTCTTATATTTTTAATAATGTGAATAATTTTAGTGTTGAATCATCGGGACACAAAATTAGGGCATTTGTTTAGAATAGAAAATAAAATTACTTCAAAAGTCGGTTCTATTGCAAAAGTCTGTGTGTTATATATTTTATTTCAGAGGTTTATATGGTCATTTTGGTAAGAGTTGATGTTAAAATTTTGGTTTTATAAGTTGAAATAGTATCTTTACACGCTTAAAATTTTATTAGTGTTGAAAATATTTGGTATATGGAGTATTCCGTAGCGTGGATTCATGTCTCTGGTTGTAAATCAAAGGAATATTTCATGTCACTTGGAACATAAAATTGGATATTAATATGAAAGGACTAAAAATTGTTGTTCTTGCTAAGCAGGTTCCCGATACGAGAAACGTGGGGAAAGATGCGATGAAAGCAGACGGAACTGTAAACAGGGCAGCTTTACCTGCCATCTTCAATCCTGAGGATTTAAATGCTTTAGAGCAAGCTTTAAGATTAAAAGATACAATTGAAGGGACAACCGTTCATGTACTGACGATGGGACCCGGCCGTGCTGCCGAGATCATCCGTGAGGCTATGTACCGGGGTGCGGATGGAGGTTATTTATTGTCTGATCGCGCTTTTGCCGGTTCGGATACATTGGCAACTTCTTACGCTTTGTCTTGTGCGTTACGCAATTTGGAATATGATCTGATCATTTGCGGTCGTCAGGCTATTGACGGGGATACCGCACAAGTTGGCCCGCAGATCGCAGAACACCTGGATTTACCGCAAGTAACTTACGTGGAAAGTTTAACTTTCGATGGTAACAAGACTTTCACGGTGAAGAAATCCATGGAAGACGGTTACCAGATGGTACAGGTAGACACTCCTTGCGTATTCACGGCATTGGCTTCCGGAGTGAAACCCCGTTATATGTCCGTGAGAGGAATCGTTGAGGCTTACAATCACCCCATCGAAACCTGGACCTACAACGACATCACCGTGGATGATCAGAAGATCGGATTGAACGGATCACCGACCCGCGTATTCAAATCATTCACCAAGGGTGTAAAAGCTGCCGGACAAATCTACGAAGTAGACCCTGCAGAAGCTGTAGACATTATTATCAGCAAATTGAAAGAAAAATTTATTATCTAATGAAAGAGGATAGATTTAGAGTATTTCAATCTAAAATCTAAAATCATTAAATCTAAAATTAGAAATGGATAAGGCACAATATAAAAACGTTTACGTCTTCGTTGAACAAAGAGAAGGCGTTATCCAAAACGTGGGGCTCGAATTGTTAGGCAAAGCCAGAGAATTAGCTGATGCTTTAAATGAAAAAGTATATGCCATGTTATTGGGACATGACCTGACAACTCAGGCTCAGGAATGTATTGCTTACGGAGCCGACACCGTGTTGCGTGTGGATGCCCCGGAACTGGCTACTTACGTTACCGAACCTTACGCACAGGCTATTTACCAGATCATCCGTGACAACAAACCGAGCATCGTGTTGATCGGGGCAACCACCATCGGTCGTGACCTCGGTCCTCGTTTGTCAGCCCGTGTAGAAACCGGATTGACTGCAGACTGTACCGGATTGGAAATTTCCGAAGAACGGGATTTGTTAATGACCCGTCCGGCATTCGGTGGAAACTTGATGGCAACCATCATCTGCAAGGAACACCGTCCCCAAATGTCAACCGTTCGTCCGGGTGTAATGCGCATGGGCCAACGTGACGAGAACCGGAAAGGAACTATCGAAGATGTAAAAATCAATTTCGATAAATCCAAATTCCGTGTACGGGTTCTTGAAACGGTTAAACAAACCAAGAACTTGGTAGACATCACCGAAGCACATGTATTGATCTCCGGAGGTCGTGGAGTAGGTAATGCAGAAGGTTTCGATATGTTGCGTGCTATGGCAAACACCATCGGTGCCGAAGTATCCGCATCCCGTGCCATGGTTGATGCCGGCGTATTAGGCCACGAACGCCAGGTAGGACAAACCGGTAAAACCGTACGTCCCGACTTGTACTTCGCCATGGGTATCTCCGGAGCCATCCAGCACTTGGCCGGTATGGAAGAATCCGAATACATCATCGCAATCAACAAAGACAAATTTGCCCCGATCTTCAACGTGGCAGACTTGGGTATCGTCGGCGATGTTCGCAAGATCGTTCCGCTTTTAACTGAAAAGTTGAAAAGATAATACGAAAAAAGAGACTGATTATTCAGTCTCTTTTTTTACCTAACATTCATTAAAAAATCACAAATCCCCAAATATTGTATTCCCTCATAAGTATTTCCATGAAATAAATCTTGTGAGACGACAAACTTGGGATAATTATCTTCTATTTTTAAAAGATTGCCAAATTCCCGTTGGATAGTTGTCTCATCATTTAGCTGTAAAGCGACCTGCACATACACCTTTTCACCCTCCCGCTCACCAATAAAATCAACTTCTTGTTTCTCCAATACTCCCACGGAAACCTTATATCCTTGATATAACAAATGATTATAAACAATATTCTCTAATATCTTCCCCTGATCTTGAAGTTTAAAACCGGTTATAACATTTCGAATTCCCAGATTTTCAAAATAATACTTATTCCCTACCTCAAAAATACGTTTCCCCACAATATCATACCGATCA
>ENA-UEOJ01001956-UEOJ01001956.1-human-gut-metagenome-genome-assembly--contig:-NODE-1956-length-13224-cov-10.893816_pt1 | contig 13224 bp, 13 predicted proteins | sample MGYA00242885_ERZ507886 | MGnify/ENA primary metagenome ERZ507886 (study PRJEB26167, sample SAMN06115505) | human gut metagenome | host: Homo sapiens | place: China:Anhui | collected 2015-08-07... | reverse complement strand
AGTTGTCGGATACGGTTCCTGGTTTATGTATACTGATTCAAGAAATGAATTTATTGAAAAATACTGTTATGACTATGAAAAGAAGCATTTCGTGAAGTATATGGCCGTGGATGATACAGAGGGACCTGATGATAATAAAGTTAGTCAGGGATACACGTATCTCATGCCTGTCATGCGGATTTCCGAGATGTATCTGATCGTGGCGGAATGTACCAATGATGATGTGGAAGCGTTTGACCACTTGAATCGATTGCGGGCGGCACGGGGAGTTGCCAAGGCGAACCAGGCTCTCGGGTTGATGAATCTGGTAGAGGCGGAATTCCGGAGGGAGTTTATTGGAGAAGGACAGTTGTTCTGGTTTTACAAACGGCAGAATAGGACGCAAATACCTTCAAGCAAAGATTTCAATAACATGATCACGATGGAAAAAAGTTTTTACTTGTTTGATTTGCCTCAAGACGAGAAAGATAAACGGGGTGTGGAATAACGAATTAAACGGATGAGATTATGAAACGAAGATATATAGCGATATTGATCATTAGTCTGACAACGTGGTTGTACGCTTGTGAGACAGAGATGATGGGATACGAGGGGGAGAGTGGCATTTATTTTATGATGCAGAAACCTCCGGCCTCCGGGTATGGTGATCCGGAGCGATATGAATACGTGGATACGACTTATATCCCTTTCGCGATGTTCACGGCCAAGGATACCGTGTTGCCGATCCGGGTGAGGATTACCGGGGACGTGGCGGATCACGACCGTTATTTCACGATCCGGGTGGTGGATACTCTCACGACGGCAAAGGCGGGAGAAGATTACGAACCGTTTGAGAATAGCCAGGTGGTAAAAGCCGGGGAGAGACAGGCGGAAGTCCCTTGCCGGATCGTATGGACGGAAAAATTGATGCAGAATCCTGACACGGTGATTTACCTGACGGTTCGGCTGGAGGAGAGTGCGGATTTTAAATTGCCGTTGAAAAGATGGCTCCCTTTCGGAAGTATATACGGTCCAACGGATAAGGTGATTAACCCGATTGTTCACGTGGTCAGGATAAATGATCAGGTGGTCGTTCCCAAGCAATGGAACGTGAATTATTGGGGTACTTTTTCTCCCACGAAATTTAAGCTGGTATGCGAGGTGCTTGGTTTGACGATGCAGGATTTTGAAGATTACAAGACCATGAGCCAGAACAGGGCGAAAGCCTTGGCCCAGAATTTCGACCGGTATCTGAAAGAGGAAAAGGCGGCAGGGCGTACGGTGATGGATAAGGATGCTGCAGGTAATGAGTTCGAGATGACGATGGGGCGTCTGATATGATTTATTTTTAAATGGAATGTTATGAGAATGATATATAAGGTTTGTCTGATAGGGTTATTGGGGATTCTCCTGTTTGAAAGTTGCTATGATGACAAGGGGAATTATTCCTATCGTGCGATTAACGAGATAACCGTGAAGCATGACTTTTTTGGAGACACGGTGTTACGGATGTATTCTTTCGTGGATACCTTGCGGGTTTTTCCCGAAATTTCAACAACAGTCAACCATGATCCCGATAATTACGAGTATGAATGGGTGGCCGTGGGTGGCGATCCGACTATCGGGGGGCAATATACGCTGGGGAAAGAGAAAGATTTGGTTTATCCGATTACTTTGCCTTCCCAGAGGTATAGTGTATATTTTAAAATTCAGGATAAGTCCACGGGATTGACCACGATTTCAAGTTTAGATTTGCAACTGGCAACCTTGTTTTCGCAGGGATGGCTCGTGTTGGGAGAGGGAGTTGACGTCCGTGCCCGCCTTGTTATTGTATAAACGGGAGGAGAGGACACTACGTTGTTGAAGAATATTTTGCAAGAGGTTGATATACAGGAATGGGGTAAGCCGACTTATGTTTTTGTCCCGCCTTATCGTCCAGCAGCCGCGTTGAATTATATCCATGTCGGGACGGATAAAGGTACTTACAGGCTGAGTACTTCAACCCTGTTGCCTATCGAGGGGGCACATTTGAAATGGTCTTTTTATGATGTATCGGCTGCCGGAGAGTGCGTGATGACCGAGGCCGTACAGATTATGGGATATTACCGCGCTGCCCTTGTGGATGGTAATTTGTATTACACGGAGTTGTCCGGGCAGCAGTCTTGCTTCTTTGGGTCCCCGAGTAATCATTACAAGGGTGATTATGATCTCTTCCCGGTGGGGGATAAAATCGGGTATAGCGTGAAAGAACGGGGACAGGCTATTGTGTTATATAATGAAAGGGACAGACGTTTCGTGTATCAACAAAGTGGTTACGGGACTCCTGTCGGTTACTGTGCGGATATGTCTGACCGGGTGGGGGATCCTTTCTCTTGGAATCCGGGATACGAGTATGTGACAACAGTTAATTGTCATAAGGGGTCGGGTTCGACTTACACGATATTAAGGGATGGAAGTGATTTTTATCTGTATAGTTACCGGATTTCCTATAATTACGGTATTATAAAACAACTAATGGTAAAAATGGATAACGTGATCGATCTGGATAAGGCGGAGTTTTTCGGGGCAAGTAATATGTTATCCGTGATTTACTATACCGTGGGAAATAAGTTGTATGGTTACGATTTCGCGGGAAAGAAGTGTGAGTTGTTGAAAACATTTGATGGTTACGAGATTACTTTGTTTTTATCGGATATCTTGGTGCAGACTTCGAGGGATTATTTCTATATAGCTCTTTATGATCCGTCGAAACCGGCCTCGACAGGAGGGATAATCAAGAAATATAAGGTTGTGGATGATGTGGATCATATTATCATAGAGGAAGAGAAAGGAAGTGAATGGAAGAATTTGTGCAAGGTGAAGAGCATGGCGTTTAAGTCCAGGTAATGGAGCAAGTGGGTGTTTAGTAGGCGGATTCTGCTGAAACAGGTGTTGTGTCCCCTTCCTTTTCGGGAGGGGACTTTTTTATTTGTGACAATGACTTGAATCGGCTACCGTTCTGCCCGGGTAATGTAACCGTATTTTATAGGTAATAATCTCTCATGTGGCTTGCAAACCTCTTTCCCGGCCCTCGTTTGTCTATTGCGAAAGGGAGATGAAAGGGCGATAGAAAGGGGTGAAATGGGATGTAGGAGATTATTGCTTTAGTAAAAGGGTAGATTACTTCTTTATTTGGGTTTATTCTCTACATCTTTGATTCTTGTTTCTTTTCAACTTTGTTGATGAAGATGGTTTCGAACAGTTCCCCACGGGTTAGTTTACCGTTTTGCAGGCAAATGGCCTCGATTCTTCCTTTGGCGCATAGAATGTTTTCGGGGAGTTTGTAGATGTCCTCGAAGAATACCAGCTTGATACCTTCTCTTTGGTAGGCAACTTGGACGACAAAGCGGTCGCTGCCGCGAAGGGAGTGTTTGTAGGAAATGTCGATGCGGGAGACCATTACGTCGATGCCTTGGTCGTGCAGGGCGGAAAAACTGGTTCCGGTGGTTTCCAAAAATTCGTGACGGGCGTGTTCCATGTAGTGTTGATAGTTGGAATTATTGACCACGCCTTGCAGGTCACATTCGTAGTCCCGTACTTTCATCTCTATTTCAAATGCGTAATCTTTCATGATTATAAGCCTATAAATTCGGGTACAAACTTAGGTAAAATCTGTGATACTCGTTATGTTTTTTTTTGATGTTACGAAATATAATTAGAGAAAAACGGGATTTAGTCGAATTATGATTCGTGATTTGGAAATTTGTTTTTTTCAGCATTTATAAGCCTAATGATTCGTTGATAAGGATAATTTTGATTCGTTTTTGGGGGAGTGATTTTTCCGTGATGGTCCACGTGTTGCACAAGCGGTCAGCACTTTGGCAGTTCATGCAGGTGCGTGTCGTCTGGCAAGGAGTGTGTAAATGGGGGTGGCGGATAGCGTTGAGAGGGGCGGCTATCGTGCGAATACGTTCCATGGCCTGCTCGATGTTATCCGTGATTTTGTTCGTGCCAATGAATAGGACAACGTGTTCCGGGCCGAAGGTGATGCCTGCTACCCGGTTACCTACCATGTCCACGTTGACGAGTTGGCCTTGCCGGGTGAGGGCATTGGTCCCCGTGACGAATAAATCGGCAAGGAGGGCTTGGCGGCGCCAGTATGTTTTTTGAACCCGGCTGTAACCGTCTTGGAAAGTTCGGATAAGGATACAGTCTGATCGTTGTTCGATCTCGGAAAGGATGCCCGTGGCTTTCATCGTTTCGGAATCTCCCCATGAAATAGTGGTCGGTTTTATTTTGTCAAAAATTTCTTGAAAGAAAATGTCTCTAGCCTCTTGCCGGTTGTTGGCGAAGTAAACTTCGAAAGATAGCTTGGATGAAAAGGTAAAGGTTTTAACTAGTGGGGCTGATGATTATATAACGAAACCTTTTGAAATCAGAGAGGTACTGGCAAGAATTCAGGTACAGCTTCGTCATACAGAAGAAAAGGAAATAAAAGAATCTAACCTTTCGTTCAGAGAGATGGTATTGAACAAAGCTACTTTTCAGGTCAGCATTGGTGGAAAAATACTTCCTAAGATAACAAGACAGGAGTTTGCGATTTTAGAATTACTGCTCAGAAATCCGAAGCAGGTTTTCAGTAAAGAGGAAATTTTTGAATATGCGTGGGACGAACCATATATGGGTGAAACAAAAACTCTGGATGTACATATAAGCAATATTCGTAAAAAGATAAAAACAGTTACATCTGAGGAATATATTGAAACAGTCTGGGGAATCGGTTATCGTCTTCATCTATAATCTTTACTCTTTTTTTACTATTTATTTGCGTTTGATTAGGATTATTCCTTTATGATAAATGCAGATAAGAAAAAGGAGATGAAAAACTTGAGCGAAATGTTATTGGAAACAAGAAATTTGACTAAGCAATATGGACACCATAAAGCTGTGGACAGTGTCAATATGCATATTAAAAAAGGTGCTATTTATGGTTTTATCGGTCGGAATGGAGCTGGGAAGACAACTTGTCTGAAGATGATCAGTGGACTTTCCAAGCCAACTTGTGGAGAAATCGAGATGTTCGGATACAAGGGAAAGGATTTGCAAAAAGTTCGATCACGGATAGGATGTCTGATTGAGGCACCGGGACTTTATGGAAATATGACTGCATATGAAAATCTGAATATCAAATGCAAGCTGTTTGGAATAAAGAAAAAAAGTTATATTGAAGAAATATTGAGAATTATCGGTCTGGAGGATGTGGGAAAGAAAAAAACAAAACATTTTTCACTTGGAATGAAACAGCGTTTGGGAATTGGTCTTGCTTTGGTTGGAGAACCAGATTTATTAGTTCTTGATGAGCCAATCAATGGATTGGATCCACAGGGTATTGCAGAGATCCGGGATACGATTCAGAGACTTCAGAAAGAGAAGAATATGACAATATGCATTTCCAGTCATATTCTTGAGGAATTATCGAAGATTGCTACTGATTATGGAATTATTCATAATGGAAGTTTATTACAGGAAATTACAAGAGAAGAATTAATAAGAAGATGCGGTGAACGGATAGAGTTGACATTGGATCATCCGAAACAGGCGATTCCGGTGATGGATTCTATGGGATTTACCAACTATCAGGTAACAGATAAAGAGCATATTTATATTTTTGAACGATTGAATGAAAGTGCAGCGTTGAATATGGAACTTGCAAAGTCAGGAATTCCGGTAAAAGGGATTTCCATAACCAGTGAAGAACTGGAAACTTATTTTCTGAATCTGACGGGAGGTGCGGATCATGCTTAATATAATAAAAATGGATTTATACCGGATGCTTAAAACCAAAAGTATGTATGTAATCTGGATCGTACTGGCAGCAATATTATTGATTACAACATCTTTATGCAAGACAGATTATGAGCTTTTGACTGAAAAGGATGCCATGAAACAGGAGCAGGTTACTGAACCTACTGTGGATAATCTTAATGTGGGAATGATGGTAACGCTGCCTACGGAGCCGGGAAAAAAGGTGACGGTATATGATATCTTTTTTGCCAATTCTCAAGGAAAATTGTATGCACTGCTTTTGGTGATTTTTACTGTTCTGTTTTCAACAGCTGATATCAGTAGCGGATATATTAAGAATATAGGAGGTCAGGTTAGAAATAGAGGAACTCTGATTTTTTCCAGGGCAATTGCATTGGCTGTCTTTACGGTACTGACAATGGCAGGTGCATTCTTATTTCAGGCAGCGGCGAATGGTATTGTTTTCGGGGAATTGGAATGGGGAAATACAAAGGCAATTTTATCTTATTTTGTGACTGAACTGGCTCTTCATTATGCACTTGTGTTGATTTGTATGGCGATTGCAATTATTTTGAAAAATAATGTAATCAGCATGGTCATTGCTGTCTGTCTTAGCATGAATGTAATGACCATTGTGTATGGGGTGATCAATAGTGCTATTCAAAAAATAGGAATTCTGAATTTCCAGATTTATAAGTATACGATAACAGGAAAATTATCACTGCTTCCTATGAATCCGAGTGGAAATGAGTGTTTGGCGGCATTTGGTGTGGCAATAGTGTTCATCGTTATGATGATATCAGTAAGCAGCGTTGTTTTTCAAAAGAAGGATATTTAACGGATGTATATCGTAATTGGGATATTAGCAGGAATTATTATCTTACAATTTATTATTATGTGGAAATACCAGCGACAGGTGAAAGACATCTGCCGCCAATTGGCGTTTATGATGAAACATGACAGTAACATGTTGATTAACCATGAATTTGATGTGGGTGGAATAGGAAAGCTTTCTGACAAGTTGAATGAGCTTCTGGAACTGCGAAGAAAAGAGAAGCAGCATTATCAGGAGAAAGAAGCTCTGATTGCGGACACTTATACAAATCTTTCTCATGATATCCGCACACCACTGACATCTTTGGACGGGTATTTCCAGCTAATGGAAGAATGTGAAAATATAGAGGATCAGAAACGTTATTTAAGCATTATCCACGAAAGAATTCATAGTCTGAATGAAATGTTGGAAGAACTTTTTATGTTTACAAAGTTAAAAAACGAATCTTACAGTTTGGAATTGACATTGTGCTGTATGAACCGGATTTTGAAAGAAACAGTTTTTTCATACTATGATGAATGGGTAAGAATGGAAATTCAGCCGGATATTCAGATTACGGAAGAACAGTTGTATATACATGGAAACAGGCAGGGACTCCGCCGTGTTATCCAGAATGTGATAAAAAATGGGCTGGATCATGGAGAAAAGAAGATTAGCATTGTGTTGGAACGTGATCAAAATCAGGCGGTGCTTAGAATCAGCAATCAGGTTACACATCCAGAACAGATTAATATAGATCAGGTATTTGAGCGATTTTATAAAGCAGATGTTGCCAGAAGTAAAACATCTACTGGATTGGGACTATCTATTGCAAAGGAGTTGGTTAGTCGGATGGATGGAGAGATTGAAGCAAAAATAGAAAAAAAAGAGTTTATTGTTGAAATAAACTTTCCGATTGTAACCGATGCTAAATAGTATTTTGCGACGTAGAGGGATAATCAGTAATTTTTATTTATCCTTGCAGAAGCATTAGCTCTTATATTAGGATACTATCTAAGGAAAGTACCCATGACAGGGCGTTAAGCGTCGGGGGGGACGATTGTTTAGCGCCGATCGGAGCGGAGTGTAGAGGTGGCGCCGATGACGGCTTATGAGATCATTTCGATTTTCATTGGGATATTAGCATTGCTGATGTCCTTTGGTAGCTTGATTGTAGCGTTGCTTGTGTAAAAATAATTATTGTCTCACTAATAGGAGAAATCCGATAGAAAATCGGAACTGTTTTATAAGTATCATGAAATTTTAATTCCATAAATTTATGGGAATTATGGGAGATATATTGATGCCTTTGTAACAAAAATATCAAGTTCCCTGTCTGTCATCATTTTGATGAACTAAATGTTATCGTATCCTTTACAACAATAGCTTTTGAAATTAATCCTCCACTAGATTTTCATTTATATATTTAAAATAAGGTTTCTTATTAACTTCTGTGCTATGTTCCAAATACCATTTAACACTATCCCTCAATCCGTCTTCTAATGATATGGTTTCTGGGTATATTTTGTTTTGACGCGATACATCCAAATAGTACTCATAGTTGTAAAAACTGAAATAATTTCGCTGTTCAATATCTTCATAAACATTTACAAAATCCGGTATTTTTCCTAAGCTTTCATAGCATTTTGTGACCCAATCTTTAATAGAAACTGCTTCAACATTACCAACATTTAAAATACGCTCTTGTGGCTTGTCTTTAATTATTACCTCCATCAACCTGCATAAATCTTTTACATGAAAGAATTGTAATTTCATACTGCCATCTTTAGGTAAATAGAATTTTCTGTCCGCCAAGGCGCAATCAAATACAAAAGCCTCTCTGTACACATTATTCATTGGTCCATATAAATAAGGCGGTCTTAATATATATGCATCTTTCACTCTTTCAAGTAATGCCTTTTCAGCTGCTATTTTATCGGTTCCATATGAACCCCAAAATTTATTTTCGGATTTCTCTGATTCTTCCAGGAATGGCTGAACACCATACTCAGGATAAACAGCACTTGAACTAATCATAATATACTGATCAAAAGAACCCAATTCCCTAACAAAATCAATTATATCGTTATCATTATAGGCTGTTATATCCGCTACAACATCAAAGAATGTATCCTTTAATACACCACCCAAATTATGCCTATCTCCTTCAATGAGTTTTACACCCTGAACTTGTGGCTTAGAATTTCTGTTAAGTACAAAAACTTCATAACCCACATTCACAAAATATTCTGCCACATATTTACTTACAAAAGTTGTTCCGCCTGTCACTAATATCTTTTTCATAAAGTTCTCCTTTACACAAAAAATTCGATTAATCAGATTCATAAAACACTATTTTCCATAATTGTATCATAATCACATAATCAAGAAAAGAAATTAAATTTTCTTTGTGAACTGTTGAAAAGGCTTAATAATCTATGTATAATGAACGCATATATAAGTACGGAAATAAAATAGAGGATGACTTTTTATGGCTTATTTTCAACATAGAATATCGCATTGGTGGAGCGTGTCAAAAAAATTACTTGATGAAGGATATCTTACTATTGGATTCAGAGCATTGACCGGAACAGGAATCCTTGATGCTAAAAAAGATGGTGAAAAGTTTAGTAAGATCTATAAAGAAAATTTTAATGATAATAGAAGATGGCAAGTCAATCGATTTTTGAATTTAAACACAGGTGATACAGTAGTTGTTCCGTTATATAACAAACAATTTGCTGTGGTTGAAGTAACAGATCAATGTGATATCATTGATAACCTTCCTAAAGAAGTTAAATGCAGAGTTGGATTTAGCGATGAAGTTGATTTGGGATTTTTTGTGCCTATAAAGATTGTTAATCTAACGCAGAGATCCTTTGCAACTTCTAAGTTACAGTCTCGCATGAAGAATCAGAAAACAAATATTCAAATAGATGATTTAAAGGAAGATGTTGAGCAAGCAAAAAGTGTTGAGGGGCCTATTGATTTTCATAACAAAATAAAAGATGAACTGTCAGAAAAAATGCTAGAATGTATACGAGGTCTTAATGATAGAAACACAGAAAAATTAGTTAAATGGTATCTATTAAAAATTGGTGCGACGTCTGCTAAAGTATTGGAAAAGAATTCTTTAGAAAAGGAGGATTACGAAGATGCAGATGTTATTGCTGAATTTTTGAAAACGTATGGCGAGAATGGAAATCGGAAGGTTTGTTGGGATGTTGCGGATTATTCTCCTGTTGTGTCTGGTCGGGAAATTTATTTTAGAGTGAATGAAGATTCCCGAGCTTCACATTTCATGACACCACCTTATGTTCGAAAGTGTATTGATAAGGTGGAAGATCGGGAGGTAGAGATCAGTTACAATATTAATGTGAACGAATTGGAATCAGTAAGTTTGTCTTTTGAGGAATTCATATCGTTGTATCGACAATTGGGGAGTTTTTTGAATTAGTGCTTATAAAACGAGGGAGTCATTAAATATAATCACTCCCTCGTTAATGTTATTTGTAGTACCTTATTTCTTTTTCGGCATTTGTTTCATCCGTTGTTCCTGCATCCGTTGCATTTCTTCCAATTTCTGTTGGAATTTGGATTTCTTCACGGGTTTTGTTTTGGCGAGTTCTATTTGTTTCAATAGTTTCTCGTCGTTCACGAATTTCCGGATAGTCCAAGTGTCCGTTCTCCGGCGTGGGGATATTTTCTTCGTTTTGTTCCTCTTTATCAATAAAATCGTCGCTCATATATATTTAAATTCCTTAATGTTCTGATGATATGCACGCAAAAATACGACTTTTATTGAAAAAAATCATTTACTTTGCATATTATTTCGCCCTTATTAAAGGTTGAAAACAGGAAAAAACAACAAAAGTGTAAGAATAAACAGATAAGAAAATGGCACAAGAAGATGTTTTTAAGAAATTAGTATCGCACTGTAAAGAGTATGGTTTTGTATTTCCGTCCAGTGATATCTATGACGGACTGGGCGCTGTATACGATTACGGTCAGATGGGAGTGGAGTTGAAGAATAATATCAAGCAATATTGGTGGCAGAGTATGGTGCTGCTGCACGAGAACATCGTAGGTATTGATTCTGCTATTTTTATGCATCCTACTATTTGGAAGGCTTCCGGACATGTGGACGCATTCAATGATCCTCTGATTGACAACCGCGATTCTAAAAAACGTTATCGTGCCGATGTGCTGATTGAAGACCAGCTTGCCAAATATGACGAGAAGATAAACAAAGAAGTGGCCAAGGCTGCCAAGAGATTCGGTGATGCTTTTGATGAGGCTCAGTTTCGTAGCACCAACGGTCGTGTTCTGGAGCATCAGGCCAAGCGCGACGCTTTACATGAACGGTTCTCAAAAGCTTTGAACGACAATGATTTGGATGAACTTCGTCAGATTATCATTGATGAAGAGATTGTTTGTCCTATTTCGGGAACCAAGAACTGGACTGAAGTACGTCAGTTCAATTTGATGTTCTCTACCGAAATGGGTTCTACTGCCGATGGTGCCATGAAGATTTATCTTCGTCCGGAAACAGCGCAGGGTATTTTTGTCAATTACCTGAATGTACAGAAGACCGGTCGTATGAAGATTCCTTTCGGTATCGCTCAGATTGGTAAGGCTTTCCGCAACGAGATCGTAGCCCGCCAGTTCATTTTCCGTATGCGTGAGTTTGAACAGATGGAGATGCAGTTCTTCGTAAAACCGGGTACTGAGCTGGAGTGGTTCCCCAAATGGAAAGAAACTCGTTTGAAATGGCATAAGGCATTAGGTTTCGGTGATGATCATTACCGTTTCCATGATCACGATAAACTGGCACATTATGCCAATGCAGCTACAGACATTGAATTCCTGATGCCGTTTGGATTCAAGGAAGTGGAAGGTATTCATAGCCGTACGAACTTTGACTTGAGTCAGCACGAGAAGTTCAGTGGCAAGAGCATCAAGTATTTCGATCCGGAATTGAACGAAAGCTATACTCCGTATGTTATTGAAACATCTATCGGTGTGGACCGTATGTTCCTTAGCATTATGAGTGCTGCTTATACAGAAGAGACATTGGAGAATGGTGAAACTCGTGTGGTATTGAAATTGCCTGCTGCTCTGGCTCCGGTGAAACTGGCCGTGATGCCGTTGGTGAAGAAAGACGGCCTGCCCGAGAAGGCGCGTGAGATTATGAATGACTTGAAGTTCCATTTCCACTGCCAGTATGATGAGAAAGACAGCATCGGCAAGCGTTACCGTCGTCAGGATGCCATCGGTACTCCGTATTGTATCACAGTAGACCACCAGACTTTGGAGGATAATTGTGTAACTTTGCGTAATCGTGATACCATGCAGCAGGAGCGTGTAGCTATTTCGGAACTGAACAATATCATTGCCGATAAAGTAAGTATAACAAGTCTGCTGAAGACTTTGCAATAATAAATGTATTATGAATAAAAGTATTCTTTGGCTGATTGGTCTGCTGTTTGTTACTTCCCTGTCCATTGTTTCATGTAGTGAAACGGATGGGACAGAAGATCCATATGCAAACTGGGAAGAGCGTAATCAGCGGTATATTGACTCCATTGCTACAGTGGCGGAAGCCAATCGAGGCAATGGAGAAGGGCAATGGAAAATCATCCGTTCCTATAAACTTCCATCTTTGGGATTGAATGAAACAGGAAAGATCATTGATAATGTTTACTGTAAGATTCAGAAAGTGGGAGATGGTACTGAGAGTCCTATTGCTACGGATACGGTAGCGGTGAATTATCGTGGTCAATTGATTAACGGTACGGTTTTTGACCAAAGTTATCAGGGTGAGCTTGATCCGGAAACTGCCACTCCTAGAAAATTTCTGGTAGGTGCGGTGATAGCAGGGTGGAGTACGGCCTTGATGAAAGGATTTGGTGGTATGAAAGCCGGTGACCAATGGAAGCTTTATATTCCTTATCCATTGGCTTACGGAAAAGATGGTACAGAAGGTATTCCCGGATATTCAACGTTGATATTTGATGTGAATTTGGTTGATATATTCCCGTTGAAGGGTACGGGAAAAAGCATTGATGATACCTTGGATGCTAAAAAATAGCTATCATAGAATATTGGAAAGAAGAGAGTATTGCAGTTTGTTGCAATGCTCTTTTTTTTATGGTGTTTTGATTCATGTCGGTTGGACGAGACGGGGGGGGCCTGTCAGGTGAATTGTTTGGGGATTTGCTGAAATGTTTTTGGGAAGTATGGCGTTTTCCTTGGTATGGTTAATGGTTCTTTTATCCGCTTGCTACGCGTTCCATTGTCTGTAAGGAATGGTTTAAAGGTTGGGGTAAAACGGCTTAATTATATTATATTAAGAAGAACTCTTGACGGAAACAAGAAGATTGTTTTATCGGGGATATAAATAAAACACTTCGTTTTTTCGGTATCCGCCGAAGTGTTTTTCCTTTCAGCATAATGTTGTGGGATAGTTTGACGGGCGAATAACTGTAAGAAACAATATAATCTTTATCTTGGTCAATTCATTAAACCAATGATTGACGCAAAGATAAAGATTATGACAAATTATTTAATAAATTATTTCACGTTTCCTACTTTGATCAAGTATTCGGCAATCTGAACAGCGTTCAATGCCGCACCTTTCTTAATCT
>ENA-UEOJ01001955-UEOJ01001955.1-human-gut-metagenome-genome-assembly--contig:-NODE-1955-length-13226-cov-2.284432_pt1 | contig 13226 bp, 13 predicted proteins | sample MGYA00242885_ERZ507886 | MGnify/ENA primary metagenome ERZ507886 (study PRJEB26167, sample SAMN06115505) | human gut metagenome | host: Homo sapiens | place: China:Anhui | collected 2015-08-07... | reverse complement strand
TTTAAAATTACTGCTGGGTAGGGTCGTGGCAAATTCCGGAAGAAAAACTATTTCCGGTTGCAATTGTTCGCTGTTCCCTTTCCAATTGCGCACGTAGCCCGTATAGGAAATGGGCGTTTCTGCCAGAATGAATTTCTGGTACGGGTATTTGCGCCCTTTTCTCAATTCGTATTCGGATTTCACATCTTGAAGGAATCCGGTTAATGTGTCCGAAATATTAGGAAAAACTTCAGAATAGAAATCGTGACCCTTAAAATTGTATAATTCGATCTGCACGGAATCGACCAAGATACTCTTCTTCTCGTAATCTCCGATGGCTAAACTGATGCCGGGCAGTTGCTCTTTATTCCGGAATATTGTCGTGTCTCCCGCTTGGGAAAGCGTCCCCTGTGAAAGAATCGTCCGATTGTCGGGATGAATTACTTTTAACGTGTAATTCGAGAAGTTTTTTCGGATGTTGTAAGGAGCTTCAGGATTTACCGGTGGAAAAGTAGAGGGGTACCACAGGCATTCCGGGGTCAGCAGGGTAAATTTGTCCTGCACGAAAGCGTATCTTTTCCCGAAGCGGAGAATGCTGCTTCCGGTTTGCGTGTCGTAATACTCTTCGTCCGTGATATCCAGGTAACAGATGTTCTCGTCGATGGAACCGTTGTACGCGATGTCCAATTCAATGCTCTCGTATGGGCGGAGTTTGTGTTCCGCTACGATAACTTGTGCGTCTCTTTTGTAAGGAATAGCTTCTCCTTGCCGGGTTAATTTTTCAACTTGCAGGGAGGGGTTCAGGTAGAACACGATTTTGTCAATCTCCCGGTGATTCCGGTTCTGAATCTTTATGTGCGAATTGACGGTAATCTTTTTGTCATTTTGTGAGAATACAATTTCTTGATCGATCAGATGAACTTTGTCAATGTTATTGTATTTTTTGTATCTTTCGGAGTATAGTTTGCGTTGATTATCAATTTGACTGAAACGGGTGAAATAGATGAAGCCACAGCCGATCCCGATGATCAGGATAATACATCCCAAGGCATTCAGCAAGATATTTTTCTTGGGATGCAACGGTAAGCGGTTGACCATAGCGATGGTAAACGTGAGTAATCCCATTCCCAAGAACAGGAATGTCAACCGTTGAACGAGATAGGGGAGCAAGTTCGTGTGTCCCAGCACGTCAGAAAACATATTCGGTATTGTGAGGGCGAAGAAGTCAAATGTCCCGTGTTCAGCGTCTCCGAGATAAGATAAGGTCACCCCGATAAATCCTAGCATGATGACGAACGTAACCGCTTGGTTACGAATGAAACTCATGATCACGAACGATAGCCCTAGTACGAAAATCAGTGACGGGATCGATAACGTGAACAAGTAGAAAAAATAGGGGAACAAGGTGAATGGAGATTCACTTGCGAATAAGTGAATGAAACCAGCGATGAGTAAAGCGATGATGTTTAACGATACAAACACTTTTATGATCCCCCATGTCTTCCCGATGATGTAATCCGCATTACTCATCGGGCGTACGTAGATCACCTCTGCGGTATCTAATTTCTTGTCTCGCTTTAAAAAGCTTCCTGCCAGAAATATGGCAATGATGGATTGCGCGATATTGAAAAGGTAGATATTGACAAACGGGATGGAAGATGGCATGGCAACCATGACCCATTGAAACCATCCTAGGTTTGACTGTGTACCCATGTGAAAAAATACGATAACTAAAAGGGATAGAATAGCGAATATACGAAATAGCCAGCTTCTTCGGAGAAGCTTGGTCTCGTATCTCGATATTGTGCTGATGTTGTGAATATTCATCGCTGGTTTCTTCTAAGATTTACTTGAACAATTCGTTTTCTTTGATTGCTTCAACCTGCATGTTCATCTTGTCTTTCAACAAATAGTCCATGTAGTAAACGTAGGCATGTTCGAGGTTCGGTTCGATCGCTTTGTGCGAGTAGCCGTCAATGGCATCGGCCACGACTTGAATCTCCATACCGCCGTCCGCCGGAATGGTTGAAATAATCGGGTATTTATCTTTGATTTCCTCGTATTCCATATCGGTTACGAAGATTTCCCATACTTTCCCGCGAGCCAGATCGATCATCTCGTCCGGTGAACCTTCAAACTTCAGTTCTCCGCGGTTTAGCAAGGCCAGTTTCTTACAGGTACTTGAAATGTCTCCCACGATATGGGTGGAGAGAATGATGATCGAGTCCTTGTCGCTGATGTCTGCCAAAATATTACGGAAACGGATTCTTTCTTCCGGGTCCAATCCGGTAGTCGGCTCGTCCACGATAATGACTTTCGGGTTCCCGATGATGGCTTGGGCGATCCCGAGTCTTCGTTTCATACCTCCGGATAATCGGTTGGCCCAACGGTCACGGACTTCAAATAAACCAACTTTGCGTAGCATCTCGTCTACCACTTCGGCCCGGTGTTGTTTCCCCTTGATCCCGGCAAGCCCGGCACCGTAATCGAGGAATTCCCAGGTTTTTAGTTTCTCGAAGAAACGGAAATCCTGTGGCAAGTAGCCCAACAGGGAGCGAATTGCCTTCCGGTCTTTGGCAATATCATAATCATCAAAATAGATGGTTCCCGACGTGCAACTCTGCAATAGAGTCATGATTCTCATGAGAGAGGTTTTTCCTGCTCCATTCGGTCCTAACAGGCCGAACATTCCCGGTTCGATTTCCAAATTCAAGTCTTTTAAGGCTTTTTTACCTCCCGGGTAGACTTTATTCAGATTTACAATTTTTATACGCATAACGCTGGTATTTTAGGTTGGTATAAATCTATGCATAATAAGCCGGAACACATGTTAATAAAATGTGAAATATCCTAGTTTGAGTAAGACACTTTTTGCTTAAAAAGGTTTATTATTTTAACAAAATATTAACACAATCGATCATTAAGAACCTTTTGGCAGCTTGTTAAGAAAATATCTCCCGGATGACCCGGATGCTTTTGGTATTGAAATCTAAATTTAGATGGAACCCGAGAAAGAGCAGGGCTATGTCGAGTAAAATCTTGCGTCCCTGTTGATTAAGCGGAATGTTTTTCAATTCTTGCAGCTGACATGTGCAGAGGGTATGGATGGCTTTGGCGGAATGCGGGCCGGTATGGTAGTTTCCCGGAGAACTCGTGGGGTAAAAACAACCGTCATTGATGTTAAACACGTGGTCGGGGTGGTATGTGCTGTTGTCTATGCTAAATCCGAGTAATTTGCTCAACCGGAACAGGAATAGTAGGTTGAAATTGGCAATATCATCCCGCGTGATGTTCAGATATTCCACGGAGGTTTTGATATACTCGTATAGATCGGGATTCGGGTCGGAATCCCGTAACACGAGATTTAATATTTCTCCCCATAATAGAGCGATATTCATCTTGTACACGTCGAAATAGATGGCCGACGTGTTCACGAGCGGAGAGAGAGATTTCAGTTTGTGGAGCCCGCCCCTTTCATTCGGGATGAACTCGATTTCCACGATTTGCATACACTGGACGGACGTGTTCGTTTTACGCTTGAACAGGGCCAACGGGGTAATCATTTGCATGTAACCTCTTTCCTCCGAGTAAACATGTAGAATTTGTTGCTGTTCGGAATGAGGTATGCTTTTCAATATGATGGCCTTTACCGTGTGCATATTTTTTACAAGTTGTTCAAGAAACGGCATAATTCCCGGACGGCTTGTCCCCGGTGACTGATCCCATTTTTCTCGTGCAGGGGCATTTCGGCAAAGCTTTCTTGAAAACCTTCGGGGCGAAAAATCGGATCGTAACCGAATCCCTGCTGGCCGTGTTTGCTTGTGAGTATCTCCCCGTTGACAATGCCTTCAAACAGGTATTCTTTGTCCCCGAGAATTAAAGCGATAACTGTTCTGAAACGGGCTTGGCGTTCCGGTATATTTTGCATTTCCTGTAAAACTTTTTTCATGTTGGCTTCCGAGTCGTGGGCGTTGCCCGCATATCGTGCAGAATAGACACCGGGAGCGTTGTTCAAGGCTTTTATTTCCAAACCCGTATCATCCGCGAAACAGTCCAAACCATATTTTTCGTGGATACACCGGGCTTTTTGAAGGGCATTCCCTTCGAGCGTGTCCTGTTCTTCCGGGATGTCTTCATGACATTGAATCTCTTTCAGGGAAACAATCTCATGTTGAGAGCCGAGCATTTCTTTTATCTCTTCCAGCTTGTGGACATTGTTGGTAGCAAAAACTAATTTCATGGCCAATAATAATTTATAGGTTACAAAGGTAATGAAATCAGGTGTAGAAATGAAGGTTTATCCCTAGAAATGCCCTGGAAAGTAGGAAATTCATGATCTATAGATGATTACTTCCGGATCACTACCATATAAAACGCTATTAAAACGCTATTAGAACGCTATTAAAACCCTATTAAAGCGCTATATTTAGAATAGCGTTTTATAAGAATTTTAAAAGCATGATAAAAGAGTGATTTCAGCTAATGATCAGGTAGAAATGTAAGATTGATCATATATTAAAGATTGACGTGGGACTGTCGTGGGTAGGACAATTTATAATCCTTGGTATTATAATTTTTCTTGGTCCGTGCGAGAAGAAAATTATATCGTGTATATTTGCATTCGGGTAAAACAGAAACCATTAAATCGAAAATATGAAAGGGATTGTTGTGAAATCTACCGGAAGTTGGTACTCCGTACGGATGGATTCGGGGGAGGTGATGGAATGTCGGATTAAGGGAAAATTCCGGATGAAAGGGATTAAAACCACGAATCCCGTCGCGGTGGGGGATGTTGTCGAGGTGGAGGTGAATCCCGATGGTGCGGTGATCAATCGGATCGAAGATCGGAAAAATTATATTATCCGGAAATCGACGAACTTGTCGAAGGAAGCGCATATTATCGCCGCGAATGTTGATCAGGCGGTGCTGGTCGTGACAGTAAATCATCCCGTGACTTCCACTGTGTTTATCGATCGTTTTTTAGCTTCCGTGGAGGCATACCGGATTCCGGTCCTACTCGTGTTTAATAAAATAGATGCATATAGCGAGGATGATTTGATGTTGTTGGGAGCTTTGACCCGGATTTATATGCAAGTGGGATACGAGTGTTTTCACGTCTCTTCGTTGCCGGGGATGATGCCAAGATTGGGTTTGAGGAAAAAGCTTTTATTCAGGAGTTGCTCATGACGATTGTGAAGAAGTGGGATGTTGCCGGTGGAAACCTGAACATGGAAATTCTTCTTTCCGAGGGTGAAAAGGCAAAGTTCGAATCGTTTGTTGCGGCTAAGTACAAGGATCTGTTGGATAAAGGTCTTGATGTAAAGGTGGGTAATTTAGAAGAAGGGTTTGTGATTCAGCCTAAAGACGGAGGTTTCCAAATTGCCTTCTCCGAGAAACTATTTGAAGCCTTCTTTAATCAATACATGAAAGGCTTCACGAAAAAACTGTTATTTAAGGATTGAGTGATTGGGTGATTATAGATTAAGTGATTGAATCACAAAATCGTTGAATCATTAAATCACGGAATCACAGAATGAAATAATATGATATTAAAAAATAATTACTACTGTTTTATTGCAGGACTACCGGAGGTCTTTCTGGATGATCGGAAACTAGCGTTGTCCGTGAACGGGTTTCGGGAGTTGGCTCGGGAGGCTCTGAAGAAGGAGGATGTGAAGTTGATGGAGTTGTTTTTTCTGCCTGCCGATAATAAACAAGTTCTGCGGTTGCTAAACAAAATGGCTCCCGATACCAATCTTGAAACAGTATATCCATTACAATGTCTGGAAGACGAAATCACCGAACCGAAAAATTCTTTACCTGTTTACCTCAATCGATTTATAGCGGATTTTAAAGGGGAACATTTGAAATATGATGTTTCTCCGGAGAATGTGCTGAGTTGGATGTATTACGATCACTTGATGAAGAGTGGTAGTAAGTTTGTCCGGAATTATGCGGAATTCGTGATGAACGTGAAGAATCTGGAGACGGCCTTGACTTGTCGGAAGTACGGGAAAGAGGTTGCCCCGGAGATTATTGGTGATAACGTGTTTTCTAAGGCGCTGAGAACTTCGAACTCGAAGGATTTCGGTTTGGGAATGGAATTCCCGTACGCGGAGAAGGTGATTTCTCTGATGGGAAATACAAACCTTGTCGAACGGGAGAGAGGGCTGGATTTACTTCTTTGGGATTATATCGAAGAGGCCGTGGTTTACGAGTATTTTTCCATGGAGAAGGTGTTGAGCTTCATGCTTGAGCTGATGATCGTTGAGAGATGGAGCAAGATGAGTTCCGAATCGGGACGAAAAGTCTTTATGGAAGTCGTGGATAAGTTCAGAAAGAGTTTCGAGTTTGCGGAAGAATTTAAAAATTAAAATTGAGACATGAATAAGACACAAGGAAAAGTTCATAGTATTATTTCCAACCTTGTACTTGTGCGTACCGAAGGACCGGTATCTCAGAATGAGATTTGCTTTATCCAGCTTGGAAACGAGCGGTTGATGGCTGAGGTGATCAAGGTTGTCGGGGATATTGCTTATGTACAGGTTTTTGAAAGTACCCGGGGATTGAAACCCGGTTCCCTCGTGGAGTTCGAAAACCATATGTTGGAAGTTACATTGGGTCCCGGTTTGCTGTCAAAGAATTTTGACGGTCTTCAAAATGACCTGGATAAGATGACGGGTGTATTCTTGAAACGAGGAGAATACACGAACCCGTTGGAAGAAGATAAAAAATGGAATTTTACCCCGTTGGCTAAGGTCGGCGATAAGGTGACCGGTGCCGATTGGTTAGGTAACGTGAAGGAAAACTGGCTGGATCATAAGATTATGGTTCCTTTCAAGCTGAAAGGAGAGTATACTGTTGCTTCGATTGCCGCTGCCGGGGAATACACGATAAAGGATACGATTGCCGTGCTGAAAGATGAGGCCGGAAAAGAGATTCCTGTTACGATGATCCAGAAATGGCCGGTGAAAGTGGCTATCCGTAATTACGTGGATAAACCTCGTCCTTCCCGTCAGATGGAGACCGGGGTACGTGTTATCGACACGATGAACCCGATTTTGGAAGGGGGTACCGGTTTTATTCCGGGGCCGTTCGGTACGGGAAAGACTGTGTTACAACACGCTTTGTCCCGGTTTGCCGATGCTGATATTATTATCATGGCGGCCTGTGGTGAGCGAGCAAACGAGGTGGTGGAGATTTTTACCGAGTTCCCGGAATTGGAAGACCCTCGTTCCGGTCGTAAATTGTACGAGAGGACCACGATTATTGCTAATACGTCCAATATGCCCGTGGCAGCCCGTGAGGCGTCCGTGTACACGGCTATGACAATTGGAGAGTACTATCGTTCCATGGGAATGAAGGTGTTGCTGCTGGCAGACTCGACTTCTCGTTGGGCGCAGGCTTTGCGTGAGATGTCCAACCGTATGGAGGAGTTACCGGGACAGGATGCGTTTCCGATGGACTTGTCGGCTATCATTTCAAATTTCTATGCTCGTGCGGGAATGGTTTACTTGAATAATGGAAAGACAGGTTCTGTTACTTTTATCGGTACGGTATCTCCTGCCGGAGGTAACTTGAAGGAGCCGGTGACGGAGTCCACGAAGAAAGTGGCACGTTGTTTCTACGCCTTGTCTCAGGCTCGTGCAGATGCGAAACGTTACCCGGCCATCGATACGTTGGAATCATATTCTAAATACTTGGAATATCCGGAATTTATCGAGTTCGCCAAGAAGAATATTTCCGATACGTGGATTGCTGATGTGAACGAGGCTCGTAATATGTTGGTTCGCGGTCGCGAGACGGCAGAACAGATCGACATTTTGGGGGATGACGGTGTGCCTTTGGAATATCACGTGGTATATTGGAAATCCGAGTTGATAGACTTCGTGATCCTGCAACAGGATGCTTTTGACAATATTGACGGTTCTACTGCTATGGAGCGTCAGAAGTATATGTTGAATATGGTACTGGGTGTGGTTCGTTCCGAATTTAATTTTGACACGTTCGAGGAGATTAACCCCTATTTCAAACGTATCATTAATGGTTTCAAACAGATGAACTATTCCGAATATCAATCGGAAGCGTTTAAAAAGTATGAGGCAGAAGTGAACGAGATCATTAACGAAAGAAAAAAATGAGATAATTGTAAATTTTAAATTTTGAATTGTAAATCGATAAAGAAGAGCAATCTAAAATTTAAAATCTAAAATCTAAAATTATATGACGACTGCTTTTCAAAAAGTTTATACAAAGATCACCCAGATCACGAAAGCAACGTGTACGTTGAATGCCCAAGGAGTCGGAAATGACGAGTTGGCTATTGTAGACGGACGGTTGGCGCAGGTCGTGAAGATTTGGGGAAATGATATAACCCTTCAGGTGTTCTCCGGGACAGAAGGGATTCCGACGAATGCAGAAGTGACATTCTTGGGAAAAGCGCCTACTCTGAGAGTGGGAGACGATTTATGCGGGCGTTTTTTCAATGCCTTTGGCGATCCGATTGACGGAGGGCCTGCTGTTGACGGGGAAGAAAGAGAGATTGGTGGACCTTCGGTGAACCCGGTGCGTCGTAAACAACCGTCGGAATTGATTGCAACCGGTATTGCGGGAATCGACTGGAACAACACGTTGGTGTCCGGTCAGAAGATTCCGTTCTTTGCCGACCCGGATCAGCCTTACAACCAAGTGATGGCGAACGTGGCGCTGAGAGCGCAGACAGACCGAATTATTTTGGGAGGAATGGGATTGACGAACGATGACTACCTGTATTTCAAAAATTTGTTTGACAATGCCGGGGTATTGGATCGTATCGTTAGTTTCGTGAATACCACGGAGGCTCCGCCTGTTGAGCGTTTGTTGGTACCGGATATGGCATTGACTGCTGCCGAGTATTTTGCGGTGGATAAGAACGAGAAAGTGTTGGTGTTGTTGACGGACATGACGTTGTATGCCGATGCTTTGAGTATCGTGTCCAACCGTATGGACCAGATTCCGTCAAAGGACTCCATGCCGGGTTCATTGTATTCCGATTTGGCGAAGATTTACGAGAAGGCCGTGCAGTTCCCTGCCGGAGGTTCTATCACGATCATAGCCGTGACCACGTTGTCCGGTGGTGATATTACCCATGCTATCCCGGATAACACCGGGTACATCACGGAGGGACAGTTGTTCCTGCGTAAAGACACGGAGATTGGTAAGGTTATTGTTGACCCGTTCCGAAGTTTGTCTCGTTTGAAACAGCTCGTGATCGGTAAGAAGACCCGTAAGGATCACCCGCAAGTGATGAATGCTGCCATCCGTCTGTATGCCGATGCCGCTAACGCCCGGACCAAGATGGAGAACGGTTTCGACCTGACGGACTACGACCGCCGTACTCTGGATTTCGCCAAGGACTATTCCAACAGTTTGCTTGCTATCGATGTGAACATCAGTACCGACCAGATGTTGGATACCGCTTGGGATCTTTTCCGCAAGTACTTTAACAAGGCGGAATTGGGGATTAAGCAGGAAATCGTGGAAGAGTTCGGCAAATTCTCCGAGTGAGAATTTCCCGGATTTTAAATTTTAGATTTTAAATTGAGAAATGAATAGTACTGAATTTCAAGATAAAACGAAGAGGTTAGGATTGCACGTGATTCGTTTTGTGGAGATTCTTCCACAGAATTATACCTCACGGGTAATTGTTAACCAGATTCTTCGTTGTGCTTTGTCTGTCGGTGCTAATTATCGGGCGGTTTGTAGGGCTAAATCAGATAAAGATTTTATCAATAAAATGAAGATCGTGGAGGAGGAATGTGATGAAACGATTTATTGGTTGGAAATTATTGAGGAGTCGGGGTTGGCTAAAATTGAGGTCGTTACTCCTTTGAAAAGGGAGGCGAAAGAAATTCTAGCGATGATTGTAGCTTCTATAAATACAATGAGTAAAAATTTGAAATCAAAGAAATCTGAAATTTAAAATCTAAAATTTAAAATTTAAAATTAAAACATTGGTAAGGTGATAAAGTTTCAATATAATAAGACATCGCTTCAAGGGCTGGATAAGCAGTTGAAGATGCGAGTGAGGGCATTGCCTACCATCAAAAATAAGGAGTCGGCTTTACGTTCGGAGGTGAAGAAGGCGAAACAGGTGGCGGATGAGTTTAATGTGAAGTTGGAGGAAACGCTGAATTCATTGAACGATATGCTGCAACTTTATGACGAGTATAAGGAAGACATACTTGTCGTGAAGGATGTCAGAATGTCGGTGAAAAAGATTGCCGGAGTAAAGACGCCTGTTCTCGACGGGGTGGATTATGAGGTGAAGGATTTCAGCTTGTTTAATCAACCCGGGTGGCTACTCGATGGTGTGGAATACATCAAAGAGGTAGTAAGTATCGCTTTGGAGAGGGAATTTTTCACCCGGAAAATGGAGCTGTTGGATAGGGCGAGAAAGAAAACGACACAGAAGGTGAATTTGTACGAGAAAGTGCAGATTCCGGGATTCCAGGAGGCGATCCGCAAGATCAAACGGTTCTTGGAAGACGAGGAAAATCTTTCTAAGTCGTCACAGAAGATCGTGAAAACCCGTAAATTGATGGAGGAATAGCCTATGATAGTACCTATGATGAAATTGTCCCTGTTGATATTTTACAAGGAATATCAAACATTTCTTGGAGAACTCCGAGAAAAGGGAATGGTTCATATTCATGAGAATACGGAACGTACGGCAGAAGATACGGATCTACAGGCGAAATTGATGTTGATTAGGCGGACCGGGGAGATGATCACGCATATGCAGAGTCGGAATGACGTGGAGCAGGTGGAAAAAGTGAAGGTGGACGATGAGCATTTGCTGGATTATCTGGAAGGTTTGTATAGTCGGCAGGATCAGATCGAGCAACAATTGGTAGGTTTGGAGAAGGACCATGCGGCTTATCGTCCTTGGGGAAAATTTTCCAGGGAGATGATCCAAAAACTGGAGACTGCCGGTTGGGAATTTCATTTCTTTTCCGTGCCGGAACAGAAATATCAGCCGGAATGGGAAGAGATGTATGACGCTGTTATAATCAGCGAGATGATGGGGCAGAAATATTTTGTTACCGTTACTCCTGCCGGGACAAGCGTGAACCTGGAGGCTGATCCTTATCTTTTCCCTCAAGCCACGGCAGAAGAGCTGGCAAAGCAAATTACGGCTTTACGAGAGGAATCCGTGAACATCGGGAAAGAGTTGGATGCTGTTTCGCAGGATGCGATTGAACGGCTGAAAAAATATCGTTTGAAGATAACCGAGGTGGCAGACAAGATTAAAGTGGAGGATGCCGCCCAACATCTGATCGACGAGAAAGTCATTGCTTTGGAAGGATGGATTCCGGTGGAGAGAGAGGCTGAAATGAGAAGTTTCTTGGAAACGAAGGAGGTGTACTTCGAATTTACTCGCCCGACTCCGGAGGATGATGTCCCTGTGCAGTTGAAAAATAATGCTTATTCCAAGCTCTTTGAACCGGTGACAGAGATGTTTGCTCTGCCGCAGTATAGAGAGTTGGATTTGACACCTTTCTTGGCCCCGTTCTTTATGCTATTCTTTGGAATGTGTATGGGCGATGGCGGTTACGGATTGATCATTTGGCTGACTTGTTTCATTATCGGTCGGAAAGCCTCGCCTTCGGTGAAAGGGTATCTTGTGCTGGGGCAATATTTGGGAATTATGACAGTGATAGTCGGTTTGCTGACAGGTTCTTTTTTTGGTATCGCGTTGGATTCCGTGGAATGGCCTTGGCTGGCTGGCGTGAAGTCTCTCTTCCTGACAGAAGCGAATTACGGGAAATATCTGGGAGGATATAACCCGATGATGATTGTTGCGGTTGCCGTGGGTATTATCCAGATCCTTTACGGAATGTGTCTGAATGCTAGAAGCAAAAGACTTCAACGATGACACGAAAGATGCCGGAGAAATGGGAGCCGGACATAGTGTTACCGCCTTGTACGAGATCATTCCGGTTGGTGTTAAAAGTAATTTTGCTCCAAACATAGACCCTCTAAAATACCAGAAAACCGAGAAGAATGAAAAGAAAATGTTAACAGACAGCCCGGAACTACTGACCGTGAAACTTCGCTACAAACAACCGGATTCGCATAAAAGTTCTAAAATGGAAGCAGCTGTTATTGACAATAATACCCCGATAAAAAAGAGTTCCGAGAATTTCCGATTCTCTGCCGCCGTTGCCGGTTTCGGAATGTTATTACAAAATTCGGACTACAAGAATGATTTTACATTCGACGACGTTATTGACCTCGCCAAACAAGCCACGAATTACGATCCGGAAGGGTATCGGAAAGAGTTTATCCGACTGGTTGAAAGTGCCGCCTTACTAAAATGAATAAAATAAAATTGGCCGGAAAGTCTTCCGGCCAATTTCTATAAAGCAATATCACTTTATTTAATCAATAAATCGTTTTTTAATGCTGTCCGAGGCACGTTCACTTCAGCCACCCCACAAGCGTAAGCTCCTAACACATATTGGGCATAGGTAAAGCAAACAGACTTTTGGTTGAAATTTACAGTAGTCACATCTTTCAACGTTGGTTCTGTTGTAAAACAACCTTCCGGATTCTTGAAATTCGCTTTCAACTGGGTATTAATCTGAGTCTCGTTAGTATAATTCAGAATCTCCTGATTCGTCAAGAACTTCTGATTCTGCACGTCATAATTGAAGGTGTAGAAATTCGTTATTCCATGCGCACCGCCCGTGAAAGTGTAAACAATCAAGCGTACACTCACGTATTGGTCGTTTGCCATAAACACGCTATCACCTACCTGCAACTCGTATATCCATACCGGACGCTCTTCCCCAGCTGCCTGCCATGACTCGAAAAACTCGTTCGCATCACTCTTCAAACTATCCTGCAAGTCATTCACGAACTTCTCAATTTTCTTGTTCAATACCTCGCAACTTTTATTCACGTTCGCATCAGCAGACGAGAACATAGAACGATTTACCGTAATGTCCCAATTCTCAGAATTCGCCGTAACCTTTTCATTCTTCACGTTCAAATCCTGAACCTTCGGCTGGCATCCCACAAAGGCAAATGCCATAAAAACTGCCATAATTAGTGTACTTTTCATTGTGTGTTTTGTTTTTTGTGTGTATCACAAAATTATGAAATTAAAATATACTGTTATCACATTGCATCACTTTTATTTTATCAAATCTAAAGCTGCCAATTTCTGCTTGATCCTCATTTGAATCATCGCTTTTGTCATT
>ENA-UEOJ01001951-UEOJ01001951.1-human-gut-metagenome-genome-assembly--contig:-NODE-1951-length-13231-cov-4.303406_pt1 | contig 13231 bp, 8 predicted proteins | sample MGYA00242885_ERZ507886 | MGnify/ENA primary metagenome ERZ507886 (study PRJEB26167, sample SAMN06115505) | human gut metagenome | host: Homo sapiens | place: China:Anhui | collected 2015-08-07 | study... | reverse complement strand
GCCATCGGCTCCCGCGTCGCCAACTGTGCCATCGAGCTGGGCATGGAGGTCTACGGCTACGACCCCTACATCTCCATTGATGCCGCCTGGAACCTGAGCAGCCAGGTCCACCATTGCGTGAACCTGAACGACATGCTCCCCCTGTGCGACTACATCACCATCCATGTGCCCTATCTGCCCACCACCAGGGACACCATCAACGCCCAGACGCTGTCCCTGTGCAAGGACGGCGTGAAAATCCTGAACTACGCCCGCGGCGAGCTGGTGAACACCCCCGCCCTGCTGGAGGCGTTGGAGAACGGCCGGGTCTCCGGCTACATGACCGACTTCCCCGCCGAAGCACTGCTGGGCAGGCCGGGCGTCATCTGCACCCCGCATCTGGGCGCTTCCACCCCGGAAGCCGAAGACAACTGCGCTGTCATGGCCGCGCAGGAGATCAGCGATTACCTCAAGAACGGCAACATCACCCACTCGGTGAACCTGCCGGAGGTCGTCCAGCCCCGTGCGGGCGGCCGGCGCATCTGCATCATCCACAAGAACGAGCCCGGCATGATCAGCCAGATCACAGCGCTGACCACCGAGGCCGGTCTGAACATCGAGAACATGGTCAACAAGAGCAAAAAGAACATGGCCTATACCATGCTGGATGCCACCGGTGCCGTGAACGCGGCTCTGGCCGACAAGCTGGCGGCGATTCCCGCTGTCATCCGGGTGCGCATCCTGTAATTTTCTGCCATTCTCCGTTTCCTATATTCCTGATCGCTGCATCCGCAGCCCAAAAAGCCTGAGGCCTTTTCTGCAAGGTCTCAGGCTTTTTGGGCTCTATTCTCCCGCAAAGAGGACGGTGCGGCCGTCCTCCTGCGCCGTCTGCATCGCAAATCGGACGGCATCCCGCCCGGTCATCGGGTCCACGATGCCCAGCGTGATGCGCCGGTCCTGCTCCTCCCACCAGCGGCCCGGCACACCGGCCAGTTTCGTTTTCACGGTCTGGCAGCCGCCGGGCAGCAGATCCGGCAGAGAAAGCGCCAGCGGCTGGGCCTCCACGGTCGTGCCGTCCGCCTCCTCCACATAGACGTTCACGGGCCAGTCCCAGTAAAACGGGGCCGTACCATCGTTCGTAAAAGTCAGGGTCAGCACCGTGCCGCCCGTCACCCGCCGCAGCGACGCTTCCGTGACCCGCAGCCGGTAGCCGAGAGCGGCCAATACGGCATCATATCCCTCCCGGAAAGCGATTTCCGCCGTCTTCGGCCCCAGAAAGCTCATGTGCGACTGCCGGATGAGGGAAACGGTCCGGCTCAGGTCGGTGGTGAGCAGCTGCTCCATCGAAAGTCGGCTGGTCAGCTCCCCGCCGATGGGGGCCGTCTGCCAGGCATCCGGCATGGGGACCAGCCCCTCCGGGTCGCCCTCATACCAGCCGCCGCAGGCGATCCAGCCCAGCCACTCTTCGGTGTCTTCGGGCAAGCCGGTCATGTCGTTGTAAAGGCCGAGCCCGTGTTCGGCCGCGAACCGGAAGGGCCGCCGCATCAGCAGCGCAGCCTGCGGGAATGCCTCCCGATAAAGCGCCGCATAGCGGTCCCGGACAGCCTCATCGGGCATGGAGGGAAGCCCCTCCCCGGACTTGACGTGCCACTCGCCCCAGTGGCCGAGGCTCCCCAGCTCCACATAGCTGACGAAACCGTCGGCCCCCAGCCGCTCCCCCACCGCCCGCAGCAGCCGCTCGTGGGCGGCAAAAAACACAGGGTCGGTGTAGTCCGGCGCATAGCCCTTTCCGTAGGCGATGTCGTACCAGCGGCCGGTGCCGGTCTGTTCATAGAGCCAGTCCGGGATGTCGAGATGTGCTTCGTCCCCCGGCTCGTCGCAGGAGATGCGCAGCACCAGATGGACTCCCTGCGCCCGCAGTTCCGCCAGATGGCAGGTCTGCTCGATGGCCTCCCAGGCGTAGGCCCCCTCTTCGGGTTCCAGCTGCCGCCAGGTCAGGCCCAGATAGCGCAGGGTGGCACCCTCGGTGCCGCTGTCCAGCACACCGGGCGCATAGCCGATCTGCGCATTGGGGAAGGCGCTCTCGTCCGGCAGATAGGTCACGGTCCGCTTCCGCCCCGCCCAGACCAGGCACCCGGCCAGAAGCAGGCAGGCGGCCGCCGCAGCGGTGTGCCGCTTAGCCATGGTATTCTCCGTTGTACTGGATCATGGTCACGTCCTCCACGCCCTCGATCTCCTGCAGCCGATCGGTAACATCCCGGACATCGTCCCTGCAGCAGACCTCCACCGCCATCTCGACCGCCTCGCCCCGAAGCGTCTTCGATTTGACCGCGTACCGGTTCCGCCCCAGGGCACGGACGATTTCATCCCCCGGCTTTTCGCCCTGATAGTGCAGCACCGCCACATAGATGCGGCCTGCCGTCTGCCAGCGGGAGAGCAGGGCGAGGACCCCGATCATCACCGCAGACGCCGACGCGGCCAGCAGGTACATCCCCGCGCCGGTGGTGATGCCCGCCGTGATGGCCCAGAACAGATACAGCAGATCCAGTGGGTCCTTGACCGCCGTGCGGAACCGCACGATGGACAGTGCGCCCACCATGCCCAGTGAGATGACCACATTGGAGCTGATGGCCAGCGTGACCATGCAGGTGAGCACCGACATGCCCACCAGCGTCATTGCAAAACTGCGGGAAAAGAGGACCCCCGCATAGAACCGCTGGTAGACCCAGTAGATGAGCGCCCCCAGCAGCACAGCCGCCAGCAGAGCCGCCGCCATCTGCGGGACATTGTAGGGACTGAAATTTTCCAGCACCGATTTTTTGATGAAATCCTTCACACTCATAGCGTTGTTCCTTTCGCATTGGTTCAGCCCTGCCAGCCGGAACTGCCGTGGCAGTAGGCCGTTTTGTCGCAGCAGAGCACATATTTGGACACGGCCGTCCACTCCTGCGCTTTGGGCGGCAGCAGCTCCCGGAGGGTCTGGGGCAGAAATTCCGTAAACTTCACCTCCATCACCAGGGTGCCGGGGTCCAGCACCGGCAGGGTGGGCAGGTGCGGGTCGAACAGATCCCAGCCGCCCACTGCCGCCCGGACGTCCCGGTCAAAGGTGATGCGCACCGTTCCCTCCTTCTGCACCCACGGCTCCCGCTCATAGTCCACGACCACGCGGGGCCGCAGCAGGTTGGAGACGCACTCGAAGTAAAACTCCCGGCAGAGCGGCTGCGGCGAAGCGAGCAGGAAGCCGTAGTCCCCGCTCAGAAGTTTCTCCAGCTCCGCACGGGTGAGGGCGGCCTCCTCTTTGCAGATCCAGCTGCCCACTTTTTTCTTCCGCTCCAGCCGGATGACGGCATCGCTGCCGTTGTAGATGCGGATGCGGTATTTTTTGCGGGCCAGGATGCCCGCATCCTTTTCGGCATAGGCGGAGTTCCAGCAGTCGTCAAAATAAAGGCTCCGGATGAGATACCCGCCCGGCCCGGCGTGGGCGTCCCGCTGCAAAAGCGGCGCGAGCCGCAGCTCCAGCACCGCCTTTTCGCCGTACGAGATGCGGTACTTCAGCTCATGGCGGTAGCGTTCGCCGGTGCAGGTGCGCGGCTGCGTTTTTGCGTGGACCGGTGCGGGGAAGATGGTCTCACTCTTCATACAGGTCCTCCGTCACGCTGCCGTCGGCCTCCACAAAAAAGCTCTTCATGCCGTAGGCCTTGCCGGTCTCCATCACGTAGTAATCAAAGGCATCCTGCGTGTAGCCGGAGGCGTTCGTCGCCCGCACCCGCAGGAAATAGTGCCCCGCCGGGAGGGCATAGACCACCGTTTCCGGCAGCCGGATGTCCGCCTCCGACCAGAACGTTGTCGTGAACTGGTAGTCCTTCGCCAGCTCGGCGGTGTAGACGATGTCCTCGGCGTTCAGGTCGAACGAGGCATCCCACAGCAGCCTCAGCTGTTCACCGGCTGGCTCCGGCATCCCGATGTAGAACGGCATCGGCTTGTGCAGGCTCTCACGGTAGGCGTCCCGGTTCTCGGTGATCTCCCGGTGCAGCCCTCTGGCCACGGTGTCGTACTCCGTCCGGCTCAGCGGCTCGTGGAGGATATCCGGCTGCTGCCAGACGAAGGGCTCCACCACGCTGCGGTACTGCGCCGTCATCTCCCCGATGCGTTCCGCGCTGCAAAAGCGGAACAGTTCCTCCACGGCGGCGTCCAGCTCTTCCCGGAAGCACCGGGTCTGCAGACAGCGGCGGAAGAGCACGTTGCCCCAGTAGTTGCTCACGCCCCGCTCCCAGCTCAGGCTGTCGGAATAGTTCCGGAACGCCCACTCGGTGCGGGAAAGCATGGCGTCGTTGTCCCAGTCGAGGATATACCACCGCGCGCTGTTCAGCGGGCTGTAGAGGTACATGTTCCGGCTCTGGGTGTCGGTGTTGCCCATCAGGAGCTGAAACGCCATCCAGTAGGCGATGTTCTCGGTGTCGAAGGTCGTCTCAAAGAGTTCCTCCATCGGCACAGTCTCGTCGTTGAGCGCTTCCAGCATTTCGATGAGCTTTGTGTGGTCGTCGCTGCCCTTGATCTCCAGATGCTGTTCAAAGGCGACCGGGTCATAGGCCGGGTCGGTCTTCCGGCGGATGGCGTCCTCATACCGAAAAAACTCGAAGAAGTTCACCTTGTACAGCTGGCCGTTCTGGTCCAGCCCATGGGCCTTCAGGGCTGTCGGGTTCAGCTGCTCCACCTGGGTATAAAGCCCATAGTCCACAAAGGCCCCGCTGTCCGCCTGCGTCAGGTCCTTCACATACAGATGCACGAACTGGGTGCGCAGGCCCACCATCTGAGGGATGCCCCGGATGAGGTCATACGCCATCTTGTTGCGGAAGCGCAGGCCGTCGCCCTGATGCTTGTTCAGTGCAATGGTCCGCTGGCCCCGCCAGGTCCCCTTGTTCTTCTTCAGCTTGATCTTATAGTTTTTCTGGGCGTTCCGGCTGGACGTCTGGCCGCGGATCTGGACCGTCGCGTTCGGCACCGTCTCCCCATAGCCCACCTCCGAGAGGAGCGGGCCGTTCTCGTCTCCCACCTGCAGCAAGGCCGCCGTCTGGTAGCGGGGCACCTGCATGTACTCGTAGTCGTAGACCGAATAGGAATTGATCTCCGCCCAGGTATGGTCGGTGTTCTCGGCTTCGTTCCCACGGGTGACGGTCAGATACATGGTCACGACGCCGCTGTCGTCATAGACCGTATACAGCCCGTCATTGTCCCGCAGGTGGATGCTGTCATCGGGCTGTTTTTCCACCGGCGTTCCCGAAATCGTGGAAACTTCCCCCGACGCCGCCGTGTCCTCCGCCGTGGGCAGAACGCTGCACCCCACGCAGAGCCCCGCCAGTGCAGCCCCCAGGGCCAGCACCCTGCGGCGGGGGATCGTTTTTCCCTGTATCATGCTTCCTCCTTTTTCTGCAGGCTGTGCCGCTCCAGAAACAGCCCCAGCCGGGTGAATGCCCCGGCCTTTTCCTCGGCCACGACGGGCTGCTGGCCGAGGATGCGGTAGGGCAGGTTCCGGGTGAACCGGTCCAGCCGCAGCAGCGCCGTCAGGAACAGCACCGCTGCCCCGGCCAGGAACCCGAAGCCGTAATACGCCGGGTCAAAGCGCAGGGACAGGGCCGTCAGCCCCGCAGCCGCCCCCGCAAAGCTCAGCGCCGCCCCCAGCGCCCCTTTGTAATCTGTGAAATAGAGCAGGATGAGCAGCACCGTGTTGCCCACCGCATACAGCCCGTACCCCACACAGAGGGTGCGGAAGTATCCGTGCATCAGGTCGTTGAAGCCGAGCGGCAGATACCCCATCACCAGCGCTTCCAGCGAGATGACCCCTGCCGTGGTGAACAGCTGCTTGAGGGCCGTATAGAAGAGTTCCCGGTTCAGCACCGCCAGCATCTCTTCCCCGGCGGCGGTGATGTCGCCCACCACGCCGCCGTCGTTGAACAGGCTGTAGTAGGTGTGGTAGCGGGGGTAGAACTGCACTTCCACCGACACCACGAAGTTCACCGTGGTGACTAGGATGCTCAGAAAGGCCAGCAATGCCGGGACGTCGTAATACGGTGCCCCGTAGAACAGTCCCTTCACCTGCACACCGATGGGGCCCAGCCAGACCAGCACGAGGTGGGCAAACAGCCCGATGTCGGTACACAGGCCCGTCAGGGCCAGCGGCAGAAAGTGGTCCACCCAGCGCAGAAAGAGCCAGGGGCTGCCCTGCCGGTCCGGAAAATAGCGGCAGAGCCGCCAGACGTCCAGCATCAGCATGACGCCGTACCCCAGCGCCACTGCAAAGAGAAAGCCTTCCAGCGCCGGAGCGCGCGCCAGCAGCACCAGCAGCGCCCCGGCCCCGAAGGCCGTGCCCACCGCCGCCGCAAAGGCGATGAGGACGCTGCGGTAGTCCTTGAGGGCAGTCAGGAGGCTCATGGCGTTCCAGTTCACGATCATCTCCGCAAAGAGGGCCAGGCAAAGCAGCCCCTGCAAAAGCGTCGCACCGGACACCAGCAGAAACAGCCCATACAGCCCACATCCGCCCGCCAGCAGCAGAGCGTTCGCGCCCCAGAATGAGGGCAGCACCAGCTGCTCCTGCTCTTCATAGAGCATGTCCGCCAGAAACCGGGTCACCGGCATGGCAAACAGGCTCGTCACGGTGAGCGAAGCCAGCAGGGTGTCCGTCACCATGCAGACCAGAAGGTCCTGCTCGGTCTTCGCCGCCCCGGCCCAGCCGCAGAGCACCAGGATGCCCAATTGCAGCAGCGCACCCAGCAGCATCGGTCCGGTGCAGAGGATGCCCGCGCAGCCGTAGGCCCGCAGACCCGCCAGCAGCCCTTTGCGGCGGAACAGCTTTTTCAGTTCGAACCCAATTCCAGCCATAATTCCTCCGAATCCGTTTGATCCGGCAGGCCGTGCGCCTGCGCGGTCTCTGCATACAGGGCACGGTACTGCTCCAGCATCTGTTCGTAGCGGTAATCCTGCGCCACCCGCTTCTGCCCGACCGCGCCCAGCTTCTCCCGCAGGGTGCGGCTCGCGCAGAGTTTCTCCATCGCGTCCGCGAGGCCCTGCCGGTACATGGGCGGCACACAGTACCCGGCCCGGCCCAGTGTGTCACCGGGGGCTCCTTCCAGCAGCTCCCGGCAGCAGCCCACATCGGTGGTCACACAGGGGCGGCGGGCCGCCAGCGATTCCAGCACCGAGAGCGGCTGTCCCTCCGAAATGCTGGTCAGGACGGTGAAGTCCAGCCGGTGCAGGTACACGGCGCTGTCCACCCGCCCGGTGAACCGGACGTTCTCCAGCCCCAGCTGCCGGACCAGTGCCGTGCACTCGGCCGCGTACTCCGCATCGTCCACCCCGCCCAGGATGTGGAGCCGGACGTTCTTCCGCCGGGCGCTCAGTTCCCAAAAGGCATAGAGCAGGGTCTTGATGTCCTTGATGGGAGCCAGCCGCACCAGCGCCCCGATGTCCACCCAGCCGTCCTCCGCCTTGAGCGGGATGCCGCAGAAGGTCTCGTACGGGATGCCGTTCGGGATGACGACGCACTTTTCCGCCGGGCACCCCATCCCGATCTGGATGCTGCGGGCGCTCGTGAACAGGCTCGTCACCCGGAACGCCTGCCGGTAGATCTGCTCCGACAGCATGTAGAAGAATCGGATCCACCGCTCCTTGAAATCCGGCCGCACCCACTCGGCCCGGATGATCTCCTCCTCCCGCTCGCGGGTGTAGATGCCGTGTTCTGTCAGCAGCACCGGCCGGTGAAAGGTACTGCCGCCCCGGCAGGCCAGCAGCCCGCCATAGCCAGTGCAGATGGCATGGTAGAGGTCCGCTTTGGGCACCTCCCCCGTGAGCAGATAGAGCACTGGCAGCAGCATGGACCGCACCGTGTGGAACGCATCCGCAAAGGCCGTGTAGGGGTACTCCTCCGCGCAGATCTTTGTGAACATCCGCATAAACGCCCGGCTCTGCAAAAAGGCCAGCGGGTGCGCCTTTTTTTCGCCGAACAGCCGGAACAGCACCGCCCAGTCCGGGCTGCCCAGCCGCACCAGCTCCTCCAGCGCGGCCTGCTCCTCTTCGGTGAACGGCTGCGGCTTTGCCTCCCCGCGCAGCCGCAGCGCGTCATCCAGAAATACTTCGTGCACTTCCACCACGTTGGGCGGCAGCTCATAGACGAAGCGGCCTCTGTCCTTCGCGTTCGCACCGATGACCCAGAGAACAAATTCGTGCTCCGGCATGGAGCGGATGCAGCTGTGCATCCAGGTGGATACCCCGCCATAGACATACGGGTAGGAACCTTCCAGCACCAGACAGATGCGCATGGTTCACCCCTCCTTTCGTTCGATGGTCACGACCGTGTTTTCCGCCTTGAGCAGGTAGAGTTCCCCGGTCAGGCAGGTCAGCTGCCCGCCGGTCACGCGGCCGGGCACCCCCTCGTTCGCGCGGAACAGCAGCCACGCTTCGTCGGTGAAATTGCCCAGCATCAGGGTCCAGGCGTCGGCGGCGCTCTGCAGCGTCACATTCACGCCCGAAAACCGCTGGATGGCCCCGGCGCACTCGCTGGCCGTCTGCATCCGCAGGCCGGGCGCTGCCGTCGAGAGCCAGGTCAGGTAGCGTTCCAGCCCGCCCTTGTAGACCTCCCAGCCTTCCGCTGCGCCGCGGTCCACGTCCAGCAGGTCATCCGGGTGCATGAAGTGGGTGCTGACGAAGTGGAAGTTCAGCTCGCTCAGCGCGGCCAGCTGCATATAAGGCTCGTTCACCATGCCGCCGGACACGATGCGCGGTTCTTCCACGATGCCGTCCGCTGCCACGCCAAATTCCTGCACATAGGGCAGGTCGGTGCCGTCTTCGAGGTAGGAGCTGGCGATGGTGCGCACCTGCGGCACCCGCTGGCCTAAGATCGTCCGCCCGGAGGCCGACAGGATGTTGGACGGCGGCACATACACCGAACCGGCGGCATAGGGCAGGACCGCCCGCTGGAACGCCGTCAGCTCGTCCATGGCTGCGACGATGGCGTCGGCGCTGGGCCATGGGTTGTAGTCGTACAGACCGGCGTAATCGGTCTGTGGCAGAACGAGGGGCTGGTGGTTGTAGCCGTGGAAGCCCACTTCCCCGCCCTGCCGCAGCAGCAGCCCGCCAAAATAGCGGAACGGCTGGGTATCGCTCTGGCGGAGGGGCGGGTCGGTGGTGTCGTCCTCATAGTTCTCGATCATGACGCCCGTGTACCGGATGCCGAACCGCTCGGCCAGCTGGACGAGGTCCGGCCACCAGACCTTGGCGTAGAAATCCGCGATGCTCAGGCCGTAATCCTGCCGGATGTACTGGCCGTCGCCCTCCGGCACCGGCGAGGGAAAGTCGTCCAGAAAAAAGACGGCGCTGTTGAGCACCGGGTAGGCGCAGGCCTCCCCCAGCAGGCTGTACGAGGCCGCATAAAAGCCTCGCATGACCTTGTCGTAGACGCCGATGTTGTCCACCACCACCCGGCCCTCGCCGAGTTCGGTGCTCCAAATCAGCGGGACGCCCTCGTCCCCGGTGACGGCATACACCGCCGCATCGTCACGCAGCTGCACCGCCATGGAGGATTCGAACGGGTCGCTCAGCTCATACCGCTGCCCGCCGCCCAGCAGGAAGCCCTCGGCCGGCACGATGCTCTCGGCCGTTTTGCAGTTCCACGCCGAGGCCAGCACCCCAAGTTTCTGGGCCACCACATCGAACGCCCCGCACTTTTCGGGTGTCATCGCAAAGAGAACATTGCCGCCCTGCTCCACCCAGTCCATCAGGTCGAGCAGGCGCAGGCCCAGCGGCTCGAAGTTCGGCACCAGCACCACGATGGTCTCGTAGTTTTCAAAGGCCGGAAGTGCTTCCGGAGCGGTGTCGGCAAGGTCTGCGGCCTCGGCGGGGACCTTCATATCCTGCAGGATCTGTTCCAACTGTTCTTTTGCCTCTGCCACGCTCACCTGGCGGCTGTCGCAGAGCAGCAGGCAGACGGGGGCCTGCCCCGCCAGTGCTTCTTCCTTGGTCAGGGCATGGTCGAGCGCCCCGATCTGAACATGGGCCGCGGTGTACTGCACCCCGCTGCGCTCCGCAAACAAAGCCCCTGCCAGCAGCAGGAACACCAGCCAGACCAGCAGCAGCCTGCCCCACCGGAACCGCCCCTTCCACAGCCGGTTCATGCGGCACCTCCTTTCCAGAACGCCAGTTCCTGCCGCCCCGCAGCGCTCAGGTAGACCTGGGTGCGCTCCATCTGCTGCAGGATGCTCCGCACTTCGGCACCGCTTTTCCGGGCGGCGGCGCTGCGCAGCCGCAGCAGCCAGGGCGTTTCCCGCACCGGCCAGCGGCGGACCAGCTCTTCCAGCGTCTGCTCCGCAGCCTTGTACTCCTGCAATTGCAGCTGCACCTCTGCCAACCGGCAGCCGAGGCTGTAGCCCTCCTCTTTGGGGCTATCGACCAGCTGCAGCTTGAGCAGCCGCTCCAGCTGTCGGCGCTGCAGTTCGGCTGCGCGGCCCTGCGCCAGCCCCAGCTTCAGCGAGCGTTCCAGCGCGTTGGCGTAAGCCGCCAGCACTTCCCGGTCGTTCGGGTCGTCGGCAAAGCGGCGGGCGTCCTGCTGCAAGGCAAGGTCCGCCTGCTTGGAGATCTGTGCCATGGCCGTGGCCGCGTAGTGCACCACCTCGCTGTCGTCGTTCATGCGGGCCTGCTGCAGCAGGTCGTAATACTGCACCGGGTCCTCCGTGAGCACCGACAGGATCAGCTTCCGCCGCTGCTCGGCAGTGTCCAGGATCAGCGCCTCTTCCAGTGGCACCGTTGCCGCCGTGCCGGCCCGGTCTTCGACCCGGATGCTGCGGTGGAGCTCATCGTCTACCCGCAGTTTTTCCACAAGGTCTGCGTGCAGTCCGTTCCGTCTCATACCCGCACCTCCTGCTTTGCTGCGGGCTTCGTTCCGGCCCGCACCATGGCCGTTTCGGCCAGCCCGCAGAGGATGCGGAACATGTTCTGGTAATAGAGCGACAGCTGCTCCCCTGCCGCATCGTGCAGCAGGATCAGCGCCCGCAGCTCCCCGTTTTCCCGCACGGCCGCGCCGAACATGGGCAGGCCGGGCGTCAGTTCCCGGTTCACCCACAGCCCGTCCTGCTCGATGCCACGCAGCACCGGGCCAAGGCCCGTGCCTTCCAACAATTGCGGGCAGCGGGCGGCAAAGTCCGCGCTGCAGGCGGCCCGCCGGGCCAGATGCCGCCGGGCGTCCACGCGGTAGACCGCCGCGCTGTGATTTTCGAGCACATCTTCCAGCACTTCCACGATCTTCTGGGGCAGCTCCTGCGCCGGGGCCGCGTCCAGCGCTTTGGTCACGGCATACACCTTGCCGAAGCTGTCTCTCCGGCCCAGGATCTGCCGCCGGAACGAGCGCTTGTCCTCCAATGTATCCTGATACAGCTGCCGCACGAACCGCAGCCGCTCTTCCAGCAGTTTCTGCTCCTCCTCGGCAAAGCGGAGGTCCTCGGCGCTGCGCAGCTGCACATAGCCGCACACCGCCCCCACCACGAAATACACGAGGAAAGCCAGCCAGTTGGACGGCTCGTAAAAGAGCAGCAGCGGCGACGCGCCCTCGGCCCAATAGCCCGCCGCCAGCGAGAGCGACGCCAGAAACGCCGCCGCCACGCCTGCGTTCAGGCCGTAGACATCGGCGATGAGCACGATGAACGCCAGCCGGAAATCCACCACCCGGAACTGTGCCTGGGTGCTGGTCATCCGCACCAGCAGTTCGGATACGCCCCAGGCCCCCAGCAGTTCCAGCACCGGGACCAGCAGCCGGTGCCGCGCGGCAAAGCCGCTGAGCCGTTCCGGCCATTTTTTGCGGCGGGGCTGCTTTTCCTGCCGGAAGAACCGGGGCAGGTCGTCCAGCAGGTCGTACCGGGGGAACCACCCATACGCCCGGCGCAGCTGGCCGTCGTCGGGCGGATACTCCCGGATCAGGTCGCTGCCGTAGGTCACGGTCAGGCCGGGGCAGAGGGCTTTCCACGCCTCGCCCAGCTGCTCATAGTTCCAGTGGAAGACCACCGGGGCGGTCAGACTCTCCCACTCCGGCGTCCAGTTGTCGAACACCCGCAGCACCAGCTCGGACAGGTCTTCCATGCACAGAGCCGCCACCGGGGCAAGGGCCTGCTCTTCAAAATGCAGTTCCCCGCTCTTCGGGCGGGTCAGCAGCTGCGCGATGCCCACCGGCGCACCGGTGCAGTCGGTGCCGTAGAGATAGGGCAGGTGCAGCACCTTGATCTGCACCCTGCTCGTCTCGGCGTAATGGCGGCAGAGAGCCTCCGCCGCCTGCGCCAGCACCGATTTGCCGATGAACGGCGTCAGCACGGCTTCCGGCCCAGCCAAATAAAGCAGCTGGCTGGGCCGCTCCCGGTTGGCCTGCAAAACACGGCGCAGGCGGTCCAGTTCGCCCTCCTGCTCGCTGTGCGGGGTCAGATACTCCGAGAAATAGACGATGCGGTCAAACTCGTAGCTGTCCACCAGCTGGCCGATGCGCTCCTTGCTGTCCAGCGTGATGGTCCGGATGCGCGGCGGGTGCGGCTGGCCCCGTGCGCAGGTAATGAGGACATGGTCCTCTGGGAACGCCATCTCCACCCAGGCAGGGGTCACGAAACAGGTGTTCCCGGTCAATAGAATCTCCACAGCAGTTCCTCACTCATCCTCAACGTTCTACCGGCCCGCCCCCTCTCCGGCAGGGGCGTTCCGCTAGGGCAATTATAAGCGGTGTCCGCCGCAAGGTCAAGAAAAAAGATGCGACAATACGCATATTTTTGTTCACTGTTTCGATTTACTTCGGATGCTTGCCCGCGCATTCTGCAGCATCCGACAGCCTTTTGGGCGCAGCATTTTCACACAAGTCGGAGGTGCACGTCTTCTTTCGGGTCGCTCCACTGCGCCGCATTTCGCCAAAATCCACATGGATTTGCAGAAACATTAACGAACTTTATGTTGCGTTTGTTCCAATTTTGCTGTAAAATAAAAAAATGACAGCCTTGGAAATATCAGGAAACTGTGAGGACGATAGTATGATGAAAAAGCTCTCCCGCCGCTCGTTTCTACAGGCCACCGGTGTGCTGGCAGCCACGGCAGCGCTGACCGCCTGCGGCGGCAAGGCTGAAGCCGACAAGAGCAGCAGCCAGAACGGCAAAATTCAAATCACCTTTTATCTGTGGGATCGCTCCATGATGAAAGAGCTTACGCCGTGGCTGGAAGAAAAGTTCCCGGAGTATGAGTT
>ENA-UEOJ01001937-UEOJ01001937.1-human-gut-metagenome-genome-assembly--contig:-NODE-1937-length-13295-cov-3.151914_pt1 | contig 13295 bp, 10 predicted proteins | sample MGYA00242885_ERZ507886 | MGnify/ENA primary metagenome ERZ507886 (study PRJEB26167, sample SAMN06115505) | human gut metagenome | host: Homo sapiens | place: China:Anhui | collected 2015-08-07... | reverse complement strand
AAGACGATGCTGCGTCTGACTTCGGAGCGGGATACGCTGCAGGTGGTCTTCGACCAGATCGGCACTCCGACCTACGCCGGGGACTTGGCGCTTGCGATCTTCTCGATCATCGAGTCGGAACGCTACGCGGGCAACGAGGGCGTGTACCACTTCACCGACGAGGGCGTCTGCTCGTGGTACGACTTCGCGACGGAGATCGCCGCGGCCGCGGGTCACGACTCATGCCGCATCATCCCCTGTCACACGTCGGAGTTCCCGACCAAGGCCGCACGCCCGGCCTACTCGGTGCTGGACAAAACCAAAATCAAGACCACCTTCCAGATGGACATCCCCCACTGGAGGGAGTCCATGATCTACTGCCTGAAACAACTCGCCGAATAATCCAATCACTATGCAACGCACTATCCTCATCACGGGCGGCGCGGGCTTCATCGGCTCGCATGTGGTCCGTCTTTTCGTGACCAAATACCCCGATTACCGGATCGTCAACCTCGACAAGCTGACCTATGCTGGCAACCTTGCCAACCTGCGGGACATCGAGGAGCGGCCGAACTACACTTTCGTCAGGGGCGACATCTGCGACTTCGAGGCGATGCGTGAACTGTTCCGGCAGTACGGCATCGACGGGGTGATCCACCTCGCAGCCGAGAGCCACGTGGACCGCTCGATCAGGGATCCGTTCACCTTCGCGCGTACGAACGTCATGGGTACGCTGTCGCTGCTCGAAGCTGCGCGGGAGTACTGGGACGGTGATTGGGCGGACAAGCTGTTCTACCACATCTCGACCGACGAAGTGTACGGTGCGCTGGAGCTGACCCGCCCCGCGGGGGACCCTGCGGGCTGCGAGAGCGGCGGCGGTCCTTTCGGCGAGGAGTTCTTCACCGAGGAGACGAAGTACGACCCGCACAGCCCCTACTCGGCGTCGAAGGCTTCGTCGGACCACTTCGTGCGGGCCTACCACGACACGTACGGCATGCCGACGCTGGTTACGAACTGCTCGAACAACTACGGGCCCTACCAGTTCCCGGAGAAGCTGATTCCGCTGTTCATCAACAACATCCGCCACCGAAGGCCGCTGCCCGTGTACGGCCGCGGGGAGAACGTCCGCGACTGGCTCTACGTCGAGGACCACGCACGGGCCATCGACGTGATCTTCCACAAGGGCAAGGTCGCCGACACGTACAACATCGGGGGTTTCAACGAATGGAAGAACATCGACCTGATACGGGTGATCGTCAAAACCGTGGACCGGCTGCTGGGCAATCCCGAAGGCGCTTCGGAAAAGCTGATCACGTATGTCGCCGACCGCGCGGGCCACGACCTGAGATACGCCATCGACTCGCGCAAACTCAAGCGCGAGCTGGGCTGGCAGCCCAGCCTGCAGTTCGAGGAGGGGATCGAAAAGACGGTCCGCTGGTACCTCCAGAACCAAAAATGGATGGACGACATTACCTCAGGCGAGTACCAGCAATACTATCAGAGCATGTATAAGGAGAGGTAGATATGGCGCTTAACGGATGAACATCGGCTCCGAAATGCAGGAAATAAGCTCTAACAACAAACGAATAGCAAAGAATACGCTTCTGCTCTACTTCCGGATGCTTGTTACCATGGCTGTAAGTCTCTACACCAGCCGGGTGGTATTGAACATTCTGGGGGTGGAGGACTTCGGCATCTACAATGTCGTGGGCGGAATCGTCGCCATGTTCGGATTCATCAACGGATCCATGACCTCTGCGACACAGCGGTACCTGACCTTTGAGCTGGGACAGAACAATCGGGCGCAACTGACAAAGGTTTTTTCGACCAGCCTTTCAATACATGGCATCATATCCTTTCTGATAATAGTGCTGGCGGAAACGGTCGGGCTTTGGTTCTTATGGAACAAAATGCAGATTCCGGCCGACCGCATGAATGCCGCTTTCTGGGTATTCCAGTGCTCGGTAGCGGCATCGGTGATCATGATCATGAGCGTACCGTATAATGCGGCCATCATCGCCCATGAAAGAATGAGCGCATTCGCCTATATATCGATTATCGAAGTCTCTTTGAAATTGCTGATCGTCTGTTTTCTTCGGTATTTTCACACCGACAAACTGATATTGTACGCCGCGTTAATCGTTATTGTCCAGTTCCTCATACGTCTATGTTACAGCTGGTATTGCAACCGGCATTTCAACGAAACAAAATATCGCTGGAGCTGGGACAAGGGGTTATTCAAGGAAATGACAGGATTTGCCAGTTGGAATATGTTCGGCAGTCTGGCGGCCATCACATTTACACAGGGGTTGAACCTGCTGCTGAATATGTTCTTCGGTCCGGTTGTCAACGCTGCCAGAGGTATCGCCGTGCAGGCCCAAACCGCCATCGGTCAGTTCAGCAGCAACTTCCAGACGGCCCTCAACCCGCAAATAACCAAATCATACGCGACCGGCGACATGGAATACATGCATGGCCTGATTTTCCGGAGCGCCAAATTTTCATTTTTCCTGCTGCTGCTGTTATCGCTTCCCGTCCTTATCGAGACAAAAGCGATACTGACGCTCTGGCTGAAAATCGTCCCGGACCACACAGTCGTATTCCTGCGGATCATGTTATGCACGACATGGGTGTATGCCGTCTCCAATCCGTTGATTACAGCCGCTTCCGCCACCGGCAAGATCAAACTATACCAAAGTGTCGTCGGAGGGTTGCTGCTGCTGATCCTGCCGATTTCCTATCTCTGTTTGCGGTTCGGGCTCCCTGCATACAGCGTCTTTATCGTACATTTAGTCATTGAAATTACAGCCCAATTCGCCCGGCTGCTGATGCTGCGGCGAATGATTCGGTTGTCATTGCGGGAATACTTTGCCAAAGTGATCTGGAGTATATCCAAAGTTACGGCAATCGCGCTTGCAGCGCCTCTGGCCGTGGCATACTGGCAGCCGGGAGAAGGAATATGGAACCTTCTGACGATCTGCCTGATTTGCGCCATATCGACAAGCATGTCCGTTTACTGGTTCGGACTTACGCCCGGCGAGAAAATCTATATCTGCTCGAAAGTCTCATCCATCGCATCAAAATTCAAAAAATGATTTCCATTGCTTCGAAGGAGATGTGCTGCGGCTGCGCTGCATGCGAACAGCGCTGCCCCACGTCCTGCATCGTAATGCGTGAAGACGAGGAAGGATTTCTTTATCCGCAAACAGACACGTCGAAATGTATAGGTTGCGGCCTATGCGAAAAAGTATGTCCGGTACTCAATCAGGGCGAAAAGCGGAAGCCGCTCCATGTATATGCGGCAAAAAACACAAAGACTCGGATTCGGCTGCAAAGTTCTTCGGGAGGTATCTTCACCCATATAGCGGAACAGATCATTCAGAAGAACGGCGTGGTTTTCGGTGCCCGTTTCGACGAGAATTGGGCTGTAGAACACGCCTGTACCGAAACGCTCGAAGGACTCGCGGCCATGCGGGGCAGCAAGTATGTGCAAAGCCGTATCGGCCGCACTTACCGGCAGGCGAAAGAATTTCTGGAATCCGGCCGTCCGGTGCTCTTTTCGGGCACTCCCTGTCAAATAAGAGGTTTAAAGCTTTTTTTGGCAAAAGAATATGAAAATCTATTGACTGTAGATTTAGTTTGCCACGGTGTTCCCAGCCCCGAAATCTGGCGACAATATTTACATGAAATAATAGCGACGGGGGGGGGCCGACATCCAAATTCCGAGTTGCGGTCCACATCCCAAATTACGGGCATCAATTTCAGGGACAAGACGACCGGATGGCAGTATTTCAGTTTGCGGTTCTCATTCCGCAGAGAGACCGAGTCCGGTCTTCCGGAGACGGCAGACGTGTCCAGAATACACTATAAAGATCCATTCTTTTACTGCTTCCTGTCGCATGTGATGGAAAGATATTCATGCTACGCCTGTCCGGCAAAAGAACTGAAAAGCGGCAGTGACATCACCCTCGGCGATTTTTGGGGATTCCGCGGCACCAAGGACTTTCCGGATGACAACAACGGTATAAGTCTGTTGCTGATCAATACGGATCAAGGCAGCAAATATATTACCGGCACATTACGTTCGGAGCAATCCTATGAGAAAGTCATCAAACAAAATCCGATGATCACCGCCAGTCTTATCAAGGATCCGAGAAGAGATACTTTTTATAAGGCGGTTGCAAAGTCTTCGCTGCACCGGCAGAGCAAAAAACTGAGACTAATAAACAAAATCAAAAGATATGCGAATCGGCTTGCTGACCTTGCCCTTGGAAACAGGATACGGTAGCATATTGCAGGCATATGCGCTGAAAACGGTATTGACGCGGCAAGGGCACGAAGTCATACTCATTCGCCGTCTCGTTAAAAAAAAGCGGTTCAACGGCTGGAACATCTTAAAACGAAGTGTCAAAAAATACATATTCAGAAAACCTGCCTGCGTTTTCTACGACAAGAAAATCTACGACGAATACCCCGTAATTACACAACACACGCAACCATTTATCGACAAATGGCTGCAACCCTTTTCACCGGTCTATTATAACAGCAGTGCATACAAAAGCATCCGCGACTTAAAATGCGACGCCTACATCGTAGGTTCTGATCAGGTATGGCGCAAAGGGTGTATGGAGGAAATCAAAGATTATTACTTCTCCCCGATCGACGGCCGTACAGCGAAATTAATTGCCTATGCGGCGTCATTCGGTATCGACAAATGGGCATATTCGAAGAAAGAGACCCGATTCTGCACCCAGAAGCTAAAGGAGTTCACCGCAGTCAGCGTACGGGAAGATTCTGGTATGGAATTATGCAAAAGGCATCTCAACCATACCGCTGAACATGTTTTAGATCCGACAATGCTTCTGACACCTGCGGACTATCGAGCACTCATCGGCGAAGGAGGTGCCGAAAAGTACGCAAACAAAATAACGGCATTCATATTAGACCGTTCCGACGACAAACTGGCGGCGCTGAAAAAAGTCTCGAAAGTTTTAGCCATGGACTACAACTTTGCAGCGACGGAAACCGAAGACAGACTGGCCCCTCTCGAAAAAAGAATAGCGCCATCCGTAGCGGACTGGCTGAAGGCGATGTATTATGCCGATTATATTTTCACGGACTCCTTTCACGGCTGCGTTTTTTCCATTCTGTTCAACAAACCGTTCGTATTATACGTCAACAAAAACAGAGGCGTCGCACGATTCGAGTCGCTGTTGAAGCTGTTCAAGATAGAGAACAGAACCCTATCCGATTCAAACGGATTGGAGAGTTGCCCCATAAGACAATCCATAGACTGGAAGCCCATAAATGCGAAACTGGAAGAAATGCGTTCAAAATCCATGTGCTTCCTCGAAAATGCGCTTACTGCAAGAGACGAACAATAAAATCCGACTGATGAATATAACCTTTCTGCTACGTCTGTGGCCCGTATACGGCGGCGGAGAAACCGTAACGATCTGCCTTGCCAACGAAATGATAAAGCGAGGATGGAATGTATCCGTCTTGTATTTTAAAAACAATACGCGGGCCGACCTGCCTTTCATCGATCCAGCCGTAAAGGCCGTTCAAATACCCGACATCCGCTGCGACGAGTTTACGACACGCTTTCCCGATGCCGACAAAGTAACCGGCTATCTGAAAGAATATATTCAGGAAAACGACATCCATTATCTTGTCAATCAATGGTGGCCAGTCGAATATATCCGTGGAATAAGGGGACGGTATAAGACAAAGATCATCACATGTCTCCATCAGGCACTTTATACCCCAATGATCGAGGGAACGGGAATAAACGGATTCCTGAAAAAAAGATGCACTTCGCTGTATAAATTCTGGAAAAAGAGACATAGTTGCAGGCAGGTGACAAAATTCCTACCGCATACGGATAAATATATTTTCCTTTCTCCAGCCTTTCAACGTCAGTACGAGCAATTTGCCAACTATAAAAATACAAATAGCCAGTTGGGTGCCATCCCCAATCCGCTGGTTTACCCGAACGAAATGCGGCCCGAAGATTTGCAGTCGAAAGAGAAGAGCGTTCTTCTCGTAGGCCGGATGGTGGAAATCCAGAAACGCATAACGCGGGCAATCAAAATATGGCGCGCTATTGAAAACGATCCCCGCTTGGACGAGTGGAACTTCCGGATTGTCGGCGAAGGACCGGATTTGGCCATGTATAAACAACTGGCGGAGGCGTTAGGATTAAAACGAATTTCGTTCGAAGGCTTCCGAAATCCGCAGCCCTATTACAAACAGGCCGCCATTTTCATGATGACCTCCGCCTTCGAAGGGTTTCCCATGACATTGGTCGAAGCACAACAATGCGGTGTCGTTCCGGTTGTAATGGATTCCTACCTGTCGCTGCACGACATCGTCGAAACCGGATACAACGGCATCATCGTTTCCAATGAAGACCTTACGGGCTATGTAAACAATATAAAAGAGCTGATGACAGACACCTCCCTTCGGGAAAAACTGGCAATGAACGGCCTGCACTCCTGCCGCAGGTTCTGCGTAGAAGAGATTGTCAACAATTGGGAAGAACTGTTCAACGACCTAAGTGCAAACCGCCGATGATTTCGAATGTCAACAAACTCATAATCTGGATATTGCTTTTTTCATGCTGCTGGGGAATTTTACCTTATCAGTTTGTGTTGCTGCCGGTTGTTTTTGCCTTGTATTATATGATAAAAACCATTCTGGAGAGAAGACCCGGAATGTTTAAGAAGTATTTGATCATATATTTCATATTCTTCATTATCATCCATTCGAAGCAGTACCGGTGTCAGTACTCCATTGATCCTTACACTTTCAACCAGATCCTGCATCTTTTCATCATCCAGCACCTTGAACGGATGATTCTTAAACGGATGGATCTTACTGATCTCCATCTCCATTGCAGATTCTTCATTTACCACACCAAGCAATTCATCAATACTAGCCAGTTTAATCTTTTCGCCACTTCTATTTTTCATTATTCAAAACCTCCTGTGTTAAGTTCTTATATGCTTCGGCAACTTTTCCTTTCGGACAGTGCATGTAGATACTTTTTCCCTCTGCACTGGTCTCAGCTGCTTTTACGGACATCGGAATCACATTTTCAAATACTTCTATCTGGCTTCCGTATGTTGTATGTACTCTCGATGCAATGTCCCTTGCGTAATTGGTTCTGAAATCTACCATAGTCAACAGAATGCCCTCTATCGCCAGTTTCCGGTTCAGTCTTTTCTTTACTGTAAGAATGGTCTTGATCAGCTGCTGAAGTCCTTTCACCGGCAGATATGCGGCTTGCACAGGTATCAACACAGAATCGGAAGAGACCAGTGCATTGATTGTCATCATACCAAGGCTCGGCATACAGTCGATCAGGATATAATCGTATCGGCATCGTATCGCATCGATATATTCTTTCATGATCATTTCTCTGCTCATAACATTTCCCATCGTTACTTCCAATGCGGAAAGCTCAATATTTGCCGGAAGAAGATCTACATTTTCCTGGTGATGTAAGATACCATCTTCCAGAGAGATTTCTTCTTCGTTAATGACATCCATCATAATCGTTGCCAGTGTGATGCGAAGATCATCCGGTTCCTCATACCCAAGACTTGCTGTTAAACTTCCCTGTGGATCCGCGTCGATCAGCAACACTTTCTTTCCTTCTCTTGCCAGTCCAATGCCTACATTTACGGTTGTGGTGGTCTTTCCGACGCCACCTTTCTGGTTTACTACGGATATAACTTTACACATGATTTCTTCCTCCTTTAACTTTCCCATGATTCTTTTTTCCATAATTTCAACAGTGCCAGTATTTCCCGTTTCATCATTGCCGGTGTATAAGAATTTGGAAAATACTTGTGTAGTTGCTCATTGGTAAATGCTACTCTGGTGATCTCACCTTTTTTAACTTCACACATGATTTCTTCCATCTTTTCTAACGATAACTGTTTTTCTTTACTCAGCTGCTTTATCCGCTGAGCCTGTGAGAGTGACGGAATCGCCTGTGCATAATCCATTGCTTTAAGCAGTTCTCTTTGTTCATTTTCTTTCAATGCAGCAATCTCTACTGCCGGACAAAAAGAAATAATCTCATCATCCAGTTTCTGCAACATTTCCGGTATCAGTTTTGTCAGTGAGATATAACGCTGCACTTGTTTTGGGCTATCACCACAATCCTCGCTGATAATCTCTATCGCCCGCTTTCTTGGTGTTTTGTGGTCAACTTGGCTCTTTTTTCGACCACTTTTTCTTTTTAATACGTCATTCTTCAATTTGTAAGCAAAAGCTTTTTCACTGTAGCTGATCCGTTCTCTGTGAAGATTGGAATCTACCATACTTAGAATGGAATCATCTTCACTTAATACCCGGATGATTACCGGTACTTTACGGTATCCCAATTTCTCCGCAGCATGTTTTCTTCTGTGACCGGATATGATCTCATAGTATCCATCCGGTACTGGTCTGACGATTAGCGGATTTAAAATTCCATACTTCTCAATGCTTTCCTGCAAAAGAAACATTTCCTTATCATCTTTTACCTGAAACGGGTGCTCTTTGAACGGACGAAGACGCTCAATCTCAATTTCTATGATTCTTTCTTCATTTTCTCCTGATTGTCTGTTTGGCTCAGTCATCTTGACTCCTTTCCTCCAGGATTCAGGAAATAAAAAATGCCTGCCTGGAACTTTTATAGATAGTAAAGTTCCAAACAGACATTGCTGTTTGACCATTAGCTGTAGCTAATAGAATTGAATACTGTTTCAGCTAATTCATGTTTGCAGGTTTGGGAGAGATTGTTTCTTTTCCCGCCTTTTCTCTGATTTACATCCCCGAATAAGAGGTGACAACGGAGCGGAACCCAAATGTTAGCTGGACTTCTTAAAACCCATGTTTGCAAACCGGTAATTTTGATTAGCTGTCAGCTAACAAAAATCGGATTGCGTTAGCTGGAATTGATCATTTTGAATGGAATTTTGTGTCTCGAACGTGATTTGAAAATAACAAAAGCGTTCGTTGTCAGCTAATCCAGCTAACATTTTCGAACGCTTTGAAGCCCGTCGCCAAGAGGATTTGAACCTCCGACCCCTCGCTTAGGAGTTCCCTGTGGCGGTTAGTATGCAGTAGTTCGATTATCCTGTAAGGGACGTTTAACGCCCCAAAAAGCGGAAAAGGGGATTGCACAACGACTCTGTTAATAAACTCTAATATTCAATTATATCCTTTAGAGTGTTAGCAGGCTGTTAGCAAACCAACCACTTTTTCGGGATTTACTGATAATTTGTTACAATCGTATTTAAAATCATTTATCACATGGAAACAAGATACCCGTTAGGTTGAATTTAATTAAGTTAAAGGCGTTCAATAAATGAGCGTCTTTTTTCATACCCAAAATCGAAAGGAGAAAGAGAAAATATGAATAAGCTAGTAAAGCGATTGCTGACAGGAACGCTTGCTTTTGCAACCATTCTTACGGCATTACCAGTGACGGCGGTTCATGCTTCCGGCAATCAATACTGGACAGAATCAGCAGAACGTGTCGGCTACATTGAACAAATTATGAATGACGGTTCTATCAAATCCACGTTCCATGAGGGACACATGAAAGTTGAGGGCGAAACTGCCTACTGCGTGGACATCAATACCAATTTCAAGAATGGATATAAAACAAGGTCTGACGCAAGTACACGCATGAGTAGTGATCAGATTGCGGACGTTGCTCTTTCCTTAGAGTACGTCAAGCAATATACCGCTACTCATACAGGGCTGAATAACAACCAGAAGTATTTGCTGGAACAGTGTGTTGTCTGGCAGAGATTGAGTGAACAGCTCGGCTGGCAGTGCGACAACGTCAGAGCTTCCTATAATGAAATCTCACAGGCAGTACAGAATGAAGTGTATGCTGGTGCGAAAGCATTTGTGAAAGCAAACAAAGGACGCTATGAATGTGGCGGTTACATTTATACTGGCGAAGGACAGGACATCGGACAGTTCTGGGCGAAGTTAAATGTGGGAAATGCAAAAGTCAAAAAGACTTCTTCCAATCCCACGGTCACAGATGGCAACGCTAACTATTCCTTTGAGGGTGCGACATTTGGTGTCTATTCTGATAAGGGCTGTAACAGCCAGCTTGCCACACTTACTGCCGATGGAAACGGCGATACCAAAGAAGTTGAGGTAAAAGCCGGAACAGTTTACATCAAAGAACTTTCTGCTCCAAAGGGTTACAAGCTGGATTCTACTGTCCATGCCTTAAATGTGGAAGTTGGAAAAACAGCGACATTAACTGTTGCTGACACTCCAAAGGTCACAGAGACTTTGATTGATTTATTTAAAATCGACATGGAAACAGGAAAATCTACTCCACAGGGAAATGCTTCTTTAGAAGGTGCAGAGTTCACATGGAGCTATTATGACGGTTACTACAATGCAGACAATCTTCCTGCAAAGGCTACCCGTACATGGACAACCAAAACCGTTGCCGAAAAAGACAGTGACGGAACTATCCATTATGTATCCAGACTTGCCGACAGCTACAAAGTATCCGGCGACAGCTTCTATACACAGGACGGTAAGAATGTACTGCCACTTGGTACACTCACTGTCACAGAAACAAAAGCACCAAACGGCTACTTATTAGATGGTGCATATATGCAGACTGACGGAAGTTCCGAACAGATTAAGGGGACATACCTTACACAGATTTCCGAAGATGGCGAACTTGCCGTACTTTCTGGAAGCAACCAGTATTCCGTATCCGATAAGGTTATCCGTGGCGGTGTGAAAATCCAGAAACGTGACCTTGAAACAAAGGATACCAAAGCACAGGGAAGTGCGACCTTACAGTACACAGAATTTAATATCATTTCCTTAAATGACAGTCCTGTAGTGGTTGAGGGAAAATTATACAGCAAGAATGAAACGGTAAAGAAGATTCAGACAGGCATTGACGGAATTGCTTCTACTTCTGCTGACCTGCTCCCTTACGGAAATTACAGATTAGAAGAAAGCAAAGCACCAGAGGGCTACTTGACAGACGGTGCAAAAACAATCGACTTTTCTATCACGGAAGATGGAAAAATCGTGGACTTGACCGACAAATCTCACTCTGTCTACAACCAGATTAAACGTGGCGATATTGAGGGTGTAAAAATCGGTGCAGGTACACACAAACGTCTTGCAGGTGTTCCATTCAGAATTACAAGCAAGACAACGGGAGAATCCCATATTGTAGTTACTGACAACAACGGTCAGTTCTCCACTGCTTCAAGCTGGGCTTCCCATAAGGTCAATACTAATGCCGGAAAATCCAGTGAGGACGGAGTATGGTTTGGGACATCTGAACCAGACGACAGCAAAGGTGCATTACTTTATGATACCTATGTGATTGAGGAATTAAAGTGTGATTCCAACGCCGGATTTAAGCTGATTCCAGCTTTTGAGGTGGTCGTATCCAGAAATAAAGTGACCGTAGATTTAGGGACACTGACCGATGAATACGAAAAAGAAATCACAATCCATACCACAGCTACCGACAAGAAAACAGGTGAAAAAATGATTGTTGCCGGAAAAGACATCAAGATCGTGGACAAAGTTACACTTGATGGCTTGGAAACAGGCAGAAAATATAAACTTTCCGGCTGGCAGATGTTAAAAAAGGAAAATGCAGAACTTCTGATTGATGGAAAGAAAGTATCCAATGATTATGAGTTCACAGCCGACAGTGAAAAAATGACGGTTGAGATTGCGTTTACCTTTGATGGTTCTTCACTTGGTGGTAAAAACCTTGTTACATTTGAGGAATTATACGATATGACCAATCCAGACGAACCAAAGAAAGTGACGGAACATAAGGACATCACAGACGATGGACAGACCGTGACAATCAAGGAAGTGCCGGAAGTCCCAGACACACCAAAGGATACCGACACGCCGGATACACCATCTACGGTTACTAAGACAAGTGACAGTCCAAAAACAGGCGACAATACCAATATCTATGCTTATCTTGCCATGCTCGGTCTTTCCTGCGTAGGGCTTGGCGGTATGCTTTACTTCAAACGCCGTAGAAAAAAATCGTAAGGCAGTAACGTAGCGGTTGGTGGAACGTTCAAGGTCGCCACCCTTTTTGCAACTTCACGCTCCCGTGAAGCACTTGGTTTACGGGAGCGTGAAGTCCACTAGGGGCGTGGGGAGTGTAGCTCCCCACAACGTACAGCAGGAAAGAAACTAAAACAGAAAGAAAAGAGGTCAATTATTTATGGAATTAAGATTTGTCGTACCAAACATGGAAAAGACATTCGGAAACTTGGAGTTTGCCGGAGAAAATACTACGGAACAACAGAGAATCAACGGGCGTATGGCTGTCATTACCAGAAGCTACAACCTGTATTCCGATGTGCAGAGAGCCGATGATGTAGTTGTGACACTTCCTGCCAAAGCTGGCGAAAAGCTGCTCATCCCCATCTTCATTACGGTCTTTGCCGTAGGCGGCTTCACCATGGGAATGTCTGTGGAGGTTCTGGTGTTTGTGCCGATTGGGATTGCAGTGGCCAAGGCAGTGGGCTATGATACCATCACAGGTACAGCCATGATCGCCATGGGCTCCATCGTGGGCTTTACGGCGGGCATCTATAATCCCTTTAATGTGGGTGTGGCTCAGTCCATCGCGGGTGTGACTCCCATGTTCTCCGGAGCCTGGTATCGCTGGATTATCCTGGTGGCGTTTATTGTTGTGACCAGCCTGTATATTATTCATTACGCGGAGAAGGTAAAGAAGAATCCCTCCAAGAACCTGATGGGGAACGAGGATTCCAACCTGGAGGATGTGGATGTATCTGCGATTGAAGTGACCGGACGGCACAAGCTGATCCTTCTGGCCGTTGTCATCGCGTTTGCCGTTTTGATTTACGGCGTGGCCTACTTGGGATGGTTTATCACCGAAATGGCTACTTTGTTTTTGGTGCTGGGTGTGGTATGCGGTATTCTGGCCGGGTTCAGCGGCAACAAGATCTGCGATCTGTATGTGCAGGGCATGGCCAATATCACCTTCGGTGCGATGATTGTGGGAGTGGCCGGTACGATCAATACCGTTATGGTGGACGGCATGATCATTGATACCATTATCAATGCCTTGGCCAATGCGATTGTGGCACTGCCCAGCTCGGTAAAGATCATCGGCATGTTCCTGGTGCAGACTATGAAGCAGAACAACGGGAGCTGAAAGAAAGAGCCGCCGCTATCCAAGCGGAGCTTTCCAAAGCACAGGAAGCCACCGTGAACGCAGAAAAGTTTATGAATGTTGTCCGGCGGCATACCAG
>ENA-UEOJ01001935-UEOJ01001935.1-human-gut-metagenome-genome-assembly--contig:-NODE-1935-length-13298-cov-17.382498_pt1 | contig 13298 bp, 7 predicted proteins | sample MGYA00242885_ERZ507886 | MGnify/ENA primary metagenome ERZ507886 (study PRJEB26167, sample SAMN06115505) | human gut metagenome | host: Homo sapiens | place: China:Anhui | collected 2015-08-07... | reverse complement strand
GTAAATACCTTTTGACCCTCATATCATAATATAAACAAGGGAGAAAAATATGGAGTTTCGACCATGTATCGACATTCACAATGGAAAAGTAAAGCAGATTGTCGGTGGTTCATTAAAAGACAGGGGCGACTTTGCCAGTGAGAACTTTGTCTCAGAGCAGGACAGCCGGTTTTATGCAGATATGTATAGGAAATCCGGCATAAAGGGCGGTCATATCATTTTGCTCAATTCTGTGGACAGCGAGTATTATGAGGCTACAAAGGAACAGGCTGTTAAGGCGCTTGAAGCGTATCCGCAGGGCTTACAGGTAGGAGGCGGTATCACCGCAGACAATGCGATGGAGTTTATAGATGCCGGTGCCGCAGCAGTTATTGTGACATCATACGTATTTAAGGACGGCAGGATAAACTATGCAAATCTAAGCAGGCTTAAAGATACCGTGGGCAGTGACAGGCTGGTGCTTGATTTATCATGCCGCAAAAAGGACGGACAGTACTATATAGTAACTGACCGCTGGCAGAACTTCACGGATGAGGCCGTGACAACAGAGCTTTTGGATAAGCTATCCTCATATTGCTGCGAGTTTCTGGTACATGCAGTGGATGTTGAGGGCAGGGTGAACGGCATCGAGAAGGAGCTTGTCGCCATGCTTGGCGGCTGGGGAAAGCTACCGGTCACATATGCAGGAGGTGTGTCATCCTTTGACGATTTAAAATGCATCAGGCAGCTTGGACATAACCATCTGAATGTGACAATAGGCAGTGCTCTTGATTTGTTTGGCGGTGTGATGGAGTACGATAGGGTTATAGCTTTTTGCAATAATAAGGAGATTTAAAATGGCAAAATACAGTAAGAATGATATTATCCGCATAGTGGATGAGGAGGATATCGAGTTTATCCGTTTACAGTTTACGGATATCTTTGGAACATTAAAAAACGTGGCAATTACAGCCAGCCAGCTTGAGAAGGCACTCGACAACAGGTGCATGTTCGACGGCTCATCAATAGAGCATGATCTGGGCATAGGCCGCCACCCCTTTCCGGGCAGGACCGTTATAAGTGGACCATCCGGGGGTATAACCGAACTGTCTGTCTCCATAATTGCCGTGTACAAAACCATTCTCATCCACGATGGAGGCATAAAAATCAAGCAACTGGATGATGCGGTCTTTGTATTGAAGGGAAGTGGTCAAGTCACCGAAACGCAGATAGTTCTGTTTCAGGCCGAACAGGGCATGCAACGGATAATCAGGAATCCCTATATCTGATTTCTGCGGATCAAGCGGCATCAGTGCTATGGAAATTCCGTTTTTTGACACCTGCTGGTCACCGAAAAGATAATCCCCCGCCAGGGTGCTGACCAGCGCATCCATGGACCAGGGAAGAAAATCACGCTTCACCCCGTCCAGATAAAAGCGGTGCATACTAGTATGCAATGTCGCACTGCTCATTTTGAACAGGTTGTTCACATAATCATCATCCGTTTCAAACTGCATCTGGTGCTCTACCGGCCACAATGACGCATCAAAACGAAGGGAGGTAATCTCAGCCCCCTTGTCGCATTCCAGTGAAACATATCGGAGAGCGCGTTCCGGCAAAGTGATGGTGCCTCCTTCTTCTGACAAGGTAACAGGAGCCAATGGATATTGTTCCAGTTTCTTATCATCCCGTTCCAGTGCTTCTTCGGGAGTTTCGCCAACGCGTACGGTTATAGTTCCCTTTCCTTTCGCTTGAAAGGTCAGTGTTCCAATCTCAAGATGGAAAAAGTCGATGAGGACATAACCATTCTTTCCGATACTAATTCCGTCTTTACCTTGCATCTCAGCATTGCGCATGGGGAGTATTTGTGAAGGTTTAATCCGGGCTGTCATATCTTGCGGAGCATCCGGCAGCACGCCCGGTTTATTATACATGACGGCACTCTCGGGTATTGTCCAATGCTCTTTATCCATGCTGACTTGCCATTCATCCGGATTTTCCAGTCCCGCCCCTTTCAGAATGATACAAGGTAATGAGTCATCCGTTGTCACCTCAAACAATAAAGAGGATCTGCCCACGGGTAAAATAACCTGTTTACCGGAAACAGACTGTTTTACACCATTTATATAAAGAACAATATCCGACGGACCCTCCCAGCAAAGACTACTTTCCTTTTTCAATCTTACCTCTTTTCTGAACCAGACATGATTATTCTTTGCAAAAAATTTACCCGGATACATTGACACAACGCTCTTTTGAGATACGGGCACATTGTTGCTGGTAGAAAGCAGCCAGTTGTCCCGGATACCACATATAGCGACTGTTCCATTCCTCCTGAGATTGCCGGCTCACGATGGTTACATTAGGAGCCAGAGAAGGATCGAACTCTTTTGTCTGGGCATAACAACATAGAAATGATACAGTCATCAGAATGCCTAATAACTTAATTTTTTTATTCATGTTTTTCATCTACTATAAATTCCATGCAAATATCGGAACATAAAATTATAGTAACTATGGATTCCTGTTCATTTCTTTGTATTATAGTACAATTCCTTTTTATTATTCATCCAAAGTATTTTCCATTACGGCAATTTATGAGTTCAACATTTTTTCTCTGAAATACTAAACTAGAATAAACAATAACAATACTTTATTATGATCAATAGTACAGTACGGACAATAAATTGCACTATTTAAAAAGAAAGAATCCGTATCAAAAGTGTTTTGAGACAAATTCTTTCTTTTTAAGACTCTTTTGTCACATATCAAAGTTTCCGTACCTTAATACCAGCTAAAAACGGTTCTCCTTTCACTGCCCCTGCACTAATAACAATATGATCATGTTCGTTTCGAATAATATAGCGACGCTTAAAGGCAGTACGATGCTTTCCTCCATCAATTGGAGAAAAATTAGTTTCTACTTGTTTTCCACAAATGGAAATATGAAAACGTGTTTCTCCCGAATGCTTTTCTTCTTTATTCTTATTTAAAAGATTGGCCAACTGAGCAGCAGGTTTAGTAACATCTGCTATAAGCAGTTCTATTTCATACTCTCCTATAGGAGCATCGATTTTATAACTCCAGTTTCCTTCACGCCACGTCTGGTATATTGGCCCATCTAAAGTATTATAAATTTCAGAGGTAGTGCTATGCGCTTTTCCACCTATATATCCCCAACCTCCCGCAGTATAAGGTTGATCAGGTAACCAAGTAAGATTACTGATATCTGACGTAAAGTAACAATTACTTCCTACATTAATTGCCAATTCATCTCCTTCAGCTATATTAGGAAGTGACTTGAACTGAATTGTCATAGCATCTTGAACTGTTTTCCCATTTTTGATTCCTTGCGCCATAAGAACTGATATACCTTCCGGTAAAATTACATTAAAGACAGTGTGACAATTAGCTATCTTTTGACATCCTATTGATTGTCCGTTAATAAACAATTCCACTTCCGGCATATTTGAATAAATTTTAATGGACTGTGGCTTATTTATTTCCCCAGTACGCATTTCCCAATCACGGCTGGCAATTCTTATTACTGGAATATCTTTCCGCCACATAGCCTTAAAATAGTAAGCCACATCCTTCCATATACGGTTATTATAAGCCAATCCCTTATTGTTTACTCTAGGCATTGACTCCTGGCGAGCAGCCACATTAAAATCAATGAAATTCCAATAAGCGCATCCACTAATCCATTCTGTATTCTCTATAAAAGGAAGATAATGTTCTATATACGTTTGTTGATATTCGATACTAAAATCAAAGGCACGTCCTTGAGTGGAATGCAGCCGCTTGTCACTGCCTGCTCCCCATTCACTGATAATCATAGGTTGGTCAGGGTAACGACGATGTTGATCTTCACACCATGCATTAAAATCTTTTAATTTATCAACATACCAACCATGATATAAATTCCAACCTACTACGTCTACTAGATTCAAACCTATTTCATTGTATAGATTGGTCATATTAAATGCCATAACACTGGCTCTTCCTGGATCTTCTTCTTTCAGAACGGCTTCCAGTCGTTGTGCTAGATTTACCGTGCGCTCTTTACATGCTAGCCACTCAGGTTTACCAATGGAAGGAGCAGTAAGAAGAATTTCGTTCATATATCCCCATGTTATAACAGATGAATGATTATAATGCTGGCGAATCATCTCACGCAGATTATATTCACAATTATCATCATATCCAGGTGTATTCGGTACAATATTAATGATAGGAATTTCCTCCCATGCCAATAGTCCCAATTCGTCACACATTTCCAATATTGCATCATCTTGTGGAAAATGTGAAATACGAATAAAGTTACATCCCAACTCTTTCATTAAAAATATGTCTCGTCGATGGGCTTCGTCATCTAAAGCTACCCCTGCCGGAGCTTGATCTTGATGACGATTGAGTCCACGTAATTTATAAGATTTTCCATTAAGGAAAAAACCTTTACTTCCATCAAAGGTAAACCAGCGAAATCCCACCTTATGATTTTTTTCATCCAATAGCTTTCCTGACTTCGGATCTACCAAGGTAGTTTTTACCAAATAAAGTGAAGGAGTTTCTGGACTCCACAAATCAGGACTCTCAATAGCACCAGATGTGTTTTCAAAAATATAGGTTTCGCCACTCTTAAGTTTTTGTTTTTGTTTAATAGTCTGCAAAAGTTTTCCTTGCGGACTATAAATTGCACTTCTGACTTCCAATATAGAACTTTCATGAGAATCATTAGTCACTTCACATTTTACTTTCAATACTCCTCTTTTTTCATTCACTACTGGAGTACTAATAAAAATTCCATCAGATCCCATATTGCTCATATTGAAGTGTTGTTTTGGAGTAGATATGAGCCATACATCTCTGTAGATCCCCCCCCCAAAAAGTGAAATCTGCCGATATAGGAGTAATATCTTTTCTCCCATTGTCAACCGTAATCTCTATCAAATTCTCTTTTCTGATATACTCTGTTATATCTACAATACAAGCTGTATAACCACCTACATGACTGCCTACTTCCTTTCCATTCACTCTAATATTAGCAGCCTTACTAGCAGCATCTATTTTCATATAATAACGACGTTCCGCAACAATTTCCGGTAAAACGAGAGTACGCCTGTAGAATCCCTTACCTTGATAATAATTTCGTTGTTGATAAGCATCTATATTAAAAGTATGGGGGAGATTGACAGATTCCCATGATTCATCTATAGATTTCCGAAATTCCCAATTATCATTGATAGTCTTCATTTCCCGCTGCGCTTGTAAAGAGGTAACGACAAACATTACCACTATAGCCAACAAGCATCTCTTGAATAATACTTTATACTGCATACATTATTTTTTTACTGGTAATTCATTGAGTGTTTTTCATAATATGTATGATCTTTAGGAAATTCTTCTCCTTCCCAAGCCTTTTTGGAAGTCCAAGATTCACTAGGGGAAGTCCAAAAAGGATGATCGGCTGACAAGCCCAATGGCAAAAATGCTAAAGATGCTAAATAAAGGCTTCCATTATTAGTATATACATTAGCCGTATGCGGCTGCTTACCGTTAAATCCCAATGTGAGAAATCCTTTTTCATTAAAGTTTTGTCCATCAGCGAACATACGTTTTATAACGGCAGTCATTGCTGTTCTTACTTGACCATTACTAAGTTCTTCTGGTAACAATCCTTTCCAAACTATCAATGCTAAAGGTTGAAGTACCCCTGTGCGATAAGTTATGGAACGACCAAATACAGGAAATGCTCCTTCAGGAGATATGAGATGTTCCAAAATAATACTATAACGTTGGATACGTTTAGTAACATGAGCAAAAGTTGTTCCCGCCCATTCCCGTTTTTTCTTTCCACCATCAGTAAGAACTTCCACGCATTCAAAAAACATAGGATGAATAACAAAACTGTTATAATAATCAAAGGCAAATGAAGGACCATCCGAATACCATCCATCACCAATATACCATTCTGAAATTTTTCGCAAGGCAGAATCTATGCGGTAATAATCTGCTTTCGCTCCTACTTTATGAAGAAATGTTTCTATAGTAGATGAAAACAGCAACCAATTAGTATATAATGGATTAATCCGCCTTAATGCAACAAATTGATTTATATATCGTTCTTTTGTTACCTCATCAAGTGGCATCCAAAGTGAATTATATCCCCTAATAAAACTCTCAGCTATATAAGCCGCATCTACCAATGTTTGGAAATTTTCACTCCAAAGTAAATAATCAGGAGATAAGGGATCCACAGCATTTTTATATCCTTGCAATGCCCAAGTTCTTAACTGTTTTCGCTGAATACCTTCCGCTGTATCATCATCTGGTAGCGAAAGCCATGGTGCAAGACCAGCCATTAAACGTCCGAAACATTCCATATAAGAAACTCGCCGGTCACGTCCATCCCACGTAGGACTTAATTCAAGTTGCATGTTTTTTTGCAATTTTCCTTCACTGATATTACTTAATACCGGTGCAGCCATCCGATACATGACATCACACCATATTTCACGATCAGCCATTTTCTTTGTCTTGTGCTTAGCGCACAAATCGGCAGAGAAAAACAAAAATAATATCGTACATCCAATTAAAATAAACTTATTCATCTTCTTTACCTTTTTATTGTAAGAAACGTACTCGTTCACAAGCAGCTAATAAAAAAGCTCCTATTCCAAAATTGAAACATGAATTAGCATCCACCACCTGCCCTGGTATTGCTTTTTCTCCGACAGGTTGAATATATCCGATTTTTCCATCAGCTTGCAATGCTGTTGTTTTAAGATAGTTCCAAGCCTTTTCTACAATAGGCGAATAAATATCCGCATTTAGCAATCCATTATTAATTCCCCACAGAAAGCCGTAAGTAAAAAGAGCAGTACCACTTGTTTCAGGACCCGGAGCTTGTTCCGGATCTATTAAACTACGTGTCCAATAGCCTTCAGGCTGTTGACAGGCAGCAATAGATTTTGCCATTGTCTGAAAACGAGTTATATATTCTTCACGATACTTATCCTCTGCCGGCAATTGTTTCAGTACTTTAGCAAATGCGGCAAATGCCCATCCATCTCCCCGTGACCAGAAATCTTTTTTTCCGTTTATTGTTTTATGAAACGGATACGGATATTTAGCATCACGATAATAAAGACCAACTTCCCTATCATACATAATGCTGTCTGTTACTGTAAGGTATTGATGTAATTTCTCCAAATATAATGGATTCTTTGTTATATCATACATCTTCACCATGACAGGCATTACCATATATAATGCATCAACCCAATGCCAGTAATCAAGTTTTGAAGTAGACATCTGATATTCCATTACTTCGCGGGCACGCGCTATTTTTATTGTATCAGGGTCAAGTTTATATAGATCGGCATAAGTTTGGAAACAAACTTGCCAATCACCAAAAAGAACATATTCCGGTGATTCTCCATAAGTGCTTCGCCACTCAGCTTTGTTGTTGCTGGTAGCTCCTTTCCATTGATTATAGTCAGCCCAATCAATAGAATATTGCAGATAATCCTTATTTCCAGTCAGTGCACAAACTTCCATATTTCCAGTATGATATACAGCATTGTCCCAAAATGACCGGACTTGTGGCTTATGCATAGACTGATAGCGCTGGTTCACACGATGAATTATTTCCAGTAATTCCTCAGAAGTCTCAGTATTTTCCTTTTTATTACTACAAGATGCTGCAAGCAATAATAATGCAACCATCCCCAATATACATTTCATAAAGTCAATATTTAATTTGTAATTGTTCTGAAGAAGTAAATTGACGCAACAGCCCCAATTGTATCAATTTACTTTCTTCAAATCTATTCTGATTTATTGTTCGTCGGCTACGGCCTCCTCCCATGTGTTCCACTTTTCTACAGTAGGATCATAACCGTCATATCCAGGATTCTGACCGAGTTTCCCTAACAGGTTAGCATCAATTGCACTTTGTGGAATAGGCCAATTTATATTATGACGTCCTATAGTATATTTACGTCCTTTTACTATTGGTGCATCAGGCTTGTTATAATAATTATTATATTTATTAATACGATGCCACCAAAAACTATCTTCATAAAGTTTATCCACATCATATACCTTCCCTTCATTATCAGGTTTACCACTTAAAGCCAAACAATAAGAAATACGACTCAACTCAGTAAATCTCCATTCTTCCATATAAAGTTCACGAGCACGTTCGTCTACAATATCATCAATATTTACTTTTGAATAGAAGATGTCACATTTTGCACGTTGACGTATAATATTAACATCTGCTGTAGCTTCTTCTATATTACCTAAATAATAATTGGCCTCAGCACGAAGTAAATAAGTTTCAGCTAATCGATACAAATAGAAATCACTATATCCACTACCTTGATAATTATTAAGATGAGGAGCCTCATCTTCTGGAGACTCAGACCATGTCTTATAATGAGGCCAATCAAACCAAGTCCGAACAGTATCATTGCAAAGGATCTGTTCTTCTCCATTATCATTAATACAACTGTAGCTCAAATGTTTGCCATAATATACAGAATTGGGATTGTTGTATTTCAAGTCTTCCATATGTACCCAATTACCAACTTTTGAATTGTGCCTCAAGTCCCCATCATCATGGTTACCATTAAGATACCATAATGAGTTTTCTGCAAAATAAGTGGGGCGTACAACTCCTACTCCACGTCCAAACGTTCTATTATAATCCATTGATGCATCATAGGAAGCATGAGTAAGAGCAAAACGGTCTACTGCCAACTTGTTGTCAGGCGTAGAAATAGACGTTGCATTCCACCAAGGTACCAAATTACGCATTGTACGTGTCCGGATACCGGAATCTGAACCATAACGATTAGGCATAACAAGAATTGCTTCTTTATTAGCTGCAATAACTTTGTTATTTCCTTGATGCAAATTCCAAATCACATTATTAGTAATATTCCATGTAGTAGGGTGTGGATTAGAGAAAGTACCAAAGGTTTCCGTCATCAGCTTATACCCAGACTGACTAATTAATATATCAGCTTGTTCTTTGGCTTTCTGAAACTCCCCATTAGCTAAATAACATTTAATAAGTAGCTGGCGACAAGCTCCTTTATTAATCATACCAATGTAAGTCATATCCTTTTGATCAGGCACATGCTGCACTGCAAATTCCATATCTTGCACTAGTTTTTTTATGATAGCCTCTCGTTTTGTACTTTTATAATCCTGTTTTGGTCGATCTATAATTTTTGACACAAAAGGTACATCGCCAAATTGGAAGCACAAATTTAAATAGCGATAAGCACGATGAAAATAGGCTCGTCCTAAATATTCATTCTTTATTGATTCGTCCAGTCCTTCCACTTTATCAATATAACTGATAATCGTATTAGCATATTTAATACCATTATAGGTTTCTCCCCAAAAGATAACCAAACGGTTTTGGTCAAAATTATACCAACCATTATTAGGAGTAAAGCGTTCATTGATGTCACAAAAAATAAGCGCATCGTCTGTTTTTGCTGCTACGGTTAAATCAGAGAACAGGTATTCACTCATTAAAGGAAGCATCAGATCGCACGCTTCGGTATTTGTCCAATAAGCCCGCAATGCTTTATCAGCTGAAGCTAAAGCTGCATTTAACCCTTCTACTGTATTAAAAGTTATTGAAGGTTCATAAAGTGATAGCGGATCGGGGGTTAAGAAGTCGTCAGAACAACCTGTCATAGATAATTGAAAACAAACAGTTCCTATCAATATTCTAAATATATTTTTATAGTTTTTCATATGTCATATTATTAAAATGTTAAGTTAATTCCCAAAGAATAAGTGCGAGGAGCCAAACCACCTGTTTCAGGATCACCATATTCCCATTCTTTACTCCAAGTTGCTACATTACGGACAGTAGTAAATATCTTGGCATTCTGAATCTTATATTTCTCTAAAAATTTCATTGGAATATTGTAAGCCAACGAAATATTCTCTAATCGGATAAATGAGCGATCTATCACACGGGCCGGTGCAGATATGCCAGTTGGACCTTGTGCACTAAGACGCGCATAAGTATTGGAAGGGTTATCTACAGTCCAATATTCTTTAGTGTAGACATTTCTACAGTTAGTTATCTGCGAATAATTATTATCATTATTCAAATAATTAGTATCCAAGCTCTTGTGTCCCATATAAGAATACATATTAAATGAAAAAACCCAATCTTTAAAAATAGTAAAACTATTCCTCAAGGACCAATGTATAGGAGGTGTTGTTTCCCCCATAAACTGTTTATCTTTATTATTATAAACAGGGGTTACGCTTCCATCAGCATTTACTTTATCATCGTCTGTATAAATGTTCTGTACTTTAGGATCACCTGGGCGTTGACTATATTTGGCAGCTTCTTTCACCTCATCTTTTTGCCAAATACCTGTAACTTTATAATCCCAAATAGCACTAACAGGGTGCCCAATAAACCAGCCATTAGTCACATCATCTCGTTCTTTTACTATTGTATTGCCCAATGCATCAACTATGGTTTCATATTCTCCATATAATTTCTTAATAGTATTTTTATTAACTGAAAAAGTAAATCCGGTTTCCCATTGAAAATTTGCCTTTTCAATATTACGTGAATTAATAGACAATTCAAATCCCCGATTCTCTATTCTACCCAAATTAGTTGTAATAGAATTAAATCCTGTAAAGTCAGGCAATGATTGGTTCATAATCATGTCCGTAGTAGGCATTACATAATATTCCATACTTGCATTGATCCTATTGTTAAAAAATCCCACATCAAGACCTACATTCCAAGAAGTAGTCTTTTCCCACTGTAGATTCGGATTAGCCAAACGACTTACAAAAAGATACTTTAGATCCATCAACGCCCCCGAAGCAGAATTTATATATCCTTGTGTATATTTTCCAAGTGACAAGTTTGCTAAAGCAATGTATGAATCAGCCAAACTACGGTTACCATTCTGTCCGAATGACACACGCAGCTTACCAGAACTTAACGGCTTCCAATTCCAAAAATTCTCATTAGTAAAAGTCCATGCCAATGCTCCTGAAAAGAAATTAGCATAAGGATTAGTTGTTCCAAATGCAGAATAACCATCACGACGAAAAGAAAATGTAGCCATATAAGTATCATTGTATGAATAAAATAAACGAGCCAAATAACCACATGCTGTTTCACGCGTATCAGTAGATCTAAATGAGCTCAGATTTTTATCACCATTAGCAGTGCCATGAAATCCTAAAGCTTCAGAAGGTAGAATATTACGCGCCTCAATACGATCTGCCCAAGATTGACGTTCTTCAGCTTCCTGTACCAAAGTCAAAATAGTATGATGCTTTTCTGCAAAAATGTGCTCCCAAGTAATAGTATTATTTAAGGACCAATCAAAACGTTTACTTTGCTCACGGTTTACACGATCATCTGTTTCCGCTTGCCAATCAGGATGTTCTGATGATCGGTAGTAGCGATCATGAAAATACTGTAAACGCGGTGATACGTTAAACGAATAAGTAATTCCTAAGGGTAAAGTTACTTTGGCTGTTAAAATAGAATTTAAAACTGTAAAACCTTTATCCAAGTCAAGATATTGGCGATCGTAATCAAAGTTATATCCTTTCCAATAAGCATTTTCACCCATAGGATGAGGCACTAGTTCCCCATTTTCATTATAAGGAGAAGTAAATGGACTATTATCCAATATTTGGCTTTCCCAATTAGTTGCAATATCCCCATCTGTACGATTCTGAAAATTAATGTTTGCCCCTACATTAAGCCAAGAAGTTATTTGGGCATTAAGTTTCATATTTGAGCGTATTGCACTATACTCATTACCTCTTGCTACCCCTTCGTTAGAAAGATAACCTAATGAAAGATAATAATTCACTTTTTCATTATTACCTGAAATGCTGACGTTATAATCTTGATTCAATCCTGTATGGAAAGAATGATCATACCAATCAAACGTTTTGCCTAATAAAAAATTATTTAATGTTATATCACTAGCTTGTAATCCCAATCTTCTTCCCCAAATCTCCTCTGTACTCATCGAACCATCTTGATTACTTTGAGCTTTCCAAGCTTCCAAAGTAATGCCATACTTATTCAAATTAGTTTCTGTAGGACGACTATAATAACCAACAGGAGTATTTCCTGTCTGATAAGCTTCATAATTTCCTGTTTGAGCATTTATACCATAAGTGTCTGTCGTATAAAAATCTTCACGATATTTTAGATATCCATGAGAGTCATATACTTTCCGGCTATCACCAATAGTAACGAAGCCTATATTTGCACTAAAATTGATAACAGGTTTTTCCGAACGTCCTTTTTTTGTCGTTACAATAATTACTCCATTAGCAGCTTTAGCACCATAAACCGCAGCAGAAGAAGCATCTTTTAGCACATCAATCTGACTGATATCATTCGGATTGATTTCAGACAATTCTCCATAAAAAATCATACCGTCCAATATAATAAGTGGATCGTTATGTCCTCCATCTGAATAAACAGAACGTTGACCACGAACTTGCATGGAGCCACCACCTTTAGCAGACCCATCAAATCCAATCCGCAAGCCAGCAGTACCACGCAAAACATCTTGTACAGTTTTCGGAGCTTCATTAGAAAGTTCAGCCGGACGAATCTGAGAAACTGCACCTGTCAAATCCTTTTTCTTCATTGTACCATAACCTACCACCACCACTTCATCCAACATCTCCGAATCTTCCTTCAATACTACATTAATTTCTCTCTTCCCAGAAACTTTCACTTCTTGAGAAACATACCCGATATACGTAATCTGTAAAACGGCTTCTTTCGGGGCATCCAACACAAACCGCCCATCTATATCTGTTATCGTACCTATTGACTGACCTTTCACCGTGACATTGGCACCGATTATCGGCTCGCCATTCGTATCTTTCACAATACCTGTCACCTTATTTGCCTGTTGGGCAACTTCCCCATCTTTCGCCTTGCTCATCAGCATGATATTCTTACCCTCCATGGCATAATAAATATCAGTACCTTCAAAAACCTTATTCAACACTTCGGCTACAGATTTATTTTGCGCATTCACCTTCACATTGCGCTTCAGATTCACCTCGTTTACATTATATACAAACAGATAATCTGTCTGTTTTTCTATTTCACTGATTACCTTGCCTGTTGACATGTTATCCGCCACAACAGTCACCTTCATTGTCTGAGAATAAGACTCAGTGGCAAAAGCTGTTCCGGCAAAGACAAACAGGGCTAAGAGTGTGTTTCTCATCATACGGAATAAATGTTTAATTTCTACAATAGA
>ENA-UEOJ01001932-UEOJ01001932.1-human-gut-metagenome-genome-assembly--contig:-NODE-1932-length-13311-cov-3.538462_pt1 | contig 13311 bp, 9 predicted proteins | sample MGYA00242885_ERZ507886 | MGnify/ENA primary metagenome ERZ507886 (study PRJEB26167, sample SAMN06115505) | human gut metagenome | host: Homo sapiens | place: China:Anhui | collected 2015-08-07 | study... | reverse complement strand
TCTGTCTTAATAGATTTACAAATAATATAAGCATTAGAATTCTCCTTTGCTAAAACTTACTAATTACATAGGTTTAATGTGATTGTATATTACCATATAATTTTACTATTGTCAATAGTATTTTTTAAATTTCTAAAAGTATATTTATTTAGTAGGTTTTAAGAGCAAAATTTATCAAATTCAAAGCATAAAATTTGCAAAAAATCTTATATGAAATATAAAATAGAAGAAATCGGATAAAAAACACCTTGAAAACCTACTAAATATATGTTATTATTGTGTTATAGATAAATGCTATAATTTTGCAAATACTTAGTAAAAGGTGGTGTTAATTTGAAAATTTCTACTAAGGGAAGATATGCACTGCGAATGCTTATAGATCTGGCTATGCACCAGAATGACGGCTACATTGCACTTAAAGATGCAGGCAATATCTACGGCAGACTTACAAACCCAACAGAAGATATTTTTGAGCAGAGAATTGCAGCTCTTGAGGGTGGTACAGCCGCTCTTGCAGTAGCATCAGGTGCAGCAGCAATCGCATATACAATTCAGGCTCTTGCTAAAGCAGGCGAGAACATTGTAGCTGCAAAGACAATTTACGGCGGCACATACAATCTTCTTGAGCACACACTTCCGGCTTACGGCATTACAACAACATTTGTTGATCCTGATGAAGAGGGTGCTTTTGAAAACGCTATTGACGAGAATACAAAGGCTCTCTACATTGAAACACTCGGCAATCCAAACGCTAACCTCATTGATATTGAGGCTCTCGCAAAGATTGCACACGCACACAATATTCCGCTTGTTGTTGACAGCACATTTGCTACACCTTACCTTGTAAGACCGTTTGAGTATGGTGCAGACATTGTTGTTCACTCAGCTACAAAGTTCATTGGCGGTCACGGCACAGCTATCGGCGGTGTTATTATTGAGAGCGGTAAGTTTGATTGGGCAGCATCAGGCAAGTTCCCACAGTTTGCTGAGCCAAACCCATCATACCACGGTGCTGTATTTACACAGGCTGCTCCGGGTGCTGCATTTGTAACATACATCAGAGCAATTCTTCTCCGTGACACAGGTGCTACAATCTCTCCATTCCACGCATTCATCTTCTTGCAGGGTCTTGAAACACTTTCACTCCGTGTTGAGCGTCATGTTGAGAACACAAAGAAAGTTCTTGAATTCCTTGTAAATCACCCACAGGTTGAGAGCGTAAACCACCCATCACTTCCAAACTCACCGTATAAGGCACTTTATGATAAGTACTTCCCTAACGGCGGCGGTTCAATCTTTACTTTTGAAATCAAGGGTACAGAAGAAGACGCTAAGAAGTTCATTGATAATCTTCAGGTATTCTCACTCCTTGCAAATGTAGCAGATGTTAAGTCACTTGCTATTCATCCTGCATCAACAACACACTCACAGCTTAACGAGCAGGAGCTTGCTGAGCAGGGCATTAAGCCAAATACAATTCGTCTTTCAATCGGTACAGAGCATATTGATGATATTCTCTTCGATTTACAGGAAGCATTTGAGGCTATTAAATAATCAAATCACATAATTCAAATATTTACGGACTGCATTTTATGTTCAGTCCGTATTTTGTTTATTACGGTTTAGTGCACAGTTTAAAGCAAATAATTATAAAATACTTTGCTGCTCTAACTTTTGAAAAAATCAGCAAAACACAAAACCTGCGTTATACTCAACAACGCAGGTTTTGTTTATATATCGTAATTTTCAACTATCTGATCGCTTTCAAGGCTCTTTTTAACATCTATAATACGCTGATTCCTACTGCCACGAAACTTTAGCATCAGGCTCTTTTCTTCAAGTATAAATCTGCCGTCTATAAGGTAGTCTGTCTGTTTGAGCAAATCAAGCCACTCAGGGTGTTTATCTGCTCCCTCAAGCAGCTTTTCGTAAGTATAGCCCGTGTATGTAACTACATTATATCCGTTTTCGTGTGCAAGTCTGCCAAGCTCTGCAAATGCCTCTGCCTGACAAAACGGTTCGCCGCCCGAAAAAGTAAGTCCCTGCAAGAGCGGAAGTGACTTTGCGACATTGATTATCTTCTCAACCTTGCCGTCAAATCCGCCGTCAAAGTCCCACGTTTTTTCGTTGTGGCAGCCCTCGCAGTGATGCGGACAACCCTGGCAAAAAACTGTAAGTCTGAAGCCCGGGCCGTCAACTATGCTGTTTTTTATAACGCCTGAAAGTCTTATAATATCTTTACTCATAATTATGCTGTAATATCATCTGAAAAATCTTCCATACCGCAACATTCAGAAACAGAGTGCTTTACCCTATCTCTTACCTCGGCTGCCTTTGCGTTGTTAAAACGCTCTGTTGTACCTACAAGGTAGCCTGTAATTCTGCGGATACGCTCAAATCCCTGACCGTTCTTAGTTTCTTTTCTGCCGCACTGCGGGCAATAATCACCGATAATACCTGTATGTCCGCAAACAGGGTCACGGTCAACGGGGTGGTTGATTGCACCGTAGCCGATTCCGCTCTCTTTCATACAACGGATAACAGCCTCAAATGCGTCAATATTCTGTGATGGGTCACCGTCAAGCTCAATATATGAGATGTGACCGCCGTTTGTAAGATTGTGATAAGGTGCTTCAATCTTAATTTTATCAAATGCGGAGATATTGTAATAAACAGGTACATGGAAAGAGTTTGTATAATACTCTCTGTCTGTAACACCCGGTATAATGCCGAAACGCTCTTTATCAATTCTTACAAATCTGCCCGACAAGCCCTCTGCAGGAGTACCGATAACACCGAAGTTAAGTTTGTACTTCTCGGTAGCCTCGTTCATCTTCTTTCTCATATAGCCGACAATTTCAAGGCCGAGCTTTTGCGAAGTTTCGCTCTCGCCGTGATGTTTGCCTGTAAGAACCACAAGACACTCGGCAAGTCCGATAAATCCGATTGTGAGTGAGCCGTGCTTTAAAACATCTCTTACAGAATCGTTAGGAGTAAGCTTGTCGCTGTCAAGCCAAATACCCTGCCCCATAAGGAAAGGATAGTTTCTTACCAACTTCTGACACTGAATTTCAAAACGCTCAAGAAGCTGACCTACAACGAGATCGCACATTCTGTCAAGCTGTTCAAAGAAGAAGTCAATATTTTTATTTGAAAGAATTGCAAGTCTTGGAAGGTTAATTGAAGTAAAGCTAAGGTTTCCTCTGCCGTATGTAATCTCTCTGTCAGGATCGTAAACATTGCCCATAACTCTTGTACGACAGCCCATATACGCAACCTCTGTTTCAGGATGACCGGGCTTGTAATATTGGAGATTGTACGGTGCGTCAATGAATGAGAAGTTCGGGAAAAGTCTTTTTGCAGAAACTCTCATTGAGAGCTTGTATAAATCGTAGTTCTTATCCTCCGGATTGTAGTTTATACCCTCTTTTACCTTGAAAATCTGAATTGGGAAAATTGGTGTTTCGCCGTTGCCAAGACCTCTTTCGGTAGCATAAAGAAGATTCTTCATAACAAGTCTGCCCTCAGGAGATGTGTCTGTACCATAGTTAAGTGAGCTGAACGGAATCTGCGCACCTGCTCTTGAATGCATTGTGTTAAGGTTATGGATAAGTGCCTCCATAGCCTGGAAAGTAGCCTTATCTGTTTCTGCCTCGGCATGTTTGAATGCAAAGCGCTGAATTTTCTCAGCAATTTTATCTTCAAACTTTTCTTTAAGAAGTGCAAGCTCTTCCTTTTTATAGTTTGGTGTCTGGTTTTCAAGTGTCGGCCACTCATCGCTTGCTTTCTCTGCTTTTTCGCAGATTTCTTTTACTGTAGCGTCAGGATCTTCGGCATCTGTCAAAAGTTCAATTGCTCTTTCAAGATTGATTCTGTAACGCTTTCTGTATGTTTTCTTAACGCCCGGAGCCATAGAATAATCAAAGTTAGGCACACTCTGTCCGCCATGCTGATCGTTCTGATTAGACTGGATTGCAATGCAGGCAAGTGCCGAATATGATGCAATGTCATTAGGTTCTCTTAAATAGCCATGACCTGTTGAAAAACCGCCCTTAAAAAGGCTTACAAGGTCAATCTGGCAACAAGTGGTAGTGAGTGTAAAGAAATCAAGGTCATGAATATGAATGTCGCCGTCACGATGAGCCTTAGAATACTTAGGGTCAAGAATATACATCTCGTTAAACTGCTTAGCACCCTCTGAGCCGTATTTGAGCATTGTGCCCATTGCGGTGTCGCCGTCAATGTTTGCATTCTCTCTCTTTACATCGTTATCTTTTGCTGATTTAAAAGTAAGGTCCTCATAAATCTTCATCAGCTTTGTGTTCATTTCACGAACTCTTGTACGCTCGGCACGATAAAGGATATATTCCTTGGCTGTTCTTGCGTGTCCGTTTTCAATAAGTACCTTTTCTACTGCGTCCTGAACCTGCTCAACAGTAGGAGCTTTATCTCCGCATTTTTTCTCAAGTAAATCGGCTACCTGTAACGAAAGAGCCTTTGCGGCATCATAATCGTTACCGCCGATTGCCTGTGCAGCCTTGTAAATGGCTTGTGTTATTTTTTCCGAGTCAAAATTTGCTTCTCGTCCGTCACGCTTAATAATTGTAGTTATCATTTTTGTTCCTCCCGTATTCATCATTCATATATTTAACTATATTTAGTATTAATTTAAAAAGTTTTACTATATGTTGTGGTATGTATGTTACCGAACACAAGTCTTATTCTATCATAAACAGGCATTTAATTCAACCGTCAAACTGACAAAAACAGATTTTATTATTTGTTTAATTTGAGCAATTTTTCGGGAATAATTGCAAATTAGAATATTACAAAAATTTTCTATAATATGTGACGGTTTACTGTTGCCACCACAATATATTGTATATTGTCTTAATTATCAAATACTGACAATCAATCCAAATAAAAAGCAATCAAGCGATTTTCAAAACTCACTTGATTGCTTTAATAATAATTATAATCGCCCTATGGCTTACAGCTTAAAACTTCCGCCAGCCTCAAGGCAGATTTTATCTATATGTATTATAGGGATAATTTTTGCATCAATCTGCGCTATTTTTTCCTTTACCGCACTCAGTGCCTCAGCCTCTTTGAGCTTGCACTCGGGCGGAACTACAAGGTCAAACAGTACTCGCTGATATTCCTCGCCTTTTACAATTCTAAAATCGTGCAGACTTAGTGCGCCGTCAATATCTGCCAGCGACTCGCTGATTTTTTCTTTTAATTCAATCGTATATTCGTCCGATACGGCAATCGGGTCCATATGAATTGTTACCACGCAATTATACTTTGACTGAATTTTTCTTTCAAGCCTGTCGATTACATCGTGAGCTTTCATAATATCCACATCATACGGAACTTCTGCGTGAAACGAAACTATACATCTGCCGGGGCCGTAATCATGAATAAGCAAATCGTGAATACCTGTAATAAGCTCGGTAGAAAGTACGGTTTCTCTTATTTCATCAATAAATTCGGGATCGGGAGTATTGCCGAGCAACGGTGAAAGGCTCTCTTTAAAGGTGCTTATGCCTGTATATAAAATAAAGCCTGCAACGGCACAGCCGAGCCAGCCGTCAATATTCACACCTGTTACGGCAGAAATTCCCAAGCCGATGAGGACAACTGAGGTTGCAATGCAGTCGGTGAGTGAATCCATTGCCGTAGCTTTCAGAGTGGCTGATGAAATCTTCTTTGACATTGCCCTGTTAAAGAAAAACATCCATAATTTTACACATATTGAGCCAATCAGAATACATACCGACAACAAAGTAATTGCTGTACTTTCTTCGGGATTAATAATTTTTTCAATTGACGATTTCAAAAGTTCCGCACCTACAAGGATAATTGCACACGATATTCCCAAACCCGCCACATATTCATATCTGCCGTGACCGTACGGATGCTCTTCATCGGCAGGTCTGTTTGCGAGTTTAAAGCCTAAGAAAGTAACCACAGAACTTCCTGCGTCTGACAGGTTATTAAACGCATCTGCCGTTACCGAAATTGAGGCGGTGAGTATTCCCGACAAAAGCTTTGCGCCAAACAAAATGAGGTTCAATATTATTCCGACTACACCCGAAAAATTACCGCAAGCCGTACGAACCTGCGGATTTTTAATATCGTCATAATTTTTTATAAACTTTGAAAGCACTAAATCCAACAAATAAAAACACCACTTAACAAATAATCTACACCATAAAATGGCATTAACAATAATTTAGCACAGCACATCAAAGTTAGTCAAGAGAAACAAATCCCATTGCAGGAAAAATCTGCAATGGGATTAAGTTTTTTTATTTATTCAGCGTCTGTCTTAGCTTTTTCTATTATTTTCTGAGCAACATTGGCAGGTGCGTCCTCGTATCTTGCAAATGCAAATTCGTAACTGCCTCTGCCCTGAGTTACCTGGCGAAGATAGGTTGCGAAATTATCCATCTCTGCCATAGGAACTTCGCCCTCAACAATCTGCATACCGCTGTCCTCGGCAGGAGTCATACCGAGCACTCTGCCTCTGCGCTTGTTTACTTCACCCATTACATCACCCATATTTGAGTCGGGCAATGTAACCTTAAGAGAGCCGATCGGCTCAAGAAGTGTAGGAGATGCGTTTGGAATACCGTTTTTATATGCCATACTTGCGGCAGTTTTAAACGACATTTCAGATGAATCAACAGGGTGATATGAGCCGTCATAAAGAGTTGCTCTGATACCAACCATTGGATAGCCTGCAAGCACACCCTTTTTAATTGAGTCACGCAAGCCTTTTTCTACTGCCGGGAAGAAGTTTTTAGGAACAGCGCCGCCTACTACTCTCTCGGCAAATTCAAGTCCCTCGCTCTCGCAAGGCTCAAACTCAATCCATACATCGCCAAACTGACCATGACCGCCCGACTGCTTTTTATATCTGCCCTGAGCCGATACCTTTTTCCTGATAGTTTCACGATATGCGATTTTCTGCTTTTTGAGAACTGCGTCTACATTGAATTTTGACTTTAGCTTTGAAATCACAACATCAAGGTGCTGTTCGCCAAGTCCCGAAATAAGCATTTCATGTGTTTCGTGATTTGTTACATACTTAATAGTAGGGTCTTCCTCGCTGAGCTTTGCCAGTCCCTGCGCAACCTTGTCTTCATCACCCTTTGTGGCAGGATAAATAGCCATTGTGTATGAAGATACAGGATAGTCAATGCCGTCAAGCACTACTTTTCTGAGCGGCGAGCAAAGTGTGTCGCCTGTTTTTACAGACGCAAGTTTTGGAATAGCACCAATGTCGCCTGCGCCTATATAATCGGTTTCAACCTGTTTTTTGCCTTTTACTGTAAGAACCTTGCCGATTCTCTCCTGTGTGCCTGTTCTCATATTTACAAGCGGAGTATCTGCACTTACCTTGCCCGATACCACCTTTACATATGACAGCTTACCTACAAACGGATCAACAACTGTCTTAAATACAACAGCGGCTGCCGCTGCATTTTCATTAACGCTGATTTCAACAGGCTCTCCGTCAACATCAACTGCAATTTCTTCGCCCTTATCGGCAGCAGTAGGAGCAAGCCATACAAGGCTGTTCAAAAGCTGATCAAAAGCAAAGGTATTGTGCGCATCACCGCAGAATACAGGGCAAATTGTACCGTCTTTAACACCCTTGCTTACGCCGAGGATAATTTCTTCAGGAGTAAACTCCTCGCCCATAATAAATTTGTCGAGCAGCTCTTCGCTTGTTTCTGCAACAGCCTCTTTAATAGCCTCACGCAAGCCCTCAAGTCTGTCGCCCATATCAGGAAGCGGAGTCTGAACCACAGAACCGTCTGTATCATACTTGTAAGCCTTATAATCAAAAAGATTTACATATGTATTTGCCTGACCGTCTACAATGTACGGTACAATAACAGGACAAACGGCAGGGCCGAATGTAGCCTTTAAACTCTCGAATACACGGTAGAATCTGGCGCTTTCATCACAAAGACCGTTTACGAAGAAAATCTTTGTAAGGCCTGCCTTGGTGGCAGCTTTAACAGCCTTTTCAGTGCCGACATTTACACCGTCTTTGCCCGATACAACAATAAGAGCCGAATCAGCGGCACGCATACCCTCTGCTACACCGCCCTCAAAGTCGAACAAACCGGGAGTGTCTATAATATTTATCTTGGTATTTTTCCATTCAATAGGAGCAACCGAAGTTAAGATCGAAGTCTGGCGCTTGATTTCCTCGCTGTCATAATCAAGAACGGTATTACCGTCTGCAATATTACCAAGTCTTTCAGATGCCTTTGCAAGATATATCATACTCTCGGCAACAGATGTTTTACCGCATCCGCCGTGACCTGCAAGGGCAATGTTTAATATTTTTTTAGCATTGTACTGTTTCAAAAGAAACACTCCTTTCGGGATATATATTCAAATCTTAAGCGTTTTCGACAATTAGTAATCAACTTACTTGTCAATTATAGCATATTTGTATAAAGCTTACAATAGAAATTTGACGATAAGTCAAAAAATTAACTCCTTCCCTAATAAGACAAGGAGTTAATTGTGCAAATTGCTTATTTTATAAAATTTAAATGTTTAAAACATAAAAATCCGAAAGGTTTTTTGTGCAATTACAACAATTAAATATTACTCAAGAACTGCACCCTGAGCGCCTGAAGTTACGAGCTTTGCGTAACGAGCAAGGTAGCCTGTTGTAATCTTAGGCTGACGAGGTTTCCATTCGACCTTACGCTTTGCCATTTCTTCGTCAGAAATAAGTAAATTGATAGTATTCGCGTTGATGTCGATTTCAATTGTATCGCCCTCTTCAACAAGTGCGATAGGGCCGCCTACTGCTGCCTCAGGTGAAATATGACCGATAGCAGCGCCCCTTGTAGCGCCAGAAAAACGACCGTCTGTAATAAGTGCAACGCAATGACCAAGACCGCTGCCCATGATAGCAGAGGTAGGATTGAGCATTTCTCTCATACCCGGACCACCCTTAGGGCCTTCGTAACGAATAACAACAACATCGCCGGGGTTAATCTTGCCTGCGTGAATTGCCTCGATAGCGTCTTCTTCACACTCAAATACTCTTGCATTGCCCTTATGCTGTAACATTTCGGGAGCAACTGCACTTCTCTTAACTACGCAGCCGTCAGGAGCAAGGTTGCCCTTAAGAACAGCGATACCGCCTGTTGTGCTGTATGGATTTGTGATTGGACGAATAATATCTGTATCCTTAATCTCGCAGCCTTCAATGTTCTCGGCAACTGTCTTGCCTGTTGCAGTAATAAGGTCTGTATTAAGAAGATTGAGCTTTGTAAGCTCGTTCATTACGGCATAAACACCGCCTGCCTCGTTGAGGTCTTCCATATATGTATGACCTGCAGGAGCAAGGTGACAAAGGTTAGGTGTCTTTGCGCTGATTTCATTTGCAATATCAAGGTTAAGTTTAACGCCTGCCTCTTTAGCGATAGCAGGAAGGTGAAGCATTGTATTTGTTGAACAACCGAGAGCCATATCAACTGTAAGAGCATTCATAAATGCCTTTTCTGTCATAATGTCGAGTGGGCGAATATTCTTTTCGAGAAGCTCCATAACTTTCATACCTGCGTGCTTAGCAAGTTTGATTCTCTCTGAATATACGGCAGGAATTGTACCGTTGCCCTGTAAACCCATACCGATAGCCTCAGTAAGGCAGTTCATACTGTTAGCTGTATACATACCTGAGCAAGAACCGCAAGACGGACAAGCCTTGTTTTCAAACTCGCAAAGCTCTTCGGCAGAAATCTTGTTTGCAGTGTAAGCGCCAACAGCCTCAAACATACTTGAAAGGCTTGTTTTTTTGCCCTTAACATGACCTGCGAGCATTGGACCGCCGCTTACAAAAACGGTAGGAACATTAATTCTTGCGGCAGCCATTAAAAGACCCGGAACATTCTTATCACAGTTAGGAACCATAACAAGAGCGTCAAATGCATGAGCCTTAGCCATAGCCTCTGTTGAGTCGGCAATAAGTTCACGAGTAACAAGCGAATACTTCATACCCTCGTGACCCATAGCAATACCGTCACAAACAGCAATTGCAGGGAAAACAATAGGAACACCGCCTGCAAGAGCAACGCCCTGCTTTACAGCGTCAACAATCTTGTCTATATTCATATGACCCGGAACGATATCGTTCTTTGAGCTGACAATACCGATAAGAGGTTTTTTCATTTCTTCTTCAGTAAGACCGAGTGCGTTCAGAAGTGAGCGCTGTGGTGCGGCATTAACGCCTACCTTAATTACATCACTTTTCATTTTATAATCCTCACTTTATAATTGTTAATAAATCAATGCAAAACCGCACCGATTTACCTCTATAAACTTTATTCTAAACAACAGGTGTGAAAACTGTTTAGTAATATAATCTTAGCACAATAAGTGCATAAAATCAAGTTAGTAAGTAACATTTCCTGTATTTTATAAATGTATATCCGATAAATATTCGGTATGCTTTTTATAATATAAAAATCTTTTCACAAAAAATAAAAATACATTTTCATACTCAAACTTTGCCAATAACGAATTTTGAACAGGAAAGCAAAAGTAAGAGGTTCCAAGGTCACTGACCTTGGTCGTTTGGGGAAAGGGCATCGAAAGCCCTTTCTCCTTAAGCGTGCTTTCTTTTGGAGCTTTTCTTTTCACGCAAAAGAAAAGCGGAATCAGCAGGCATTATAATTCACATTAAAAGCAGTTTAAAAGTAACTGACTAAAAAATGAGTCTGTTAAATTAAGTTTGAGAATATTTCTCAATCAAGCACCTGCTCCATACCGTATTTCTGAATTTTCAAACCGCATTTATCATAGAACTTTTTAGCCGACTCGTTGCACTCCCAAACATTCAGCGTAAGGTTATGACAGCCGTTATGCTTGGCAACATCAAGCACAAAATCATATAGCTTAGTGCCGACTTTCCGGCCCCTTGATTTTTCAGAAACGCATAAATCATCAATATAAAAGCTCACATAATTGCTCGACTTTGTGCAATGTCTTTGATAAACGCAAAAAGCATAACCTAAAATAACTCCGTCATCATCGGCAACATAAACAGGCTTTTCATCATCTGCCAAAATCTCTTTTAGTTCCTCGGTCGTATATTTTTTTGCACCGGGAATAAATAAATCAGGTCTTTTGTCAGAGTGTACCTTATGCACCTGATAAAGCAGGTTTTCAATCTGCACAATATCCTTTTCCTCTGCCCTTCTTATATTCACAACTTTCCCTCCGAAAAATCAATATTTTGGCAATAAAATATAAATTAATTATACTACTTTTTTCATTGGTATGCAATAAAATTTACTTTTTAATGCGGTAGTCTTTTTCAGTCATTTCTAATTCAAAAATATTCCATACTTCACCGTAAAAACTAAATTGACTTTTACTTTGACTTTCAATATTTTTAAATCCTACTGAGTTATAGCAATTATAAGCAGACGCATTATTTTCAAAAACCCCATGAGTAACCTTGTCAGCTTTAAATATTTCAAACGAATACTTCCGCGAAAAATTGAGCATTTCCTTTCCATAACCTAAGCCTCGTTTTGTATCATCCACAATCACAAAGCCAAACCTTAATGCTGTTCGCTTTTCGTCTGTAAATCTTAATATAAGATGACCTACAACATCGTTATTCTCCATAAATGTCATAGGATAAAAATTATCTTCATCGCCGCAATCACCATTGTCTGCAAAGTATTTACTGTTCATATCTTCGGCAGTGATTGGATATGATTGCCACCTGTCAGAACACCATTTTCTAAAACTGATTTCGTCCTTACACCAATTCACAATAAATTTAGCATCACATTTTTTGTATGGTCTTAACCATAGTTTTGTCTGCATATCTTTTTACCTCCAAAAGTATATTAAACATTCAGACAAAAGAAAATGCCCCAAGCAAAACGCTTAGGGCGAATAAAATTCGTGGTACCACCTAAATTCAGAAATAAAATTTCTGCACTCAAACAATGCGGGATAAAATATCCGATATTGCCTCCCTTATAACGGTGGGAACTACCGTTGAAGCCTACTAAATAAAAATTGTTCGGTTCAAAGCTCAAAGGCTACCTTCCTTACTTTTGTCACGAGAATTTTCACCGACCATTCCCTCTCTGAAGATCAAATAAGTAAGTACTCCTCCTCATCAATGCTTTTGTCTAAATATTATCAGTATATTAACATTGCAAAAATAGTATGTCAATACATTTTTTCAATTTTCGTAAAAATTCAGAATATCTTTGTAAATATCCGATTTATTTTTCTCGTTAAGAATTTCGTGACGATTGTTTTTATACAGTTTTTGGCTGATGTTTGCATAGCCGAGTTCTTTTAAGAAAACTATAAGTGCGTTAAATTTCTTTTGTGACTGAATAACAGGGTCATTTTCACCTGCTATTACAAAAATCGGTAATCTTTTATTATAAACTTCCCAATCATCCGAATCAAATGCGCTTAATTGCAGTTTAAACAGATTTATAAAACCGTTTGTGGTAAATACGAAACCGCAAAGCTCGTCCTCATTATACGCTCTGACATTATCTTTATTTTCCGTTATCCAAGAATTAGGTTCGGCATTCTTTTCGTTGTATCCGATAAAAGTTCCGTTGTTCAGCAATTTATTGGGCGCCTGCTCTTTGTAAAAGGGTTTTAAAATTTTTGAAAGAAAAAGTCCGAAACTTGCATTGCCGTTATGGGTAGGCGGGCCGCAAAGAACTATTTTTTCAATTTCCTTTTCGTATTTTTTCATATAATTTCTCGCAACAAGCGTGCCCATACTGTGGCTGAAAATATAAAGCGGTAAATTAGGATAATTATTTTTTATATACTCGGTTACAGCGTGCATATCGTCAATAATTGCGCTGATGTCTTCCGTATAAAAATTGCCGTACTCGCCCTCGTTTATCACACTTGCGCCGTGACCTCTGTGGTCGTGAATAACGCATACATAGCCGTTATCATTAAGGTAATTCATAAATTCAAAATATCGTTCTTTATGCTCGCACATTCCATGAGAAAATTGTACTATTGCCTTTGGCATACCCTTAGGCTCGGATACCGCAACTTCAAGCATTAAATTATCAAACGGAGATTTAATTTTTTCAATTCTCATTTACAAATCCCTTTCCGCATAAATAAATTTTACATAGTATAAACCTCTTGACCGCAAAAATCAAGAGGTTTATGGGGTATTTTTTATTATGAAAATTTACAAAATATCAGATTTGTTCATCAATCAGCTTTAAAAGTACAGCTTTTGTCCTTTCTTTAAATATT
>ENA-UEOJ01001923-UEOJ01001923.1-human-gut-metagenome-genome-assembly--contig:-NODE-1923-length-13381-cov-5.313364_pt1 | contig 13381 bp, 10 predicted proteins | sample MGYA00242885_ERZ507886 | MGnify/ENA primary metagenome ERZ507886 (study PRJEB26167, sample SAMN06115505) | human gut metagenome | host: Homo sapiens | place: China:Anhui | collected 2015-08-07... | reverse complement strand
GACTATGTGAATAAGGTGGCAGGCATTGCGGGGAATTATGAATTCCCCTATCCGATCCTGTTCTGGACAGCCAGACTTTCCGCCTGGCTGATCGGAGCGAAGGCTGCAATGGCGGTCACCACGGCGCTTTTTAACCTGGCAGCAGTGATCATCACGAAATACTATATGAACCGTGAGATCCGTAAAAACAGTCATTATGAAACTTTGTCACATAAAAAGCAGGTCATGACCGATATTGTGGTGACACTGCTTGTGTTTGCACTGTTTCTGCTGTCGAATCTGTATTCGCCCAAGAATACGGCATTTTTCGGCTTTGATTATGCATATCGCTGCATGGGCATTTATACACCGAATCCTTTCTGGAATGCCACTTACCTGGCAACCAGACCCTTTGCGATTGTTTGCTTTTTTGAGACGGTAAAGGTATTATCGGAATATCAGAGGAATTTTCAGTGGAAGAACTGTACGCTGTTTGCAGTCAGCCTCCTGCTGACGACCATGACCAAACCGAGCTTCACTATGGTGGTGGTGCCTCTGATCGGTCTGATCCTGCTGGTGCAGCTGATCGCAAGCCGCGGAAAAAGCTTTCGCAATGCGTTCTGTCTGTGTGTGACCATGATACCTACGGGGATAGCCCTGCTGTATCAGTTCTCCGGAATCTTTACCGGGACGAATGCCATGGGGGAGGAGACCGGGATCGCCATCGGCTTTGCCAAAGTATGGAGTAATTATTCCAAAAGTATCCCGTTGAGTATTGTTATGGGAATGGCATTGCCTATTGGTGTCCTTTTCCTGAATCTGCTGTTTGATCTGAAAAGTATAAAACAGAACAGGTATTACTGGTTTGCGTGGTTAAATTATATTGCAGCAACCTTGATGTTCTTAGTCTTCTATGAAAAGGGCTTCCGCATGATGCATGCGAACTTTTCCTGGGGATATATGCACGGTATGTTTTTCGTATTCCTGATGACACTGATCGTTATGGTGAAAAATATCCGGGAATGGTGGAAGAACTGGAAAGTGATCTTCGTGATCGGAGAGATCGCGGTATTTTTCTACCATCTGGTGTGTGGTGTGAATTTCCTGATGTATGCTGTCATGGGGAATGATCTGGCCGGGTTTTAGATGCCGGGGGGTAAGGCAGAGCATGTAGAAAGCTTATCGTGACAGACAAGATACGAAAAGTGCAAAAGTTACATAAGATACTATGAGAAAGGAGAGTGTTTCATGAATATGAGTATTGTAGCCGGTCTTCTGATTCCTTTTTTGGGGACGACTGCAGGGGCAGCCTGCGTCTTTTTCCTGAAAAAACAGATTGGCGGCAACATTCAGAGAATATTTACCGGATTTGCTGCCGGTGTCATGGTGGCAGCTTCGGTGTGGTCTTTACTGATACCTGCCATGGATATGTGTGAAGAGATGGGAAAGCTTGCATTTCTTCCCGCAATGATCGGCTTTTTGATCGGTATTGTTTTTTTGTTGTTCATCGATAGTCTGGTGCCCCATCTGCATGTGGGCAGTGAGGCTCCGGAGGGACATAAGAGCAGCCTGAACCGTACGGCTATGCTGATGTTAGCCGTGACCATTCATAATTTCCCCGAGGGTGCGGCTTGTGGTGCTATTTTTGCCGGCGTGCTGAGTGGTGACGGAACGGTTACCATGGCAGGCGCCCTGACGCTGGCTATCGGTATTGCCATTCAGAATTTCCCGGAGGGAGCGATTATTTCCCTGCCTCTTCGCAGTGAGGGGAACAAGCGGAGCAAATCCTTCGCACTGGGCGTGTTGTCCGGAGCGGTGGAACCGGTGGGCGCAATACTTGCCATTGCGCTCGCAAGTATTGTGACACCGATCCTTCCGTATATGCTGGCATTTGCCGCAGGTGCCATGATCTATGTGGTCGTGGAGGAGCTCATTCCGGAAGCCAGTGAGGGAGAACATTCCAACCTGGGAACCATTGCTTTTGCGATTGGTTTTGCATTGATGATGATGCTGGATGTGGCACTGGGATAACGTGTATGGGAGAATATTTGCAAAAGCAAAGTGAGAACAGCAGGAAGGATGTACGGGTATGTCCGTGGAAAATGAAAAAGAAATACAACAGCTGAAAAACCGGATCCGTGAACTGGCAGATAAATCCTACAACCAGAACCAGTACACCTTTACCGGATTCTTAGGACTGGCGGAGCAGGATGCCCTGTGGCAGGTGGAACGGGAAGTGAAGTTCGCAGGGATCACCTTATACGGCGGCAGGGAAGAGGCAGAGCGGAAGATCCTTCGCTTCGGCAGTGAGGCGGAGCTGGGCTATGAACAGCCCTTTCCTATCTGCTGTATCCGGATCAGACCTCTATCCGCGAAATTTGCAGACAAGCTGTCCCACAGGGATTATCTGGGGGCACTGATGAATCTTGGTATTGAACGCAGCACCATCGGCGATATTCTGCCGGGAGAGGGCGAAGCTTTTTTGTTCTGTCAGGATACCATTGCGGAATTTATCTGTGATAATCTGGAGCAGATCCGCCACACCCACGTGAAGTGTGAGGTGGTGGATGCGGCGGCAGAAGTACCGCAGGAAGAACCGGTGCGACAGGTCATTCAGGTGGCAAGCCCACGTGTTGATGCTGTCATTGCCAAGGTATATAATAAATCCAGAAGCGACTGTCTGGAGCTGTTCCGGGCGGGAAAGGTATATGTGAACGGCAGGCTGTGTGAAAATAATTCCAAGCCCCTGGAGGCGGGGGATGTGGTAAATGCCAGAGGCTACGGTAAATTCTGCATAAGCGGTGAACCCCATGCCACGAGGAAGGGGAAGCTTGCCATAGAGGCGGAGGTATATCCGTAGGGAAGTATTTCCGGAAGAACAAAAGGAGGTTAAACAGTGTATCATTATACTGCGATCCAATGGTTATTTTTCTTTTATTTTTACTGCTTTTTCGGTTGGTGTTTTGAATCCACATATGTATCCATAAAGAGCAGGAAATTAGTTAATAGGGGGTTCATGCGCGGACCGTTCCTGCCGCTGTACGGCAGCGGCGCCATCATGATGTTAGTGGTGTCCATGCCGTTCCAGGATAATCTGGTGATGGTCTACATCGCCGGATGTATTGGGGCCACGGTGCTGGAGTATGTCACAGGCGTGACTATGGAGGCATTATTTAAAGTCAGATACTGGGACTATTCCAAGAATAAGTTCAATTTCCAGGGACATATCTGCCTGGGGTCCTCGCTGGCATGGGGTGGTCTGACGATCCTGATGACGGAGTTTATCCATAAGCCCATTGAACATCTGGTATTGTCCATTCCGGACAGCATCCTCACTCCGGTGACACTGGTGCTGACGGCGCTGATCGGTGCGGATTTCGCATTATCCTTCAAGGCAGCTCTGGATCTGCGGGACGTACTGGAGAAGATGGAGAAGGCAAAAGAAGATATGCTGCGGATCCAGAAACGGCTGGATGTTATTATTGCTGTGACCAGTGAGGATCTGGAGAACCGCAAGGAGGGATTCAGCGAGAGTCTGGCCCAGAAGAAGGAAGACTTTACGGAGGGGATTACTACGAGAGTAGAGGATCTGAAGTCCAGTATTGAGCAGAAGCTGGAAAGCATCCGCACTTCTTCCCAGAAATCTCCCGGTCAGTATCTGGACAGCGTGAAGAATGAAGTGCTGGAGCTGAAACAGAAGTACACCAGAAGCGTGGCAGACAGAGAGAATGTCAGCAGCTTAAGAGATTTCTTCCAGCGTGACATGATCCGTTCCAACCCTACCATGAGCTCTGAGAAATTCAAGGAAGCTCTGGAAGAACTGAAAGAGCACTCCAATAAGAAAAATAAATAAAAAAGCAGAAAAAAGCATGTCTGTGATGCCCGTTTTTAGGGGGGCGGAAGGGCATGCTTTTTTTGCACATGGAAAATGAGAAAAAAAGGAAAAAATAGGAAGAAATAGGGTTGACAATATAGCGGGGGGGGGTAAACTAAATAACGGTAAAAATAAAATCCATAACATTATACTTAGGAGGAATGAGATAATGAAAAAGAAATTAATCATTGCCGCAGCCATTGCATTTGCAGTATTTGCAGTTCCTTTCGGCAGCAGTGCACTGTCTACCGTATCTGTAGCAAGTGAGAATAATACGGTGGCACCGACACCTGCACCTGTTGTAGATGTAGATAAGGTGAAGGTTAGCATTGATAACATTAGCATTACAGATGTGTCCAGCGCAGACGAGGCAGTAGCTATTTTGAAGAATAACATTGGAATCCAAACTTTGAGGGCCGTGTTGTGGCAGAGTTATGATCTTAGAGAGGAATTGTATGGCCGTCTGGAACAGGAATATGCAGATGCAAAAGGAATCCAGATTTCTAAACCTAACTTTACAGACGATTTTAATAAAGAATATTCAGATGAGTGGTGGGTATCCAGTGAAGGAGTAGCTCTTAATGATTGCGCTGAGTTACAGGTGGATGCTCCTACAATCAAACCTTCCGTTTCTGGTGTCACATCTATATGTTATTTGGACTTCAGCCTGATTAATGCAGAAGGACGGAAAGTTGGTGCTGCAGTGAACGTTCCGGTAGGTATCGGAGTATCTGTTCCTGCGGGAATGGACCCCGCGAAAGTAGTAGTTTATCATTTCGCAGCAGATGGCAGCATAGATGAGATTATTGATCCGGAATGGTATGTAGATGAGACCAGCGGCAGAGATTCTGTATATTTTCTAGTAGATCACTTCTCCACTTTTGCCATCGCAGAAGTTGAGACTACCGGCGCTGAAGGTACTGACAACGCATTTGGAAGATATCGTGACAATGTGGCAAGCGAGATCGCTAATGCCAAGGACGGTGCTACCGTTAAGATCAGCAGAGACAAGAATATCAATGCTCTGCCCAACGATATCATGCAGGCTCTGTACAAGAAGCAGACGGTAGCTCTGGAGCTGGAGTACACCTTCGAAGGCAACGAGTATACGGTAACCATCCCTGCCGGTAAGGCAGAAGACAATGCTATCGAATGGTATGGTCCTCTGTACCTGCAGATGCGTTACGGCAAATAAGTAACCGTAAGGAAATGAAATAACCGGGAAATATAAGGCACTCTTCAGTCAATGAGGGGTGCCTTGTTTTTCAGTCTGAAGGATAATGTAAGCTATGAAGAAACAGGAACAAAATACAAAAGAGACCGTGAGTATGCTGGTTTATGGGTATCTGGTGATTCTTTTTGCCGGTTTACCGCTGTATATGCAGAACAAGCTGGTGATGATCGGAAATGCAAAATATTTGTTTTTCCGGAATACTACGCTGGTGCTGGGGGCTTTTGTGGTGCTGGCTGTGCTGTGGCAGGGGATCCGGGGAGAACGGACAACGAAACGGACGTGGAAGAAAACGGATGTGTTTATGCTGTTGTATCTGGTGTCTGCAATCTTTTCTTATGGAATCAGTCCCTGCAGGGAGGATGTCCTTTTAGGGTATCCCGGCTGGTATATGGGGCTGGTGACCCAGGGATTGCTGGTGGGGATCTATTTTGCGGTATCCCGGTATTATGACGGCAGCAGAAGTATCTGGTGGATCGCCGGGATTACGGCAGGAATCGTGACACTGATCGGGCTGCTGAACCGTCTGGACATTGATGTGCTGGGAACTTTCCGCGGAATGGAAAACGGAGAATGGAACCGGACCCAGCTGTTGTCCACCATCGGTAACAACAACTGGTATGCAGGCTATATCAGTGTGACGGCAGGTATCTCTCTGGCAGCAGCTTTTATGGGAAAACAACAGGTCAGAGCACTGGGACTGCTCGGGAGCTTTTTGTTTTTTGCATCGGCTATTACTTCCAACAGTACTACAGCTATACTGGCAGCCTGCGGATTAAGCCTGCTGTTACTGTTGCTTTCTCTGCGGAAGAGAGGCCTGCTGCTGCGGGCGTTGGAGATCCTGATGCTTTTACCGCTTTCGGTATTTATGGTCAGGATGTTTTTGCTGTTACATCTGACCGGCCTGGTGCTGGCAGGGGATGCCGAAAAAAGACTCTTTTTTACCCCGGCCTGGTATGTGGTGTTTGTTGTGGAAGTGGCGGTATATCTGATTTTGCAGCTGCGGGAGAGACAGGAGAGAAGTGACCGGCTGGAGAGCGGCCGGGTTTTTCGGACCTTTGTGGGGCTTGCGGTTGCGGTGACGCTGGCGGCACTGCTTCTTGGCTGTCTGCTGGTGGCGGGATATCTGCCCGGCAGTGATAAAGTGTCGGAAGTTGCCAACGGCCGGCTGGCACTGTGGAAGGTCACGATTCTTACTTACGGAAAAGAGGGACTCCTGTTTCAGATATTCGGTATGGGCCCTGACAGCTTCTATTATGCGCTCTATCAATGGGGCAGTGACGCCATGGACTGGATCAACCGGGGACTTCTGGACAACAATATCTATTCCAATGCCCACAACGAATGGCTGACTCTTCTGGTACAGCAGGGAATTCTGGGAGTCATTGCCTACGGTGGAATCTTCCTCACCGCATTCCGGAACCTTCGAATCTCCGCAACCAGGGATCCCCGGGCACTTGCAGTTTTCTTCGGCCTCACCGGCTATTTGATCTGCTCACTGTTCACTTTTCAACATGTGTTGTCCACACCCTTTGCCTTTGCTCTTCTGGGAATGGCAGAGGGTGTTTTTATGTAAAGTCATCTTAATAAAGTTTTAAAGGTTTTTCCTGTTTTTTATTAATCTGTTATCTGCTACAATAAATTCATCAGCGGGACATCTGTGGACAAAGCAGATGTTCTGGCAGCGTAAGGGAAAGCTCCTTGCGCAGGAAGTGTCCGGGCTGCAGCCACCGGCACAGAAATGAGGGAGAGTATGTACAATATATTGATCTGTGATGATGAGAAGGATATCGTAAACGCGTTAAAGATATACTTAAATGACACCAATTATCATTTTCTGGAGGCTTTTGACGGCGAGGAAGCCGTACATATGGTAGAGACGAATGAGGTGCATCTGGTACTGATGGATATTATGATGCCGAAGCTGGACGGCATACAGGCGATGATCAGGATCCGGGAGAAGAGTAATGTCCCGGTGATCCTGCTGACAGCCAAGGGTGAGGATTCCGACAAGGTACTGGGACTTACGGTAGGAGCGGATGACTATATCACGAAGCCGTTTAATCCCATCGAAGTATCCGCCAGAGTCAAATCCCAACTGCGTCGCTATATGCAGCTGGGTGGAGGTACTGTCCGGCCGGATGTGATAAGAGTCGGTGGTATCGAACTGGATGACAAGGAGAAAAGCGTGATGCTGGACGGCGAGCCGGTGGCGCTGACGCCCACGGAGTACGAGATCTTAAAGCTTCTGATCCAGAATCCGGGACAGGTATTTTCCCCGAAGGAGATCTATACCAGAATCTGGAACGACCTGCCTCTGGGCAGCGAGAATACCGTGGCGGTACATATCCGGCATTTACGGGAAAAGTTGGAAATCAATCCGGCAGAACCCAGATACTTAAAAGTAGTCTGGGGACAGGGATACAAATGTGAGAAGCAGGGATAAGAGCAGGCAGGAGAGCGGAGCAGCTTGGGGAAATAAGGAGACAGGAATATGGATAACATGGAAGAAAACAGCAGGAGCACAGAACAGGACAGAGTGGCAAATCCGGTGGAAGAAACAGTGAGTACGACGGTAGAACCAGCATTGTCAGAGAATAAAAGGGAACGGAAAAAAAGAGAAAAAGCCGAGAAAAAAAAGAATGCACCGGCACAGGGAAACAGCCTGTTGGGCAGCACACTGGCAAAGATCATGGCATTTGTCCTGATGATCGCTGCCGCAATTGCGGGGGTGCTTGGACTCTATGGTACCTGCATGCTTGCAGACAGTGGAGCGTATTCCTCCGGCAAAATGATGTTTATCCATGATCAGCTGTTGTACCGGCAGGTCAATCAGGATCTGTATCGGATACGCGACTGGTATGAGAATGAGAGCTTGCAGACCATGGAAGCTTATTGCAGGCAGCGGAACATCTGGGTAAAGGTGGAGAGCTACGATCTGGATACGGATGAATTTCTGGGAGAATGGAAGAACGAGGATTATGTAGACAAGACAAATGATCTGACTTACCGGCTGGAGTCTCAGGTGCAGCATAGGAATGATAACACCTATATCAACACAGAAACTTCCTCTGTCTCTGATAGTTATGAAAGTTATGGAAGCTCTGATATCATGGAGCTTGAACCATCTGTCAATACCGGGTCTGATGTGGAAAGCATAACGGCAGCGGAGCAGGAAGCCCTTTCCTCCGGCAATCTGGAGAAATATCTGGATCTGGGGGACAGCGTATCCTTAGGTGGAGAGATTTATGTGCCGGTTGAACGGGCGGAACAATATGCAAAATGGATGATCGAGGATGCCTTAAGTGAGACAGAACGGCTGCAGGAAGAGGCTGCAGAGGAAGCATTAGCAGAGCGTAACAAGCGTATTGTGGTTACCCTGACAGCGAATCCCAGCCTGCCGAAGGAAGATGAATATGCCCTGATCTATCATCAGGCAGAGCAGCTTTATGATAACCGAAATGTGATCCCCGTGGTATGCTGTGCGGGAACGGTACTGGCATTCTTATGCTTTATTTTCCTGTTGTGCAGTGCCGGACATAAGAATGGCAGGGAGGGTATTACTCCCAGTGCGATCCATGAGATCCACCTGGATGTGTATACAGTGGTCGTTGCCGTTGGAGCTTTTACCGGTCTGTACCTGGCTTTTGGATGGATCGGTATGAACCCAAGTATGATCAATCTGATCGTGCTGATGGTACTGTTTGCGGCAGAGGTGATATGGTGCACCCTGTACTTCATGGAGCTGGCCATCCGCCTGAAAATGGGAAAATGGTGGCAGAATACGATCCTGTATAGAGTGTTCCGGTTCTTCGGAAGATTCTGCAAGAGAGTTTTCCGTGGTATTGTGAAATTGATCCGTGGGATTCCTATGGTATGGAGAACAGCACTTTTGTGCCTTGCAGTCTGCGTGGTAGAGTTTTTCGGTTTAATACTGTTTTATAATGATAGAGTTGTATTACTCTTTTTCTGGGCCATAGAGAAATTTATTCTGTGCGGTGCGATTACTTTTGTGGCATTGATGTGCAAAGAACTGCAGGAGGGCAGTGAAGCATTGGCGGACGGAGATCTGAATTATAAGCTGGATACCTCCCATATGGTATTGTCTTTCAAGGAACACGGAGAGAATATGAACCGCATCGGCGAGGGAATTTCCGCAGCCGTGGAACAGAGGATGAAGAGTGAACATCTGAAGACGGAGCTGATCACGAATGTGTCCCATGACATCAAGACCCCGCTGACTTCCATTATTAATTATGCGGATCTCATCGGGAAAGAAGTGTCTGGTGATGCGAAGGATACCGGAGACGGTGCCGGTACAGAGACTGCACAGGAGAGAGAACAGCATATATCGGAGTATGCCGAGGTGCTGCTGCGTCAGTCCCAGAAGCTGAAAAAGCTGCTGGATGATCTGTTGGAGGCCTCCAAGGCCACCACAGGCAATCTGGAGGTCCATCCGGAGGTCTGTGATGTGTCGGTACTGCTGTCACAGGCGGTGGGGGAGTACGGGCAGCGCTTTGCTGACAAGCAGCTGGAGACTATTGTAAAACAGCCGGAGGAGACCGTGAAGGTCATGGCGGACGGCAGACATCTGTGGAGAGTGTTCGACAATCTGTTAAACAATATTTACAAATATGCCCAGACAGGCAGCCGTGTCTATCTGAATGTGGAGCATGACAGCCAGAATGTCAGAATTATTTTCCGGAATATGTCGGCATATCCGCTGGAGATGTCACCGGAGGAGCTGGAAGAGCGGTTCACCAGAGGGGACAGATCCCGCCATATGGAGGGCAACGGACTGGGACTGTCCATTGCCAAGAGCCTGACGGAGCTGCAGAAGGGCGATATGGAGATTGTCACGGATGGTGACCTGTTCAAGGTGGTGATCACGCTGCCGGAGACGGTGTAAAGTGTTTTTGTAACTCTGAATAATTATAAATTTTCTAAAAATAGTATTGACAAAACAGAAAAGAAAGATTATTCTTAGACACATAAACAACATTCATAAGTTTACCAAACCTGTGAGGAAGAGTAGTAAGCCTTAGGAAATTTTACAGAGAGCCGTGGGTGGTGGAATCACGGTAAAGGAACTTTCGCCGAATGGACTTCCGAGGCTGGCCCGAGAACAGATCAGTTTTAGGCGTCAGCGGGATTCGGACCCGTTATCAAGCCGATGGATATGATAGTATCCAGAGAAAAGTGGACATAATTCGTAAGGAATTGTCAAATTGAGTGGCACCACGATGATGAGCAAGAGCTTATTACCGTCTCAAGTGTATAGCAATATACATTTGAGGCGGTTTTTTGTTATGAAAGTCTTTCAATCCACATGACGCTTGTATGCAAATACGAATGTGGGTACAGATGCGAAAGCATCTGGCTTTCATGACAGTGAAAGGTTCAGTAATCTTATGAGCAAACTATTTTATGGTATGCGCTGCATATCATGGTACGCAGGACGTGCAGAAAGCGAGGAATAAGATTATGAAGAAGAGAATTTTAGCAGCAGTATTAACCGCAGTTATGGCAATGGGTGCCCTCACCGGATGCGGCAGCACAGGAAGCAAGGATAACTACACCATCGGTATTATGCAGTACGCCGTACACGGATCTTTGGATAACTGTCGGGAAGGATTTTTACAGGGACTTGCCGAGGAAGGCATCGTAGAGGGCGAGAACCTGACGATTGAATATGTCAATGCGCAGGCAGACAACGGAACCTCCGCCATGACAGCCAGCAATTTCGTAAGTAAGAAAGTAGATATGATCTGTGCCATCGCAACTCCTTGCGCCATGGCAGCATATAATGCTACAATGAATACAGATATTCCCGTGATCTACACCGCAGTATCCGATCCTGTGGAAGCAGGTCTTGCCAATGAAGACGGTACTCCCGTAGGCAACATCACAGGTACTTCCGATGCGTTAGCAGTAGATGCACAGTTAAAAATGATCCGTGAGGTACTTCCCGAAGCGAAGACCATCGGTATCATCTACACTACCAGCGAAGCAAACTCTATCAGCACCATCGCAGAGTACAAGGCTCTGGCAGGTAACTACGGATTCGAGATCGTGGACAGCGGTGTTACCGCAATGTCTGAGGTGGCTCTGGCAGCAGCGGATGTCGCATCCAAGGTAGACTGCATTACCAACCTGACCGACAATACCGTAGTAAGTGCATTGCAGACCGTACTGGATGAAGCTAATAAAGCAGGCATCCCGGTATTCGGTTCTGAGGTAGAGCAGGTTAAGGCAGGCTGCGTGGCATCCATGGGTCTGGAATATATCGAGCTTGGCAAGCAGACCGGTAAGATGGCAGCGAAAGTCCTGAAGGGAGAGGCAAAGGCTTCTGAACTGAACTTCGAAGTGATCTCCGAGCCCAGCCTGTATGTGAACTTCGCAGCAGCAGAGAAGATCGGTCTGGAATTACCTGAGAACTACAAGACTGATGCTTACCAGTCCTTTGATGAGATCGTGGTACAATAGGAGGTTTTTATGGCACTATTATTAAGCGTACTGGAACAAGGAATGATTTACGGCATCCTGGCACTGGGTGTCTACATTACCTATAAAATACTGGATTTTCCGGATCTCACGGTCGATGGCAGCTTCCCCTTTGGGGCTGCCATCACTGTGCGTCTGATCAACGGCTTCGGTGTACCGGCGATTCTCACGCTTCCCATTGCGTTCCTCGGCGGAGCACTGGTGGGAATCTGTACCGGACTGATCCATGTGAAATTAAAAGTGAGAGATCTGCTCTCCGGTATCATCATGATGACCGGTCTGTATACTATCAATCTGTGGGTGGCCGGCTCCGGCTATGTAGCTATTTTTGATAAGGATAATATTTTCAACAACAGCTTTGTGAACAGTATTACCCCGGGCTTTTTGGTAAATTTCAAAAATGTGATCATTATTTTCCTGATCACCATGGTAGCAAAATATCTGTTAGACTGGTACATGAGCACCAAGTCCGGATTTTTACTTCGTGCCGTAGGTGACAATGATACCATCGTTACCAGCCTCGGCGTGGACAAAGGGCTGGTGAAGATCGTGGGTCTGTCTATTGCCAACGGCCTGGTATCCTTAAGCGGCTGCATCTATGCACAGCAGCAGAGAAGCTTTGAAATCTCTATCGGAACCGGTGCGGTAGTCATTGGTCTTGCCAGCGTCATCATCGGCACCAGTCTGTTCAAAAAGGTAACATTCTTCCGTGTGACCAGCAGTGTAGTGGTAGGATCCATTTTGTATAAGGCATGTGTGGCAGTTGCCATGTTCGCAGGCATCAGCCCCAACGCCATCAAGCTGATCACAGCAGTCCTGTTCCTGATCATTCTCGTGATCAGCATGGACAGAAAGAAGGTGAAAGCATGCTAGAGCTTATCAATATCAATAAAAATTACAATCCCGGCTCGGTCAACGAGCTGTGTCTGTTCAAGGATTTCAATCTTACCGTAAAGGACGGAGAATTCGTATCTGTCGTAGGAAGTAACGGTTCCGGTAAGACTTCCATGCTGAATATCATCTGCGGAAGTATTGCGGTGGACAGCGGCAGGATACTGATCCACGGAGAAGATATTACAAAACAGAAGGATTATATCCGTCAGCGCCGGATCGGCAGAGTGTATCAGGATCCCTCCAAAGGGACCTGTCCCAGCATGACGATCCTGGAGAACATGTCCATTGCGGAGAATAAGGGCAAGCCGTATAATCTGGGACGTGGTGTAAATAAGGCAAAACTGGAAACTTATCGTGAGATGTTACGACCTCTGAATTTAGGTCTGGAGGATAAAATGGGTGTGCAGGTCGGTTCCCTCTCCGGAGGACAGAGACAGGCGCTGGCACTGCTCATGGCGACCATGACACCGATTGATTTCCTGATCCTGGATGAGCATACCGCAGCACTGGATCCCAAGACTGCGGAGATCATCATGGAACTCACCGATCAGGTCGTGAAAGAGAAGAAAGTGACCACCATTATGGTCACTCATAACCTCCGCTATGCCGTAGAGTACGGCAACCGCCTGATCATGATGCATGAAGGAAAAGCTATCCTGGATAAGGCTGGTGAAGAGAAGAAGAGCATTAACACGGAAGAGATTATGGGAATCTTCAATAAGATCAGTGTAGAATGCGGTAACTAAATTGAGAGTTACGAGCCATGCAAAGTCAAAACAGAAACAGCGATCTGGGAGCTTGCTCACAAGTCGCTGTTTTTGTTTTTGACTTTATACGGCGACAGCCGTCAATGAAATAAATGTGGAGCGCCCTTTGCGACACATTTATGAATTGGGTGC
>ENA-UEOJ01001917-UEOJ01001917.1-human-gut-metagenome-genome-assembly--contig:-NODE-1917-length-13406-cov-2.529522_pt1 | contig 13406 bp, 10 predicted proteins | sample MGYA00242885_ERZ507886 | MGnify/ENA primary metagenome ERZ507886 (study PRJEB26167, sample SAMN06115505) | human gut metagenome | host: Homo sapiens | place: China:Anhui | collected 2015-08-07... | reverse complement strand
GCCGCCGCGAGAGCATTCCGGCGGCGACGTCTGCACTGGGGGCGCATTTCGGGGATACAGCGTTTGCTCATGAAAATGCCTTCCGGCACAAGGTTCCAGTGGTTTTTCACGCCTGAAGCCGGAGCTGTACGCCGCAAGGTGAATTGCGGCGACACCGGATACGGTGGGCATATTCAGCCGTCGGCATACAGGTTCTTGCAGGTGAGGAGCGCGATGTGTCCCGCTCCGTTCAGGTCCGGGAGCCTTTTCAAGGCGAAAAGGTTCTAACCGCATGCCATTGAGGTCATCATGTTTGTTGTTGTTCACGAACTGCCGGGGCGGATACGTTTCCGTTCGGACAAGCCGTTCGGGCGCGATATCGCGCTTCGTCTGGCTGAAGGGCTGGATGCCCTGCCCGGCATAGAGGGCGTGCGGGTCAACCCCCGCACGGGCAGCGTGCTGCTGCTTTACGCGTTTCCCGAAGCTCTCGGGGCAGCTCGCAGACTGCTGGCGCAGAATCCTCTCTCCTTGCCCAGGGTTATGGAGCCGGAGACATCCGGCCGGAACTCCAGGCCGAGCTTTGCGCCGTTGCTGCGTTATTTCCTCCTGCGTCCCCTTTTGCCCATGCCCCTGCGCATGTTCGCCGCGCTGCGCCGTGGCCTGCCCTTTCTGTTCAAGGGGGCGGCATCGCTGCTGCACGGGCGCCTGAATGTGGAAGTTCTGGATGCCACGGCCATCGGCGCATCGCTGATCATGCGCGACTTCAATACGGTCGGTCTGCTGACGCTGCTGCTCGCTTTCGGGGAATCCCTGGAGGAATGGACACGGAAGAAGTCGCTGACCAGTCTTGCGGAACGTCTGGCCCTGACGGTGAACACCATATGGGTACGGCGCGGCGGGCAGGAATTGCAGATTCCGCTTGAGCATCTGGCTGACGGCGATCTGGTGGTGGTTCGCGCAGGCTCCGCCATTCCGGTGGATGGACGGGTCATGGAAGGAGAGGCTTCCGTCAACCAGGCTTCCATGACCGGGGAAGCTCTTGGCGTGCTGCGCGCGCCGGGGAGCTTCGTCTTTGCCGGAACCGTCGTGGAGGAAGGCTGGATTGCCGTTGAACCGACAGGGGTGGTCAGACTCGTTTTCATCAGATTGTGCGTTTCATTGATGAATCGGAAGCCCGCAAGGCGGGCATCCAGGGCAAGATGGAACGGCTGGCCGACGCCGTGGTGCCGTTCAGTTTTCTGCTTGCGGGGCTGGTGCTGCTCGTGACCCGCAACCCCATGCGCGCGGCCGGCGTTCTTATGGTGGACTACTCCTGTGCGCTCAAGCTGGCCACGCCGCTGGCCATCCTGGCCGCCATCCGCGAGGGCGCGGGGCGCGGGGTGCTGGTCAAGGGCGGGCGCTTCCTTGAGGTTCTGGCGCAGGCGGATGCGGTGGTGTTCGACAAGACCGGAACGCTGACCGAGTCCCGTCCGCATGTGCGCGAGGTAGTGCCCGCGCCGGGACGGACGCGTGAAGAGGTGCTTCGTCTCGCCGCCTGTCTGGAAGAGCATTTTCCCCATCCTGTGGCGCGCGCCGTGGTGCGCAGGGCGGAGGAGGAAAACCTCCATCATCAGGAAGAACACGCCGATGTCAAATATGTGGTGGCGCACGGCATCGCTTCGGAACTGCGCGGACAGCGGGTGTTTATCGGCAGCCGCCATTATATCGAGCAGGATGAGGGCATCAGCGTGGAATCCATGCTGCCGGAGGTCGCCCGCCTGGCGGAAGCCGGTCAGTCCGTGCTGTATCTGGCCATCAACAACGACATTGCCGGGCTTATCGGCGTGGAAGACCCCCTGCGCCGGGAATCTCCCGAAATCATCCGGAGCCTGCGGGAACATGGCGCAAGACGCATCGTCATGCTGACCGGCGACGACGAGCGCAGCGCGGCCGCGGTGGCCCGCAGGCTGGGCATTGATGAATATCGTGCCCAGGTTCTGCCCACGGACAAGGCGGAAATAGTAAAAAGTCTGAAAGACGAGGGGTTCCGCGTACTGATGATCGGAGACGGCATCAACGATTCCCCGGCCCTCTCAGCAGCGGATGCGGGGGTGACCCTGCGTGACGGAGCCGACCTTGCCCGGGAAGTGGCGGACGTGGTGCTGACCCGCGGCGGCCTTGGGGAAATCATTACCGCCATGGAGCTGGGAAGACGGACGATGGATCGCGTCCGCTTCAATTTCGGCGCGGCGGTGGGACTCAATACGCTGTATCTTGCCGGAAGTCTGTTCGGCCTGCTGCCGCCCGGCGGCAGCGCGGTGCTGCATAATCTGACAACTCTCGGTGTATGCGTGAACGCCATGCGTCCCGTGTTCGGCGGCGTCGAGGGATAAGCTCTGGATTTTGTCAAGGAGAATGAGTTATGGAAGAATGTATTCGCAGTATTGCTCCCGGAAGAATCAGGGTTCGGCATGACGCGCTGAAAGATGCGGAACTTGCCGAAAGGGTGCGAGGTTTTCTGGAGACGAAGGAGGGCGTGCGCTCCGCCTCCGTCAATCCGCGCACCGTCTCGCTGCTGCTGGAATATGATCCGGAGCATCTTGCTCCGCTGCATCTTCTTGCATTTGTGGAAGAAATGCAGCAAACTTTGCATATCGACTTCAGGGAAAAGACGGAAGAAAAATGCGGCTGTTCCCTGTTTCGTCCGCTGTCCGGTCTGATGGGCGGCATGACGCCGCGGCAGTTGGAAAATCGCGGCATGATGCTTGCCCTGGGGGCTTCGGTAGCCTGTATTCTGGCCGGGCGCGGCACGGGGCACGCGGCTTTCGGCTGGGTATTTCTCGCGCTCAACGCCCTGCATCTTGTGAGGTATCGCAAGTGCCTGTAGGCGGCTTCCGGGCTGCGGGCGCCGCCCGTATCTTCCGGTTCGCCGCGGCGGCCTGTCTGATGTCGGCGATGGCCGGATTCGGACTGGCTCTGCTGGCGGGAGCGCTTGCGCTGCTGATACTTGCGCTTGTAACGGCGGGGCTGCTTTTTCCACGCGAACTGCGGCGGGGACGGGCGGTCTGGCGGCGCGGCGCCGCCGTGATGGAGGAATGGATGAATATCCTTCGTCCGCGAACAGTTCACTCCGGAGAAGAGGAGCGGCAGGACTCCGGAAAGGGCGGCTCCGCGAGCTAGCGTGCCGAAACATCTGGAGTTCCGGTATGCCAGCCGTCGTGAATAAGCCGAAAACCACGTTTTCGGCGCGCGCTGTTGCAGCATGGCGTTGAGAATAACCTTGACCGCCGGAGGCGCGAGCGCGGCGTTTTCCGCGGAAAACGCAAGCAAGCGGCCGTGGATACATATCGCCTTTCGCCCGTGTGGAACACGGGCTGTTTTACGGCAGTGAAGGGTGCCGCCCATGCCGGAGCAGCGCCATGCGTCACGCACAGCGCCATCAGCACGGCTCTGCTGCAGAGCCTTTCGGCGAATGAGCTTGACACGGAATGTGAAGCATTTTGTGCCATGCGGCACTGGAGCATGTCGCTATTGAAATGTTCTGCGGAGTCGGACAGGGCAGAGGTTCATCTCTGCCCTCCCTATCCGGTTCGGCGTAACGCATTTGCGGCGTACAGCTCCGGCTTCAGGCGTGAAAGCTGCGGGCCGGAATGCAGGGGGGCCTGGCCGGCAGAGATTTTCAATCACAAAACGCTCCGGATATGGAGCGTTCCATGGTTCGGAATGCGTCGGGAGGGTGTGCCGTGCTGTGCAAACTGAGTGAGCTTGCGGAATGCAGAACTGCCCATGTAGCCGGGCTGCGGGGCGAACGCGAACTTTCGCGCCGCCTGTATTCCATGGGGCTGTGCCCCGGAGCGGAACTGTGCGTGTGCGGCAGTCTTCCGGGCATGGTGCGCGTGCGGATCATGGGGACGACGCTGGGTCTGACCCGTGAGGACGCGGAGAACATAGACGTCAGCCCGGTGGAGTAAGCACGGGCCTGAGTCAGATGCCGGCGGGTGGAGCTTCTTTCAGGCGCATGCGCAGCAGGGGCCATGAGTTCCCCATGTCGTCCAGTTCGCTGCGTTCCGTCACCTGGAAGCCCTGGTGCAGATAGAAGGCCAGCGCTGCGGGGTTCTGCTCGTTGACATCCAGCCTGCGGATGCCGAGTTCTTTTACCGCAAAATCGAGCAGGCGTCTGCCGAATCCCCTGCCCCGCGCGTCGGGCCGCAGAAAAAGCATCTCCAGCTTGTCGCCGTCTGTTCCCATGAATCCCAGCTTTGTCCCCTGAGCATCCCGCAGGATATGCAGAAGGGGGATTTCCCGCAGCCCCTGACGGACAAGCGGGGTCAGCATGACGATATCCGCTTCGGTCAGAAAGCCGTGTGTAGCGCGGACGGAAGAGTCCCATACGGCGAGAAGTTCCTCAAGGTCGTCTTCTCGACGAGGCAAGACAAGTTCCTGCAGATATTCCATGCGGGCACTCCATATGATGTTTCTGGTTCCATTATGCTTTATAGAGTGGCGTTGAAATTAACCTTGACCGCCGGAGGCGCGGCCCCCGCCGCGTGGCGATACGGCATGGAGGGGGGATGGAGTGCGAGCGCGGCGTTTTCCGCGCAAAACGCAAGAGAGAGCGAGTATCGGCAAGGCCGATCGCGCGCCATATGGAGGCCGCGGTCAAACGTCACGCGGAGCGGAGCCTTTGGGCGGCGAAGCCGCATGACGGCGCAAGCGATCCGGTGCGGAACACGGATTGCCTTTGCGGCAACGCATGTTGCCGACAATGCGGGAACAAAAATACGCATCCCGCACAGCAGTGTCAACATGGTTCTCCAAGAGAACCATTCACTTTTGCAATGAAAGTTGCATTTCACTGAAATTCAAAACGGGGTTTTCAGAAAATCCTCGAAAAGGTGAAAGTCTCCTCTGAAAAAGCCGTTTTTTTGAAGGGCAGGGGAGGTGGCAGGGAATCATCCTGTGGAAACGTTCCCCGCCCCTCGCATATGTGTCTTAGAGCGTTTTACTCTCGAAGATATCTGCCGGCCAGACCCCATGTTCCGGCCGCAGCTTTCACGCCGGAAGCCGGAGCTTGACGCCGCAAGTGAATTGCGGCTGCTCCGGCTTCGCGGCGGAGTCTCGCCTTGCTCGACTCCGTAGAGCATTTCGCCATTGAAATGCTCTACTTCTGATATGTTGCCCGCAGGGCGGCGGCGCGTTCACGCATACGGGCGACGCGGGCGCGCAGTCCGGCGCGGTAGGCCTCAAGATCGGCAATGGGCGCGCGGGCCGCGCCGCTTTCCATGGCGGCCTTGGCTACGGCGGGCGTAGTCCATTCAATGATGCGCGGATCAAGCGGGCTGGGAATGATGTAGTCCGGCCCAAAGCTGAATTTCCTGCCGCCGTAGGCGCGGCTCACTTCTTCCGGAACATCCTCGCGGGCCAGCAGAGCCAGAGATTCGGCCGCAGCCAGTTTCATTGCCTCGTTGATTTCCGTGGCCTGCACGTCCAGCGCGCCACGGAAGATGAAGGGAAAGCCGGAGACGTTATTAATCTGGTTGGGACAGTCGGAACGTCCTGTTCCCATGAGTACGTCGGGCCGGGCGGCCTTGGCCTCGGCGTAGCTGATTTCCGGTTCGGGGTTGGCGCAGGCGAAGATGACGGGCTGAGGAGCCATGCTCCTGACCATATCGGGCGTGACGAGTCCGGCAGTGGACAGGCCGAGAAACATGTGCGCCCCGCTCATCGCCTCGGCCAGAGAAGCGTCCCTTTCCCGGGCGAATGCCGCCTTGGTGGGATGCAGGGCGGCCAGACCTCCGGGGCGCTGCTTATGGATGAGTCCCTTGCTGTCGAACATCCAGATGTTTTCCCTGCGCACGCCGAGCGCAATGTAGAAATTGGCGCAGGCAATGCCGGCCGCGCCCGCGCCGGCCACGACGACCTTCATGTCTTCGGGTCTGCGACCGGCGAGGTGGGCGGCATTGATCAGCCCCGCACCGGAGATGACGGCGGTGCCGTGCTGGTCGTCATGGAATACGGGGATATTCATGACTTCCTTGAGTTTCTGTTCGATATGAAAACATTCCGGAGCCTTGATGTCTTCCAGATTGATTCCTCCGAAGGTGGGTTCCAGAGCTTTGACCACACGGATGAACTCGTCCGGCTCCCTGCAGTCCAGCTCCAGATCGAAAACATCCACGTCAGCGAACAGTTTGAACAGCATGCCCTTGCCTTCCATGACGGGCTTGCCCGCAAGGGGGCCGATGTCCCCGAGGCCGAGCACGGCGGTGCCGTTGCTGATCACGGCGACCAGATTGCTCCGGGCGGTGAGTTCCGCTGCTGCGGAGGGAGCTTCGGCAATGGCGCGGCAGGCATCGGCCACGCCGGGGGAGTAGGCGAGGGTAAGATCTTCCTGCGTGTCACCGCGCTTGGTGGGCAGCACTTCCACTTTGCCGGGCCGGGGTTCGGCATGGTATTTCCAGACGTCTTCCTTGGTATAGCTCATGAAACGGGAACCTTGGGTTGCAGGTTGGCTGAAGGAACGCGCAGGGCGCGATCATGTGACAATCAGGCAGGGCGAAGTATACGGAGCGGGAAAGACTTGCGCAAGTGCCGGAAGGAGCGGGAAGCCTGCGGGCATGCCGCTGCTTTCCCTTTCCTTCCTGCGGCAGGAAGGAAAGGGCCTCCGGTTCCAAACGGAACCGGAGGCCCTTTCAGGTCTGTATGGCTGTGGAGGGCGTTCCGTCTACTTCACTTCGGTGAAGTCGGCGTCCATGACATCGTCGCCCTTGTCCTGACCGCCCTGGGAACCTGCCGCGCCCTGCGCTCCTGCGGCTCCGGGCTGCGCGCCTGCGCCTCCGGCCTGCTGTTGCTGGTAGAGCTGTTCGGCCAGCTTGTGCGAAGCCTTGGCCAGCTCTTCCGTGGCGGACTTGATGGCGGCGGCGTCTTCGCCTTCCATGAGTTTTTTCAGGGCGTCCATCTTGGACTGAATATCAGCCCTGAGACCGGCGTCCAGCTTGTCACCAAGGTCGTTCAACGACTTTTCGGTACCGTAGATCAGACTGTCGGCGTGGTTGCGCGCTTCAATGACTTCCTGCTTCTTCTTGTCGTCAGCGGCATGGGCTTCGGCTTCACGCACCAGATTCTGAATCTCGGCTTCCGACAGGCCGGAGGACGAGGTGATCTGGATGGACTGCTGCTTGCCGGTACCAAGATCCTTGGCGGATACGTTCACGATGCCGTTGGCGTCGATATCGAAGGTCACTTCAATCTGCGGCATGCCGCGCGGCGCGGGCGGGATGCCGGTGAGGTCGAAACGGGCCAGAGTCATATTGTCGCCCGCCATGGGACGTTCGCCCTGGAGAACATGAATGGACACGGAGGGCTGGTTGTCCGCGGCGGTGGTGAAGGTCTGGCTCTTGCGGGTAGGAATGGTGGTGTTGCGATCGATCAGCTTGGTGAACACGCCTCCCATGGTTTCAATGCCGAGAGACAGAGGAGTCACGTCGAGCAGCAGCACGTCCTTCACATCCCCGGCGAGCACGCCGCCCTGGATGGAGGCGCCCATGGCGACCACTTCATCGGGGTTCATGGAGCGGTTGGGTTCCTTGCCGAAGAATTCTCCCACCTTTTTCTGCACCAGCGGCATACGGGTCATGCCGCCCACCAGGACAACCTCATCAATTTCGGAAGCGGAAAGTCCGGCGTCGGCCAGAGCCTTGCGGCAGGGTTCGATGGAACGATCCACAAGGTCACCCACCAGCTGTTCCAGCTTGGCGCGGGAGAGCTTCATCATCAGATGCTTCGGCCCGCTGGCGTCGGCAGTGATGAAGGGCAGGTTGATTTCCGATTCCATGGAAGAGGAAAGCTCCTTCTTCGCATTTTCCGCCGCTTCCTTCAGGCGCTGCAGAGCCATGCGATCCTTGGACAGATCGATGCCGCTTTCCTTCTTGAATTCCTCTACAAGGTGTTCGATGATGCGCTGGTCGAAGTCTTCGCCGCCGAGGAAGGTATCGCCGTTGGTGGCGCGCACTTCGACGACATTGTCGCCCACTTCCAGAATGGAAATGTCAAAGGTGCCGCCGCCCAGGTCGAACACGGCGATTTTCTCGTTGGCCTTCTTGTCGAAACCATAGGCCAGGGAAGCCGCCGTGGGTTCGTTGATGATGCGCTTGACGTCAAGTCCCGCGATGCGGCCCGCGTCCTTGGTAGCCTGGCGCTGAGCGTCATTGAAGTAGGCGGGCACGGTGATGACCGCTTCCGTCACGCTTTCGCCAAGGTAGGCTTCGGCATCCTTCTTGAGCTGGGCGAGAATCTTGGCGGAGATTTCCGGCGGGCTGTAATGGCGACCGTCCACTTCCACCGCCGCATCGCCGTTGCCCGCAGCCACGATGCGATAGGGGGAATGTTCCTTCCAGCGGGTGACCTCGGGAGCGTCGTAACGGCGGCCCATCAGACGTTTCACCGCGAAAACGGTACGTTCGGGATTGGTTACGGCCTGGCGCTTGGCGGTATCGCCCACCAGAGTTTCCTTATCGGTGAATGCCACAATGGAGGGAGTGGTGCGCCCGCCGTTGGGATTGGTAATGCACTTGGGATCCTTGCCTTCCATCACATAGACACAGCTATTGGTGGTGCCAAGGTCGATGCCTATAATCTTGCCCATATGTAAATATCCTCCTCGTCGTGCGTAGGGTTGGAGCGTCCGGACAGAAAAAAACGCCGGGCGGCCCCTGCGGATTTTTGCTGAACATCTGCGTCATGTACGCGCCGCAGGGCGAACTGTTCCGCCCCGGCGGCGCATGCACCGCAAAACCTTTCAGGGGAGGGCGATCTGCAACCGCCTTCGCAGAAGAAAGTAAGTTGCTTTTGCAGGGCGTCTAGAGGGGAACGGCGTATTTTTCGATTTTTTTTGAAGGAACTGTCTTGCCGGCCTGATGCTTCATGAGGCCAGCCATCTCGGAAGGGTGGGAAAAGACGGGAAAAAAGGGCGAAAGACAGAGTGCGCCGCGATGGCAGCGCGAGAGTGAAGGCAGGCCGGGAAAACCGCGCGGGAAACGGCCGCCGGGAAGTCAGGCCCGTCCGGCGGCGATGTCGGCGGCAGGCGGCGTCAGATATCGGCGTCCAGATCCCGGTAGGAGCGGACATGGACAAAGGCCGCTCCTTCGTCGTCCGGAGCGGGACGCTGGACGGTACAGACGAGTTCCAGGGAGGAACCCACCATGTCATCCAGATCAAGGCCCGCGCCGCGGGGGAGAATGGCGAACAGCAGGGAAGAGCCGCTTTGTTCGAGCGCAACCCTGCACTGCGGATCAGACGGTGCGGAAGTAAAAGGAACCAGCGTGCCGCGAAGCGTGAGAGGAGCAGCGGAAAGGCTCATGAAGGCAACCTCATTCCCGGCGATCCTGCCGGGACAAAGGGGAAACGGATACGGGCGCGCCAGCCCCGGAACCTCCCGCGGAGCCGGAAGGCAGGGAGCCCCGGAACCGTCTGGGGCGGGCCGCTTCGGAGTTGAAACGCTCCGGCCCTGAAAAGGGCGGTATTCAAGGGAGTTGTGCGGCAAAGGCCGCGCCTTGTCAAGATGCTTTCCGGCCGCGCTTTGGTGTAGAATAGTGTTGAACATGACCTTGGCCGCCGGAGGCGCGAACGCAGCGAGCCATGGAATGATGCCCCCCCGCCGCATGGCAATGCGGCATCCTGGGGGGCACGGAGTGCGAGCGCGGCGTTTTCCGCGCAAAACGCAAGCGGGAGCGAGTATCGGCAAAGCCGATCGAGCGTCATCAGGAGGTCGCGGAAGAAAGGGTTCGCGGAGCGGAGCCTTCGGGCGGCGAAGCCGCACGAAGGCTCAGGCGGGCCGAATGTGGATATATGGAGCCTTTCGCCCGTGTGGAACACGGGCTGTCCTTGCGGCAACGCATGTTGCCGCTTCGCGCAAGGCCATCAACCCTGTCCTGCAACAGAACGTCCGGCCGTTGCGCGTGGCGGCTGCGGATTTGACCGGGAGTGCTGTTTGAGCATATGAGAATCCGCCAGCCGGCATGATTGAAAATCCGTCGCGAAGCCCCGTCCGGGAGCGCGGCGGGAAGGTGGGGAAAAACATGAATGAGCTTCCCGTCGGTCTTTTTGACTCCGGGGTGGGAGGATTGACGGTGCTTCGGGCCATGCGGGCCTGCATGCCCGGAGAATCTTTTCTCTATCTTGGTGACACTGCCCGTCTGCCATACGGAACCAAGAGCCGTGACACCATTGCCCGTTATTCCCTTCAGGTGACGGCCCGGCTGGTCGAGCGGAAAATCAAGCTGCTGGTGGTCGCCTGCAATACGGCCACCGCCGCCGCGCTTCCGGCTCTGCGCCGGGCGTATCCGGAAATCCCGGTCATAGGTGTTGTCGAGCCGGGGGCGAAAGCCGCGTGCGCGGCTTCACGCGAGGGGTTCATCGCGGTCATCGGGACGGAATCCACCATTCGCGGCAGAGCCTATGACGAAGCCATTCTGAAACTTCGCCCGGATGCCCGCGTCATCGGGCTGCCCTGCCCCCTGTTCGTGCCGCTGGCCGAGGATGGACTGGTGGAAGGCCCTCTGGCCGAAGGCATCGCCGCGCGCTACCTGGACAGGGTTTTTCGCGTGCCGCGTGAGCGGGGAGAGAATATTCCCGACTGTCTGGTGCTGGGCTGCACGCACTTTCCTCTCCTGGCGGACGCCATCACGCATGTGGCCGGGCCGGGCGTCACGCTGGTGGATTCCGCGGCCACCACGGCACGGGCGGTGAAAAGCACGCTGGAGGAGCACGGCCTGCGTTCCGCTGCGGAGACGGGGGAGAGCTTTTTCCTGACCACGGATGACGCGGAGCGTTTCGCCCGGATGGGCGAGCGTTTTCTGGGCTTTCCCGTGCCCGAATCTCGCGTGGAACTGGTTGATCTATGATGTCCCCGCACTCTTTTGCTCCGGTGTTTTTCCGGTATCTGCACGGTGATCCGACATGCCCAGACTGAAACTGACCATTGCCTATGTGGGTACGCATTACCAGGGCTGGCAGGTGCAGGCCTGGAAGAACAGGCCCAACCCTCCCACGGTGCAGGGGGAGATCGAGCGCGCTCTTGCTGACGTCGTGGGCAGGCCCGTGCATGTGCAGGGCGCCGGACGCACGGATTCGGGCGTCCATGCCGATGCCCAGATAGCCCACTGCGACGTGCCGGAGGAAAAGACGCGGCTGGACTGGGTTCTGGCGCTCAATACCCGCCTGCCGCATGATATCCGTGTCACGGACTTTGCCTATGTGCCGGATGATTTTAACGCCTGTTTCAGCGTGGTGCGCAAGGCCTATACCTATTCGCTGTGGCTTAATCGGCGCTATGTCCCCCCGCGTCTGTACCCTTTTGTCTGGGGATGCGGTCCGCTGGATCTCGACAGGCTGGACGCCGCCATACCCTTTCTGGTTGGCGAGCATGATTTCGCCAGCATGCGCAACCGCGGTACGGACACCAGGAACAGCGTGCGTACCGTGTATTCCATCACCCGTTCGTCGTCCCCCCTGCCCGGGCAGGAGGACATGGTGCTGCTGCGTTTCGAGTCCAACGGCTTTCTGAAGCAGATGGTCCGCAACATGGTTGGACTCATGGTTGCCTGCGGGCGGGGCAGATTCGAGCCTTCGGCCATTCCCGCGCTGCTGGAAGCCGGGGATCGCCGCCTTGCTCCGGTGACGGCGCCGCCCCAGGGGCTGACCATGACCCGGATCTGGTATGAGTAGGCGGGCAGAGAGAGGCCTTTCCTCTGGTTCGGCAGGGCGTCCGCTCCTTGCCCATTGAAGCAAGCTGGCATAACATGAGCGAATCGGTCTGGCGGCCGGCGGATAACGCTTGCCGCCGCGCCGCCGTCAGGCGGCAAGTCCATGCGCCAAACGCTCCCGAGGAGAGCCGACATGCACCATTCCATCCGAAACGTCCGTCTGCGCGTTGTGCCGCTTGTTCTGCTGTGCTGCTTCGCGCTGGCGGGCTGCTCCAATCTTTTCAAGATCAGCCTGAACGGCTCTTCCGACGCGACACTGGGCTACAGCCCGGAAGAGGAAGCCATGGTCAACAGCTGGCTGCAGACTCTCGTGGGGCTGAGTCCTGCCCAGCAGGGCCGGAAAGCAGCCGCCGTCTGGCGTGACGCCTCGGCCAACAGGGCGCTGCGCGAGCGTGCCGCCTATCTTGCCGCGGCCCGGCCCGGCAAGTATGCGGAACAGGCGCGTCAGGAACTTTCCCGTGTGTATGCCGGAGCGGATACCGGCAGGCGGACGGCCATGGAACGAGTGTTCCTGGCGGATCTGCGCACGGCGGACAACCAGACCCTGGCTGCCGCTGGCAAAGCCGTTCCGCGCATGCAGGAAACAGTCTTTCCCTGGTCGCTTCTGCTGTGGGAGGCCGCGCAGCGCAAGCTTCTGTCGGACAATGCGGGCATGCTGACCAGACTGTCCGCTCCCGGCGTCTTTGCCGCCCCCGCGGCGCTCGGCATCGGCGCAGCGCCGGTAGCCACACGGCCGGGAGCAGGAAAGGTTGCCCTGCTGCTGCCCCTGAGCGGCACGGCGTCTTCCCTCGGCAAACAGGTGCAGGCCGGAGCGCAGGCAGCCGTACAGCAGCTTGAGGCTTCAGGCACACGAATGGATCTTGTGGTCATTGATACAAACCAGCCGGACTGGCTGGCCAGATATGCCGCCCTGCCCGCGGACTGTGTTACGGTGGGCGGCCCCATGCTCTCGGCACCGTATTCCGCGCTCAGGGCCCAGGGGTTCGGCGGACGCGCCGTGTTCGCCTTTCTGTCCCAACTGCCGGAACCTGCCGACGAGGGCCGGACCGCATGGCGCTTTTTCACCAGCAACGAGGATCAGATCAGCGCGGTATTGGGGTTTGCGGCCAATGAGCTGGGCATTCATTCCTTTGGCGTACTCGCTCCCAACGACAGCTACGGACAGCGCATGAGTTCGCTGTTTGCCGCCGCCGCCGGCCGGCAGGGCTTTGCCGTCCGCTCCTCAACCTATCCCCTGGGGGATGTCAAATCCTGGACCAGGCTTACCGGCGAGTTCGTGCAGGCCGTCAGCGTGGCGCGCGGCGCGATTCCCCGCGCCAGGGCCGATTTCGGCGCGGTATTCCTGCCCGACAGCTGGAGCAGCATGGACATGCTCATTTCCATGCTGCGCTATCACGGCGCGTATAACAGGGTCATGCTTGGTACCATACTCTGGGAGCAGGGGCTGAAGGGCGGGCATGCTCTGGATTCCGAGACGTTCGGACTTTCCGTGTTTCCCGGGGTATGGGACGATTCGTCGGAAAGTCCGGCCGCCGCTGCGTTCAGAAACGCCATGCTCGGCCGGGGGGGGAAGCCGGGCGAGTGGTCCGTGCTCGGCTATGATTTTGTCCGTTTCGCCGCCGCGCTGGGTCTGCGTGATTCCGTCAGGGACGGTGCGGCGCTGAACGCCGCGCTCGCCGCCGGACT
>ENA-UEOJ01001907-UEOJ01001907.1-human-gut-metagenome-genome-assembly--contig:-NODE-1907-length-13451-cov-2.601391_pt1 | contig 13451 bp, 12 predicted proteins | sample MGYA00242885_ERZ507886 | MGnify/ENA primary metagenome ERZ507886 (study PRJEB26167, sample SAMN06115505) | human gut metagenome | host: Homo sapiens | place: China:Anhui | collected 2015-08-07... | reverse complement strand
ACAGCAGGAGTTTCGTTTCAGGAAATGTTTTCTTGAAAAATTTCTTGAAATGATATATACTGATGGAAAACAACCTCAATAAGCGGTGTGTCCGATCAAGAAGAAGGAAATGGATATTTTAAGGAAACAAGTTGTATGAACGAGATCAATATCTATATCGGCGGTCAGATCCGCAAATACCGCAAAGCCAACGGCATGACGCTGCAGCAGTTGGCGGATGTCATCCACAAGAGCCGTGCCACGGTCTGTAAATATGAAAACGGAGAGATCTCCATTGATATCGCCACTTTATATGAGATCAGTCAGGCGCTGCAGGTTTCCTTCGGGCAGCTGACCAGCTATCAGCCGACCCTTCTGCCGTCCCCGCCGCCCACGGTGGGGACGCTGCAGCGGAGCCCGTTTTTTCAGGCTAAGCGGCTGTATTTCTATTTTTATGACGGCCGCTATCACCGTTTGAAGGACGGTGTGATCGACATTCACGAGCACGCGGAGCGGCCCGGCACCTATGTGGCGAGCTTTACGCTCTGCTCGGTTTCTGGCAACGGATGCAGCAATGAATCCTATTATACAGGGCACGTTGTTTACAGCGATATGCTGATCCGGTTTACCTTTTTCAACCAGCTCAATCCGCTGGAGGAAGACCTGCTGTATATTTTCAATCCGTTGGAGATGCGAGACTATACCGATGGGCTTCTCTGCGGCATTTCCAGCGCGGACCTGATGCCCTGCGCCTTTCGCTGTCTGGTGACGCTGAATCCGCAGGAACTGGACGAGAGCCTGCGCCAACGGCTGTTGTTCTCCAAACAGGAGATCCGGCGGTGGGGGAAGCTGAATATGCTGCTGATCGGCAACCGCAGTGCAGAGGATTCCGCATTTTTGTGATTGAAGAAAAGAAGAAAAAAAGGGGAGAAGGACGTTTCCGTCCTTCTCCTTTTCATATTTCGATATTGTTTATTTCCGCTTGGGGATATCCACCTTGGAGAGGGGATTCGCCTTCGCGGCGACACGCAGAGCTTCATTATCAATATGAGTGTAGATCTCCGTGGTATTCAGGTGGTCATGTCCCAAAACCTCCTGGACCGCCCGGACATCCACGCCGTTTTGCAGCATCAGCGTTGCCGCCGTGTGCCGCAGCTTATGAGAAGAATACTGGGTGGCGTCCAAACCGGCCTCTAAAAGCCGCTTTTTCACCATGGCATGAACGGTGGACCGGCTGATCCGCTCGTTCTGAGAGGACAGGAACAGTGCGTTGGCGTCCCGCCCGGTGATGGGCCGCCGGACCGCCAGATAGCGGTTCAGCGCCGCTTGGCAGGCGTCATTGAGGTAAAGAATACGAACTTTGTTGCCCTTACCAAGAATGCGCATGGTCTCGTCCTGAATGTCCTGTAAATTCAATCCTACCAGCTCGGAGATCCGGAGTCCGCAGTTAAGGAACAGGGTCAGGATGGCGTAATCGCGCTCCTGATTTTTACCGTCCACGGCGCTGAGCAGATCCTTGCTTTGCTCCAATGTCAAATAGCGTGGCAATTCCTTTTTCAGCTTGGGCGCGTCGATATCTTTGACAGGATTTTCACGAAGTAGATGGGCCTTGTTGGTCAGGTAATTGTAAAAGGAGCGGATCGTGGCGATTTTTCTGGCACGGGACGCGGCGTTCAGACCGTAGTCCGAATGGGAGCTGTTCTGAAACCGGACCCGATCCCGGCTGAGGTAGGTCATATAGCTGTAAATGTCCGACAGCTTGATGCTGCCGACAAATTCCAGATCTACGTCCATAATACTGATCTCATCCAGAGACTTGTCAGCCAGATCGGGATCACGGATCTGTTTCATATAGCGGAAGAAATTTCGCAGATCCAGGTAGTATTCATCTACGGTGCACTGGGAATGGGCCTTGATGGTCTCGTGATAAGAAAGAAAATCCCGCAGGATCTCCGGTGCTTCGGTACGATAATCAGACATAGCTGGCTGGCGGGATATTCGCGCTAAAAAGCGGTCAAATGTCGAGGGAGGCTGAAAACGTCTCCCTTAAATTGAACAAAATTTTTATTTTGTTCAATTTACTGTATCCCGCAAACGTCTCCTCTCCTCAGTCATTCAACATAAAATCCGGCGGATGGGTCATGCTACAAGCAAATCAAACAGAAATGAGTTGATGCTATGATCCCATGCACCAGTAAATGCGTTTATCAAAGCGACGGGCTCTGCACGTTGGACAGCGCTGCCGCCGCAGGACAACCGGCCTTGGGCGGCGCCTGTGTACACTTCATTCCGCAGGACGTAGCGCGGCTCGGATCGCCTCACCGATATTCCGGGCCGGGATCACCGTCAGACCGGTCGGCGCCTTTATGGTACCTGCCCGATGAGCCGGCACCACGCACCTCCGGAATCCCAGGCGCTGAATTTCAGACACCCGCTGACCCAACTGATTGACGCTGCGCAGTTCCCCGGTCAAGCCCACCTCTCCGATGGCCACCAGATCGCTGGGCACCGGCCTGTCCAAATAGCTGGACGCCAAGGCGATCACCGCTGCCAAGTCTGCGGCAGGCTCGTCCAGTGACAGACCGCCCACGATGTTCAGATAGGCGTCGCAGGCGGAGACCTTCAGCCCGCCCCGCTTTTCCAGCACCGCCAGCAGCATGGCGGCCCGGTTGTAGTCGAAGCCGTTGCTGGTGCGGCGGGGGTTGCCTCCGGCGGAGGTCACCACCAGGGCCTGCAGCTCCGCCAGCACCGGCCTTGCCCCCTCCATCACGCAGGTGACACAGGTGCCGGGCGCATCCTCCGGCCTGCCGGAGAGCAGCATTTCCGACGGGTTTTCCACCTCGGTCAGTCCACTATCCCGCATTTCAAATACGCCGATTTCATTAGTGGCGCCAAAGCGGTTCTTTGCCGCCCGCAGGATTCGATAGCTGGTGTGCTGATCTCCCTCAAAGTACAGCACACAGTCCACCATGTGCTCTAAAACCTTCGGGCCGGCGATAGAGCCCTCCTTATTGACATGACCAATGACAAATACCGTGATTCCCTGTCCCTTTGCCACCTGCATCAGTGACAAAGTACAATCCTTTACTTGGCTGACACTGCCTGCTGCGGCGTCCAGCGCATCGTTATATAGCGTCTGGATGGAGTCCACGATCAGCACGTCCGGCTGCTCCGTATTCACGGACTCCACCACGTCCCCCAGATTCGTCTCCGACAGCACCAGCAGCTGCTGTCTTGCCACATGGAGCCGCCGGGCCCGCAGCTTCAGCTGATGTTCGGATTCCTCACCGGATATGTACAAAACCTTGGAAAATTCACATAACTTATTGCAAATTTGCAGCATCAGGGTGGACTTGCCGATGCCCGGAGCACCGCCCACCAACACCAGGGAGCCCTTCACCGCGCCGCCGCCCAGGACCCGGTCCAGCTCACCCATGCCAGTGGGAAAGCGGATCTCCTCATCGGCGGTCAGGTCCGTGACGGGACAGGCCCGACGGCGGGTCAGCCCTACCCGGGCGGAACCGCCCTTGCCCACGCCCTTGGGCCACTCCGGCTGCTCCACGATGGTATTCCACGCACCGCAGGCCGGACACTTCCCCGCCCATTTGGCAGTCTCATTGCCGCACTCTGTACAGTAAAATAAGGTTTTTGCTTTCATACAGTTCCCTCTCCGGCCGCCCATTGCAGGTATCCTGCTGCAATGGCGGCCGCCAGTTTTGTTTGATATGCCCCCTGCCGGAGCCGGGCGGTCTCCTCCTCATTGGAGAGAAAGCCGCACTCCACCAGCACGGCAGGCACGGTTACATGATTCATGAGGTAAATACTCTCGGCTATCTGCTTGGGCTCCTTGGCCCGGTGGGTGTTGACCACTGTGTTCAAGGTGTCCTGCATGGTCTGCGCCAGTGCTTCCGCCTCTGGTTCCCGGTTCCGGAAGGCCTGGGCCCCGTGGGTCACCGGCGAGGACGGCAGGCTGTTCTGGTGGATGCTCAACAGCACCGCATTAGGGATGCCGTTGACAAATGACGCCCGGTTGTGGAGATCCGACACCTTCCGCTGCCGCATGGTTTCCAGTCCGGGGTCGCAGACCATGACGTCCTCCCGCCGGGTCAGCTCCGTCCGAACACCGGCAAAGCGCAAGAGCTGTTCCAGCTGCAGGGAAATCGCCAGATTGATCCGGCTTTCCTCCGTACCGTCTCCGGCGACGGCGCCGCCGTCCTGCCCGCCGTGGCCCGGGTCGATGACCACGGTTTGAACGCGGCTCCCCTGCCCCATCGCCCCAGTGGGCGTGAAGGCCCGTCGGGAGCCTGCCAGAAAAATGGCGGAAAGTCCGATCATGCAGACCGCCAGCCATGTATACAGCAGCGTTCGTTTCCGAATCAGCAGGATCATGCCCATCACCTCGGCCCAGCCTATGCGCCGCAGCTTATCCAATATGTCATTATAGCGACTTTTTGTCGGGAAAGCAAGTTCCCTACTTGCCCCTTCCGCATAGGATAGGGTACGCGCCCAAGGGCGCTTTCAATAAGGAGGGGATCACGAAGCTATGGAAAAACCCGAAGTGAAGCCCGCGGTCTGCGAGGTCGGTCAGGGCACCCTGCCCGGCTGCGCGGCACTGGCTTTCCCATATATTCCCATGCAGAGCAATAATCCCACCCGGTACAGCCGGACGGAGGCTTTGCAGACCGGCACCCTGTTTCCGGGGCTGGACCTGCCGTTTAAGGCGGCTATTCAGGCCCGGACCAAGCTGCCAAACACCGCACTGGTGGAGCTGATGGCCCTTGACTTCGCCGTCACGGAGCTGAATCTCTATCTGGATACACACCCGCAGGACCAGGAGGCTCTGGGACTGTACGCCTCCTATATCAAGCTGGCCAAGGAGGGCCGGGAAAAGTATACCGCCAAATACGGCCCTCTGGACAGCGCGGAGCTGGTTCTGGAGGACGGCTACACCTGGCTCAATGACCCATGGCCCTGGGAGTTAGGAGGAAACGGCTGATGTTTGTTTATGAGAAAAAGCTGCAATATCCGGTGAAGGTCGCCACACCCAACCCCAAGCTGGCGGCGGTGATCATCAGCCAGTACGGCGGTCCCGATGGGGAGCTGGGCGCGTCCCTGCGCTACCTTTCCCAGCGCTACTCCATGCCCTATCCGGAGCTGAAGGGCCTGCTGACCGACATCGGCACAGAGGAAGCGTCATGGCCCCCTATTTTTGCCCGGTATTTTTCCAGTCCGTCCAGCACATAGACCCATTTGGCGGGCAGCAGATTGAGCGCCACCTCTACCCTGCCGTCCCGGTACACGGTCATCTGTTGGAGGAGGTGCCCGTAAAAGTCGTCGTCCGCCGTGCGCCCGCTGACGATTCCCGTGATGGCGGCGCGAATGTCCGGTTTTAGGGTCTGCGTGTCGGTGTTCAGCGTCTGCCGCTGTTTGATCGCGGCAATTTTCTCCTGCACCCAGTTCATTTCATTCTCACAGCGGGCTTTGACCCGCTGGTAGTCCTCCTTGCTGATGCTCTCGTCGAGAAAGCGGTCAAGGATCGCATCGCTCCGCGCTTGCAGCTTTTCAAACTCCAGCTCCAGCCGCCGCAGCTCCTGCTCGCCGCTGTCCTCACCGGACGCCAGAACGCTTTCCACAACGCGGGTGAGGCTCGATATGATCGATTTCTTATCCAGCGTCACGGCGCTCACGGAGCGCCGTAGAAGATCCATGGCGATGTCGTCCCGGATCTGCCGCCCGACGCTGCATCCGATGACATTTCCCGCGCCGTCTGTGCGCCGCAGGCCCTCGTTGGTGGCGGTGAAGCAGCACCAGCGATAATAGGAGCTGCCATCCTGCCGCTTTTTGGTGCGGTGGGAGAAGCTCTTGCCGCACTCACCGCAGCGAATTTTACCGGAGAGCGGATAGCGGTTGCCGTGTCCACCGCAGCCTGTCGCACGGTTGCGGCGGGACAGCTCCCGCTGCACCGCCTGCCACGTTTCCCGGTCGATGATGGACTCGTGGTGATCTTTTAGTTCTACCAGCGGTTCCTTGCCGTGGTTGTACTTCTTTTCGTGCGTCAGATAGTCCGGCGTGTAGGTCTTTTTCTGGATTAGGTCACCGCAGTATTTTTCATTCTTTAGGATCTTAGTCACGGTGGCCGAGGACCAAAGGCAGTTGCCCTTGCTGCTGAGAATACCGGCCTCCCGCAGCTCCCGCGCGATGGTGCTGCACCCTTTGCGCTCTTGCAGGTACTTATGAAAGATGAGCCGGACAACTTCCGCGCCCTCCGGGTTGACGGTCATCTTGCCGCCGATCACATCATAACCCAGCAGCGAGCCGCCAAAGACGACGCCCTTCTCCATACTGCGCGTCTGCCCCCATTTGGAGCGTTCTGAGGTCTTTCGGCTCTCGTCCTGCGCAACGGAACTCATGATCGTCAATCGAAGCTCCCCATCGTTGGTGCGGGTATCCAGGCTGTCATTGAGAAACAGCACGCCTACGCCCCGCCGACGCAGGTCACGGGTGATTTGCAGGGCGTCCACCGTGTTGCGGGTGAAACGGCTGACCTCCTTGGTCACGATCAGGTCGATCTGCCCCAACAATCCCAACATTAATGACACTATTAAGTTTCTCCGGGAACGGGAGGGATCCACTTCCTGAGATTTGGCGAAGCAAAGCGCACTGGATGGAACCGAATGAAAAGAACTACTGACAAAAAGACATCCAAGGATCAAATTTCTTGGATGACTTTTGCTATTAACGGTTCCGTACCTCTGCATACGGTGCATCATGGTGTCACTCTAAATGTTTACATCTACACGCCGCTTGGCGGCCCATGCGATCACAAAGGTGATGACCTGCGCGACCGGCGTGGCAAGCCAGACACCGGTCAGCTTCAGCATTGGCGGCAGGATCAGAAGCATCAGCAGCGTGCAGACCGGCTCAGCATATACGAGAAGGTAGGAAAGTCCATTCTTTTCCGTTGCGTAGAAGTAAGATGTTGTAATACGGACAAACGCCAGAAACAGCAGCGTTGCGAGAAAAAGTGGGAGATACCGGATGACCCCGGCGTTTGCCTCTGTCGAAGCGCCAAACAGCGTGCCGACTTTTGCTCTTGCAAGATAGACACCGATCGTGCAGACTGCCGTGATCGCAACGGCGGTCAGGTAGGCCAGCTTTCGGACAGCCTGAACGGAAGATCGGTCATCCCTTCCGTAATACTGGCTGATCAGCGGCTGACTGCCGTCGCCTACTCCTTGCAGCAGCAGATAGAGAATAGCGGTAATATAGCCGATACAGCCGTAAACCGCAACTGCCTGCTCGTCCCCGTACAGAAGCAGAAAGCGATTTATGAGGAGCATCGTGATGATGGAAGAAAAGGTCAAACCAAAGGGCGAGATCGCGACGATCAGGACATTTTTCCAAAGCCTGCATAACTCCCGCAGTTCCGGCAGGCAAAATCCGCTCTTTTTTACAAGGAAGAAAATGACTGCCACGATCATGGTCACAGCCTGTCCGATAATGGTCGCCCATGCAGCGCCGGCCATTCCCCAGTTCATGGCCCACACGAAAACATAGTCCAACGCAATATTCGTTGCAAAGCCGAAAGCCATGGCTATCATGGCAACCGTTGCCCCGCCCATATTGCGGATAAATGGGACGAAGCCGGTTGCCAAAAGCTGAAAAACAGCGCCCAGCGCGATTACCTGGGCATACATGACACAGAGCGTGAGCATATTGCCTCTTGCACCCAGCAGATGAAGGATTGGCTGGGCGAACGCGAATAGGATCGCCGTCAATAAACCGGCAGTCAGCAGCATCAGCAGCGTTGTTCCGGAAAAGCACTCCTGACGCTTTTGGGTTTCCCCCTGCGCGTTCAGGATCGTAAAGCGAATCGCTCCCGACAGGCCAAGGCCCGTACCGACCGCTCCGATCAGCGCGGAAATCGGATAGCCCAATGTGATGGCGGTCAATCCTGTATCACCGAGGCTTTGCCCGATAAAGAACCCATCGACAATGGTGTAAACCCCCGACAATGCGAATGCGAGGATGGACGGAATGACATAGGAAAAGAATTTCTTGTTCAGTGCGGTGTTCATTTGCCTGTGTCTCCATTTCTCTTTCAAAAACAAGATTGAATAGTGTGATGGCGTCCGTCATCTGCTTCATACGCTCTGCGCCCATACATTTCAACCCGCATACCCCACGAGGGGGCGACAGCAAAAGTACACAAATTCCTTGTGAAGCTTTGCAACAAGGAGGCAATACAAAGACAGGCTTACACAAAATGCTGCTTTCGATAGGCGTCCGCCTGATCCAGCAGTTCGCCGGCACTTTCCAGCAGCGCGGGCGTTACCTGACTGCCGCCGGTAATCCGAGCCAACTCCGCTTTGCGGGCCTCCCGGTCCAATTGGATGACTCTTGTGAACGTCCGTCCCCCGCTCTCCCCTTTTTCCACGGAAAAATGGGTGTCTGCCATTGCGGCCAGCTGCGGCAGATGGGTCACGCAGAGTACCTGTTTGTGCCGGGCCACCTGAGTCAGCTTTTCCGCCACCTTTTGGGCCGCGCGGCCGGAAACGCCGGTATCCACCTCGTCGAATACCAGCGTGGCAATGGACTCCTGCTCCGCCAGCACGTTTTTCAGGGCCAGCATGATCCGGGCTAACTCGCCGCCGGAGGCGATCTTAGCGATGGGCCGCAGGTCCTCTCCCGCGTTGGCGGACATCAGGAACCGGATCACGTCGCAGCCGTCGGCGGCAGGCTCTTTTTCCGTGAATTCGATAGCAAAGCGAACTTTGTTCATGTCCAGATCCCGTAGTTCCGACTGAATTCGCTGCTCCAGCGCTTGGGCAGCCGCTTTCCGTTTTTGGGTCAGTTCCGCGCCGGCGGCACGGACAACAGCCTCCGCCTTCTTCAATTTGCCGTTCAGCAGGATTAGGGTATCGTCCGCCGTCTCCATGGCGTCCAGTTCACTGCGGCACTGTTCCAGATAGGCGATCATGTCCTCCACAGTGGCACCATATTTCTTTTTCAGGCGGTAAAGCTGGTCGGTCCGGGCCTCCGCGGCGTCCAACTCCGCGGGAGAAAAGGCAAATTCTGCCCGTTTATCCCGAATCGTCTCGGCAAGGTCATATACTTCACAGCGAATGGATTCCAACCGTTTGTATAGCTCACCCAACTCATCACTGAGGGTGCGGATGCCCCGAAGGGCCTCCTCTGCCTCCCGGATGGCTGAGACCGCGCCTGCACCGTTGTCATCGCCGCTGAGACAGTAATCGGCCCCGGACAGGGCGGCAATATACTTCTCACCGTTGCGCAGCAGCTCCCGCCGGGCATTCAGTTCCTCCTCCTCGCCGGGGACCAGCTCCGCCCGCTCCAACTCGTCGATCTGGAACCGGAGGGAATCCATGCGCCGGGCTTTCTCCGCCTCATTCATTTGCAAGGATCGAATTTGATCCCGGATAGCCGCCATGGCGTTGTAGGCGCTGCGGTAGGCAGCCAAGGGGGCCTCCATCCGCCCGAAGCGGTCCAGATACGCGCCATGCTGTTCCTCATCCAAAAGCTGCTGGCCGTCATGCTGGCCATGGATGTTCAAAAGCTCCCCGCCGATCTGGCGCAGTTGGGTAACAGTCAGAGGGCGGCCATTGGCGCGGCAGACGTTCTTGCCGTCCCCGCCGATCTCCCGCTGCAACAGCAGATTGCCATCCTCGTCAGGTGTGACGCCGTTGTCAGCCAGTCCCGGCAGTGTGGACGGGACCTGAGAAAAAACGGCGCTGACAAAGGCCTTGTCCGCGCCGGTCCGGATCAGTTCCCGGGAGGCCCGTCCGCCTAAAACGGCGCTCATAGCGTCGATCACAATGGACTTGCCGGCGCCGGTCTCGCCGGTCAGGGCGTTGAAGCCGGGGCGGAAGGATATATCCGCAGACTCGATCACTGCGATATTTTCAATGTGAAGCAATTCCAGCATGTTCCGCGTCTCCCTTCGGAATGGGTTTCTGCCGGTGGTTTACAGCATTTCCCGGATCTCCTGGCAGAAGGTCTCCGCACAGGCGTTGTCCTTCATGACCACGAAGACCGTGTTCTCCCCTGCCAGCGTGCCCACCATGCCGTTGACATCCATGTGATCCAGGGCCTCGCAAGCGCCGCCGGCCAGACCGGCCAGCGTCTTGAATACCACGATGTTCTGGGCGCAGTCCACGCTGGTGATGCTCTCATGGAAGATGGTGCGCAGCTTGTCCGCAATGTTCAGACGGGCACGGCTGCTAGAAACCGCGTATTTGTAGGTGCCGTGGCCCGTAGGCTCCTTCACCAGATGAAGCTGCTTGATGTCCCGGGAGATGGTGGCCTGGGTGCTGGCCACGCCCCGCTTCCGCAGCTGCTCCAGAAGCTGCTCCTGGGTCTCGATGTGTTCCTTTGCGATGATGTCAAGGATCATGGATTGGCGATTGTTTTTCATGACTGAAAACCTCCCGGCAGCATTTTTTGCGCGAATACTTCGCAGAAGCTCTTTTCAGACAGATGCGCCAGCCGGGTCAGATACCGGCTTCGGCGGATCTGGACAATATCGTTGGAATGCAGAGGGAACGCCCGACTCTCATCCACAAACAGGAATATCGGCTTGCGGCCATTGCGCTCGAAAGAGACCGTCAGGGTGTGGTCCGGAGAGAGAACGTAAGAGGAAAAGCGCATATTGTGGGTGCAGATGGGTGTCAGAGTCAGGATCTGGGCCACCGGCTCCACCACCGGGCCGCCGGCGGAGAGTGAATAAGCTGTGGAGCCTGTGGGGGTGGCAATGATGGCGCCGTCTCCCGCAATGTCCGCAAGGTGCTTTCCGTCGGAAAATACCTTCAGATGGATCACATGGGAGATGGGGCCCTCCCGGATTACAGCGTCATTCAGACCCATATTCGTATAGATCTGCTTGCCGTCCCGCAGAACGGAAACGTCCAGCATCATTCGTTCTTCAATGGGAAAATCCCAGTTTTTCAGGCCGCGCAAAGCGTTCAGAGAGCCGACCTCCAGCTCCGCCAGAAAGCCCAGTCCCCCCATGTTGATACCCAGCATGGGGATCTTGTGCAGCGCCGCCAGCTTGGCCAGATGCAGGATCGTTCCGTCGCCGCCAAGGGTGATGACCAGATCCGCGCCCTTCAACTCCGTCAGCAGCGGCTTGGAGGGCAGGTCTCCAAAGGCGTCGGTCTTCGGGTCCCGGAAGGGCGAACAGACCACCGTCTGAAAGCCCATGTCCCGCAAAATGGCAATGGCAGACTTTGTGGCCTTCATTCCGGTGTCCCGGTCCGGATTCGGACAGAGAATGATTTTTTTCGGTTCCATTATACCGTCCCCTCTCCGTGCTCCTTCAGGGCTTGATGGGATTCCTCCACCAGAGCGTCCAAGTCAAAAGCGGCGGTGGTTTCCGCGCCCTTTTGCAGGAAGCCCAGATACTCGATGTTCCCCTCCGGCCCCCGGATGGGGGAATAGGTCAGTCCCAGAACACCGAAGCCCGCTTCCCTTGCGTGCTCCAGATAGTGCTCCAGCACCTCCTTGTGCACTGCCGGGTCCCGGACAACGCCCTTCTTGCCTACCTTCTCCCTACCGGCCTCAAACTGGGGCTTTACCAGACTGGCCACATAGCCGCCGTCCTTCAAAACGTTGGCCACCGCCGGCAGGATCAGCTTCAGGGAAATAAAGCTCACGTCGATGGAGGCAAAATCCAGCTCGTCCGGGATCTGCTCATGGGTCAGGTACCGGGCATTGGTGCGCTCCATGCACACTACACGGGGGTCCTCGCGGAGCTTCCAGGCAAGCTGGCCGTAGCCTACATCCACCGAGTAGACCTTGCTGGCTCCATTTTGCAGCATACAGTCCGTAAAGCCGCCGGTGGAGGCACCGATGTCTCCGCAGATGCAGCCATTCAGCTCAATGGGAAATTCCGCCATGGCCTTTTCCAGCTTCAAGCCGCCGCGGCTGACATATTTCAGCGTATTGCCCCGAATTTCAATGGGTGCATCATTGGGAACTGCGGTTCCGGGCTTATCTACCCGCTGTCCGTTCACAAAGACCAGACCGCTCATAATGGTAGCCTGCGCCTTCTGGCGGCTCTCCTGAAGTCCGCGTTCTGTCAGCAATAGATCCAGTCTTATTTTGTTACTCACGGGATAGAGCCTCCTTTACTGCCCGATATACACCGTCCGCGTCCAGTCCAAACCGTTCTTGCAGTTGCTCTACGGTTCCTTCCGGTGCAAAGCGGTCCTTCAAATTTTGCAGAATGACCTGGCGGCATTGCCGCCCCGACTCAGCCAGCAGTGCGGCGATCTGCTGGCCGATGCTGCCGTTTTCAAAGCAATCCTCCAACACGAGAACTGTATCCGCACCATCAAGCTCTCGAAGCAGCGCGGAGGTATCCAGGGGCGCAATGCGGTTCAGCTTCACAACACGAGTGGAAATTCCGTCTCGCTCCAGCCGCTCCGCCGCGTCAAGCACCTGATTGATCAAAATTCCATAAGAAACCAGCACTGCCTGATGTCCGTCCCGAAGACGCACTACCGCTTGGCTGCCTGTGTCCTGTGTAAAATGCCCCTCCCCGCCTCTCGGATAGCGGAGCGCGACAGGACCTTGGATTTCAAATAATGCCTGCCGCGTCATGGAACGCAACTCGGATAGGCTGGAGGGACACAGCACGGTAAAGCCCGGGATGCCGGTCAGGTACGATATGTCCAGACAGCCGTGGTGCGTTTCTCCATCGGCCCCCACCAGTCCGGCCCGATCCACACCCAGCACCACATGGAGCTTTTGAAGGGCAACATCGTGAAACAGCATATCATAGCTTCGCTGTAAAAATGTGGAGTATACGGCAAACACGGGAATCATCCCCTGCTTTGCCATACCGGCAGCCATGGAAACCGCATGGCCCTCGGCAATCCCCACATCGAAAAGCCGCTCCGGGTATGCCTTGGCAAAGACTGCCAGCCCGGTTCCGTCCTCCATAGCGGCTGTAATGGCACAAACCTTTTCACTCTCTGCAGCGCAATCAGTCAAAGTTTTTCCAAATGTACTTGAGAAAGTCTCGCCTCCCGGCTGTAGAGTCAGGCCGGTTTGAGGGTCAAAGGGAGCAATTCCGTGGAATTTTCCCGGATTTCGCTCAGCAAAGGGATAGCCCTTTCCCTTTTGTGTATGGACATGGACCACCACCGGCCCGGTCAGTTCTTTAGCCCATTGCAGCATATCGCACAGCCGGGGCAGATCATGTCCGTCAATAGGCCCGAGGTAGGTAAAGCCCATATCCTCGAACAGCGTACTGCTGGGCCACAGCGCTTTTTTCAGTTCGGTTTTCAGCCGGTGGTTAAACCGGTAGATGGGCGACTGCACCGGATTTGCGCCGAATAGACGCCGATACCACTTTTTAAAATGATAGTACGCAGGCTTTGCCCGCAGCTGCGCCAAATGACGGGGAAGCGCCCCGACATTTGGGTCGATGGACATTCCATTGTCATTCA
>ENA-UEOJ01001887-UEOJ01001887.1-human-gut-metagenome-genome-assembly--contig:-NODE-1887-length-13545-cov-3.345708_pt1 | contig 13545 bp, 9 predicted proteins | sample MGYA00242885_ERZ507886 | MGnify/ENA primary metagenome ERZ507886 (study PRJEB26167, sample SAMN06115505) | human gut metagenome | host: Homo sapiens | place: China:Anhui | collected 2015-08-07 | study... | reverse complement strand
TGCATACCCCTTGCGGGTGAAAGGTGTGCGCGGGAAACCCAAGAAGGGGAAACGGGCGATGCGCCGCCAGCGGCGGAGAAAGCGAGCCCGTTTCGAGGAAGGCCCCGATTTCCGGGCGCAAAGCGCACGGAAACCGGCTGGGCCGACGGTGTATTCCTGCCCCGCGCGGGGGAGAAAAGGCTTTTTCGACACGCTGAGGACAGTGCTTTTTAAGCACTGTCCTCTTTCGCCATGTCATTTTTTTATCGTGCAAAGAAGCGGAAAGCCGTCCACTGTTGCAGCGTCTCTCCCTTGCGCAGGATCGGCGACGGGAACGCTGGGCAGTTCACCGCGTTGGGAAAATGCTGCGTCTCCAGACAGACACCGTGGGCCTGACCGTAGACCGCACCGTCCTTTCCCTTGCGCTCCGTCAGCCAACCCGCCGTGTAGAGCTGCATTCCCTCCATCGAGGTGGTCATTTCCAGACCGATGCCGGTGGCGGGGCACCACAGCTCCGCCACCGGGCCTTCTCCGCCGTCCAGCGCATAGTTGTGGTCGTATCCCCGCCCGCCGTTAAAGGCTTTATCGTGGAGACGGCTCCCAAATGCCGCAGGTGTCCGGAGATCCAGCGGCGTTCCCTCCACCGGGGCCACCGTCCCCACAGGGATATTTCCGCTGTCCATGGGCGTATACCGGCTGGCCCGCAGGGTCAGCACATGGTCTTCCACCGTGCCGCTGCTGTGGCCGCCCAAATTGAAGTAGGTATGGTTGGTGAGATTCACCACCGTGCTCTGCTCCGCCGCCGCCTTGTAGGCGATGGTGAACTGATTGTCGATCAGGCGATAGGTGACCTCCACCCGGACAGCGCCGGGAAAACCCTCCTCACCGTCGGGAGAGGTGTAGGAGAAGGTGACCGCGTTTTCCTCGCAGGTAAATTCCCACAGTTTCTTGTGGAAGCCCTCGTTTCCGCCGTGAAGACAGTTCTCCCCCTCGTTGGCCGTAACACGGTACCCTCTGCCGTCGATGGTGAACCGTGCCCCGCCGATGCGGTTGGCGCAGCGGCCGATGGTCCCACCGAAGCAGGCATCCAGCGTCCGGTAGCTTTCCAGTTCGTCATATCCAAGGCAGATGTCCGTCAGTTTGCCGGTTCGGTCCGGCACGCGGATAGCCCGGACAGCCGCGCCGTAGGGCAGCAGTTCCACGGCACATTTGTCACTGAACAACTCAATGACGGGCACCTCTCTGCCATTCAGCATGCCAAACGGCTTCAGTCGATACATCTCTTATCCCTCATAGCCGTTGGGATGGCCGCTGTGCCACGCCCACGCGTCGGAAATGATCTGATCCAGACCAAGAACAGGCTTCCAGCCAAGAATCTCGGCGGCCTTCTTGTTGGAGGCGATCAGGACAGAGGGATCGCCGCCCCGGCGGGGCTCCACAACGGCCTTGATCTCCTTGCCGGTGATCCGACGGGCCGTTTCGATGATCTCCCGCACGGAATAACCGGCGCCATTGCCCAGATTGAACACGTCACTGCTGCCGCCCCGCTCCAGATACTCCAGCGCCAGCAGATGAGCCTCTGCCAAGTCCTTCACATGGATGTAGTCCCGCACGCAGGTGCCGTCCGGCGTGGGGTAGTCCTCGCCGAAGATGCCGATGTGATTCCGCTGACCCAAGGCTGTTTTCATCACCAGCGGGATCAGGTGGGATTCGGGGTTGTGATCCTCGCCGATGCCTGCCTCCGTGTCGGAACCAGCGGCGTTGAAGTAGCGCAGCGCCACATAGCGGATGTTGTAGGCGCAGTCGCACCACTTCAGCATATTTTCAATGGCCAGTTTCGTCGCGCCGTAGGGATTGGTGGGTTCCGTGCGGTCCCCTTCCTCAATAGGCTGCTTCTCCGGCTCGCCGTAGGCCGCCGCCGTGGAGGAAAATACGATCTTGTCCACGCCGTGAGCCTGCATGGCCGACAGCAGGGACACCGCGCCCTCCACGTTGTTGCCGTAGTACTTCAGCGGGTTGGTCACGCTCTCGCCCACCAGCGAAAATGCCGCGAAGTTGATGACGCCGTCGATTTTGTTTTCCGTGAAGATCTGATGCAGGAACGCGCCGTCCCGCAGATCGCCTACATACATCTTCCGCGCGCCCTTGACGGCCTGCCAGTGTCCGGTGCGCAGATTGTCCGCCACCACAACTTCGTAGCCCCGCTTGACCAGCAGCGCTACCATGTGGCTGCCGATATAGCCGGCTCCGCCGGCCACCAGAATGGTTTTCATATACACGTCCTCCTTATTTTTTCACGTCTATATCCAGCTTACACGCTCTGAACAAATCTTAAGAAGGCTTCCCTGCCCTCTGGTGTACACTTGTAAACGCCGGCGTGCTCCAAAACCGTGGCGAACACCACGCCGACTTCCCGCCGCAGGATCTCCTCCGCGTTTTTCTCGGTAAACGTATAGCGGGCTTTCAGCTCCTCGGTCCAGTCCGCGTGCTTTGCCAGCGTCTCATCGGCCCGCAGGTCCTCGCCACGGGCCAGTGCCCGGGCCACGCCGTTCAACTCGGCTTTCAGCCGGGCGGGAAGCACTGCAAGGCCCATGACCTCGATGAGGCCGATGTTCTCCTTCTTGATGTGGTGCAGCTCCTGATGGGGGTGGTACACGCCCAGCGGGTATTCCGCCGTGGTGATGTTGTTCCGCAGCACCAGATCCAGTTCAAACTTCCCGTCCCGCATCCGGGCGATGGGGGTGATGGTGTTGTGGGGCTCACCGTCGGTCTCCGCGAACACAAAGGCCGCCTCGTCCGTATAGCTCCGCCATGCGGTGAGGATGCGGTCTGCCAGCTCCACAAGACGCTGATCGTCTCCGCAGCGGAGCCGGATCACGGACATAGGCCACTTGACGATGCCCGCCTCCACATCCTCAAAGCCCCGGAAGGCGATGGGCCGCTCAATGGGGGCCTTCTCCATGGCAAAGGTGTAGCAGCCGCCCTGGAAATGGTCATGGCTCAGAATGGAGCCGCCCACGATGGGAAGATCTGCGTTGCTGCCCACAAAGTAGTGGGGGAACTGCTTAACGAAGTCCAGCAGCTTGCGGAAGGTAGCTTTGTCGATCTTCATAGGGGTATGATGCCCGTTCAGAACGATGCAGTGCTCGTTATAGTAGACGTAGGGGCTGTACTGGAGGAACCAGTCCTCCTGATTGATGGTAATGGGGATGATCCGGTGGTTCTGCCGGGCGGGATGGTTGAGCCGTCCCGCGTAGCCCTCGTTCTCCCGGCAAAGCTGGCACTTGGGATAACTGGCCTGCGGGGCCGCCTTCGCCGCCGCGATGGCCTTGGGGTCCTTCTCCGGTTTGGAGAGGTTGATGGTGATGTCCAGTTCCCCATAGGGGGTGGCCGTCTTCCACTTCACATCCTTGGCGATGCGATAGCGCCGGATGTAGTCCGTATCCTGACTGAAGCGATAAAACCAGTCCGTGGCGTCCTTCGGGCCAGCTTGATACCGCCGCCGGAACTCGCTGATGACCTGAGAGGGCCGGGGCGTCAGCCTCCCCATCAGCTCCGTGTCAAAGAGATCCCGGTTCGTGGTATCATCCTCGATCCGTCCCCGGGCCGCCGCGTCATCCAGCAGCTCCTTCAGGATGTCCTCTAAGGGGCGCTCATGCGTTTCCGCCGGCTCCTCCCATGCATCCATCCCCATAGCCTTCAGCAGCTCGTTCACCGCCCAGGGGCGGTCATATTCCTCGATCAGTCCCGTGCGGAGGGCGTAGCCCACCAGATCCTTGATGGCTTGGTAACTCATGCATCTGTTCTCCTTATCCCAATCTGACGCCGCCCGCCGGCCGGATCATCACCACATGGCAGCAGTCCTGACCCAGCGCCGCCTCCGTCGCTTTCTTGAAGGTGTCCAACATATCCAGCGGCACAAAGGCCTGGGCGGTACCACCAAAGCCACCGCCGTGGACACGGACAGCGCCCCACCCCTCCAGAATACGCTCGCACAGGGCGATGGTCACCATCAGTTCCTGCGCCGCCGTGCTTCCGGTGGGAATGACATTCTGCAAATACATGGCGGAGGACCGACCAGACTCCCGCACCAATGCAAGGAACTTGTCGAAATCCCCCTGACGGAGCGCCTCTTTTTCCGCCAGTGCCCGGCGGTTTTCCGCGTAGACATGGAACGCCCGGTTTACCGCCCGGTCCCCTGCCGCTGCTCTGACCTTGGGCAGTTCCGCAAGGAACGCTTCCTCCGGCACCTCACGCAGCACCTCTTTGTCAAAAACGCGGCAGACCGCCCGCAGCTCGTTGGTGATGGCGCTGTATTCATTGGTCAGATCCTCGTGGCCCGCGCCGGAATCCAGAATACACAGGGCGTAGCCGTAGGCATGGAGATCCACATCCAGCTGCTCCACCGCCGGGTGGGCCGTATTCTCGAAATCAATAGATACCACGCCGCCCACGGAGGAGGCCATCTGATCCATCAGACCACAGGGCTTTCCGAAGAACACATTCTCCGCGTACTGGCCGATCTGGGCCAGCTCCACCGCCGTGCAGCGCCCCTCCCAGAAAAGCTCATTGAGCATGGTCCCCATCAGCACCTCATAGGCAGCGGAAGAACTCAAACCGCTGCCCTTGGGGACGGTGGAGGTCATGTACACATCCAGTCCCCGCTCCCGCAGATCACAGCCCATGGCGCTCATGCAGGACGCTACGCCCCGGATCAGCGCCGCTGAGGTATTGATCTCTTCCTCCTTCGGGTCAAGCTCGCAGAGATCCACCTCGATCATGGGATATCCCTGAGACAGCACCCGGATGATCCCGCTCTGCGTAGGCGCCACGGCCGCCAGAATATCCAGATCAACAGAAGCGGCCAGTACGCAGCCCTTCTGATGATCGGTGTGGTTTCCTCCGATCTCTGTACGGCCGGGTGCGCTGAACAGCGCCTCCGCCGGACGGTCAAAGGTCTTATAAAACTCTTCCATGACCTCCATGCAGCGGGAATGGGCCTTTTCTGCCCCCTCCGCGCCATATAGCCGAGTGAGTGTTTGATCAAATGCAGCCTGCTGCACATAGGTCTCCAGCCCTGTATATGTCATACCTCGCGCCTCCTTGCTTTCTTCGTACATCCAACCCTCTGCGGGCTTCTATTCTATGTCCGCCGTTCTTATGAAACGGCCTGATCTTCTAAGCTCTCCGCTGTGACCGCCTCATACCGCAGCCACACATACCGCTCATCCGTCAATTCCAGATCCTGAGAAGGCTCTCCATCCACGGATAGGGAAACGGCCAGCTCCATCATGCTCTCTGCTAATCCGACAGCGTCATTGCGGACAGTCCCCTTCAGCGTTCCCTCCCGCAGTGCCTCCAAGGCTGGCGGCGTGGCGTCTACGCCTACAATGAAGGGCATGGAGCGCTTGTCCAGGCCGGCCTCCGCGCAGGCGTCAATCGCTCCCAATGCCATGTCGTCATTATTGGCAAAGACTACCTCGATGTTCTCTCCGAACTCCTACAGCCATTGGCGCATACTGACGCTGGCCTGACCCCGCTGCCAGTTGGCAGCATCGCTGGCCAGTTTTTCCGCAGAGACGCCTGCGTTTGCCAGAGTGGAGATGCAGAACTCCGTCCGGAGCAGGGCATCCTGATGCCCCGGCTCTCCCTCCAGCATCACATACTGGATCACGCCGTCGCCGTTACGGTCCAGCGTGTCTCTTTGGGTCCTCCATGCATCCAGTACCAGCTCACCCTGTAAAACTCCGGCGTCTCCCGCTGGAAGGCCCACATAGTAGGCGTGTTTCCAGCGGCGCAGATCCTCCTCCACCGGTTCCCGGTTGAAAAAGATCACCGGCACCCCCGCAGCCTGTGCCTTGTCGACGATCACCGCCGCCGCCGTGCGATCCACGATGTTGACGCAGATCACGTCATATCCCCTTTCCAGGAAGCGGTCCACCTGCTCATTCTGGCTGGTCTGGCTCTCTTTTCCATCGGTAATATATAAGTTGATTTTGCAGTTCTGCGCCTGTTCTTTCTCCAGGGCTACCCGCTGCAATTCTCTGGTCACGGTCTCAATGAACGTGTCCTCCTGCTGATACAGCGCCACGCCGATCCGAAGCGTTTGCTCGGCTTCCCCGCCTGTATGACAGGCAGAAAGCGTCATCAGCAGAGACAGTGCGGCGATCAGACAACCGATCCTTTTCATCCGTCTTCTCTCCTTCCTGTCTCAGGTCACAGGGAACAACAGCTTCTGATTATCGCTGCTGTACATCGTTTCCTGCCGGACGATGGAAAAGCCCACAGAGGAGCCCCCCGTCCAGCTTTCATGCCGGGCCAGCTTTGCCGCAGCCTCCACTGCCAGATACCCGGCAGAGAACACGTTGACCGCCGCAATGGCCGTCACACGTCCCTTTTCCAGCGCGGCGGCGATACCGGCGGTGGAGCCGCAGCCATAGAGCAGCGGGAAAGCTTCCTCTCCCCGTGACAGCTCCGCCATTTCCGTCAGCGCCGCCGCTTCAAAGGCGATCACGGCCTTCGGGCGCTCGATCCGCAAAATATTGGCGAAGGCTGTACTGTCGGAGGTCCACCGGCAAATGCGCACCTGCCGGCCCTTTTCTTCCAAAAGTGCCTTAGCCGCTTCCATACGCTCCCGCACGCCGTTGTCCCCGGGCAGGCTGTCCAGCAGCAGCACCGTGCCGCCGAAGGGCACACCGTTCAGCGCCGCTTTCCCAAGCGCCTCGCCAAGGGCCTGATGATCCATACTGATAGAGGCATCGGCTCCCCACGCAGTCATATCGCTCTCCACCGTCACAAGGGTCGTCTTTCCTGCGGCGGCGGATACCGCCTCGCCCAGCGCCTCCCGGTCCGCCGGTATCAGCAGAATGGCCGGAGCCGCTCCCGACACCTCATGTTCCAGCAACTGCACCTGTTCAACGGCACTGTCGTCCTCCGCCGGGGTCAGGAAGCGCAGCTCCACGTTCAGATCCTTGGCCGCCTGCTCCATGCCCTTTCGCATGGCGGAAACATTGCCGTCTCCATCCCGCAGAATAACGGACATTTCCAACAGGGCTGGCTGGTGATGCTTATCACCGGGAGCGAAGGCCAGCAGCCAGAACAGCACGCTCAATCCAATCAGGGGAAGCACCAGCTGCAATAATACTTTCCGGCTCATCGCTCCCCCTCCTTCCGGTACTTCCGGGCGTCCTCTTCCTCCAATACAGGCAGGCAGATCCGCACCACCGTCCCGTTATCCGGCTCGCTGCGGATAGTCAGGCCGTAAGCGGCCCCAAAGGTCAGCTGGATACGCTGGTGAACGTTGCGGAAGCCGATACCGGAGCCCTTTGCCTTCGGGACACTCACATCCCTTGTGGGCTTCAAAAGCTGCTCCACGATCTCCTCCGACATACCCGGCCCGTTGTCCTCCACCTCGATGACCACCGTTTCTCCCTCGCGGAAGGCCCGGATGTGGATCTCGCCGTCACCGTCGGCATACTCCATGCCGTGATAGATAGCGTTTTCCAGAATCGGCTGGATGATGAGCTTGATGGTATACAGCTTCTCCACCCCCGGCTCCACGGAAATGTCGGCAGAGAACTTATTCTTATAGCGCATTTTCTGGATGGTCAGATAGTTCCGGGCATGCTCAATCTCGTCCCCGATGGGAATGATGTTGCTGCCCTTGCTGAGAGAGATCCGGAAAAACCGGGCCAGCGCCGTCAGCATGACCACAGCCTCCTGTGTCCGGCCGTTCTCCGTCATCCACACCACGCTGTCCAGCGTATTGTACAGGAAATGGGGATTGATCTGGGATTGCAGCACGTCCAGCTCGCTGCGGCGCTTTTCCTCCTCCTGACGGAGAACATCCTCCATCAGGTGCCGCATGGTGGAGATCATGGATTGCACGGAATGGCTCAGATGCTCCACCTCATAGGGGCCGTCCACATTGAAGTCAACGGACTCCACGCCCTTTTCCAGCTCTCTCACCGCATGATCCAGCTTTTTCATAGGTGCGGTGATCCACTCCGAAAGCCGCAGGTTCACGAACACCAGCAGGAAGATGGAGAAGGACACTATAAACAGGGCAAACAGCAAAAGCTGACTGTAATTGTCCCGCAGCGTCTCCGCCGGCACCACGCCCACCAGCTTCCAGCCGGTGTAGCCCACCGTTTTCACCGTTACCTGCCGGCGCTGGGACTGAAAGATCTCCGTATGCGTCCCGTCGGAATACCCGGCGGCCGTCAGGTTGTTTTCCTCCTGCAAGCCCGCATAGAGAAGCTGCTGACGGGGGTGGTAGATGATCTCTCCGTTTCCGTCGATCAGGTAGAGATAACCCTGCCCGTCGAAAAAGGATACATCCTTGCAGATCTGCTCAATGCCGCTGAAGTTCATATCCACCAGCAGCACGCCGCTTTGGATCACGCCGCCCCGGGTCAACTCCACATGGCGGCTGAGGGACACCACCCAATGATACCGCGCGTCGGGGTCCTCAAACAGGTGCTGCACATGAGGCGTGGAAAAATGCAGGTTTTCAATGCGCTCCATGGCGGCGGTGAACCACCCCTCACGGCTGGGCGTCACACTGTTTTTCAATTCTGTCAGGGGCGTGGCGGAGATCAACTCGCCGTTCCCATCAAACACCGCCAGAGACACCAGTACATCCCGGTCCTTGGCGTACAGCAGCTTCAAAGCGTCGCGCAGCTCCTGCGCCGTGTCACTCTGCTCCAGATCCGCGCTCTTGATGACCCGGTAGTACACCGTGTCGGATACCCGCATCATGTTCCGCAGATAGCTGTCCAGATTCCAGTTCACCTGTGCCAGCACACGCTGGCTGCTCTCCGCCGCCATCTCGTTGGCGGAGGAGGAAAAGCGCAGCAGCAGCGCCATCCCCAGAAACAGCATTCCAATCACGGCCACCGCCGTAAAGGCGATGGACAGGATCAACTGAATACTGGCATGGTGATACCGCGCTTTCCACCTCGCTTTAAAGCCGGAAGGTCTCTTATCCACAGGTGGCTCCTCTCTCCATCCGTCACTTGCCCTCGCTGCGGTACTTTGTCGGCGTCATGCCGAAGTGCCGCTTAAACACATAGCTGAAATAGTTGGGGTCCTCATAGCCGCACCGCTGGGCGATGAGATACGTTTTCTCCTCTGTGCCGCGGATCGCTTCCGCAGCCGCCTCCATCCGCACCGTGGTAACATAGGCTGTGAAGCTGGTCCCCGTTTCCCGTTTGAACAGCGTGGAAAAATAGGTGGAACTTAAATGCAGATACGCGCACAGCTTTTCCACCGACAGGTCGCTCTCCGCGTAATGCTGCCGGATATATTCCTTCGCTGTTTCCACGGTCTGTCCCGCCGAATCCGTCTGACGGCGGCGGATCAGCGTGCGGAGCCGCAGATAGCGCTCCGCGCACCAGCCCTCCAGTTCCTCCAGACTGGGCAGCGCGGAGTCCTGAATGGGTAAGGAAAAGCCCGTGCCGAAAACCTCCTCCACGCCCACGCCGGAGCGCCGGGTCATTTTCATCAGGTGCGTCACCAGTTCCATAAGGAACAGGTTGTACTGTCCGGCGGAGGGGTTCGCCTCCCGGATCTTGCCCGCCAGAGCCGCCGCCGCGTCCCGGACCTCCTGTTCGCTGCCCAGCCTCACCGCCGCAGTCAATGTGCGCTCGTCCGCTTCCTCGAAGGTAAGCACCTGACCGCCGTCCGGCTCCAGGTCTCCGATGTAGATGACCTGTCCCCGGCCCACCATGGAACGGTATTCCAGCGCCGTTCTCGCTTCAGCTGCGGACCGCGCCATCCCGGAAAGCTCTTTGCAGGGGGCGCCCACGCCCACCGTCAGCGTCAGGCCCAGATAGGATGCCGCCAATGTACAGACCCGGTCCAGAACACGGATCAGATCATAGATGGTAAATGATTCCGTCAGGCTGACGATCACCGCTACCCAGTCATTATACAGGGAGAGCTTGCAGCGATCCGCCGTCAGGGTCTCCTCCAGCAAGTTCTGGATGGACAGGGTCGACAGGGCGTCTCTCCGGTCGCTGCCGATGTAGGCCAGTCCCACCGCCCATTCCTCGCCTTGCAGGTCGATGTCCAGATGCGCCGCCCGTTCCCGTTCCGTTCCCGGCTCAATGCGGCCGTCCAGCAGATTGGCGTAGAATAATTCCCGCAGGATGGGCAGGTTTTCCATATAGCGGCTGCGGAGAAGTTCCACGTTCCGCCGTTCCGCCCGCTCCCGGTCCAGCTGGTCCTTCAGCCGCCGCAGCACGGCGGACAGTTCATCGGCGTTGATGGGCTTCAGGATGTACTCCACCACGTTCATCTGGATGGCCTGCTTGGCGTACTCGAACGCATCAAAGCCGGAAAAGACCACGAACCGGGCCGCCGGGAGCCGGTCTGTCAAAATGCGGCACAGCTCCAGCCCGTCCATAAACGGCATCTTGATGTCCGTCAGGATCACGTCAGGCCGCAAACTCTCCGCCAGTTCCAAAGCGTCCTGACCGTTGGCGGCCTCCCCCACCAGAGAGAATCCCAGCCCCAGCCAGTCCATTTTCCGGCTGATACCCTCGCGGATATCCTCCTCGTCATCTACCAACAGCACCCGGTACAGTTCCATGGCTCCGACCTTCTTTCTTGTCTACGGCACCTCCGCCGCCCGGTCCTCCGGCTTTGCCGGATGGAAAAGCAGCGATCCGATAGCAGCCTCTTTTGCGGCTATTATACCACGAAATGAAGCGAAGCGAAACGGTATGTCCATGTTTTTCAAGTTCAAGGGGAAGTCCGAACGTAAATTGTCTGGGTTGCAGGAAAAACGGCGGTTTTTGCCGCCGTTTCGCCGCAAAAAGTTCCAGATAAAGCAAAGATGGCTCGCAAAGGCGGGCCATCTTTGTCGCAGATCATTTTTTCACAAGGTATTTCCGCATATCCAGTGCGCAGGCAAACAGGATGATAGCGCCCTTGATGAGGTATTGCAGATCCTGCGGCACACCCACCATGGTCAGACCCACGAAGATCAGCCGCAGCATGACAACGCCGATAACGATACCTCTGATCTTACCGATGCCGCCCACGAAGGACACGCCGCCGATGACGCAGGCCGCGATTGCGTCCAACTCATAGTTCAGGCCGGTGTTGGCCGTGTTGGAGCCGATACGTGCGCCCTCGATGAAGCCGGTAAAACCATACATAGCGCCGGCTAGGGCGAAAACGCCCACCGTCACGCCGAACACATTGACGCCGGAAACTCTGGCGGCCTCCTCGTTGGAGCCGAGAGCGAACATATTCTTGCCGAAGGTGGTCTTGTTCCACACGAACCACATGACCGCCGTCAGCACAATGGCGAACAGCACATAGTTGGGGATGGGGGTGCCGCCGATGCTGAACAGGCTGCCCTTGACAAAGCCGGTGTAGGACGGGTCAAGGTTGGAGATAGCCATGCCCTTGTTGTTGCCCTGCTGGACATACAAAAGCAGCACGGTGTAGAGGATCAGCTGGGTGCCCAGCGTCACGATGAAGGGGTGCAGCTTGAATTTCGCCACGAAAAAGCCGTTGAAGCAGCCGATCGCCGCGCCAATGAGCATGGCAAGCACAATGACCACGGGAATGGGCAGAGTACCGATCTGCGGCCACATCTTGTTGGCCATGTTAGCGGCGTTCTGCAGCAGAGATGCAGAGATACAGGCGGTGATGCCCACGGCACGGCCTGCGGACAGGTCGGTACCGGTCAGCACGATACAGCCGCCGATGCCCAATGCGGCAGGCAGATAGGCCGCCGTCTGGGAGAGGATGTTGATGAGGGATGCGGGTTTGATGAAGTTGGGGTTCTTGATGGCGATGTAAACGACCGCAATGGCCATGATGATGAGCAATGCGTTATTTAAAAGGATATCTCCCACCCGCTGGGCCGTCCACGGCTGCCGGACACGGGCTTCCTTTTCCTGTACGTTCGTTTCTTGATTCACAGTGCGCTCCTCCTTACACATATTTGGCTGCCAGCGTCAGGATCTCCTCCTGGCTGGTGTTCCGGGCATCCACCTCGCCGGCCAGAACACCGCCGGACATGACCAGAATACGGTCACAAATGCCCAACAGCTCCGGCATTTCGGAGGACACCATGATGACACCCTTCTCCTCCTTTGCAAGGTCGAGGATCAGCTGGTAGATCTCGGTGGTCGCCGTATCATTAAAAAAGCGGGTCGGCTCGTCCAGCAGCAGGACCTCAGGCTTGGTCAGAAGCCAGCGGCCGATGATGACCTTCTGCTGGTTTCCGCCGGAGAGCGAGCGGATCTGTGTGGATTGACTGGGCGTTTTGATGTGCATGGCCTGGATCGCCCAGTCGGTATCTTCTTTCATTTTCTTATCGCTGAGGCAGAAGCCGCCTGCCAGATAGCTTTTCAGGTTAGAAATGACGGTGTTTTCCTTGATGTCACGGATCCCGAAGATACCCGTGGCCCGGCGTTCCTCCGTCAGCAGGGCGAAGCCGTTTTTAATGGCTTCCCGGGGGGTCTTGTTCTTGATCTCCTTACCGTGGAGGCGGATGGTGCCGCTCTCCTTGGTCATGGCGCCGAACAGATTCTCCAGCACCTCCGTGCGTCCGGAGCCGTCCAGTCCGGCGATACCCAGCACCTCACCCTTGCGCAGCTGGAAGCTGGCGTCCTTCAGGCGGGTGTATTTGCCCGCCAGATGCTCCACTTCCAGGATCACCTCGCCGGGCTTATTGTCCTTGGGCGGGAAACGGTTGGTCAGTTCGCGGCCCACCATCAGCTTGATGATTTCCTCCATGGTCAGGTCCTTGGCGTGGCGCGTTGCCACCCACTGACCGTCACGCATGATGGTGACCTCGTCACTGATGCGGAGGATCTCGTCCATCTTGTGGCTGATGTAAATGATGCCGCAGCCCCGCTCCTTCAGCATGTTGATGATGCGGAACAGGTGCTCGACCTCCGCCTCCGTCAGAGAGGAGGTAGGCTCATCGAACACGATGATCTTCGCGTTGTAGCTGACCGCCTTGGCGATCTCCACCATCTGCCGCTGGGAAACGGGCAGGGTGGACATGATGGCCTTGGGGTCCACATGGACATCCAGCTCCTCAAAGATCTCCCGGGTGCGCTTGCGCATGACAGACTCGCTGACCATGAGACCCGCCACCTTGGGATAGCGGCCCAGCCACAGGTTATCCATGACGCTGCGGGTCAGGGCCTGGTTCAGTTCCTGATGGACCATGGCCACGCCGTTTTCCAGCGCCTCTTTTGAACTTTTGAAATCAACTTCCTTACCGTCCAGAACGATGGTACCTGCATTTTTGGCATAAATGCCGAACAGACATTTCATCAGGGTGGACTTTCCTGCGCCGTTCTCACCCATCAGGGCGTGGACGGTGCCGGGCCGGACGGTAAGGGAAACGCCATCCAGCGCCTTGACACCAGGGAATTCCTTTGTGATATTCCGCATTTCCAGCAATGCCGGCTGCTCCATATGCGTTTACCTCCTATCTGCGTGATTATCGCGGCGGACAGGATGAGGACCGTTTCCGCTGCGGGTTTAAAAGCGGCCCGGAAACGAACCGCCTTAGCTATAAAGCGGGGCTGT
>ENA-UEOJ01001879-UEOJ01001879.1-human-gut-metagenome-genome-assembly--contig:-NODE-1879-length-13600-cov-3.977076_pt1 | contig 13600 bp, 10 predicted proteins | sample MGYA00242885_ERZ507886 | MGnify/ENA primary metagenome ERZ507886 (study PRJEB26167, sample SAMN06115505) | human gut metagenome | host: Homo sapiens | place: China:Anhui | collected 2015-08-07... | reverse complement strand
CGGCTTTCTGGACGTGCAGGCGGTTCTCTGCCTCGTCAAAAATCTCGTCCGCGTGCTGCTCGAACAGGGCGGTGGAGATCTCCTCGCCCCGGTGGGCGGGCAGACAGTGCAGCACCAGCGCGTCCGGCTTTGCGTTTTCCAGCAGACGGACGGTGAGCTGGAAGCCCACAAAATCCCGCAGACGCTGCTCGCTCTCGGCAGTGCCGGGGGCGGTGGTGTTCCATGCGGCGGTAGCTACGATGTCCGCATCCCGCAGGCCCTCGGCGGGGTCGGTGGTCAGGTGGAAGGCATTGCCGTATTTGTGGGCAAACATCAGCACATCCGCTGCCGGTCGGTAGCCCGGAGGACAGACGCAGGATACCTGCATCCCCGCCAAAAGGCCGCCCACGATCAGGCTGTTTGCCATGTTGCTGCCGTCACCCACAAAGCAGAGCTTCAGCCCTGCCAGCGTGCCCCGGCGCTCCCGGATGGTCATCAGGTCAGCCAGCACCTGACAGGGGTGTGCGTAGTCGGTAAGGCCGTTGATCACCGGAATGCCGGAAAGCTCGGCCAGTTCCTCCAAGTCCCGCTGGCGGTAGGTGCGCCAGACGGCGCAGTCATAGTAGCGCCCCAGCACCCGGGCGGTGTCCCGCAAAGGCTCGCCCCGCCCGGCCTGTAATTCGGCGGTATTCATGTAGTTGCCAAGACCACCCATCTGGTACACGCCCACCTCAAAGCTGGTGCGGGTGCGGGTGGACGCTTTGGAAAACAGGAGCGCCACGCTTTTGCCCGCCAGCAGCGGCTCGGTGCGGCCCGCCTTGCAGTCCGCTTTCAGCTGGTCTGCCACATCCAGAATGTGGGTCAGCTCGGCGGGGGAAAGGTCGCTCATTTTCAGCAGATTTTTCATGCCTGCTCCTTCGGAGCCGTCGGCTCCATCGTGCCCAGCACCTCGGCCAGCACCTCCAGCGCCATGTCTACTTCGTGCTCCGAGACGGTCAGCGGCGGCAGCAGACGCAGCCGGGTCTTTGCGGTAAGCACCAGCAAGCCCTTTTCGCGGCAGGCAGCCAGCACATCCGCAGCCTGCACATCAAAGAATTCGATACCCACCATCAGGCCGATGCCGGAAATGTTCTTGACGTGGGGCAGCTTTGCCAGACCGGTGCGCAGCTGTACGGCGCGCTCGCTGACCTGTGCAAGGAAGCTCTGGTCCAGACGGTCTACCACCACGTTGGCACCGGCGCATACCACCGGGTTGCCGCCAAAGGTGGAGCCGTGGGTACCGGGGCCCATGCCCTCGGCTACCTTTTCATTCATCAGCACCGCGCCGATGGGCAAGCCGCCGCCCAGCCCCTTGGCAAGGGTGACGATGTCCGGCTTGAGGTTATAGTGCTCACAGCACAGGAAGGTGCCGGTGCGGCCTACGCCGGTCTGCACTTCGTCCACGATGAGCACAAGGTCTTTTTCGTCGCACAAAGCGCGCACGGCCTGTACATAGTCCGGGTCCAGCGCCATCACGCCGCCCTCGCCCTGAATCAGTTCCATCATCACGGCGCAGGTGTGGCGGTCTACCAGTTCCTGCAGCGCTTCGATATCCCCCGCCGGGACGTACTGGAAACCTTCGTTGAAGGGGCCGAAGTAGTTGTGGAACACCTCCTGCCCGGTGGCGGTCAGGGTGGCAAGGGTGCGGCCATGGAAGCTGTTGACCAGCGTGATAACGTTGTAGCGGTCCTTGCCGTAATGGTCTACGCTGTACTTGCGGGCGGCCTTGATGGCGCCCTCGTTGGCTTCAGCACCGGAATTGCCAAAGAAAACCTTGCTCATGCCGGTGCGCTTGCACAGCTTTTTCGCCAGCTTGCCGCAGGGTGCAGTGTAGTACAGGTTAGAGGTGTGCTGCAATTTGTGTGCCTGCTGGGACACAGCTTCTGCCCATGCAAGGTCGCAGTAGCCAAGGCTGTTCACCCCGATGCCGCTGGTGAAGTCCAGATACTTCTGTCCCTCCGGGCCCTCGGCGTACAGCCCGTGCCCCTTTTCCAGCACGACGGGGTTGCGGTTATAGGTGTGCAGGACGTACTCGTTGTCCCGCTTGATGACTTTTTCAGAATCCATAGGTGTACCTCCTGTGAATAGAAGTTCCGCGCATGCGCCGCTCCCCCGGAGGGAGCGTTTTTTCTATTATAATACTGCTTTTTCGCTTGCGCAATCTTTTTATTCGCGGTGGCTGCGGCGGTAGAAGCGGGTACCGGAGCCGCGGTCGGAGAACAGTTCCAGCAGGATGGAGTGCGGCACGCGGCCATCAATGATGACCGCCTCGTGCACGCCCTGATAGATGGCATCCGCCATGCCGCCAATCTTGGGGATCATGCCGCCCGCAATGATACCGGCGGACTTGTAGCCCTCGATCTCGGTCACCTCCACCTCGGGGATGAGGGTGGTCTCGTCCTCCTTATCCCGCAGCAGGCCTGCGATATCGGTCATGGACACCAGCTTTTCCGCCTTGAGGGCAATGGCGATCTGGGCCGCGGCGGTGTCCGCGTTGACGTTGTACGCCTGCCCGAGGTCGTCCATGCCTACGGTGGCGATGACCGGGATAAAGCCGCCGTCCAGCAGGCTTTCGATCAGGGTAGCGTCCACATGGACGATCTCGCCCACATGACCCAGCTGGGGGTCCAGCTCGGTGCAGCGGAGCATCTGTCCGTCCATGCCGCACAGACCCACGCCGCGCCCGCGCAGCTTTGCCACAAGGTCCTTGTTCACCTTACCGGCCAGCACCTGCTGCACGATCTCCATGGTAGCATCGTCCGTCACCCGCAGACCGTTTGCAAAGTGGCTCTCTACGCCCACCTTCTTGAGCATCTCGTTGATGGCGGGGCCGCCGCCGTGCACCAGCACCACCCGCACGCCCAGCAGCGTCAGGGTGACAAGGTCGTTCATCACGGCGTTTTTCAGCGTCTCGTTGATCATGGCGTTGCCGCCGTATTTGATGACCATGGTTCTGCCATGGTATTTCTGGATATAAGGGGTGGCCTCCGAAAAAAGCCGCGCCATTTCTTCGTTTTTCATCTGTTCCGCGCTCCTGTCAGGTTCTGTAATCGCCGTTGATCTTCACATAGTCGTAGGTCAGGTCACAGCCCCACGCCTTGGCGCTTGCCTCACCGGTGCCCATATCCACCTTGACCAGAATATCGTGCTCTGCCAGCACCTTGGCGGCTTCATCCTCGCTGTACGGGTGGTAAGCGGCGTTCTCGCACACATACACCTCGCCCGCCTTGCTGGAAAGCCAGACGCAGACCTTATCAATGGAGAAATCGCCGGGGGTGTAGCCGATGGCGCACAGGATGCGTCCCCAGTTGGCATCGCGGCCAAAGACCGCCGCCTTAAACAGGTTGGAGCAGACCACGCTGCGGCTGACGGCGCGGGCGGTCTTCAGGTCGGGCGCGTGGGTCACTTCGCAGGTAATGAGGTGGGTTGCACCCTCGCCGTCTCCGGCGTGCTCGGCGCACATGTGCTCTGCAATGGCGGTCAGCGCTGCCACAAAAGCGGCGTAATCCGCGTTCTCCTCGCAGATCTCCGGGTTGCCCGCCAGACCGGACGCCATAATGATCAGGGTATCGTTGGTGGAGGTATCCAGATCCACGCTCATCTGGTTATAGGTGCCGGGCACTACCGTCTTGAGCGCCTTTTCCAGCAGCGCGGGCGAGACGGCGGCATCGGTGGTGTAGAACGCCAGCATGGTGGCCATGTTGGGGGCGATCATGCCGCTGCCCTTGCCGATGGCACCCACGGTGCACACCTTGCCGCCCAGCTCGAACTGGATGGCGTATTCCTTTTTATGGGTGTCGGTGGTCATGATGGCGGTGGCGGCATCCGTGCTGCCCTGCGCGGTGGCTGCCAGCTTTGCAGCCGCCGCCGGGATGCCCCGGGCAAAGGGGTCGATGACCATGGGCTGGCCGATGACGCCGGTAGAGGCGGGCAGAACATCCTTTGCGTCCATGTTCAGCGCCTTGCCCACCAGAGCGCAGCACTCCTCTGCCAGCTCCACGCCGTTGGCGGCGCAGGTGTTGGCGTTGCCGCTGTTTACCACAATGGCCTGTGCATAGCCATCGGCCAGATGGGCGCGGTCCACCTTGATGGGCGCACCGCAGACCTTGTTGGTGGTGTACACGCCCGCAGCAGCGCAGCGCACCTCGGCCTTGATGAGTGCCAGATCGTACTTTTCACTGTGATTTGCCCGGATGCCGCAATGGACACCGGCGGCGGCAAAGCCCTTGGGCGCGCAGATGCCGCCCGCAACTTCCTTATACTGCATATCGATTTTCCTTTCCCACAAAGAAAAACAAGTTTATTCCAAGCCCTTGGTCTCTTCCAGACCCAGCATCAGGTTCATGCACTGGACGGCGGCACCGGAGGAGCCCTTGCCCAGATTATCAAACAACGAGACCAGCATCATCTGGTCTCCCGCGGCGTTCACGGTCAGGTACAGCTCCATGCGGTCGGTGCCCGCCATGGCGTTGGAGTACAGACCGTTTTCCGGCAGCGGCTCGTTCAGCCCGTGCACCTTCACGGTGGCGGCGTCCTTGTAGTAATCCGCAAGGGCGGCAGCCACGGCCTCGGCGGTAGTGCCCGCAAGGGTAAGATCCAGCGGCACCAGCACCTGCATCCCGCAGTAGTAGTCGCACACCACCGGCACGAACATCGGCGTGTGCGCAAGGCCGCTGATCTTCTGCATCTCCGGCAGGTGCTTGTGGCCAAGGCTCAGGCCGTAGCTTTTGGGCGCATCCAGCTTGCTGTGCGCCGGGCGGTCGGGGCTTTCGTAGTCCGCGATCATCTTTTTACCGCCGCCGGAGTAGCCGGAGATGCCGGTGCAGCTGAAGGGATAGCTTTGCGGCACCAGCCCCAGCTCCACCAGCGGGCGGGCAATGCTGATAAAGCCGCTGGCATAGCAGCCGGGCACTGCCACGCGGTAAGAGTTCTGAATTTTTTCCTTCTGTCCCTTCAGCTCCGGGAAACCGTAGTCCCATGCGGCATCGGTGCGGAAGGCGGTGGAGGTGTCCAGCACCTTCACGTCCGGGCGCAGCAGGGGCATGACTTCTTTAGAAGCCGCATCCGGCAGGCAGAGGAAGGCAAGGTCGGCAGAATTGATGACCTTTGCCCGCTCGTGCACGTCCTTGCGCCCTTCGGCAGAGATGGACAGCAGCTCGATCTCCGGGCGGGCTGCCAGACGGTCGGCAATGCGCAGGCCGGTGGTACCGGAAGAGCCATCAATAAACACCTTTACCTTCATGCGTTTTCCTCCTCCCATGCGTCCAGCCGTGCCGTTGCCAGCGCGATCTGGCGCTGGACGCTGGCGGCGCTGGGGCCGCCGTAGCTGGTGCGTCCCTCGCAGCAGTGCACAAGGTCGATGGCATCATAGATATCGGCCTCAAACAGCGGGCTGTAACTCTGGAACTGGGTCAGGGTCAGCTCCTCCAGCGTTTTGTCGGCGGCAATGCAGTCCGACACCATGCAGCCGGTCAGCTTGTAGGCATCCCGGAAAGGCATCCCCTTCTTGGTCAGGTAGTCGGCGCAGTCGGTGGCGTTGATAAAGCCCTTTGCGGCGGCGCGGCGCATATTGGCGGGCAGGGTCTTCATGGTGTCCAGCATGGGGGTGATGGTCTTGAGGCAGAGTTCCAAGGTGTCCACTGCATCAAAGATGGCTTCCTTGTCCTCCTGCATATCCTTGTTGTAGGCCAGCGGCAGACCCTTCATCATCACCAGCAGGGTGTTCAGGTCGCCGTACACGCGGCCGGTCTTGCCGCGGATGAGTTCGGTCACGTCGGGGTTCTTCTTCTGGGGCATGATGGACGAACCGGTGGTAAAGGCATCGTCCAGTTCAATGAACTTGAACTCCCAGCTGCACCACAGGATGATCTCCTCCGAAAGGCGGGACAGGTGCATCATGCAGATGGAGATGGCGCTTGCCAGCTCGATGCAGAAATCACGGTCGGACACGCCGTCCAGACTGTTGGCGCAGGGGGCGGCAAAGCCCAGCTTTTCGGCGGTGAAATCCCGGTCCAGCGGGTAGGTGGTGCCTGCCAGTGCACCCGAGCCCAGCGGGCACTGGCTGTCCATGCGGGCGGTAGCGTCCGCAAAGCGGTCAAGGTCGCGCAGCAGCATGGAAGCATAGGCCATCAGCGCGTGGCCGAAGGTGATGGGCTGGGCACGCTGCAGGTGGGTGTAGCCGGGCATGACGGAGGCGGTGTTCTCCGCCGCCTTTTTGCACAGCACCCGCACCAGCTCCACGATGTAGGCCTGCAAAGTCTTGCTGTAATCCCGCAAAGTCAGGCGGATGTCCAGCGCCACCTGATCGTTGCGGCTGCGGCCGGTGTGCAGCCGCTTGCCCGCATCCCCGATACGGGCGGTCAGGGTCTGCTCCACAAAGGTGTGCACGTCCTCGGCGGCGGGATCAATAGTCAGCGCACCGCTGGACAGGTCGTCCGCGATGGAAGCCAGGCCGCTGAGGATATCCGCACAGTCCTGCTCCGAGATGATGCCCTGCCGTGCCAGCATAGCGGCATGGACGCCGCTGCCGCGCATATCCTGCGCGATCATCCGCTGGTCGAAGCGGATGGAGGAGTTGAAGTCGTTGACGCGGCTGTCCACTGCCTTGGAAAACCGACCCTTCCAGAGTTGTTCTGCCATAATATAAACTCCTTATAAAAACGGCAAAGCCGCCGCAGGGGAAAACGCTCCTGCGGCGGTGCCGCCGGCAACGATGCCGGTGTGGGAACCCGCGTGTGAAAGTGTGAAAACACACGCAGTCGAAAATGTTGCGATTACTTGACCTCCGGCCAGTTCTTGGACAGCTTTGCGCGCTCCTTGATGGACAGACCGAACAGGTTGATGAAGCCGGTGGCATCGGACTGGTCGTAATCCTTATCAACGCCGAAGGAAGCGGTCTGCTCATCGTACAGGGTGAACGGAGAGGTCACACCGGCGTTGATCATGTTGCCCTTGTAGAGCTTCAGCTTCACATCACCGGTCACGGTCTTTTCCAGACTGTCGGCAAAGGCATCCAGTGCCTCGCGCAGCGGGGTGAACCACTGGCCGTTGTACACGATGTCGGCGTACTTCTGTGCCAGCTGTGCCTTGAAGTGAGAGCTTTCCTTGTCCAGCGTAATGGTCTCCAGCACGTCGATGGCCTTGTACAGGATGGCGCCGCCGGGGGTCTCGTACACGCCGCGGCTCTTCATGCCCACCAGACGGTTCTCCACGATGTCCAGCAGACCGATGCCGTTTGCACCGCCCAGCTTATTCAGGTACTCCACCAGCTCCACAGCGCCCATCTCCTTGCCGTCCACGGCAGTGGGAACGCCCTTTTCAAAGTGGATGGTCACATAGGTGGGAACATCGGGTGCCTGCTCGGGGCTGACACCCAGCTCCAGAAAGCCGGGCTTATTGTACTGGGGCTCGTTGGCGGGGTTCTCCAGATCCAGACCCTCGTGGCTCAGATGCCACAGGTTCTTGTCCTTGGAGTAGTTGGTCTCGCGGTTGATCTTCAGGGGGATGTTGTGCGCCTCGGCGTAGTCGATCTCCTCGTCACGGCTCTCGATGTCCCACTCACGCCACGGAGCGATGATGGCCATATCCGGGCACAGGGCCTTGAGGGTCAGCTCAAAACGCACCTGATCGTTGCCCTTGCCGGTGCAGCCGTGGCAGATGGCATCTGCACCCTCCTTGATGGCGATATCAGCCAGTGCCTTGGCGATGCACGGACGTGCAAAGCTGGTGCCCAGCAGGTAGTCCTCGTACTTTGCGCCGAACTTCAGGGTGGGGAAGATGTAGTTCTCCACAAAGTCCTTCTTCAGATCCAGCACATACAGCTTGGATGCGCCGGTAGCCTTGGCCTTCTCTTCCAGACCGTCCAGCTCGGTGCCCTGACCCACGTCACCGGAAACGGCGACGACCTCGCAGTTGTTGTAGTTTTCCTTCAGCCAGGGAATGATGATGGAGGTATCCAGACCGCCGGAGTAAGCCAGCACGACTTTTTTGATGTTTTCCTTTTTCATGATAAACGCGCTCCTTTAATAAAAATACACTTTTGTTCTCTGATGCGCATTTCCCTTCGCATCCTCTGTCTTTCGTTTGCGGTTGATGCTTTTATTATACGTAGCGCGGGTTTTCCGTCAATGCTAAAAACTGCCAAACATAGCGCCTGTTTCGCTTTTCTTTTGGTTCAATCTGTATCTTTATGCAGATATTTTTAAATATATTCGTATTTTATGCAATTTGAGTGTATTTTTTCATGGGGTTTTGCGGGTCTCCCTCAGGCAAAGCCCCCCCCCTCGGGGGAGCTGTCGAGCGTATGCGAGACTGAGAGGGTTCGTCCCCCCTACAAACAAACCACCGGAGCATCCGCAGACGCTCCGGTGGTTTAACTATAACGATTTAGTTCAGCTTCAAGTCGCCGTCTTTGATCCAGCCCAGCTTGCGCTCCACCTCACAGAACACTACGCTGAGCACGGCAGGCAGCACAAAGCACAGCAGCGCCATGGCAGCCCAGTCCATGGGGGTGATGGCAGCCTTGGTACCGGCGGCAATATCGCTGACCCAGCCGGTGTAGACGCCGATCTGCCCCACCAGACCGCAGGTGCCCATGCCGGAGGAGACCGCTGCGCCGTTCATCTCAAAGTGGAACAGGCAGGTAGCCAGCGGGCCGGTGATGGCACTGGCCAGCGTGGGGGCGATCCAGATGCGGGGATTCTTGATGATGTTGCCCATCTGCAGCATACTGGTGCCCAGCCCCTGACTGACAAGGCCGCCTACCCCGTTCTCCTTGTAACTCATCACGGCAAAGCCCACCATCTGGGCGCAGCAGCCCGCCACGGCAGCGCCGCCGGCAAGGCCGGTCAGACCCAGTGCGGCGCAGATAGCAGCGGAGGAGATGGGCAGGGTCAGTGCCACGCCCACGATGACCGACACCAGAATGCCCATGACCAGCGGAGCCTGCTCGGTGGCCCACATAATAAGAGTGCCCACCTGACTTGCGGCTGCACCGATGGGAGCAGCGATGAGCATGGAAAGCCCGACGCCCGCAAAGATGGTCACCAGCGGGGTGACAAGGATATCCACCTTGGTCTCCTTGCTCACGGCCTTGCCCAGCTCTGCCGCCACGATGGCAATGATGAGCACAGCCAGCGGGCCGCCTGCACCGCCCAGCGCATTGGCCGAGTAGCCCACGGTGATCAGGCTGAACAGCACCAGCGGCGGGCAGTGCAGTGCCCAGCCGATGGCACAGGCCATGGCGGGGCCGCTCATGGCCGTTGCGTAGCCGCCCAGATCCACCAGCAGTGCAAGACCGGTCTGCTGACCCACCGTCTTGATGATGGTGCCGATGAGCAGACTGGCGAACAGCCCCTGTGCCATTGCGCCCAGTGCGTCAATGAGGTAACGCTGCGGAGAGATGACGATATCCTTCCGCACCAAAAATTCTTTCAGCTTCGACATAAAACTTGCCTTTCTATCCAAAACAGATCGTTAAGGTTACGAACGTATGCCCTGTATCATACCATACACCTGTCAAGACAGCAAGAGGTTGCTGGAAAAATTGTGAAATTTCGGCTTTGTGCAATGTTCTGCCCTGCCGGAACGTATTCCATTTGGAACATTTTCCGACACACTGCCCCGGTGGAGAATTTGTGTAGAAGCCCGCTGTGCCGTTGACGGCTCCCCGCGTGCGGGTGTATACTAGAGGAAGTGTAAAGTTATCATCCGCCGTCCTTTTTATCCTGAACCCATGGGCGGCGTGGAATAAAAGCGGGCCCGCCCCGGGCAAGGGGCAAAGGCCCGGTGCAGCACAGCGCTGCACCACCGGGAGATTCGGAGGCAGAGACGACAGATGAAAAAACGATTTGACCGATCCGGCACAGCCCGCCGCAAGGCGGTGACAGCCATTGCAGCGCTGACCATGGCGCTGGTTCTGGCTGTGGGCGGCGCAGGGGCAGCTACCCTGCTGTCTGCACAGCCGGAAACTTTGACCGTGGGCGCGGTCGTGCCCCACATCACCGCCGAAGCACCGCAGCAGACTGCTCCGGCTGACCCTGCCCCGGCAGCGGAGAGCACGGCGACTGCCCCGGAGCAGACAGCGGAAAGCACCGCGCAGCCGCAGCAGGCCGAGTCTGTCCCGGAACAAGCAGAAAAACCGGAAACCGCCGAAGCGGAACCGGCTGAACCGGAAGAAGCTGCTGCAGCACCGGAAACGCCGGAAACACCGGCACAGCCCGCCGGGGACGCCGCGCTGGAGGAGGAGAACTCCCCTGCCATGCTGCTGGAGGAGACCCCGGAGCTGGCCGCGCAGGACCCGCAGGCTCCCGCAGCGGACGGCACCGCCCAGAACGACACCACCAGCCAGCACACCCCGGAGGGCAGCGTACTGCTGACCCCGGAACAGATCCAGCAGGCGCTGGATTCCGGCGCGCTGGAAGATGCCGAGGCGCAGTGCATCGACCTGACCGATGAAAACGGCTTTTTCCGGTGGCTGTTCAACTGGCTGTTCGGCAGCAAGGATAAGGAAGAGGAACCGGCTCCGGCCTACTCCGGCTGGCGCACCGAGAACGGCAAGACCTACTACTATGCGCAGGACACCAACAAAAAAGTCACCGGCCTGCGCTCCATTGACGGCAAGCTGTATTATTTCGATGCCAACGGCGTTAAACAGGACAACGTGACCTTTGGCATCGACGTGTCCAAGTATCAGTCCGGGCTGGACTGGAACAAGATCAAAAAGTCCGGCGTGAGCTTCGTCATCATCCGCATCGGCTACCGGGGCTACGGCGCTGCGGGAAACCTGGTCAAGGACCCCATGTTCGAGGAGCACTTTACCAACGCCCGCAATGCGGGGTTGAAGGTGGGCGTGTATTTCTTTACGCAGGCCGTGAACGAAGCCGAGGCGCAGGAGGAGGCCGATGGCTGCAACTGGGCGCTGAACGGCCGGATGCTGGACTACCCCATCTTCTATGACACCGAGGCCTCCACCGCCCCGCGCGGCACCGGCCGCGCCGACGGTCTGGGTGTTGAGGACCGCACCAAATGCGCCATCGCCTTCTGCGAGCGGGTGAAGGAGCTGGGCTACAAGCCCGGCGTGTACGCCTCCACCACATGGTACCGCAAGCGGGTGGATTACAACACCCTGCGCAGCCGCTACACCATCTGGAACGCCCACTACGGCGTCTCTTCCAGCCCCATCGGCTGTGACCTGTGGCAGGGCACCGAGAAGGCCCGCATCAACGGTTACAGCGGCGAGCTGGACGCCAATATCAGCTACATCGGGTAAAAGAGACTAAACACCCCGGTCAGCGGCGCAAGCCCTGACCGGGGTGTTTTTATCATACTGTCCTGTTTTTGTGCATAAGCTGGTGGCAGAGTATGCAAGCGCAAATGGCGGGGAGGCATGGGGATATGTTTGTGGTAACACTGAGCAAGACGAGCCTGAAAAAACTGGGAGCAGGGGCGGCGTGCTGCGCGCTGGTGGTGTTCAGCGCCATGCTGGGGCGGTTCATCAGTACCCGGACGGTGGCGGTAGCTGCCCCGGTGAACCGCATCGAGAGCGCACAGGACATCCAGACATGGTTCACCGGCTACGGGCTGGAGGTGGACGGCGCGTCCATTACAGCGGATAAGGTCAAGATCCCCCGCAGGTGGGACGACAGCTTTTCTGCCTTCAACGGAGTGGTGCAGCAGAGCGGCATGGATCTTGCCCGCTACAAGGGCAAAACGGTGGAAAAATGGTCGGCGCTGCTCCCGGCGGCAAGCAGCGGCGAAACCAGCCGCTACGGGGTGCTGCTGGTGTATAAAAAGAAGGCCGTGGGCGCGTATCTGCTGGAAAAGCCCTCCGGCACGGTGCTGGGACTGCAGGACGCTCAGAACGAACTGGCAAAACAAACTTCCGGCGAGGATTACAGCGGCGACTGGGGCGAGCGGCACGACGAGCAGCTGACCGACAGCACCGCGCAGCAGACCTCCGGCGAACCGGAGGCAGAACCCGAAGCCGCCCCGCAGGCAGCCCCCTACACCGAGCTGCCGCTGGACGCAGAAGGGTATCCCGTGGAATAGGGACGGCATTCGGGGAAAAAACGACCTTTTTTAAGCTCTTGTCCGGCAGTTGCACAAACTGCCTAGTTTTTACAAACGATTCGACAAAAATTAGACAAAACACGGATTTTTGTAGCATCCGTATGTTCAAATATAACAAAAAATTCTTGTAAAAATCGGCAATATGAAACGGTGCAAAAAAAACGGTACGGGTTTATAATAATAGTATACCGATTCCCGTTGGCAAAGCCATGTTCCGGGGCTGAATGTGCAGCCCGGGCAGAGGGATCAAGTAGTAAGGAGAAAATGATTATGAAGGAATTTCAGTACACTGTTAAGGATGCCTGCGGCATCCATGCCCGTCCCGCCGGCCTGCTGGTCAAGACCGTGAAGGGCTTTGCAAGCACCGCCACCCTCGAGAAGGACGGCAAGAGCTGCGATATGCGCAAGCTGATGGCTCTGATGGGCATGGGCGTCAAGCAGGGCGAGACCGTGACCATCAAGGTCGAAGGCGATGATGAAGAAGCAGCCGCAGAGGCCATCCAGAAGTTCCTGAGCGAGAACGTCTGAGCCGCGGCTTGAAAGCCGAGCCCTCGCGGGAAAACTGCGGGGGCTTTTTTTGACAAAACGCCGGGCGCTGCACGCCCGGCTGTAAGTGGAAGGAGAACGTGCTATGCAGGTAGGCACCGGCAAAAGCGTACTCAATGGCATCGCCATTGGCAAGCTGAAGATCTACAAGAAAAAAGATACCGCTATTTCCACCGCCCCTGTGGCAGATACTGCCGCAGAACTGGAGCGTTTTGAAGCTGCCCGCCAGAAGGCCATTGAGCAGCAGACCGCCCTGTACGAAAAGGCACTGGCAGAAGCCGGCGAGGACATCGCCGAGGTGTTCAACATCCACGCCATGATGCTGGATGATGACGACTTTGTGGACGCCATCAAGGAGATCATCAACGGACAGAAGATGTGCGCCGAGTACGCCGTCAAGACCGCCGGCAACAATCAGGCTGCGGTGTTCTCTGCCATGGACGACCCGTATCTGCAGGCCCGCAGCGCCGATGTGCTGGACATTGCGCAGGCCATGCTGGACATTCTGCAGGGGGTGGACAACGCTTCCCTGCAGGGCACCGAGCCCAGCATTCTGGTAGCCGAGGATCTGGCTCCCTCCGAGACCGTGCGCATGGATAAAAGCCTGCTGCTGGGCTTCATCACCCGCGAGGGCAGCTCCAACAGCCACACCGCCATTCTGGCACGCAGCATGAACATCCCCGCCCTGATCCAGTGCAAGGACATTCAGGACGACTGGGACGGCAAGATGGCTGTGGTGGACGGCTACAACGCCTGTGTGTATGTGGACCCCACCCCCGACCTGCTCAAGAGCCTGAAAAAGCGCCAGCAGGAAGATCAGAAAAAGCAGGCCCTGTTGCAGGAGCTGAAGGGCAAGCCCAACACCACGCTGGACGGCAAGACCATCAACGTCTTTGCCAACATCGGCGGCATGGGCGACGTGGGCGCTGTGCAGCAGAACGACGCCGGCGGCGTGGGCCTGTTCCGC
>ENA-UEOJ01001878-UEOJ01001878.1-human-gut-metagenome-genome-assembly--contig:-NODE-1878-length-13602-cov-3.847320_pt1 | contig 13602 bp, 10 predicted proteins | sample MGYA00242885_ERZ507886 | MGnify/ENA primary metagenome ERZ507886 (study PRJEB26167, sample SAMN06115505) | human gut metagenome | host: Homo sapiens | place: China:Anhui | collected 2015-08-07... | reverse complement strand
CCGCCCGACCTATCCGACACAATGCGCAAGTGCCGGATAGGAACGGCAAAATTTTTTACACTTCTATTACTTCTTTACCACACATCAGTAAAGTCACAGGGAATCAAGCAGCTTATGTCCGGCGGAGGCATTATCATTGTGGCGCAGACGGTGATTCCACAGCTCTCCACACTGTTCTCATAAGAGATAGTCCTTCATGGGTGGAATCATTGACAAGATCACTGATTTCATAAAGGAAATGCTGCAAGGGTGGGTGCTGTCCAACCTTGAAACCATGTTTACCGATGTCAACGACAAGGTAGGCACGATTGCAGGGGAGGTCAGCAAAACTCCCAGCACTTGGAACTCCGGTATTTTTGACATGATAAAAACCCTGTCCGATAACGTGATGATCCCCATAGCGGGCATGATCATCAGTTTTGTACTCGTCTACGAGCTTATTTCTATGGTCATTGACAAGAATAATCTGCATGACTTCAATACGGCAATTTTTATCCGTTTTTTTATGAAAGCGTGTATTGCAGTCATGCTGTTAAGCAAGACTTTTGACATTGTAATGGCGGTATTTGATGTGGGAAGCCACATCGTCAATTCCGCAGCGGCAGCAATCAGCGGGGAAACCAGTATTGATGTTTCAAGTACGCTGCAGACGATGTTCAATGAGCAGTTTTCGGAGATGAGCATAGGCGAGCTGTTAGGACTGGGGATGGAGACCATGATCGTCAGTTTATGTATGAAAATCATGTCAGTCCTTATCACCGTCATTCTTTATGGGCGAATGATTGAAATATATCTTTATGTATCAGTAGCACCTGTTCCCTGTGCAACCGTAACAAATCGGGAATGGGGAACGATAGGAACTAATTATTTTAAGGGACTTTGTGCATTGGCATTTCAGGGCTTTTTTATGATGGTGTGCGTCGCAATCTATGCGGTGCTGGTGGCAGGTGTGGCAGTAGCCGACAACCTGCATACGGCACTCTGGTCGGTGGCAGCATATACTGTGATTTTATGTTTTTCCCTGTTTAAGACAGGTTCGCTGTCAAAATCTATCTGGAATGCGCACTAAGGGAGGAACGACATGGCAATATCTGTGCAGGTGCCAAAGGATTTGTCCGGTATCAAGACAAAAGTGGCACTGAACTTGACAAAGAGACAGATCATCTGTTTCAGCGGTGCGGCAGTAGCCGGGATACCCTTGTATTTTTTAACCAAGGGACTGATCGGAACATCAGCCGCATCACTTCTTATGATGGGAGCAATGCTTCCGTTCTTCTTTTTTGCGATGTATGAGAAAAACGGGTTTCCGGCGGAGAAGATTTTGTATTTTATGCTCCGGCAGAAGATACTCACACCGGGCATAAGACCATACCGGTCAGAGAACTTATACAAGCAGTTGGAAGAAAAAGAAAAATTACGAAGGGAGGTTCGTTATCTTGAAGAAAAAGCAAAAGGCAGAACCGGAAAGCCGCAGAAAAAGCAGTTATAAAGGCAATAGCAGGAACAACAGTAAAAGTGGCGGTCTTACCTTTTCAGAAAAGAAGCGTCTTATACAGTTAAAGCATATTTTATCGGGAAAGAGTATTGAGAAAGAAAAGCCGACTACCGCACAAAGGACGATCACTTTTGAAAAGATGTTCCGGGACGGTATCTGTCAGGTCAGCCACCGTTATTATACAAAGATGGTGGAATTTTTTGATATAAACTATGAGCTTCTGGAAGTGGATGACCAGGCGGACATACTGGCACAGTACAGCAAGCTTATCAATTATTTTGATCCGTCTGTGAAGTTTGAACTGGTGCTTTTCAACAGGCAGGTCAACGAGCAGATGCTTACAGAACAGTTTGACATTCCGTGGCAGGAGGATGATTTTAACGACATTCGTGAAGAATATACGGAGATGTTAAAGAAGCAGGCGGCAAAAGGAAACAATGGCATCATCAAATCAAAATATCTGATTTTTGGTGTGGAGAGCAATGGCTACAAGGAAGCCAAGAGCCGCCTTAACAACATTGAAAAAGATGTCATACGGAACTTAAACAACATAGGAACCCTTGCGAGGGGACTGGACGGAAAGGAAAGACTGCGCATCCTGCATGAATATTTTAATCAGGATACGATGGAGCCTTTCCGTTTTTCATTTAAGGATTTGGCAGAATCCGGTAAGTCGGTCAAGGACTATATTGCACCGCCGGGATTTGATTTCCGCTATCCGAGCCGCTTTAAGTCGGGGAATATGTATGGCTGTGTGTCCTATCTGGATATTATCGCACCGAAGTTTACGGACGAGCTGATCAAGCATCTTCTGGATATTGATGCTAATCTTACGATTTCCATGCACATGCAGACGGAAGATCCGGTAAAGGCAATCAAGAAGTTAAAAGCGGTTATTTCCAATATCCAGAAAATGAAGATTGAAGAGCAGAAAAAGGCAGTCCGAAGCGGCTATGATATGGATATTCTTCCAACAGACATCGTGACTTATGAAAAGGACACGCTGGAATTTCTCGATGATTTGAATACGAGCAACCAGAAGATGATCAACATGACATTCCTTATTACCTGTTATGGCAGAACCAAGCGGGAACTGGAGAGCTTAATGCAGAGGGTGTCCGGTATTATTCAGCAGGCAAACTGTGACCTCAGATGTTTACAGTATTTACAGGAGCAGGGCCTTATGGCATCTGCACCGATTGGGTGCAATGAAACCGGAATTGAGCGTACCCTTTCCACAAAGAGTACCGCAATCTTAGTACCATTCTGCACACAGGAATTGTTTATGCCTGCACCGGCAATCTATTACGGGTTAAATGCACTCAGCAACAACATGATTATGGCAGACCGCAAAAGGCTCCGTACACCAAACGGAGTTATCTTAGGTACTCCCGGAAGTGGTAAGAGTTTTAGTGCAAAGCGTGAGATTTTAAGCTGTTTTCTTATCACAAAGGACGATATTATCATCTGCGATCCGGAGGGAGAGTATTTTGCACTGGTTGCGGCACTACATGGACAGGTGGTAAAACTTGCCACCAATTCCAAAGACTATCTGAACCCTATGGATATACAGTTATCCCATAAGGGGGATAAGGAAGCGTTAAAGCTGAAATCCGATTTTATTATTACTCTGTGTGACCTGATTGCAGGCGGCAAGGATGGATTGCAGAACGATGAAAAAGGTATCATCGACGAGTGTATCCGTCATATTTATGATAAGTATTTTGAAAATCCGGTGCCGGAAAATATGCCGCTGCTGGAAGATTTATATGATGCCCTGTTAGCACACAAAAATCCAAAGGCGGAGCGTATCGCAAACAGCCTTGTGCTGTATGTGCATGGTTCCCAGAATTATTTTAACCACCATACTAACGTGGACAGCGGCAACCGTATCATGTGCTTTGACATCAGAGACTTGGGAAATCAGTTGAAAGAGCTGGGTATGTTAATCGTGCAGGATGCGGTTTGGAACAGGGTATCGCAGAACAGGGAGCGAAAGATTGCTACCCGTTATTACTGTGATGAGTTCCACCTTCTTCTGAAGGAGAAGCAGACAGCTATTTATTCCGTGGAAATCTGGAAGCGTTTCAGAAAATGGGGCGGTATTCCGACAGGTTTGACGCAGAACGTGGGCGATTTTCTTCGTTCTGAGGAGATTGAAGGTATTTTGGGTAACAGCGATTTTGTGTATCTGTTAAATCAGAATGCCAAAGATCAGGCAATTCTCGCTGATAAACTGGGACTTTCTGATAAGCAGCTTTCCTATGTCACCAACTCCGAGCCGGGAAGTGGTCTGATACTGTTTGACAATGTGGTAATCCCGTTTGTGGATAAATACCCGACAGACACCAAGACTTACAAGATTATGAATACTAAGCCGGAGGAATCGGTGCAGAAGGAGGACGCAGTATAAAATGGCAGAAAAAAGACAGAAGAAGCAGGCAGTAAAGGCATTTGAAAAAGAGACATTTTCCAAGGATAAGGAAGTGACTGGAGCAAAACACACAGAACACAGGCAGGATAACACCTTTCCTACGGAAAATCATTTTCATGCCAATGAGAAGCCTGTGAGCAATCTGCCACGGGATGCGAACCATGGCAGTGATACAAAAAATGTAACTTCTGGTCACAATGTCCAAAAGTCGGAAACTGGAGCAGAGAGAAAAACGGGCAATAAAAAGAAATATTACCGTCAGTTGCAACAGCAACAGAACACTTCTGGTCACAATGTCCAGAAGTCAGAAGCCGAAGCGGAAAAGACATTCTTAAAGGAAAACAGCTTTATCAATGAGGAAAACGGTAATGCTACAAATTTCCATACAGAGGACGCAGACAGTTTTCAGGACAATTACCACGTTAGAAATACCTACCAACGGTCTGAGGAAAAAGGAAAATATCACAAAAGGCGTGTGCAGAGAGAACACGCACACAGAGAGCGTGCGAAGTCAGAAAATACAAAGCAGTCCGATTATGGAGATTTCCAGACAAAGGATGCCACATTTTCGCAGGGACAGGCGGAAGAATTTACCGACAAAAAAGTACAGAAGGCTTTTGATAAGTCGGAAAAGAGTCGTCAGAAGTTACAGAAAGCAAAGGACAAGATGCCGAAAAAGCGGCAGTATGAGATGAAACGTGTCTTTGATGAACAGACCGGAAAAGCAAAGTATGTTGTGGTTCCGGTGGATGTGGAGAAGCCATTTAAACCGGATGGACTGGGAAAAACTGCGGTTCACAAGCTCCAGACCGAAAATATGTATTTTGTGCATCGCAAGATTGCAGAGACAGAAAAGGATAATTCTGCTGTGGAGGGCGCACACAAGACGGAACAGCGAGCCGAGGATATTTACCACTATATGAAGTATCACCGCAAGAGCAAGGCACAGAGAAAGCGTGACCGCTTAGAGCGATTGCACAAAAAACAGGTTACAGCGGATATGAAGCTGGAGTATGAGAAATTCATCAGTGAAAATCCACATCTAAAGGGCAACAGTCCAAAGAAGCAGTTGCAAAGGCAGCTACAGAAACAGCGCATCAAGCGTGAGTATGCCAAGGCAAGGCGGGTAGGAGCAGAAGCCAAGACTGCAAAGGAAACATTTACAAAGACAGCCAATGCTGCAACCGGGATTGCAAAGAAGTTACAGGAAATTGCCACGAAAAATAAAACACTGATTATCACAGTGGGTATTTTTGCACTTCTGCTCATTATGATCATGTCGGCACTATCAAGCTGCGGTTCCATGTTTACCGGAACTGTGACAACAACGATGGCAAGCACATATCTTAGCCTTCCGGCAGAGATTGATGCAGCAGATTTATCTTTTACAGAAAAGGAAATGGAACTGCAAAATAAGATTGACCGGATTGAAACTGATTATCCGGGATATGATGAATACGATTATAACCTTGGTGCAATCGGGCATGATCCGTACACACTGATCAGTTATCTTTCCGCAGTCCATACGGAATTTACTGCCGCAGGAATAGAGAGTGAGATTCAGGAATTATTTGATGCCATGTATTCACTCACTACCGAGGAAGTAGAGGAAACACGGACAAGGACAGTCACAAAGACCGGAACCAGAATAGTAACAAATCCGGACGGAACTACCAGTACCGAGGAATATGAGTATGAGGAGGAAGAAGAATATACTGTCACAATCCTTCGTGTCACACTTACCGTTACACCGCTTGAGAGCATTGTTGCCGGACGCATGGACAGCGAACAGACGGAAATTTTTGGAGCCTATACGGAGACAAAAGGCGGCTTACAGGTCTTTGCTTCTCCGGTTGATTATTACTGGTATTACTATATCAGCAGTTATTATGGCTACCGGAAAAATCCAAACACCGGAGCCGAGGAGCTTCACAGGGGTGTGGATATAGCGGTGCCGACAGGAACGTTTGTATATGCGGCACATGATGGAACGGTAACAGAAGCAACTTACGATTCCTATTATGGAAATTATGTGGTGATTACGGACAGTAAGGGATATACCACAAAATATGCCCACATGGACAGCTTAAATGTGTCCGCAGGGCAGAGTGTAAAAAAAGGTGACAATATAGGCAAAAGCGGAAATACAGGAAGCAGTACCGGAAGCCACCTTCATATCGAATGTCTGTATAACGGGGAATATTATAACCCGTTATTTTATTTTGAAGCAGGAGAACAGACCATTTATGGAGAAACAACGGGCGGCACCGGAGGAGGAACCAGCAATGTGATACCGCCGGAATCCTATGATGATGCAACCGTACAGACGCTTATGCGTGAAGCAAACAGGTATCTGGGAATGCCATATACTTTTGGCGGCACAGCTCCGGCTAGTTTTGACTGTTCCGGTTTTGTATGCTGGGTATTTTCAAACAGTGGCGTACATAACCTGCCAAGGACCACAGCACAGGGCATTTATGACCAGTGTACTCTGGTATCAGCGGCAGATGCAAAGGCAGGGGACATTATATTTTTTACAGGAACCTATAATGCAGGACGTCCGGTTACACACGTTGGTATCTACTGTGGAAACGGTACGATGGTGCATTGCGGTGATCCAATTCAGTACACATCAATCAATACTTCTTACTGGCAGAGCCATTTCTATGGTTTTGGAAGATTGAATTAGCGAAGGGAGGAATTATTTTTGTCAGTAGAACGAATCAATTCACAGCTTAAAAAGGTCAGAGAGCAGATAGCACAGCTACAGGCAAAGGAAAAAGACCTTGCAGAACAGAAACAGATGGCGGAGGATGCCGAAGCCATGAAGATCATACGAAAATATAAAATCTCATCGGAGCGTTTGCAGATGTTAAACAAGCTCAGTGAGGATGAAGTCAGAAATTTATTACAGAAACGGGAACAGGAAAAGGAGGTTTCAATCAATGAAAAACAGGAAATTATCGGCTAGGGCGGTAGTGTCCCTTATGCTGTCGGCAATACTTTTTTGTATGCCGATTGGGGCATTTTTTGCCAACAGGACAAATACGATAGAGGTTCATGCGGAGGATACTGCAGAGCAGAAAACAGAGAGTGCGGCAGAGGAAGGCAGTGCAGAAAGCACAGCGTTCGGCACTGATAACAAGGATAGTTCCGGTAGTGGAGAAAATCATACAGAGCAGTCCACGGAGAATACAACAGAAAATTCCACAGAAGGCACAACTGAGGAGACACAGCCTGCCGCAAAATGCACCTGCAAGGAAAAATGCAGTCAGTATGCAGTAGATGAAGATTGTGAGGTGTGTGCAAAGGATTACAAGGAATGTGCCTATATCAATCCGAGTGTGAAAATTACAATCAATACACCTTCTGGGTGGCATAACGATACCACGAAAGTAACAGTCAAGGTGGTGGATACTATTGTATCCGGCAATTTTACCATTCAGACAGTAAAGGCAAAAGTCGGACAGAATGGAAGCTGGACAGACATTACCGAGGATATGTACATAGAGATTTCCGAGAACAGCACCATTTATGTGCAGGTCACAGACCAGAAGGGCAAGACCTACGAGAAAAATCGCTACATCAAGTGCTTTGATTTTACCAAGCCTACCTTAAATGCGGCAGTCAGCGATGGTCTATTGAGTATTCAGGCACATGATACGGATTCCGGTATCAAGGCAATCTATGTCAATGGCTATGAGTTTACAGAGCATACGAATGGAGCCTTGAATATCCGTCTGCAACAGTTCGATGCAGGGTATCAGTATTTCACGATTTCTGCCATGGATAATGCAGGAAATACCTCTGAAATCTATAAAACAGCCAATCCGTATTACACCGATCCGGAGAATAAGGACAGCAGTGAAAAAGATCCGGCACAGCAGCTTCCGGTGGATGCGTCGGCAACCAAACCTAGCTCTGCAACCGCACAGGTTACGGAGCATACGAAAACGGATGTGAATGGAAATACAGTTTCCCAGACAGGCAGTGGAACAACTTCAAGCAGTTCCGCAACAGCAAAGCAATCTCCAAGTACGGGAGATATTTCTAAGGATGCAGACCAGAGCAGTGACAGCCAGACCACAGAAAAAGGCAAGGAATTTTACACAATCCAGACTGCATCAGAAAAGGTATTTTATCTTGTGATTGATCGTGATGGGGAAGATGAAAAGGTGTATTTCCTTACAGAAGTCAGTGAAAACGACCTGCTGAATACCACAACGGATAACAGCGAGATACTTCCGAAAAACTCTGCGGCTTTGGAATCTGCAATCCCTACCAAAGACAGCGCATTATCAAACAATAATGCTGATACCACAGGAGATAAAACACAGGGAGCAGAAAGTGTTGAGGACAGCACCGAAGATAGCACGGAGGATACAAGTGAGCCGAAAGAGAATACCGCAAAAGCAGATGGTTCCGGCTTTACATATATTTTAATGGGAATTGCTGCGGTAGCTGTGATCGGAGTGGTATATGTTGTGAAATCCAAGAAGAAAAAGGAAAACTTCATTGATGAGGATGAAGATGAGGACGAGCTTGACGAGGACTACGATTATGATGACGAGGAAGAAACCGAGCAGGATTCCGACGAAGCATTCATAAATGGTGGTGATGATACAGAATCAGTAGACACAGACGAGAATGACAATGAAGATAACAACAACGAGAATGATGAAGAAAATGGGGAGGAATAGAGATGGAGCTTGTAATTGCAGAGAAGCCGAGTGTGGCACAGAGCATTGCGGCAGTTCTTGGTGCCACACAGCGTAAGGACGGATATTTGGAAGGCAATGAGTATCTGGTATCATGGTGTGTGGGACATCTGGTAGAACTGGCACAGCCGGAAAGCTATGAGGAAGCATGGAAGAAATGGAGCTATGAGAGCCTTCCGATCATTCCGCAGGAATGGCAGCATGAAGTGAAAAGTGATACAAAAGCACAGTATCAGATTTTGAAAAAGCTCATGCATGATGACAGGGTAGATGCCGTTGTATGTGCTACTGATGCCGGAAGGGAGGGTGAGCTGATCTTCCGCCTGACCTACAACATGGCAGGATGCAGAAAACCGATGAAGCGTTTATGGATTTCTTCTATGGAGGAGAGTGCTATCCGTGACGGCTTCCATAATCTTCGCCCAGGCAGCGACTATGATAACTTGTATCATTCAGCATTATGCAGGCAGGAAGCAGACTGGCTTGTGGGTATCAATGGGACAAGACTTTTTACGGTATTATATGGCGGTAAGGCATTGAAGGTTGGCAGAGTGCAGACACCGACACTTGCCATGCTGGTGGATCGTGAAAGTAAAATCATGAATTTCAAGAAAGAAGCCTATTATATGGCTCACATCATGGGAAATGGTCTGGATGCGGTATCAGAGCATATCAGTGATAAAACGGAAGCAGAGAGGATTGCAGGAGCCTGTGAAAACGGACAGGCTCTTGTCACTTCCGTGGTAAAGGAAGAAAAGTGGGTAGCACCACCGAAGCTCTATGATCTTACCACACTCCAGAGGGATGCAAACCGTCTGTTTGGTTTTACTGCCAAGCAGACATTGGAATATACGCAGAGCCTTTATGAGAAAAAGTTAGTGACTTATCCAAGAACAGACAGCCAGTATCTTTCCGATGACATGGAAGGTACTGCAAAAAATGTGATCGAAGCGATTTTCAATTCTCTGTTGTTTGAGCAGAATGTCATGTTCAATCCGGATATAAAAAGGATTTTGAACAGCAAAAAAGTGACAGACCATCATGCAATCATTCCGACCATGGAGATCATCAAGCAGGACTTAAAGGCGATTCCGGAGAGTGAGATGAAGATACTTTCCCTTTGTGCAAACCGTCTGCTGTGTGCGACCGGGGAGAAGCACATTTATAATTCCACAAAGGCAGAGATTACCTGCAACAATATTGTATTTAAGGTATCCGGCAAGGAAGTGTGGAAAAATGGATGGAAGGAATTTGAGGATTTCTTCAAAAATTCCTATAAAACCGCAGAGGATAAATCGGATGCAGAGGAAGAAAAGAAGCTGCCGGAGCTTCGTGAGGGCATGACGATTGCAGTGGAGCAGACAAAGGTTTCCGAGCATTTCACACAGCCACCGAAGCATTATACAGAGGACTTATATTGTAAAGGGTAGTTAAGAAAAAAGCACAAGAAAGGACAAAAAATGAGAACAAAAAAAGCAGAAAATGAAAAGATTACTGCCCTCTACGAAAGACTTTCTCGTGATGACGAAATGGTAGGGGACAGTAACAGTATCGTCAACCAGAAGAAGATGCTTGAGGACTATGCAAAACAGAATGGCTATACCAACATAGAGCATTTTACAGATGACGGTTATTCCGGCGGTTCATTTGACAGACCGGACTGGAAAAGAATGGTAGCAGGAATTGAGGACGGAAGCATTGGCACAGTTATTGTAAAGGATATGAGCCGGATAGGGCGTGACTATCTGCAGGTGGGCTTTTATACGGAGGTCATGTTCAAGGAAAAGGAAGTCCACTTTATTGCGATTGCAAACGGAGTTGATAATCAGAAAAGAGAGAGCAGTGAGTTCGCCCCATTTCTAAACATCATGAATGAGTGGTATATTCGTGACTCCAGCCGGAAAGTGACTACGGTGCTTCGTGCAAGGGGAATGGAGGGAAAACACACCACCAATAATGCTATTTACGGTTACCGGAAAAGTGAGGAAGATAAAAACCAGTGGGTAATTGACGAAGAAGCTGCCGAGGTGGTACGCAGGATATACCGGATGTCTTTGGAGGGAAAAGGACCCTATGAGATTGCAAGAATACTGTCAGAGGAACAAATCGAGCGTCCATCCTATTATCTTGCCAAGCGGGGACTTGGAACCTGCCGTTCCAACAATAATACTGCAACCCCTTATGTGTGGCGTGGGGCAACGGTGAGTGATATTCTTTCCAAGCCGGAGTATATGGGACATACCGTAAATTTCCGCTCTTATAAAGAGTCCTACAAGGATAAGAGGGCAAAAAAGACACCAAAAGAGGACTGGGTTATTTTCAAGAATACACAGGAAGCAATCGTTTCTGAAGAAATGTGGAATAAGGTGCAGGGGCTGAGAAAGACTGCCCGCAGGACGGATACAGTCGGTGAAGCCAATCCATTTACGGGACTGTTGTATTGTGCCGATTGCGGTGCGAAAATGTATAACCATCGTGGCGGAGCAGGAAGGGCAAGAAATTGGAAAGGGGAATTAAATGGAAAACGCAGACCAGATCGTGATGAGTATAACTGTTCCACCTATAACTTAAGCAGACAGAGTTATGATAAACAGTGCAGCCAGCATTATATCAGGACAGAGGTTGTAAGAAAGCTGGTGCTGGAAACCATCAAAGCGGTCAGTGATTATGTGATTACTAATGAGGAGGAATTTATCAACAGGATATATTCCTCTTCGAGAGACAAGCAGAAAGAGAGCATAAAGTCTTTGAAACGAAAAATTGCACAGGATACCAAGCGTGTAAACGAGCTGAATATGCTGATGAAGAAACTGTATGAGGATAATATCAGCGGAAAGCTGTCTGACAAGCGTTTTGAATTTATGCTCAGCGAGTTTGAAAATGAACAGGACACCCTTGAAATATCAATGGAAAATGCCAAAGCCGAGATTGAAAAATATGAGAGTGATACAGTCCGGGCAGACAAATTCATAGAACTTGTGAAACGCTATACGGATTTCAGTGAATTAACTACCCCCATGCTGAATGAATTTGTGGAAAAGATACTTGTCCATGAAGCGGATTATTCCAGCGGAGAAAGGGTACAGGAAGTGGAGATTTACCTGAACTTTATCGGGAAGTTTGAACTGCCTGTAAAAGAACCGACTGCGGAAGAAATTGCAGAGCACGAAAAGCTGAAAGCACGCAGGGCAAAGAAAGCAGAATATAACCGCAGATACATGGAAAAGCGGAGAAAGCGTATCGCAGAGGAAGAACAGAAATCAAAGGAAGTAACAGTAAACGGTTAAGGGTATGGAGGATAGAGAGCTTATGAAACAGGAAGAAATCAGAAAGTGTACAAAGGTTATGGAACTGTTCCGCAGTATGATGGATGAATTGGGAGATATGTGTGTGGTATATGATGAAAGGTTCGGCTTTATTGTACTGGAGTATTACATGGATGGGTATTTTGAGAATAATTCCAACTACAACAGTGCAAGAAGTGTGTGCATGAGTGTAAGCAGAGTTTCTGGTGCAGGATTGTGTGGTGTGGAAAGTATTGTTCTAAGCGGACAAAACAACAGATAAGGATACGAATGAAGAATAATTAGCAAGAAAAAATCTATATCTTGACATACGTATAAGACTGTGGTAGTCTGTGAATGAGACAGACGACACTAGTCTTATGAAAGGAGAAAGAATAATGCAATCAGAAAATATTAAACTTTTTGATTCGGAACTGAAAGTTATGGATATTTTGTGGAAAGAAGGTATTGTTCCGGCAAAATATGTTGCAGACCGATTAACACAGGAATTAGGTTGGAATAAAAATACAACCTATACATTGATTAAGCGGTGTATAAAGAAAGGAGCGATAGAGCGTACAGAACCAAATTTTATGTGTCATGCATTGATAGCAAAAGAGGACGTACAGGAAACAGAAACAAATGAATTGATAAACAAAATATATGATGGTTCTGTTGATAAATTGTTTGCAGCTCTGTTGGGAAGGAAGAAACTTTCAACAGAGCAGATTGAAAAGCTGAAGCAAATCGTTGATAGTTTGGAATGAGGTGATATGTATGAGTTTATGGGCAATGAGCTTATATGGTGCAGTTATGATTATTGCCATTGTAATACTACGGGCATTACTGATTAACCAATTACCCAAGAAAACATTTTTAATATTATGGGGAATAGTAATGGTTCGATTAGTAATACCTTTTACCGCACCTTCGGCATTCAGTATCTATTCGTTAATACCGGAAAAAGAACAAAGCATGAATACGCAGTTCAGTGGTATACAGGATAATTTAAGCGAAAATTTACCTGTAAATGCAATGGCAGATACAGACCATGTTGATATAACAACTCAAATTTCAATAAAGTGGCTCGTTTGGTTAGCTGGATTATGTCTATGTGCTGGATATTTTCTGATTGTATATAGAAAATTGTATAGAGAATTTCAAATGTCATTTCTGGTTAAAATCCCACAGATAGAACAGTGGCTTGTACTGCATAATGGGAAGCGGCGGATAGAAATAAGACAGTCAGATAGGGTTGCTGCACCTGTTTCATACGGAATTATACATCCGATTATATTATTTCCTAAAAATACAGACTGGGAGAATATGAATGTTCTTCTATATGTCTTAGAACATGAGTATGTGCATATCAAAAGGTATGACAGTATAACAAAATTGTTGGTTACAGCAATAGTGTGTATTCATTGGTTTAATCCTATGGTATGGGTAATGTATATTCTTTTTAATAGGGATTTAGAGTTGGCTTGTGACGAATGTGTGATACACCGATTCGGCAATAACTCTAAATCGACTTATGCACATACTCTTATCAGTATGGAGGAACAAAAAAGTGGTTTTATGCCGTTTTGTAACAATTTTAGTAAAAATGCAATCGAAGAAAGGATAACAGCAGTGCAGAGAAGTTTATCACCGAGAATTTTGACGTTGACG
>ENA-UEOJ01001873-UEOJ01001873.1-human-gut-metagenome-genome-assembly--contig:-NODE-1873-length-13632-cov-5.125858_pt1 | contig 13632 bp, 9 predicted proteins | sample MGYA00242885_ERZ507886 | MGnify/ENA primary metagenome ERZ507886 (study PRJEB26167, sample SAMN06115505) | human gut metagenome | host: Homo sapiens | place: China:Anhui | collected 2015-08-07 | study... | reverse complement strand
TCTCCTGAAGATAAAGGCAGCATAGATGAACTAACATAACTGGAAGATGAATTTACACACAAATTTGGACTTGACTGATTTCCAACCGGCGGCTACCGGAATCTCTACCCTTTTCGGCCGATTTTCGCTATTTGGGTAGAGATTTACGACCGGCCGCTACTGGATTCTCTACCCTTTTCGGCCGATTTTCGCTATTTGGGTAGAGATTCCTGGACGGCAGCTACTGGATTCTCTACCTTTTCGGCCGATTTTCGCTGTTTGGGTAGAGATTTCCGGGCGGGGCGTGGATGCACGGGTTTTGCATCCCACATCCCACGCATTTAATGACAGCAACCCACTCAATGCCTGCGCCTGCCCCGTGTTGCATCCCACATCCCACACGCTTTATTGCAATAAAAAAACTTTGGTTACACTTTTTAACTATGCGTAACCAAAGTTCTGTAATTTACTATTATTTTTCAACAAATGTAACAGGACATCCTAATCTGTAGTGACCTTTTATATATTCAGCGATTGCGTGTGAACAGTATACCGTTGTTGCCTCTGTATTGCTGTCCATATCATTGTTACCACACATGATTGCATCCAATTCGTATACCAGATTGGTTCCCGGTGCAAAAGTAATGCTGTCAAGATGGTAGCAACTATAGAAAGTCCTTCTCAAGCCCTGCATCGTTGATGGGAGAATGACTTTTTTAACAATCTGATTGCTTCTAAATGTGTTAAGTGCAGCTACAACCGGTTTGCCATTGATAGTATCAGGTACGATAACCTCTCTGTCCGTTCCGATATACTTCAACAGACAATATCCCTTTGTCTTAATTCTGTTTTTAAAAGTATCGGCTATATCGATTGTCTCTCTTTCGCCTTTTTTGTTGATAGAATCGCTTGTGAGGACATCATCAGACTTACAATATACCCATGTGCCATCAGTTATTACACTGTAATGCTCATCAACATTATAAGTCCAGTCATAATATGACTCGTTGTTGCGGAGGCCTTCTTCAGTATCTTCTTCTTCATCAAAAAATTCCACATCGGAGAAAGTTTCTCTTACAGGTGTTTCAACCGCAGCTGCAAAAGTCTCTTTTGCGGTTTCCGCTTCTGAACTAACATCATCATATTTACCTGCTGATACCGGACCATCTTCTTTTTCAGGCTCTGTAACCTTTTCTACTGCCGGTTCAGCGGTAACATCATCGATTTCTATTTCCTGAACTTCATCCGAAAAATCTTCATCATTTAATACAAAATTATCTCTCACCGGTTCTGCATCAACCGGTTCTGCAATAAATTCCCTGTCAAGTTTCCTATCAGATATATCAACAGGCTCGTCTTTAACTGACTCCCTGCCAACAACCACTGACTCAAATACAAACGTATCATCAGGTTCCGCTTCCGGCTCCCCGGCTGCATTCTGCGCCTCTGTTGTTTCCGGCTCCTCAGCTACATCCTGCACATCTGCTGCTTCCGGCTCCTCGGCTACATCCTGCACATCTGCTGTTTCCGGCTCCTCGGCTACATCCTGCACACCTGCTGCTTCCGGCTCCTCAGCTACATCCTGCACATCTGTTGTTTCCGGCTCCTCAGCTACATCCTGCACATCTGCTGCTTCCGACTCCTCAGCTGCATCCTGCACATCTGCTGTTTCCGGCTCCTCAGCTACATCCTGCACATCTGCTGCTTCCGGCTCCTCAGCTACATCCTGTACTTCTGCTGTTTCCGGCTCCTCAGCTACATCCTGCACATCTGCTGTTTCCGGCTCCTCAGCTACATCCTGCACATCTGCTGTTTCCGGCTCCTCAGCTGCATCCTGCGCCTCTGTTGTTTCCGGCTTCTCGGCAGGTTTCTCTGCTTCTTCGTGCTTTGGTTTGAAATCCACGATAGGCTTTGCCTTGGATACTGACTGGAATTCCTCATCTTCTTCGTAAGAAATCTCTTCATCGTAAAAAGATGTGGCTTTGTCATTCTGTGGTTCGTTGTCCTCATCCACAAAAATATCGTCCTCGTCTGCTGTGCTTTTCTTAGCGTGGTGGGATTCGTTCTTACTAAAAAGCGGAAGTTTGACAAGTTCATCCTTCAGGAAACTGTTTAAACTCTGCTTTTTCTTCTTGCTCTTGCTGACTGCCACAATTGCTGTTGCAACTGCCGTAACTCCTAATACTATGGCACCGAAAGTACCAAATCCATGCTTGTCATTATCTTTCATGTCTGACCCTCTCCGTTCAAATAGTCTCAAAATTAAGCTACCTCTATTATCGGATTTTTAGGGGGTATTTGTCAACTAAATTGAGTATTAAAATACCCTTTTTTCTTAAATTTTTTCATATAAATTATATAAGTAATAATAAGCGGTACGGCAGCACATACCCATGCAACCGGACCGGCAAAACATACACCGGAAAAACCTATCGCTTTTGGAAGCGTGTATGCGACTATAGACCTTGCTCCAAGTTCAAAAAATCCCGCAAGTAACGGCATTGTTGTCTTACCCATTGCCTGAAGAGCATTTCTGAAAATAAAAATCTGGAACAATGGGATATAGAAAAACATTGAAATATGGAGATAAGTCATTGCATAAGAAAGTATTAATTCATCCCCGCCTTTTATGAAAAGCCGGCTGATTGGTCTGCCGAAAATGAAAATAACACCCATACATAAAACTGCACTTCCAACCGTAAAAAGACTCCATTTCAATATTCCGTTTTTAATCCTGTCATATCTGGCGGCACCTACATTCTGACCGACAAAATTTGCAACTGTTACGCCACCCGATATGCCAAACTGCATGATAAGCTGTTCTGTCTTACTGGAAGCCGTAAAAGCGGCAATATAATCCTCGCCAAATACATTTACGGCACCCTGCAGGATGATTGTTCCGATTGCCGTAACCGAAAACTGGAACGCCATCGGAAGTCCTATGATAAGGTGTGTCTTTATAATTCCCGGATTAATTTTAAAGTCTTCTTTTTTTATATGAAGGACAGGGAACTTAACGGAAATATATACGATACACGCAATTCCGGCAACAAGCTGTGCAAGCACTGTAGCAATGGCGGCACCTGCAACGCCCCACTTAAATACGACTATAAAAAGCAAATCCAGACCGATGTTAAGGAGTGCTGAAAAAATCAGGAAATAAAGCGGGGTTTTGCTGTCACCAAGAGCCCTTAGTATACACGAAACGGCATTGTATAGCATAGGTGCAGCTATTCCTGCAAAAATAATAACGATATAATTATAGGACATATCAAAAATACCGTCCGGTGTGTTAATAAGCCTTAAAACCGGCTTGGTTATCAGCACCGAAAGTAAAGTGATAAACAATGTGATTCCGGACCACAACATAATGGCATTACATACGGAATTACGCATCTTGTCATAATCTTTTGCCCCAAAGCATTGTGCTATATGGACCGAAAAACCGCTTGTTATTCCTATAACAAACCCATTGACAAGGAAAAACATTGACCCGGTATTACCTACGGCAGCCAATGTACGGTTTCCGAGACATTGTCCGACAATAATTGTATCGGCAAAATTATATATCTGCTGTACAAGATTGCCAATCAGCACAGGGATTGCATATTTTATCATAAGGCTGATTGGTTTTCCTGTTGTTAAGTCTTTTGCTTTTGACATTACATTCTCTCCGGTGCCTCGATACCAAGCAAGTCAACACATGTCTCTAACACATCTTTTGTAAGTTTTATGAGTGCAATATAACCTTTCTTTTTATTTTCATCTTCTTCTGAAAGGATCTTTGTTTCATGATAAAAATGATTAAAAGCATTAGAAAGATCATATATGAATTTACAAATTTTGTGAGGTGCACTTTCTTCATATGCTGTCTTAATCATATCCTGCATGCCTGTGAGCACAAGCATAAGTGAACGTTCGCTCTCGCTCTCAGGGTTAGCAGTATGGATACCTGACACCATGCCTCCTGCATTTTCATATTTTTTAAGAATAGATTTAATTCGTACAATTGTGTAAAGGATATATGGACCTGTGTCTCCCTCAAAAGAGGTGAAACGATCAATATCAAATACATAATCCTTGGATGCCTGATTGGACAAATCACCGTATTTTAATGCGGCAAGTCCTACCATCTTAGCTGTATTTCTAGCTTCACTCTCATCCACGGTACGGTTAGCCATGATTTTTTCGTATACCTTGTCTTCAATTTCTTTAATGAGGTATTCAAGACGCAATACACCACCCTGTCTTGTCTTGAAAGGTTTGCCGTCACTGCCGTTCATCGTACCGAAACCGATGAACTTAAGTTCTGTATCAGGAGATACGATTCCTGCTTTTCTTGCCACACGGAAAAACTGTGTATAGTGAAGTTCCTGTCTCTTATCTGCAAGGTAAATGTATGACTTAGGTGCATATAATTTTTCCCTCTCGATAAGTGTCGCAAGGTCGGAGGTCTCGTAATTGGCTGCTCCGTCCGATTTCCGGATGATACATGGAGGAAGCTCCCTGCTGTCATTTTCCTCAGCTATGTCTACAACAATGGCACCCTGGCTTTCATGGGCTATCCCCCTGTCTACCATATCCTTAACCATATCAGCAATATATGGCTGGGCATCACTTTCACCCTTCCATAAATCGAAATGGACATTAAGGTTGTCATAATTTTTTTTCAAATCAGCAACCGACACATTGATAATGTGTTTCCAGAGGGCTGTGTATCCTCTGTGACCGTTCTGTAAAAGATATGTGGCATTCTGAGCCGCTTTTTTATATTCGTCATCTTCTTTTGACTTGCCGCTGGCACATGGATAAATTTCCTCAAGTTCTGATATTGTAAAAGGCGCTTCCGCCGGATATTCACCTGTGAAATTATCATCAAAATATGGTAAATCCGGTTTACGTTCTTTGAGTTCTGTAATAATAAGTCCCATCTGGAGACCCCAGTCGCCAAGATGAACGTCACCTATTGTCTTATAACCTGCAAATTTGCAGATTCTTTTTACACTTTCGCCGATTACTGCCGAGCGAAGATGTCCGATATGAAGAGGTTTGGCTACATTGGCTCCGCCGTAATCAACAAATACCGTCTCATCCTTAGGTTCACAGTCACATCCAAACTTATCTTCCAAAGCCATGGCACGCACATAACCACCTATAAAATCTGCGCTCATTACCATGTTAATAAAGCCCGGTTTGATACATTCAACCTTCTCAAAGGCACTGTTGTCCTGTAAAATTGCAACCACTTCATCACCAATCATAAATGGTGCTTTCTTATATTCCTTTGCTGCTGCCATTGCTCCATTGCACTGATATTCACATAAATCAGGTCTGTTGGATATTCCTGTCTTTCCGTATTTATCATCATAGCCGCATTGTTTAAAAGCATTTCCGACTATTTCTGTAATCTGGTCTAAAATTTTTTTCATAAAAAATATTCCTCCGTTGGTTATGTTCCATTATACTTTTCATATTTACGGTTGTAAAGAAATTTTAACGTTAAAACAGCTATGAGAGGATTCCGGTAATCCCAGATAAACTCATAGCTGTCATTAGAAATTCTTAATTATTCCATAACAATTAAATTGTTGCTATATCAATCGGTGTCATTGACTGTGTTGCCTGACATTCAAGACTTGTAAGCAATGCATTGGCTGTATCAAGTGATGTAAGAACGTTTACACCGGTCTCGATTGCATGTCTTCTGATAATGAAACCATCGTGGCTCTTTTCAATACCGTTCTCAGGTATATCGATGACAAGGTCAATCTTGTGGTCAAGAATAAGGTCAAGAAGTGTTGGTGATTCCTGTTCAACCTTATTGATCTTAATTGCCTCAACGCCGTTTTCATTGAAATAACGTGCTGTACCTCTTGTCGCATAAATTGTATATCCAAGAGCTGCAAAACGTTTCGCAACCGAAAGAGCATCTTTCTGCTCATGGTCATTAACTGTCATAATCATCTGTTTATGTTTTGGAAGATTAACGCCTGCACCTACAAAGGCTTTGTATAATGCTTCGTTAAAATCTTTTGCTATACCAAGACATTCACCTGTCGATTTCATTTCCGGTCCAAGGCTGATATCAGCGCCACGAATCTTTTCAAATGAGAATACAGGCATCTTGATAGCAATGTAGTCTGCTTTCTTCTGAAGTCCTGGTGTATAGCCAAGACCTTTGATTGTATTACCGATAATAACCTGTGTAGCAAGTTTTACAATAGGAATACCTGTAACTTTGCTTATATATGGAACAGTTCTTGAAGAACGTGGATTAACCTCTATTACATATACCTGGTCATTGTATACGATAAACTGGATATTAATAAGACCTTTTACATGTAAAGCTCTTGCAAGCTTAATTGTATAATCTTCAAGCATATCCACAATTTTCTGTGAAATACTCTGGGCAGGATATACTGAAATACTGTCTCCTGAATGGATACCGGCTCTTTCAATATGCTCCATAATACCAGGAATTAAAATATCTTCTCCGTCACAAACGGCATCAACTTCAATTTCCTTACCCATAAGGTATTTATCAACAAGGATTGGATGTTCCTGAACCTGTCTGTTAATGATTTCCATAAATTCAACAATATCTTTGTCGCTTATGGCAATCTGCATACCCTGTCCGCCAAGGACATAGGAAGGTCTTACAAGAACAGGATAACCTAATTCATTAGCTGCCTCAAGAGCTTCTTCTGTAGTAAAAACTGTCTTTCCTGCTGCTCTTGGAATTCCTGTCTGTTCAAGAATCTCATCAAAAAGCTCTCTGTCTTCTGCCGCATCAACATCTTCTGCGCTTGTACCGAGGATTGGAACGCCCATTTCCATTAATGCTTTTGTGAGCTTAATGGCTGTCTGTCCACCGAACTGTACAACAGCTCCGTCCGGATGTTCAAGTTCAACAATGCTTTCAACATCCTCAGGTGTTAATGGTTCAAAATAAAGTTTGTCAGCTATATCAAAGTCGGTACTTACTGTTTCAGGGTTATTATTGATAATGATTGTCTCATATCCTTCAGCCTTGAATGCCCATGTACTGTGAACCGAACAATAGTCAAATTCGATACCCTGTCCGATTCTTATAGGACCTGAACCGAGTACGAGGACTTTTTTCTCAGGCTTAGTCTCAATAACTTCATTTTCTGAGCTGTAGCATGAATAGTAGTAAGGTGTTGAAGCCTCAAATTCGGCAGCACAGGTATCAACCATCTTAAATGCCGCATGAATACCATATTCATCCCTTAAAGCCTTAATTTCTTTTTCTGTCCTGCCTGTAAGTCTTCCGATAACAACGTCAGGGAATTCAATTCTCTTTGCTTCAGCAAGAAGTTCTTTGGTAAGTTTCTCTGCCTTGAGGCGGTTTTCCATTTCAACGATAATGTGGAATTTATCGATAAACCACTTATCAATCATGGTAATATCATGGATTGTATCGTAAGAAATGCCTCTTCTTAAAGCCTCTGCAACAACATACATACGCTTATCATCAATGTTGTGAAGAAGTTCTATAATGTCATCATCAGAATATGATGAGTAATCATCGTTCATAAGCGAATCAACGTGCTGTTCAAGTGAACGGATAGCCTTCATAAGTGCGCCTTCAAAGTTAGTGCAGATACTCATGACCTCACCGGTTGCCTTCATCTGTGTCGTAAGCTTTCTTGAAGCAGTAATAAATTTATCAAAAGGAAGTCTTGGAATCTTAACTACGCAATAGTCAAGAGCAGGCTCAAAACTTGCAAATGTCTTATGTGTAATTGCATTAGGTATCTCATCAAGGTTATAGCCGAGTGCTATCTTAGCCGCAACCTTGGCAATAGGATAACCTGTTGCTTTGGAAGCAAGGGCTGATGAACGGCTTACACGAGGATTAACTTCGATAACGCAATATTCAAAACTTGTTGGATGAAGTGCAAACTGTACATTACATCCGCCTGTTATTTTAAGTTCGTCAATAATATTAAGAGCTGATGAACGAAGCATCTGGTATTCCTTATCAGACAGTGTCTGTGAAGGTGCAACTACAATACTGTCACCTGTGTGTACTCCGACAGGGTCAATATTTTCCATATTACATACGGTAATACAGGTTCCGTTGGCATCACGCATCACTTCGTATTCGATTTCCTTCCAGCCAGCGATACATCTTTCAACAAGTACCTGGCCTACACGGCTTAATCTTAAACCATTGGAAAGAATGTCGATAAGTTCTTCTTCATTCTTAGCGATACCACCGCCGCTTCCACCGAGTGTATATGCAGGGCGGAGAACAACAGGGTAACCAATCTGATTGGCAAAAGCAATTCCGTCTTCAACATTCTCAACAACAAGAGAAGGCGCACAAGGCTCTCCGATTTTTTCCATTGTTGTCTTAAATTCAAGTCTGTCTTCTGCTTTCTTGATTGTCTCCGCAGTTGTACCGATTAATTTAACATTATGTTCTTCAAGGAAACCTGTCTCAGCAATTTCCATTGCAAGGTTAAGACCTGCCTGTCCACCAAGTGTTGGAAGAATACTGTCCGGTTTCTCCTTGAGAATAATCTGCTCAAGTGAGTGGACTGTCAATGGCTCAATGTAGACTTCATCAGCAATATTTTTATCAGTCATGATTGTGGCAGGATTAGAGTTCACAAGAACAACCTCCATGCCTTCTTCTTTAAGAGAACGACATGCCTGTGTTCCCGCATAGTCAAATTCGGCAGCCTGACCGATTACGATAGGGCCTGAACCGATTACTAATACTTTTTTTATGTCTTTATTCTTTGGCATAATTAATCCCTGCCTTTCTTCATCATATTCATGAATCTGTCAAAAAGATAATCCGAATCCTTAGGACCTGCACAGGCTTCCGGATGGAACTGGACTGTAAAGATGTTCTTGCCTACATACTCAAGACCTTCATTGGTCTTGTCATTAACATTGATAAATGCAGGTCTTGCAATCTTATCATCAAGTGTATCCATATCAACAACATATCCATGGTTCTGTGATGAGATATATACCTTACCGGTCTGAAGATCCTTAACCGGATGATTAGCTCCTCTGTGTCCGTATTTCATCTTATGTGTATCAGCGCCTGTGGCAAGTGCCATAAGCTGATGTCCGAGACAAATTGCAAAAATAGGAACATCCGAATCATATAATTTCTTGATTTCCTTAATAATAGAAACACATTCCTTAGGGTCTCCAGGACCATTGGAAAGCATTATTCCGTCAGGATTAGCTGCAAGGATTTCTTCCGCTGTGGTTAAAGCAGGATAAACAGTTACCTCACAGCCTCTCTTATTAAGAGATCTTGCAATATTTCTCTTGGCACCGAAATCCATAAGTGCAACCTTAAATCCATCACCGGGAAGTACATATTTCTCTTCACAGGTTACTTTTTCAACAACCTTGCCTGTAGTATATTCTTTTAATTTAGGGAGAATCTCATCAAGATTATAATTCTCATTAGTGGTAATCATTCCGTTCATAGTACCCTTTTCCCTGAGAATCTTGGTAAGAGCACGGGTATCAATACCTGCAATACCCGGAATGTTATTTTCTTTAAGAAAATTTTGTATAGAATCTTCACTACGGAAGTTACTTGGAACACGTGAAAGTTCTCGGACAATAAAACCGTCAGGCCATGGTCTGCCTGATTCCTCATCAGCATGGCAAATACCATAATTGCCAATTAATGGATATGTCATAACTACTGCCTGTCCGGCATATGATGGATCTGTAAGAACCTCTAAATATCCTGTCATTGAGGTATTAAAAACAATTTCACTGATTACTTCTCTCTCAGCTCCAATGCTTGTACCTTCAAAGACATTTCCGTCACTTAGAATCAAAAATGCTTTCATCTTCACACCTTCAAACCTTTCACATGTATTATTTATTTAGGCAAAAAAAAAACAACTAAACATACTGATAGCGCTTTTTTTCTTCAAATTGTAGAAATTTTACCATAAAATCCGGCTGATTTCAAGATGCAAATTGTACTCAACAAATATTTTTTTCATCATATAATATCATGTAAGCATCGATGCTGCCATTTGTGATTAATTTTGCATTGCAGCAATATGAATTATAATATCCGGAAAGGTTAAAATTATGCTTAATAAAAATGATGAAACCGGCTTTTTAAAGGTTAATATCACAAATGAAGAAGGAATTCCCATTGATGCAACCGTCAGCATCTACGAAGGTACGGATGAAGAAAACCCTGTTGACGTTGTAGAAACCAATTCCATAGGTCAGACAGAACAAATCGAACTGCCGGCTCCGCCTCAGAGCTTCAGCGAAACTCCCGGCATTATCATACCTTACGCCATGTATAATATTGTAGCTTCTGCTCCGGGCTTTGCCCCTGTTTCCATTACCGGTTCAAATATTTTCTCCGGAATATTATCAATCCAAAATATTATTCTTACGGGAATTCCCGGCAATTATAATATCGGTCCCAATACACTAATCGGCAACTATCCTCCAAAAATTCCCGAGGCTGAGATAAAACCCATTGAAAACACCGGTGAAATTGTTCTTGACCGTGTTGTGGTTCCCGAAACCATTGTTGTCCATGACGGTGTCCCATCCGACTCAACCGCAACGGACTACTACGTTCCATTTGCCGATTATATAAAAAACGTTGCCAGTAGTGAAATATACCCTACATGGCCTAGAGAAACCATCAAAGCCAATGTGATTGCCATTATTTCTTTTACCCTGAACCGTGTATATACCGAATGGTACCGCAATAAAGGTTATTATTTTACCATTACATCTTCTACCGCTTTTGACCATAAGTGGATTAATAAGCGTAATATTTTCGACACCATCTCCAATGTTGTTGATGAATATTTCTCAAATTATGTATCCCGTCCCGATGTCAAACAGCCAATCCTCACCCAATACTGCGACGGCAAAAGGACTACCTGCAGCGGTCTCAGCCAGTGGGGTTCCAAGTCTCTTGGGGATGACGGCAAAACCGCTCTCCAGATTCTTCGTAATTACTACGGCAGCGACATATATATAAACACTGCCGAAATAATCGAGGGCATCCCTGTCTCATATCCCGGATACACCCTTGAAATCGGTTCATACGGTCCTCCTGTCACCACCATTCAGGAACAGCTTTCCCTCATCCGCCGTACCTACAGCAACATACCTCCTCTTACTGTTGACGGAATCTACGGTAAGGACACAGCAGCTTCCGTCAGCAAATTCCAGGAGACCTTCAACATGCCCGTTACCGGCACCGTCGATTATGCCACATGGTATAAAATATCCCAGCTATATGTGGCACTGGCAAAATTGGCATAGATTCACACAGTTATCTAATCCGTATGTTTTCGGCTGTCAAGATACTCTTCTGCCATATTTACAATAATACCAAATCCGTAAATCAGTGCTGTCCTAAAAAGAATAGCAATCATCTGACATATTATACCTGCAGTTTTCAATGTTCCGTAGTTATAAAAAGATATTGCTGATTCAAAATTTCTATACAGTGCAATATCGTGGCTCACACTGATTGCTATGCAAACTACAAACAATACAAATCCAACCAGACAATATACGACTGCAATACCTTTGATAAGACTACTTACTCTAAACTTTTTCTTCATAATGCTACCTCCAATTTGTTAAAAAATAATGCGGGACAGAAGCCTGATGGTTGTATTTTCCCTGTCCCATAATAATTATCTCATATTGGATGTCCCAAAAAAAGGACTTATAATACATATTTTTATATGGTAAATTGGTATTCCTATATGATATAATATATTATCAAATTTAACTTTGTAGGAGGATAAAAGATGTTAATTAACTGGCTTATCATGGGTTATTTTCTGATTCTTTTTGGCGAAAGGATTCAGAGTCTCATACGTTCATTTGCAGATAAGGATCTTTCCATGTGGGGAGATGGGTTCAGCCGGTATGTAAACGGCATCTGTATTCTGTCGCTTGCAGCATCCGTTATTTTATTATTTACAATTAACAGGGATTTTCTTAAGGCACTTGTGTCAGATGGAACACAGGTTAATACAAAGATGATATGTATTACAATCGGCGTGATTCTGGTCTCAGGAATGGTGCATACCGAATATACAATTCCCGGAATACAATTTGCCTCATACGGATTTCTGATAGCCGCACTTGTCATCAGAACAGCTAAAAATAATGCAATGGCAAATGACAGCATATTACTATGGCTTTCACTTGTGTATCTCATATTTTTCTCTATGGCTATTCCGGTTGTATATAAATCACATATTGAATACGCCGGATTATTCCATATAATAGAAGCAGTCGTATCACTTGTGCTTGTCGCTGCTTTTGCATATATGGCATACAGAGTATTCAATAATGATGCAGTCAATCTTTTTATGCTTCTGCCAATTATCATAGCCGTTATTGGCGACGCAGTCATTCTTTCATTGAGATGGAAAGAACAGGTTAATACATTTGTTCTTATATTTATTATTGCATCGGCTGTCATGTGGCTGGCAGGATTTATTGCGAGCAGGAGGTAAGGGTTTCCAAAACTCTTACCCCCAACGATATTGAATTTACCGCCATATCAGCAAACGCAGTAGAACTGCCTGCCGCTTGAGCTGAATAAGGAGTAATTACTCCAATTGCATCCTTATTCTCTTTGTCCATTGAAGTTAAAGCCAATCCAAAAGACACAATAGCACTTAAAATATTAAAACGTGAGTTGTCCGAATTTTTATAAGCAGCACAATATGTTCCACTTAAATCAACAAGACTCATCACATCTCCGGGTAATTAAATCCTCTTTGATATATCACGCTTCTTCTCTACACTTGCATAATTTTTAAGAAGGTTATGATATACCCTTATCATCTATAATCCCAAAATAACTAAAAATATCCCTTTTTAGGAAGTTCGCTGCCTCTGACTGTGCAATTGGAGCCAACTGATTAAAATCTCCAACACATACAAACTTATCCCGTGAATACATAGCTGCACATATAAGCTGTGTAACATATGCCATACTGACCTCATCAAACATTACCAAATCATATTTTACATTTTCAAACATATGATCAACAACTAGTTTAGATACTGTAGTTGCAATCATATTTGCCCTTGAAGCATAAAAAGCTTCCTTTTCTCTAATTGAAGTACGGCATTTCTTCAATTTCTTTTCAACTGTATCCATTTCCTTTGAATATTTCATACCCTGTTTGATTAATTTATCTTTACTAAGGGTTAATGACACCAGTTTTTCTGCCAAATTCTGATTTTTGTCCAAAGCATAATTATAAGCTACGACATCATGGTTATCCGATAATTTTGTATCCCTTACATAACCATATCGCAATATCTTTCCATTTTTTAAGCTCTGTCTGTTTGTATTTATATAATAACTCTATGGTTCTATTCTAATTAAAACAGAAATTGATGTGAGTTCCCAAAATGGGAATTTACATTCCACTATGGTTCTATTCTAATTTAAGGGAATTATTGTTTTCATTTTCTCTGTCATCATTTACATTCCACTATGGTTCTATTCTAATGAGCACAAACCTCTTCAAAAATATCAAAATCTGAATTTACATTCCACTATAGTTCTATTCTAATTTAAGGGAATTATTGTTTTCATTTTCTTTTTCATAATTTACATTCCAC
>ENA-UEOJ01001871-UEOJ01001871.1-human-gut-metagenome-genome-assembly--contig:-NODE-1871-length-13636-cov-5.856332_pt1 | contig 13636 bp, 10 predicted proteins | sample MGYA00242885_ERZ507886 | MGnify/ENA primary metagenome ERZ507886 (study PRJEB26167, sample SAMN06115505) | human gut metagenome | host: Homo sapiens | place: China:Anhui | collected 2015-08-07... | reverse complement strand
AAAAAGCTGGCCCCCAAGGCTCAGCTCCGTAATTACGATGATGTCGGCCTTGCCTTTCAGGATATGAAAAACGGCAATATTGACGCCGTGGTTTGCGATGATCCCGTGGCTGCATATTATGCCAATCATGACGCCGACTATGCCAATACTCTGAAGCTTGCCTTCCTCACCGAGGAAGGGGAAAGCGTCGGCTTTGCCTTCCGCAAGGGCGATACCGAACTGGTCAGCAAGTTTAATGAAGCTCTGGCCCGCGTCCGCGCCAACGGTACGGAACAGGCACTGCTCAAACAGTGGAAAATGGGCAAATAGACAAACTTCCGCTTTCCATCCGTTTCGCCCGGTCTCTTTCGGAGGCCGGGCGTTCAGGGAAACGCTTCAATCAGCGTTTCCCTGAGGTTTTAAACCATAAAGGAATTTTTGATGAAACATCTTGTTTCCGCGCTGGCGCTCGTCGCTGCGCTTGCCTCTCCTGCCTTTGCTTCCGCTGCGGAAAAGACGCTTGTAGTCGCTACCAGCCTCTGGCCCCCCATGACCATGGTGGATGAAAACAAGAATGTCATCGGGTATGAAATGGATGTGGTTTCCGCCGCCGCCAGGGCCGCAGGCTATGACGTCAAACTCGTGAACACATCCTGGGACGGGATATTCTCCCTGCTGGAATCCGGCAACTGTGACATCATCGCCTCCTGTGTCACGATCACCGATGCCCGCAAAAAGAAATATCTCTTTTCTGATCCCTTCTATTCATTCAGGCAGGCCTGCGTCGTCCCCGCCGCATCATCTGTCACCGGTATGGATGATCTGAAAGGCAAGCGCGTGGGCGCGCAAATCGGCACTACAGGGCACATTGTGCTGCAAAAGGCTCTGCCTTCCGAAAACATCGCCGCCTATGACGATGTCGGTCTGGCTTTTGAGGATCTGAAAGTCGGCCGCATTGACGCCGTGATGTGCGACGATCCTGTGGCTGCATATTATGCCAACCGCAAGGAAGGTTATTCTGATCTCATGAAGCTGGCCTTCATCACCACGGAAGGCGAGGATGCCGGCTTTGTCTTCCGCATGAAAGACGCCAGTATGAAAGACGACATCAACAAGGGGCTTGCGGCCATTCGAGCCGACGGTACGGAAAAGGCCATCAAGATGAAGTGGATGGGCAAGGCGGACTAGAGCATTCTGCTATTGCAAGTCTCTCTGTCCGGTGCCGCCGCAATTCACTGGCTGCGACAGGCTCCGCTTTCATGCGTGAAAGCTGCGCGTCAGAATGCGGGGCCTGCAGGTATGTTCAAACATAAGGTTGTGTCAAAGTTCCTGGCTGATGCAGCAATCGGAGGTCGCACCTGCCCGATTTCAGCGGCAGCATTCGCTGCCGTGAAGGCAGCCGCCCTTTGGGCGCGGTGAAAGGCCCCTTCGGCAAGGCCCGGCGAGCTTCGTCCCGCGCGGCTTCGCCGGTCTCGGCCGTGCTTCGAGACATTTGACCGCAATCTCCGGATGACGCCCGACCGGGCTTGCCGATACTCGCTCTCGCTTGCGTTTTGCGCGGAAAACGCGGCGCTCGCACTCTGAGCCTCCCCTCCATGCCGCCTTCCAGGCGAAGGGGGCAAGGGAGCATACTTCTCTTTATCAACCGTAAACTTGCACAGAGCCAATCATAAAGCACTCTGCCGAGGCGGCGCGTCTGCGGACGGGCCGCCTTTTCCTGATCCGGAAGCCGGAGTGTTCTGCATTTGAAAATATCTGCCGGCCAGTTCCTGTGTTCCGGCTCGCAGGTGTCGCGGCGCCTCTGGCCGTCAGCGCACAGCGCTTGCGGAGCAGAGCATTTCATGAGCGAAATGCTCTAAAACCGCCTGGGGATCGGACTCGCATCCGGCCCACAGGCGGCATATGAAAAACAGCCCCATGCCGGGCAGTAAAACTGTCCGGCAACAGACCACACGACGTTTTCAGCTTCTGATCCGATCGGCCAGAGCCGCCACGGAAGGCAGAACCTTGCCCTCCAGCACCTCCATGAAAGCGCCGCCCCCGGTGGACAGATAATCCATTCTGTCGCCCAGTCCGAAGCTTTCCACAGCGGCGATGGAATCACCGCCGCAGACCAGCGTATAAGCGGGAGAAGCGGCCAGTACCGCGGCCACGCCGCGGCTGCCCTGATCAAAGGGCTTTGTCTCAAACGCGCCCAGCGGCCCGTTCCACACAATGGTGCCAGCATCAGACAGCATGGCGGCATATTCCTGCACGCTGCCTTCTGCGATGTCCAGCACACAGTCGCCCGGCTTCACCTCCCCGGCTTTCTTTACTTCGGCCTTCTCGGGCTGATCCAGGCCGGGGGCGACAACCACGTCCGAAGGCAGGGGAAGCTTCACCCCCCGCGCGGCGGCCAGTTCCATAAGGCGCCTGGCATCGGGAACAAGTTCCTCTTCCACCAGAGAGTTTCCCATATCCATTCCGGAAGCCAGCATGAACGTATTGGCGATGCCGCCGCCCACAATGAGTCCGTCCACGTTTCTGAGCAGATTTTCCAGCACGGTGAGCTTGGTGGATACCTTGGAACCGCCCACAATGGCATACAGGGGACGCTTCGGATGTTCCAGCACCTGTGTGGCTGCCTCCATCTCCGCCAGCAGAAGCGGCCCGGCAACGGCTGTTTTCGCCGCGCGAATCGCACCTTCGGTAGAAGCATGCGCACGATGCGCCGCCCCGAAAGCGTCCATGACATACACATCCCCCAGTCCGGCAAGCTTTGCGGCCAGTTCAGGATTATTCTTCTTCTCACCCTTGAGAAAACGTACATTTTCACACAGAGCCACTTAAGGGCGGCGGTCCCTCCCGGGGCCGCCGCTCTCTTTTGTCTATTTTGCTGTTTTTTGTTTTTTACACGCTTTTTACTTTCTCCAGTTATCCTACGATAATATTTCCAAAAATAATTGCATTCTTTTGTCCCTTGTGCTATATTTCTTGCATCAAAAAAGTTGGCCCGTCCGGCTCCCCGCCTGATGTGTTGCTTTACTTATTACTTCAAGGAGGAACGCTCTATGAATATCTACAAGAAGCTGGCCCTGTTCGCCGGCGGCACCCTGTTTGGCTCTGCCGGCATCAAGCTGCTCTCCAGCAAGGATGCCAAGAACGCCTATGCCCACACCGCCGCCGCCGTCCTGCGGATGAAGGACTGCGTCATGACCACCGTGAACACCGTGCAGGAGAACGCCGCCGATGTTCTGGCCACCGCCAAGGACATCAACGAGCAGCGCGCCCAGCAGGCCGAGCAGGCCCAGCAGGCTGACGAGTCCGCCGAGGCCGAGCCCGCCGACGCTGAGTAAATCCACACACGCCGTAGGGGGGCCGCTTCGGCGGCCCTCTTTCCTTTGGAGGCATACGCTATGAAATTCATCATCAAACACGAAAGCCGGGGGCGGCTGCGGGTGCAGCTGTGCCAGTCCCGCATGACCCTGGCGCAGGCCGACCTGCTCCAGGCCTGGCTCCACGCCCAGCCCCATGTGCTCCAGGCCGATGTCCACGAGCGCACCTGCTGCGCCGTGGTCACCTTCCGGGGCGACTGCCGGGAGCAGCTGCTCTCCTCCCTGCGCCGCTTCTCCTATTCTGACAAGGCCGTCCAGGCCTTCTCCGGCATCCAGAGCGGCCGGGCCATCAACCGGGCCTATCAGGAGAAGCTGGTGGGTCTGGTCTGCGGCAAAGCCGCCCGCTCCCTGTTCCTGCCCGCCCCTCTCCAGGCCGCCTGGGCGGTGGTCACCGCCGTGCCCTATGTCCTGCGGGGCCTGGGCTGCCTCATCCGCCGCCAGATGCACGTGGAGCTGCTGGACGGCCTGTCCATCGGCATCTCCCTGGTCCGCCGGGACTTCGGCACCGCCGGCTCGGTCATGTTCCTGCTGCGCCTGGGCGAGCTGCTGGAGGAATGGACCCGCAAGAAATCGCTGGGCGACCTGGCCCGCTGCATGTCGCTGAACGTGGACCGCGTCTGGCAGCAGACCGCCGAGGGCGAGGTCCTTGTGCCGATCTCGCAGGTGTGCGCGGGCGACGCCATCGTCGTGCACACCGGCAGCGTCATCCCGCTGGACGGCAGGGTGCTGGACGGCGAGGCCAGCGTCAACCAGGCGTCCCTGACCGGCGAGGCCGAGCCCGTCCGCAAGAGCGAGGGGGCCGTCGTCTACGCGGGCACCGTCGTCGAGGAGGGCCAGATCACCGTGACCGTCGAGCAGCAGGCCGGCAACGGACGCTACGACCAGATCGTCAAAATGATCGAGAACTCCGAGAAGCTGAAATCCGCCAGCGAGACCCGCGCCGCCGCGCTGGCCGACAAGCTGGTCCCGTACAGCCTGCTGGGCACCGCCGTGACCTACGCGCTGACCCGCAACGCGACCCGTGCGATCTCGATCCTGATGGTCGATTTTTCCTGTGCGCTCAAGCTGTCGATGCCGCTGGCCGTGCTGTCCGCCATGCGTGAGTGCGGCAGCTACCATATCACGGTCAAGGGCGGCAAGTATCTGGAGGCTCTGGCCAACGCCGATACCATCGTCTTTGACAAGACCGGCACGCTGACCCACGCGACGCCCACCGTTGTGCAGGTCGTGCCGTTCGGCACCCGCACCGAGGACGAGATTTTGCAGATCGCGGCCTGTCTGGAGGAGCACTACCCCCACTCGATGGCGAACGCTGTCGTGCAGGCCGCTTCCGCAAAGGGCATCCGCCACGACGAGATGCACAGCGAGGTGCAGTACGTCGTCGCCCACGGCATTGCCAGCCAGATCGGCGGCGAGAAGGCCGTTATCGGCAGCCAGCACTTTGTCTTTGAGGACGAGGGCTGCTGCATTCCGACGAGCGAGTGCGGCAAATTCGACGCGCTGCCGCCGGAATATTCCCACCTGTATCTGGCCATCGGCGGTGTGCTGGCCGGTGTCATCTGCATCGCCGATCCGCTGCGCGAGGAAGCCTCCGAGGTTTTGAAACAGCTGCGCGGCCTTGGCATCCGCAAGGCCGTCATGATGACCGGCGACAATGACCGCACCGCGTCGGTCATTGCGAAGCAGGTCGGCGTGGACCACTACTACGCCGAGGTCCTGCCCGAGGACAAGGCCAACTTTGTCGAGCAGGAGAAGGCCGCCGGGCACACCGTCATCATGCTGGGCGACGGCATCAACGACTCCCCCGCCCTGTCCGCCGCCGACGTCGGCATTGCCATCAGCGACGGCGCGGCCATTGCCCGGGAAATTGCCGACGTCACGATTGCCGCCGACAGCCTGCGCGAGCTGGTGCTCTTGAAGTCCATCGCCAACGGCCTGCAGAAGCGCACCAGGAGCAACTACCGCTTTATCATGAGCTTCAACAGCACCCTCATCGTCCTGGGCGCCATGGGCATCCTGCCCCCGGCCACGTCCGCGCTTTTGCATAATGCGTCCACGCTGGGTGTCAGCCTGAAAAGCATGACGAATCTGCTGGATTGATTGTGGAATTGCGGGGCGTCACCAAAAAGCCTTCCCCCTCGGGGGAAGGTGGCCGAGGCCCCGACCGAGGCCGGATGAGGGGCAAGCTTGCCGTTATTGCCCGCTGACGAACAGTTGGTTTGTAGGGAACGGTCTTGACCGTTCCGTGCTGCCTTGCCAAAAGCACGACGCGACTGGAAAACCGCGCGCCATTCGGCGCGATTTTATGCGCTGCGCGCGGCCAGATGTGCGGATGGGTCAAGACCCATCCCTACAAACATCCCGGAAACAGACTTTCCCGCATACGCCCGTCTGCCATACACCGCCGGGCCGGGCATGCCCGGCCCCTACCGCACATTTCCGCTGCCGCCCCCTCACCGGGGCGGCTTTTTTCATTTTTACGTCAATTTTACACGCTCCCCTCTTGCCAGGCGCACAAATATTTTGTATAATTAAATTTGTCTGTACTATTGTTTCAACGTATAAGCGAGGTTTTCAAATGCTGACAAAATACCTGAGTGTGTTCTTGATTTCGATGGTCCCCCTGATCGAGCTGCGCGGCGCGATCCCCGTGGGCGTGGCCATGGGCCTGCCGCTGTGGCAGGTGTACGTCATCGCCATCATCGGCAATATGCTCCCCGTGCCGTTCATCTTCTTCTTTGCCCGCAAGGTGCTGGAGTGGGGTGCGGATAAGCCGGTCATCGGCAAGTTCTTCACCTTCTGCCTCGAAAAAGGCCACAAGGGCGGCGCGAAGCTGAAGGCCACGGCGGGCCGCGGCCTGCCGTGGGCGCTGCTGCTGTTCGTCGGCATTCCGCTGCCCGGCACGGGTGCGTGGACCGGCACGCTGGCCGCCAGCCTTTTGGACATGGACTTTAAGTCCAGCGTCCGCGCCTGCATGGGCGGCGTGCTGCTGGCAGGCTGCATCATGGGCGCGCTGAGCGTGCTGGGCGTCTCCGCCTTCGGCGCTGTCGCGGCGTGATGCCCCAAAATTATCGTCCCGGCCTGGATGTGGTGCGGCTGGCCGCGCTGCTGCCCGTGCTGTGCTACCACTATTGCATCGAGGCCGCGCGTCTGGGCTTTGCCGTGCCGACGGCGCTGATTGGCCGCGGCATGGCCGACTGGGTCGAGGTCGGGCTGGCGTGGTTTTTCCTGCTGTCCGGTGCGGCGCTCTGTCTGCAATGGCAGGGACGGTTTGACGCCCGGCGCTACTTTGTGGGCCGCGCCGCCGCGACCTACCCGGCGTTCTGGCTGGGGTTTGGCGCGCTGTTCCTGTACGGCGAGGTCCTGCACGGCAACAACGCCGATATTCCGCGCTGGCGTGTGATTTTTTCAGTGCTGGGGCTGGATGGGTATTTAGCGCCCGTGACGGTCACTTTCTACAAAATCGGTGAGTGGTTTTTGGGCGTTATCCTGATTTTGTATCTCGTGTTCCCGCTGCTGCTCCGGTGCATGGAGACCGCAGCGCACCGCCGGGTGCTGGCGCTCTGCATGGCGGTGCTGGCCGTTGTCTGGCCGCTCGTCTGTCCCGCTCCGTGGGAGGCCGGGCATACGGTACTGGGCCGCCTGCCCGCGTTTGCGCTGGGGGTGTGGTTCGGCACGCTGCTGAAAAAGAACACTTTTCCGTCCTATCGGCTGTATATCGGGCTGGCGGTCTGCCCGCTTTTGTGGGTGGACGAAGTGCCGCGTCTGGCCGTGCTGTTGGTGCTGGCGTCGGTGCTGTTCTGGGCAGTCTATGCCGCCGGCCAGCACGTACCCGCACCGCTTTGCCCCGCCCTGCGGCGGCTGGCGGGCTGGTGCTACGGCGTGTACCTGGTGCATCATGTCCTGCTGACGCTGGTATTCCTGCCGTTTGTGCAGGGGCACGGCCTGCCGCTGGCGGGGATGTTCCCGGTGTATCTCGCCGCCAGCTTTGTGCCGGCAGCGGTGCTGACGGCAATGAGCAGCCCGGTGAGCAAGGCAGTCAAAAAATTGGCATAAAAAATCGGACGCACAGCTTTTCACGGCTGTGCGTCTGTTTTTGTATTCATAAGGGCAGATTCCGTATCCGCCCCTGCCTGTCTGCCAATGGCGCGGCTTCGCGGGCATTTTCCTCTTACTGCCGCGCCTGCAAAGCTGCCAGCAGCGGCGGGATGAGCTGCTTCTTGCGGCTGACGACACCGGGCAGTTTGGCTATGTTCCCCTCCGGCTCGACGTGGAACGCATCGCGGATGATCTCCTCGGCGTTGTGGCCGTAGAACATCAGGTCAGTGCTCTGGGTCTTCATGTCGGTGAACATGTAGAAGATCAGCGGCAGACCCTCGCGGCGGCTCGCCTCGGGCAGGAACGGCTGCACAAGCGCCTCGGCGGCGGCGCGGGACTTGTCGGTCATGTAGGTGGACTGGCCGACGCCGAACTTGACGTCGCCGCGGCTGAACGCCTTGAAGTCCGAGCTGAACACATCCTCCGCCGTGCGGCCCGTCAGGTCGGCACCTGCCTCAAACATCTGCTCGGCGTAGGACTGGATGTCCTCGCCCGCCAGCGCGGCCAGCGCCTTGGCGGCGGCTTCGTCCTGCGGGGTGGACGTCGGAGAGCGGAACACCAGCGTATCGGACAGAATGGCCGACAGCAGCAGACCCGCGATCTCGCGGCTGGGCGTCAGGCCCTGCTCGCCGTACATCTGGTACAAAATCGTGGCCGTGCAGCCCACCGGAACATTGCGGAAATAGACCGGGCCGGTGGTCTCCAGACTGCCGATGCGGTGATGGTCGATGATCTCCAGAATGTCCGCCTGCTCCAGACCGTCCACGGCCTGGGTGCGCTCATTGTGGTCAACGAGAATGACCTGCTTGCGGTGCAGGTTCAACAGGTTACGGCGGCTGACGACGCCGCAGTACTTGCCGTTCTCATCCAGAATCGGGAAATAGCGGTGACGCACGCTGGCCATAACCTTTTTGGCGTCCTCAATCGGCGTATTTACGCTGAATTTCAGCAATTCCTTCGTGCGCATAAAGTGGCGCACCGGCGCGGCGGTGGAGATGAGCCGCGCGGCGGCGTAGGTATCGTAGGGGGTCGCCAGCACGGCGCAGCCCTTTTCCTGCGCACGTGCCACGATGGTGCGCGGCACCGCGGAGCCGCAGCAGACAACGATGGCCTGCGCGCCGCAGTCGATGGCGCACATCTGGGTCTCGTACCGGTTGGAGACCAGCACAAGGTCGCCGGGCTTGACCAGCTCCTCCATGATTTCCGGGCTGGTGCCGATGCAGATATTGCCGCTTTCAATGTGGGCGTCGGCGCTGCCGACCACCAGCTCAGCCTCCAGCGTTTCCAGCAGGTTCGTGCAGCGGGTGTTGGCCGCGGCCAGCACTGCCGTGTCGAACAGGTCCATGTTCGCGTCGGCAATGTCCTTGATGGTGATAAGCCCCTGCAGCTCGTTGTCGCCGTCCACGATGCAGAGCGTGTCGATCTCAACGTCGCGCATCAGGTTCCAGGCCGCGCGCAGGCTCATCTCGCCGTCGATGCCCGCCTGCTTGCGGATGTCGATGTCCTTGATCTGCGGGCTGACGTCGGTGCAAAGCCGCGGCGGCTCCACGCCGAAGTGCTGCAGAACGAACCGCGTTTCCCGGTTCACATGTCCGGCGCGGCGGGCCTCATACAGGCCGGTCAGGCTGCCGCGGTTTTTCAGCCAGGCATACGCCAGTGCGGAGCAGATCGAGTCCGTGTCCGGGTTCTGGTGGCCGATGATGTTGATGTGGCGTACCGTGTTGTTTGCCATAGTGGTTCTCCCCTCTATCTCCTTGGCCCCCTCTGCGAGGGGGCTGCCGCCGCAGCGGCTGGGGGAGAGAGCTTCGCCATCGTCTGTAGCTTGGGGCAATGGCAGGGTTCTCTCCCTCCGGGCCACCGCTCCCCCTCTGGCGCAAGCGCCACCTCCCCCGTATCGGGGGGAGTCTGTCTCGCAGAGGGAGGCAAGCCTGGCGGTCTGTTTAATTAGTGTAAAATATCACTATAATAATCCATATTATAGCACACATTTTTGCGTTTTGCGATTCTTGACAAATACCACATTATAGCGTATTATAAGATAGTATGTGGATATTGGGGCTTTGCCCCTGCAAATATCAGTCCATCGGCATTTTCAATTTGAGAGGGAACGTATATGATTCAGGAAAATCTCCGCAACGTCGCGATCATCGCGCACGTCGACCACGGCAAAACCACCCTGGTCGACCAGATGCTGAAGCAGTCCGGTGCTTTCCGTGCCAACCAGCAGGTGGCCGAGCGCGTCATGGACTCCGGCGACATCGAGCGTGAGCGCGGCATCACGATTCTGGCCAAGAACTGCTCCTGCGAGTACAACGGCGTCAAGATCAACATCGTCGACACCCCGGGCCACGCCGACTTCGGCGGCGAGGTCGAGCGCGTGCTGAAGATGGTCAACGGCGTTCTGCTGCTGGTCGATGCAGCCGAGGGCTGCATGCCCCAGACCCGTTTTGTTCTGCAGAAGGCTCTGCAGCAGAACCTGTCTCTGGTCATCGCCGTCAACAAGATCGACCGTCCCGATGCCCGCATTGCCGAGGTCATCGACGAGATCCTCGAGCTGCTGATGGACCTGGGCGCTACCGACGAGCAGCTGGACAGCCCGATGGTGTTCTGCTCCGGGCGCAACGGCACGGCCAGCTACGACTGGACCGATCCTGCCTCCGGCACGGACCTGAAGCCCCTGTTTGACACTATCCTGAAATATGTGCAGCCGCCGGAGGGCGAGCCCGACGAGCCGCTGCAGATGCTGGTCTCCAGCGTTGACTACAATGACTTCGTGGGCCGCATGGGCGTTGGCCGCGTGCAGAACGGCGTCATCAAGGTCGGCAGCCCGATCCAGGTCTGCGACTGGCATAACCCCGACGTACACATGAGCGGCCGCATCACCAAGCTGTTCGACTTCAAGGCCAATGGCCGTGAGCCGATCGAGAGCGCCCAGGCCGGCGACATCGTCGCATTTGCGGGTCTGCCCGATATTTCCATCGGCAACACGATCTGCGACCCCAGCAAGGTGCAGCCCCTGCCCTTTGTCAAGATCAACGATCCCACGGTGGAAATGACCTTCTCGGTCAACGATTCCCCGTTTGCCGGCAAGGAGGGCAAGTACGTCACCTCCCGCCAGATCCGTGACCGCCTGATGCGCGAGCTGCTGAAGGACGTCGCCCTGAAGGTCGAGGATTCCGCCACGAACGATTCCTTCCGCGTCATGGGCCGCGGCGAGATGCACCTGTCCATCCTGATCGAGACGATGCGCCGCGAAGGCTATGAGCTGCAGGTCAGCCCCCCGCACGTTCTGACCCACGAGGAGAACGGCAAGGTCATGGAGCCTATGGAGCGCGTCGTCGTCGACGTGCCCGAGATCTACCAGGGCAACGTCATGACCGCTCTGGGCGCCCGCAAGGCCATCCTGATGAACATGCAGATGATGAACAGCCGCTCCCGCATCGAGTTCCGTATGCCCAGCCGCGGCCTGTTCGGCTATCGCAGCCAGTTCCTGACCGACACCCACGGCGAGGGCATCATGAACACGATTTTCGACGGCTACGAGGAATGGTGCGGCGACATCCAGACCCGCTCCACCGGCTCCCTCATCAGCTTTGATACCGGCGACGCCGTCACCTACGGCCTGTTTAACGCCCAGCAGCGCGGCACCCTGATCGTCAACGCAGGCGAGAAGGTCTACGCCGGTGAGGTCGTCGGCTACACCCCGACGGGCGAGGACATCACGGTCAACGTCTGCAAGACGAAGCACCTGACCAACACCCGCGCCTCCGGCAGCGACGACGCCCTGCGTCTGGTGCCTGTCTCCAAGTTCAGCCTCGAGGGCTGCCTTGAGTTCCTGGCACCCGACGAGCTGCTGGAAGTCACCCCCGAGAACCTGCGCATCCGCAAGCGCATCCTGGACCACGACCTGCGCATGAAGGCCGCCAGCAAGAAGAACAAGTAATTTATTCGCATAAAAACGAGCCGTCCCGACGATTGGGACGGCTCGTTTTGATTTTGTCGAGTTGCAGGGGCCGGGCATGCCCGGCCCGCGGGCTTTCCACAAGCGCCGTTTACCGGACACAGCCGCCAGTGTGTACGTCATGCAAATACACTTGACTTTATATCAAATTCATAGTATAGTAAATAAGTCGCCCGCATTGCGGCGGGGATCTTGGATGTAAGAGTTATGGGGGTCAGTATGGCGGCATTTACCACGTTTATTGAGCAGTTCAGCGATGTTCTGTGGAACTCGCTGCTGCTGTTTTTGCTGGTCGGCACGGGCGTGTACTTTACCGTGCGGCTGCGCGGCGTGCAGGTGCGCCGCTTTGGCGAGGGCTTCCGCCGTGTGTTCGGCGGCTTTACGCTGCGCGGCAAAAAGGCGGACGCCGAGGGCATGAGCAGCTTTCAGGCGCTGACGACGGCCATTGCGGCGCAGGTCGGCACCGGCAACATCACGGGCTGTGCCACGGCGCTGGTCAGCGGCGGCCCGGGCGCACTGTTCTGGACCTGGGTGTCGGCGTTTTTCGGCATGGCGACCATTTACGCCGAGGCCGTGCTGGCGCAGCACTACAAGACCACGGTGAACGGCCATGTCACGGGCGGCCCGGCGTACTATATCCGCGCCGCGTTCAAGGGCAAGGTCGGCAAGGTGCTGGCCACGGTGTTCTCGGTGCTCATCATTCTGGCGCTGGGCTTCATGGGCAACATGGTGCAGTCCAACTCCATCGGTGATGCGTTCCACAACGCCTTTGGCCTGAACCGGCTGGCGGTGGGCGTCGTGGTGGCGGCCATTGCGGCGTTCATCTTCCTGGGCGGCGTGCAGAGAATTGCCGCTGTAACGGAAAAAGTCGTGCCGATCATGGCGGCATTTTACATTCTGGGCTGCATCGCCATTCTGGTCATCAACGCCAAGGCGCTGCCCGGCGCACTGGCGCAGGTGTTTGTGCTGGCCTTTGAGCCGCAGGCCATGGCAGGCGGCATTGCAGGCGTGACTGTGCAGCAGTCCATGCGTTTCGGCGTGGCCCGCGGCCTGTTCTCCAACGAGGCGGGCCTTGGCTCGACGCCCCACGCCCACGCGCTGGCCAAGGTCGAGCGCCCGCAGGACCAGGGCGCTGTGGCGATCCTGGGCGTGTTCGTTGACACGTTCGTTGTGCTGACGCTGACCGGCCTGGTGCTGATCACGTCCGGCCTGATCCCGCAGGGCATGACCGGCACAGCGCTGACCCAGGCTGCCTTCAGCCAGTCGTTCGGCGGCTTTGGGCCGATCTTCATCGCGGTGTGCATGTTCTTTTTCGCGTTTTCGACGATCATCGGCTGGTATTTCTTCGGCCAGTCGAACTTCAAAGCGCTGTTCGGCGAGAAGCTGCTGCCGGTGTACAGCATCATTGTAGTTGCGTTCATTCTGGTCGGCTCGACCCTGAAGGTCGATCTGGTCTGGGCGCTGGCCGACCTGTTCAACGGCCTGATGGCCGTGCCGAACCTGCTGGCCCTGCTGGCGCTGGCCGGCGTGGTTGTGGCGATTGACCGGAAGTAATTTTTACGAGACGGGGATTTGTTCCTTTTCTTAGAAGAAAAGGAACTAAAAAAACAACCTGCCTGCGAGAGGTCGCAGGCAGGTTATTTTTGTGTTTGAGGGGCAGGGCGGTTATGCAAAGGCCCTGTGGCTTGCCGCCCTACGATGCAAAGGATAAAAGGGGTGGTAATGGCGAGGCTGCGGGCCGGGCATGCCCGGCCCCTACAGGGTGGCGTGAATGAGTTGCGGGCGAAGGCCCGCCCCACGGAATATGGTAAAGTGGGATGTAGGGCGGCCTGCCCCCAGGCCGCTGCGGACGTTTGCGTTAATGAGAAGCCCTGCGGATTGTGTTGTAGGGGGCGGCGTCCCCGACGCCCCGCGGAGGGGTCAAGACCCCTCCCTACGATGCAAAGGATAAAAGGGGTGGTAATGGCGAGGTGGAGGGCCGGGCATGCCCGGCCCCTACAGACTGCCGTAAACGGGTCGCGGACGAGAGGGGCGAGGGAGGGCGGCAGCCCGGCCCCTTTCCCGTTGACGGGTTGCCGCGGTAGGTTGCGGGCGGCATATATGCCGCCCCTACAGCGCTGCTGTTCACCCCTGCGGGGGTTCGGGGGCGCTTGGCGGCGCACAACGAGCGCCGCCAGTTTGCTTCGCAAACACGCTCGTGCGGTTGTTTGCCCCGCAGGGGCAA